>JACCDH010591675.1_pt1 | contig 129795 bp, 122 predicted proteins | sample 7442481 | NCBI WGS metagenome assembly JACCDH01 (sample SAMN15323433, study PRJNA562643) | freshwater metagenome | isolation source: river surface water | place: USA:Blue River Watershed | collected 2017-08-15
ATGTATAGTGTCCACTGTTCATTGTGCCAAAGTGCTGAATATGCGCGACAAGATGAAAATCTGAAAATGTTTTGTTTGCCATTGGGATGCGGATCACAGGCGGAAAATATTTCTGATCATTTTTTTTGGCATTCCACGATAGCACGAGTGCTTTCGAAACTCGAGCTAGTGTATATTTCTGATAGATATGTGCCTCAGGCGTATTTTTACGACCACATGACTCGCATTTATAATCATCGGGTAATAACATATGGCTTAATACATAATTTTGAATTCCAGTTTCTGTTTGTGGTGCTCCAGATACATTAATAAATACCTCAGGCGGATATGAGTTTACTGCTTGCTGCGATCCGCACCTACAAAATATGCTAAGTATATATCTGGTCTGAAATATAACAGCTGCGTCCAGCACATCCAGCAGTATCTTAAAACACTCGAGCGCATCCTCTTGGCGGCCTCTGGTAAGGCCATGCTGTACAATTAAATTCAGAATTTTTTGCGGGTTATGAACAGTACATAAATCAGCAAAATCAGGATTTGCGCGCAGGTTTTCCTGGATACTTGAAACGCTATATAGTGCCTGAATAACCGAGTTCAAATAGCACGAATTGCCCAAATTCTTGAGTCCAAACATAGATATATACATAACGTGTTTCAGTTTTTAAAATATCGAAAAAAATAACAGCGTGATTACTGTATATAAAACTCTATAGACACTAGCATTAAGCTAATGCCTGTATATGTTTTTGAGTTTTTAGTAAATTTATACGGCAACTCCTTAACGACTAGTTCATATTCAGAGCCGAATTTAATATCTGGCAGTGGCATTTTTTTTGGGACCCTGATTTTTACAAGCTTATATGGAGTTATAGGATCACGAATAATTGGATATTTACATATGTCTAATATTGGATCACTACTACTCAGAAATATATATCTGCGCGGATCCGGATTATTATGCTGTAGTATAAAGCCTCTAATATGCTTAGTACTCATAGTTCTCTAGTGTGATTGGGTAATTATCGAAATATTGTTTAGTTTCTGTAATTCCTGGAGCTACAATAGATCGTCCACTAACAAGTTTAGAATTATATGCTAATAGATTTTTATTTAATTCAGATCTAACATATCTATGTAGTTCTGATATCCACAGTAAATTTCGCATAAATTTAGTGCTGAATCGATGACTTAGCGTATCAGCAAATTCTACCTGCTTATTAGTGGCGGCAAAAACTGGTACCGGTTTTCCATCCGGATCTGGAGTTTTTGTTATTTGGGGTGGTACAACTGTCGCTTGACTCCAGGGAGTATCTGATTCAGCTGTTATCGGTTCAGATAGCATTTTTATTTTTTTTCTGCTCTCTGAAACAGCAATAGATACGCCAGCGCTACTTGATGCTAATACTGTTGTTCCAGGTATCGGTTTATCTAAAGCAGGTATTGAGTTAATTTTACCATATTTACCATAACTACCATAAATGAATATCTCATCAAAATGCTCTGGTGGAAACATTACATTTAACCAATCAGTTGATATTCCAAAACCATGACCTTGTATACTAGCTATGTGAGTTTTAATATTAGGGATTCTTGCACTATAAGCATCTCGACTATTCTTTAAGCCCCCGATCGATGTAGGGTCTGGCACGTATCCAAATTTTTCAGATAGCATAACACCGTAGCAATTTGAAAAATCCGCATATGGGCGTGAATATATTAATAACAGTTCAGTTATAAGATTTTTCATATCATTAAATAAATTAACCACTTTAGTTAAATCTAGATAAGTACTGTATGCCACTATTATTGAATCTATATAATTATTCAACAACTTAGTCGCTTTTTTTCTAGGATCAATATGTGTGCCCGGTGGTACGTTTTCGCCGAATGTCCTATTTAAATACGCTGCCGCGAGGCCGGTTTGATAGATTGATAGTGAACAATTACGTAATGTATATAAATATTCTCCTATTAGATTAAACTGTTCACTAATTATTTTTTGTTCACCAGATGATAACACATTATAAGCAATCATTTTTGTGTGGTTAGCTTTAATTGTGGTAGACAAATTAGTTATATGAGTCTTATGATTCATGTAGTCATCACCTAAATGTTTTAGATCAGCGGTAACCTGCGATTTTGCGACAGTTCCGGAAATGGGATATAATATTTCTAAAATGGGTAAGGCACCCACCTTCGATTGCTCTAACACTGATGCGTTAATGACTTTTTCCGCATAATAATTAGCTGCAGTATTTATTTCTACCAAAACGGCAGATAAGTCCCCAGCGCATGTCACGACATCAATACTGCTGATTCGTATCATTTCATTGTAAATTTCATAATCTGTTCCGATATTAGGTATATCAGCCAGAATATCATAAATTCGTGACAACCCCAAGACATCCGCCTTAAATGCTCCAGACTGCCAAGATGCTAATTCTTTAGCTACCATATTGTTTACACTAACCAAATTAGTATGCGTGGTCGTTTTTGTATCTAAATCATTTTTTAATCGTAAACGTTGATTTTCGTTATTATTGATAAAATTTTGGCAAGCCGCGTGCGCGGTTGCCGCAGCCGCGCCGTTATTAGTTTCATACGTATATTGATTGGAGCTAGGAGCTGTCGAGGGAGTTTGTGCTGCAGTAATTGCGTCCAAATCTGTTATGCTGGGAGAATCCGACCGTATTGCATCCAGCAGTGGTTTCACGCCAGGATCATTAATTAAATTGGTCATATCGGTATTATATGTCAACATATAGTTCGTCAGAGCTGTAGTACTATTAGTCACATCCGTACGCGATTTTGTGTACGCCGTATTATTTTTTGCAATTATATTATCCAGAGGCCCGTATATTCTCTTAAACATATCAGAAGAATAGTTTCTAATCTTAGTATAAGTTCCAGTTCTGACAATACTGTCATAAGATTCTAATATTGTTTTAAATATCAAAAATACAGGATATATGCCCACCAAGTTAGCCCAATCATCTGCTTTATAAGGGGCAAACACAAAAGAGCCAGCCCATCCCGAGCTAATGTCGGCAACGATTTTGGTTATATAACCAGCCTTTTTTTTACTCGTATCAAAAACTAATGACTGTTTTGTGAATCGGGGATAAACTGGCAGACCATAAATTGTATGGTGTCCTAAGTAAATAGTCTGCAATAATGTATCATCCAATGCAGACAATCTAATTTTGTTTAGTCGTCCAACAGGTGTAAATAGTACATAATTATTTTTCTTAGCTATTTCATATTTAGTCCTAAATTGTTTAATGTCTGGAGTAGCATTTACGCTTGTCTTATTTGGGCTGTATCTAGAAAATAGTATACTATCTAATGAATTTTCCCAAGATCCCATAATTTTTTTCGCTGCATCATTCGACAGCAAATTAGTATTGGCTCTGCGTGGTATCTCGTAATCGCATGCGAGAGCTTTGTTGCCGATCTCGTCTAATATATATTTTCCTACGTGTGTATATGGAGTACTTAATTTGTTATTATCCATGTAAGACTTTTTATCTATTTTATCATTATATGGGTCCATTAAATAATATCCTGAAATAGTATGTGGGTAGACTACAGCTTCATCGTTAGCAGAATTTTTTTCAAACGGGTAGTGTATATTATAAAAATTAATAACATTTCTGTTAAAACTATACGCATAATTATATAAATGTATGAGTGGCATTTCACGAGCTAAAGCATTCATATTAATTGGAAATACGTTTAAGTCTATGATATTAAACGTAATTAAATCCTTTCTATTATTATCTGACATTGAATATTGATTATCTAATTCTATAATATGTTTTATTAACCCTAAGCTAGTTTTTTTCTGGTCACTGGATTCAGTTATGGAAATTATTTTATTTAATGATTCGGTGCTTTGGTATGTTTTTACTACTGAGCCAGCAATGTTTGATTCAGGATATCTAACACTTTGTGTAAATGGGTTATTTTCCCCTGAGTTACCATACTCTACAGTAGCATTTCCACTTATATCGAATATCACTGTATTAGGTCCATGTAAATAATTGGTAGCGAATTCTTTTGCATATACGGTTGAGTTAACCAGATATTTCATAGTAGGTATATAGTAAGTAATGAAATCAGTCATATCCGGTTCCTTTATATGATACCGTTGGTCCATAGTATTATTATATGTCCGTATAAAGTGTTGTATCCATGGCATATCAGATAGTTTATAGTTCGATGAGTTCATAACCTGTCGTGTACCATATAATAGTTTAAATCCGTCACTGCCTAATTTACCAACTGGCATATATTGATTTCTACCACATACGAAAAAGGCTCCAAGTGTGCTAATAGGCATAATTGGCATTATTCCATTTGCCGATTCATATAACTGTATAAAATTTTCATTTAGCTCTAAATATTTTGGCAAATCAGCAAGATCATGTAGAGTATCGGCTATGCATTGATTTATTGAAACGCATCCAGCGATTACTCTGTCTAAAGCAGCACTGAATTTACGACGTACATCATTTTCTGATCGATATATCTTTAAGCTAGCGGTATTTTTAGCCCAAATAGGTTCCCCTCTAGCATTTGTGATTTGCTCGGGATGTGGAACTTGCGCATAAATATAGCAACCTTCTACATTTAATATCATCAATAAATCCCGTATAATTTTACATCTGTTCATGAGCATGGTAAATAATTTCTCGTAAACAGGTAAATTAGCTTTCATGCGTTCTCTAAGATACGATGGCACTTCAGATAAATCTGATTTAGCCACCATTAAATTCATATCACCGAGTGCTTTCAAACTAATAATTTGCTTAATAGTAAATGCTACATGTTCGCATATAGGCATTTTAACCTCCCAATCTACAGTTCCTAAATTATCGGCATGGCTAGATTTAATTTTAAACGCGTAATTTTTATGATCAAAAATAGCAGAATTAAATTGACTGTTTACAAATTTGTTTAATGTAGTAACATAACATGATTTGCTGGGATCGTCATATACCGTGTATAAATATGATACCAGTAGCTTATTAAACATATGAATTACGCCTCGAGATGTGTCATATCCAATTTTCAGGCTATTATTTTGAAACACGGCTTCTTTTGTGTTTTGAACTTCCCATAGCTCTTTAAATAATTCAGCGACAGGAGCTGATTCTGGAACATCCAAATAAGGATCATCAGGTTTAACAGCATTATGGGATTTTCCTGTAAGATTCATGAATAATTTCATTAAATTATTTGTTCTCATAAACGTAGCATCATTGTTATTTTTCCCCGATTTATTGCTTCTATAAAATGGCTGTTTTTGCAATAAATCATTCGCGAATTCTTTATTGTAACAGTATATCATAGATGAAAACACGTCATAAAAATTATATGGCATAAGCGAATCTACCACAGCCTTATCACTGAATGTGTTATCGGGCTGTATTACTTTATGAGTATTTATAGAGAATCTGCGTACGAAAAAGTCCGCGATGGTTTGTATGTTCTTACTAGTTAAATCTAAGCCTAAATCTGTCGAACTTTTATTTTCTAAATATCCATTGATTAAATTTTTTTCTAACCAAAACACTGATCCGGCATTCTCAGACTTTTCATAATATTTAATTATATCATTTGGTAGTATACCTCTATATTTATTAATATGTTGTTTTACGCTATTAAATAAACCGTAAATTATTTCGCGAAATTTAGAATTATCTATTGTAATGGATATTTTCCGTTCACCATATTTGAATTCATTGATTTGTGGATGTGTTATAGGGGGTGAATTCCCTTGTATCTGAACATTACATATTTTATCGCAATATGCGACATGTTCACATAATGTATCACAAAAATCGGAAAATAATAATTCGAAGTTGAGTTCTATGAACAGACCTCTACTTGAAGTATTGGCCGCTGATTGAACAATAAATTTAGATATATTGTCGTCAGTATTTTTGAGTAAGTACCTATTGCTGAAGACAGTTTTATCGCTTCCAGGATTACCATCATAACGACTAACATCCATGCCGTTATTCAATATAGATTTAATAAAACTAGCTGCATGATCCATAAATTTAATAAATCTATCCAATTTGGAATAAATTTTTCCTAACGCTTCTAGCCCAGTCAATACAGTTTCATGAAACATTATATATGATTTTTCAAGAGCGGGTGATGAAAAAGTTCCCAAACTAGAAATAGCTGTCCTCACAATATCGAAAGATTCATCATTATTTTTTGATTTTGATAATTCTTCTTGCTTAGACTTAATTAAAAACCCGAATGATATTTTTTTCAAATCATGTTGCCGAGCGCGATACATAGTATCTTTACGTAATTTTTCTTCAGCCACTTTTAACATATCATCCATTTTTTCTCGAGCTAAAAATACCAGTTTTTTATGTGTGTCTGAAATTTTATGTTTATGAGTTCCATTATTGGCAGCCAATGCCCCAAATGATAGATAAGAATCCGAAGGCGCAGGGCGTCTATATGTATCATCTTCGTCAATTCCTTTAAGAGCTATGTCTACTTGATTACTTGGTTCAACATAATCATCCGTATTATACCGGTTCGAAATTTCTTCAGTGTACTTAGCCCTTTCTGATTCAGCTAATAAACCATATCGTCTGTTGACTTCACTTATAAACTCATTGATTGTATCAGAAATGGGATTTTCAGATTTGCTGAATTTTGAATAAATTTTATTAATTTCAGTAATTAAATACGAAATTTCAGTATCCGAATAAGTACCGTTATCAACATTTTTAGCTTTATCAAAAATAAGAGTAATTAGTCCTGAAAAAATTCCATCTATTTCTGGTATCATTGATATTGATAAGTCTGATTCAATAATCCTATTGTTTGAATTGGTATCTAGAGTGAAAATATTACGGTAAAATTCCGCCAATAGTGGTAGTCTGATGTATAATTCCATAGCTTCTGGTATAATTTTTGGTTTGGACTCAAACCCGCCGATAACTGCTCTAATTTTTGAATCATATCCTATACCGTCTCGTTGGATTGGCACTTGTAGAACTCTGTACATACCAATTACTGTTAAAATTTTAGCTACAATTGCTTTCATAGAGTAAATAAATAATTTATCTGTCTCGGCAAACAAATCCGAATTGTCTGCTATAATTTCATAAAATTGCGTACCCCTGATAGGTGTGAGTATTACATCTATTTTCCCATTTGTATTATTTGAAGCGACTCCCACCATTCCCAAAATTCGGGGAGAATCATGGGCATCCCCTACGCGCCTACCAGCAACACTCCCATCGTTTCCAATTATATAACGTCCTTTTAAGCCAACATGAAACGCAGAATAGGCTATATATTCTTGGATATATTTTACCATGAGTTTAGAGGGCATGTGTGTTTGTTTAATTAATTCTCTTCCACCGAATTTATCACCAATACCTATAAAAACCGATATAATATTTTTTAATGCCCCATAATTTTCTGGTTTCAAAGCTTCCCTAATGGCATAGGTAGCACTATTAGCGTTTTTTTCACCTAAATTAACAATGACATTTCCCAAAAATGGGTTACCGTGTCCTGCTGGGAGGGCTCCTGTTTTATATCCTGAATATGTTCTATTACTATCAGCATCCACTTTTGGGAATGATTCAAATATGTTAACTATAATATTTCCAGATGTGTCATTATACCATCTAGCATTTATTTCTGTGTTATTAAGCATTTTAATAATATCTTGAATATCATCTGGATGTGAAGCAATACCATTTGTGAATTCCTTAAGATATATATCTAGTGCTTCAGCAGTTCTATACATATTAATTTTTGCGTTAAGTCTATCTATTCCAAATTGTCGAATAGTATCCCAGCTGGATATACGAGTTTGAATTCCCAATTTCACATCTTCTGCCATAACACTACCATTGCGGGCCTTACCTTCTACCATATTTTTAACTTCGATCCACTTAGCATTATTCAAGCCAGCTCCAGCAGCGGACTGATATACCCTACTGTAATCATAATTGGGGTTAGCCACATATGGTAAATACACATATCTGGCATATAGGGATAGATCTTTAGAATCAGTAGGTGCAGTAGTATCCCGTTTAGTTAACTCTTCCCAGTTTTTAATTTCCTGTTTTACTCCATCAATAGCATCTGCGATAGCATCACCCAACACTTTATTGTAGCCTGCTTGATAAGCGGTTAGTTCTTTGGCTGATTTACCCATATTATATCTCATTAGACTGATGCGGCAGTAATAAACAATAGTATCAATAGCCTCCTGCATAGTATATCCTATTTTAGCGATTTCGGTGGATATATCTCCGCCCATAATTTCCGCTGACCCTTCTACTGCCTTTGTATTTTTGTAAGATTCCCAGGATTCAAGAGGACCGAATCCTTCAGAAAATTTTCGTGAAAAAGCATCAATAATTTCAGAAACTTTGCTCATAGCATTACGCATATCTTTAAGATATGGCACTGCTGGACCACCTTCTTTTATTAGAACATCTGCTGCTTCAATTACATGCTTAGATGCCCCTTGGTATTCAGAACGCTCTTGACGTGATCGCACATCATCTATGATACCAGATACTGAGAAATATGTATATTTTTTGCTAATATTAGGCATAGCTTCTAGAGCTTTAACAAATTTTAAGGTATTATCGCTAATACTTTTGGCGCCTCCGAATGATTGAGCAATCAATTTAGCGGATGTTAAAATTTCAGAGAACAAAGCGGATACTTGCCTATTAAAATCTTCAATCAGGGCTTTCTTAAGATTTTTTCGTTTAGTAATTCGCTTATCTATTTTTAATCCGCCAGTAATTTCAGCAGATCCCAAATATACATTATCCTCATCAGACGATTCTCCTTTACCATCTTTTTTACCTAATAATTTAACAATATCATCATGCATATATTGATGTTTATATAAACTAAGTTTAGCAGCTTCGTATCTAGCGAGATCTGTATCTTTTTTATTAAGTGCCTCAATGGTTTTTGAGCTTAAAAGTTTAGTTAAGTCTCTATGATCGTGGACTTTCGCATATTCAGTATAAGAAAGCCCAAGTCGTTTAAGAGCATTATCTACCACAAGAGCTGCTTCTGCCGCTGTTTTAAATCCACCCATGAGATATGAAATTTTACGCCCAAATTCAACAGTTCCAGGATACTTGCGCACACGTTTTACAAGCCTTTTAAGGTCTTCTGATTCTTTAAGTAGTTCCATTAATTCTGTTTCAGTATGTGGAACAATTGCGTCGAGCATATTTTGGAGAAGATTCAACTGTCTATCGAATTCCTGAAGCACATCTTCATGAATTTTACCTAGTACTGTTAATTCGGCAGGTAAAATGCCAGTTCCCTCTTCGCTCATTTTATTCTGAAGTGCCCGATATTGACGATTCGTGAGTTCCTTAAGAGCTGTGAGATTTCCAATAATTCTCTTAATATCATCTCGAGCAGCAGTTAACTCTCCACTAAGACCGATAAATAGTGAATACATAACTTCAGAGACCTGTTGGCAAAGCTCGCTTGCTGGAAGTTTTAGTGAAATGATATTTCCCATCCGTTCATTAATAGCACCTGCTAAAACTCGGCAGGCCTCTTCTTGTTTAGATTTGTCAGATGAAAATCGCTTTCCGTTTCCGCCGCGTCGCGGGTCAGGCACGCACTCACGCAGTAGTCTGACCGTAGTGTCAATGTCTTGTGACTTGGCATTTTTTAGGCCATCAATCTTAAGCTTATCACCCAAGACTTCGGCAATATCTTTAATGAGGCCACGTTTTTTGGATGACATTACTGAAGTCTCGTATTTACCGAGATCTTCAACTCCGCCAAAGCATTCACTGCCTCCATAAAATTTGGCCATGCGTTTTTCGGGGGCACTCGATGAATTTCCCATTGTGTCGAGGCAAGTGGTGTGATAATTTATATACTGATCCGTTTATAATTTTTTAATTACATAAATATTAGTGAATAAAAAAAATAATTATTCGCATTTTTTATCTAGTCGCTTAAAATATCCGCAATTTGCGTGGCAAATTCAATCGACACTGGCGAATTTAATACTGATATAATATAATTATGTATATTAGTTAATTTCTTAGATGTACGCTTGCGCATATCGGGATAATGACCATATGTATTCATATGACTTCGCACGATTTCAGCAGCATTCACAGCATTCAGTGGATCTGACCCTGTAACTACACCAGCCGAGACCTGAAATATTTTCTGAATCAAATATCTAAACTCGCTATTGTTACGCACTCCGGCCGGAGCAGACTTAAAGTTAAAAATTACTCGATATTTTTTCTTAATACATAAGCTATCCCTAATTAGATTAGCTACTGAACATAACTCCAGCCCTGATTGGATTTGAATATCAATTCTAATATCGCCAGTATTTATATCTGTTCGAATATTATATCTAGTACTCAGAGTTGGATTTACAGTAACACATACCTTACAAATTGGTACTTCCATAACGTGTGCATATTATATTAATAATTTATTTTAAATCAAAATATGGTATTATATATATATATAGACCAGCATTTCAGTATTGAAATAGCCGCAATGGAAAAGCACAAACATGGTGGAGCAAAAAAAGATATGACCAAATTTCCAAAAATTATGGATTTTTTAGAAGTTCATCACAAAGATGTATATGATATCATCTGCGATTTATCACTTGAACATTCTCTCATTCCGCGCCGAGGTGGAGGTATCACATTTTTACTGCCGGACTCCGCGTACATTAAGAAAATCCGCAAGCAAACCGATGGAGACGATCCTGAAGAAGCCACTGATATGATTTATTCACTTATTATATCTGATAATCTACCCGACGCCGCATCATGGCGAGAGATTAAAGATGATATTCCTAATTTATTAGGTAAAAAGATTAAAGTTCACTCTATCAGTGATAGCAAAATTACACTTAATGAAAAGGGAAATGCCAGTATTACACTGTGCCCAAAATTTAAATCATTCTCTAGATCTGGACACTCTAAGCGAAACAATATGTCAGTATGGAATTTAAGTGGTGAAATTGACTACCACAATGCCGAGACTAGTACTCGTGCCTTTGAACCTAAACGTGGTTCTGCTGAACTGCTAGCAAAAATTCGCGGCAGTGCTGAGTTCCGAGATATCGACATGAAACTTAGGCAATTTGTGCTGAATATCGAGTCCCAAGAAAAACTAGCAATTCAGGCATACGCATCCGGAAAGACGTCGCATGTTGTCTCATGTAAACTACGCGTGTTATGTAACTATGTGTGTTCGCTTCAGCGAATCATTAAAGATTCATCCAACCCAGATAATCAACTCGCCAAACAGCATTTCGAAATGTTAAAATATGTTTGTGATTTAGATCTCATGGGAGGAGTTGAAGCCGCATTTTACCTGGTCTTCGGCTGTAGAAATACAAATGATAATGGCGGAAATCGAACTCCCGGTTTACATGACACTGAATTTTTAGCAAGATTAATTGATAGTAACGCATTGACATGTCAGTATACATGTAATCTTACCGATTTTAAGAACCTAGTAAACGCACCAATTGGAGGTGATGAAAAGAAAATTGAGCTGATCATTGATAGACTATCCGTTGGTATTAGACTTGCCACTATCGACTCGCTCAAACAGGCATATAGTGATTATGTTGCCTCCATGGCGTCGCCACTTATGCGCCAGAAATTCAAGGAGCTTGGATATGAGTTTAAGATATTAATTGATCAGTTTAAATTTGACTGCTTTATGCTGTGGAAGACATGGATTGATAAAGCTGAATTGCCTAAACTTCTTCAGGAATATAATGGCTTTCTAAGTGCCCTTCAGGGAGCGTATGGATTTACACTTCCGCATATTATGCCAGTAGCCCCATATAAGCAGCTTCACTATAATGGATGGAAATCATCTGATTCATTTACATCACCTGAAAAATCATATCTACTACAATTCATGAGCCCAAATGGCATGTGGCGTGAGTCACGCAGCCGCAAATCTGGCTCAGGCGAATACGAGGTCGACTGTGTATATGGCTGCGGCGAGCAAAAGGTATCAGCTCACAGTATTAATGAAATTAGGAATTACTATGATAAACACGGAAAACTGCCGCCAGAACTTGAAAATCTATAAATATCAATTATAAAAAATTGAATAGTATACAAATATATCATGAGCCAATTTACTCCTGTAGCGTGCTATGTATGTGGATCGATAATTGATGATTATTATCCGGTTTTCTGTAAAATGCGTTCACTAGTAATTAGCCTAAATAAAGTCCATATCGATAAAGCAATGTTCAGGTCTGATGATAATGCGACATCGCTTAATGATGTATTCATGAGCCTTGGAATTCCGCCTGAGCGATACTGCTGTCGCAAAATATTACTATGTACCAAGACGCCCGAGGAGCTTGAGAATCTATAAACAGACTTATATTTTTTTGACTAGCTAATCCTATATATATTAAATAATTACTGTCTGTATATTCAACAAAACAGTAATTTGTAAAAATTGAAAATGTCTTTGGAATCAAATAACATGAACAACCAAGTTTTATATCCATCTGAAATTCTTGATGCCGTTAATCATGCTAAGTCCGAAAAGGATAAGAATGGCTATTCAGCATTTAGAATTGGCGTAGATAGATCTAAAAAATCTGATCTTGTTACATATTATCCATTCGAGGTTAAAGTTAGAGGGTCAGATGGACACTATAACTGGACTCCCGTTAGCTTGAAATTCGTAAATCTGACACATGTTGGACGAATTTTACCACTAGCTGGAGGTGATTTAAACAGAGCTACCAAGAAAATCTATTCAGTTACGCTATTGTTTAAGGGAAACTATGAGTATACTAGGGCTGGACCTAATGGAACCCGCATAACTGAACCATATGGTTTAGCCAAACAGATTATCTCGAAGGCATTCGAAGCACATGCTAATTTTGCCAGACGCAATGGACATATTACGAAAAGTGCTAAAATTATCGGAAATGTAAAATTCACTCAAGAGGTTAAAGAGGGTAATAAAAATGTCACCAAAACACTAGATACTCCTAATATCAATATTGGGCTCAGATTTGCTGGTAAAATAACTGATGAACAGGGCATTAAAAATGAAACTAAAGCTGAAACACAATTTCAGTGTAAGATTTTAGATGCCAGTCGCCCCAAGGATAAATATGGCAGAGAGGAATTCCCATTTCATGATGCTATGCTCCAAGATGATTCCGGAGAATATACTGTGCCAATATGTAATGGTAATATACACAGATTTATTCGTGGAGGAAGCATTATAACTGGTGTCGAAAACATGCGATCATGTAGTCTTAGTAATATGGGCTTCAGTTTACCAGCGACATGTGAAGTAATATTTGTGAAACAAGCTATGGCTACACGAATTGCTCCATCTATATTTGCGAATGACTTTGCTGATATTATGGGCGCTGAAACACCTACACTTATCGAGGAACCAGTAGCCAAAGATACTGACATTCCAACTGAATTTGATTCAGTAAATGATGATGAGGACGAATTGGACGGTGATCTCGGATTTGATTAAATACGCAACTTTATTTTTTTTGATGTATAATGGAATCCGAATTGTTAAAACTAATAGGTATCGGGCCATCTATTGCCAAAAAGATACTCAGTCAATTGAGTAATTACAATCTTCCTCACTCAACGCGGTCTGAACTGTTAAAGTCACTTCATGATCCACGCATATATCCCAAACTGCCGGCCGCAACTCGAGCCGACCTGAAATTCCAACCTAATAAGCTGATCCCTCGAAATGTCATCACAAAAATTGCGGCCGAGCTCAAAAAAATTATTGCGGTAAAACACACTATTGCGGGCTCGTACCGCAGGCACAAACCTCAGAGTCGCGATATTGATTTAGTTATTTGCGATAAAAATACGCTCAGTAAGCTTCCACTGTACAAGTCGCGTCATCTGAAATTCAGCGAGCCATTTGCCGCCGGCCCTAGCAAAATATCTGTGTTCTTATTATACCAAAAATGGACAGTAAAAACAGATATATTCATGACCACACTATCCGAGTATCCAGCCATGAAATTATTCGCTACTGGCAGTGCCGCATTTAATGTGCGCATGCGGTATATCGCTAAGAAGCGAGGATATCTGCTGAACCAATTTGGCGTTTTCAGGGATGGTCAAAAAATTCCAGCGAAAAGTGAGGCGGATATATTTCGTATACTAGGCATGAAATATTATAAGCCCGCCGATAGAGTTTAAAAAAATGAATCCAGTATAATATATATCATGAGCACTCCAGCCAATCATAAATCAGTCATTGAATTCGCCGAGTTGTGCGACATCAATAAAAATATTATAATTAGTCCAACTGTGTGGGGTGTTACACAGGGCGCCACTATCAAGTATACTCAGTGGAATGTATACATATCATATTTGGACTCAAGTCCTATTAGTATAGGAATGATAACCGAACGCAGTACAAATTCTCCAGTTCACTACTGGACCATATTCGGCCAGCAGGGGGGAGCCCTAACTGAGTCAAGTAAAACTGTAATCGATTGCGGCAAAAATATTGGCAAGTCTAATTTTACTACGCCGCTAACTCAAGCACTCCTGACGGCATATTCTATGTTCAGTAAAAAGCTGCGCACGGGCGGGTCTGTCAACAAAGCCTCACTGTATACTGGTGATAAGGTTTCATTCATTCAACTCGTGTCTAGTAATAATTGGCGCGTGTTCCCGATGGCCCTACATGATATAAGTAAATCAAATAACTGGAGACATATAAAATTTCCAGCAATGATTCAGCCCAAGTATGATGGCACGCGATATGTTGTGGTAAATTATGGGTCATCGCGAAATCCAAAACTTGATGGCTACTCACGGGGTCAAAAAGACTATGGCGGGCAAGAGCATATTCTTAAGAGTCTAAGCACAGTCTTAACTATGCCCGGACTGTATTTAGATGGCGAATTATACCTAGACGGCATGAATTTACAGAGTATATCTGGCAATAGCAGACGAAGTGACTCAGCTGTAAAACTAGAATTCCACATCTTTGACTGCTTTAAAATTGATGACCCAGAGATGACATTCATGGACCGTGCTAAACTGCTGCGATCAATTCTAAAACCGCTGCCCGAGTACTGTCGTATAGTGCCTACTAAATCTGTCGGCTCGCGCGAGGAGACTATGCGAATCTTTGACTCTCACTTAAAAGCTGGCTTTGAGGGTTCGGTTATACGAAACAAAACATCTCTGTATGAATTCGGCCTCAATAGTGAGCGGCGATCATACTCCACACTTAAGATAAAGCCATTTAATGATGATGAGTGGATTCTATGCGGCTTCACACATGGGTCGATCGGCAAGGACGCGGATGCCCTGAAGTGGACACTTACAGTTACGCCTGAGACTATTCAGAAACACTCAAAAAAATATGATATGCCAAATATACAGTTACCTGATGTGCCGGACCGAGAATTCGACGCGGTGTCAAAAGGTGTTATGGGCTCACTCGAGACCCGGCGCAAATTATATACATTTCTGAGTACCAGTGACTACTTTGAAAAGAATCTCGCTGGTCAAGAAATGACTATTCAATTCTCGATCATATCTGATTACGGAAAACCTCAACAGCCTAAGGTATTAGGATTCCGCAACAAAAAAATAGAGGAGAAACTATTACGTGATGCCGGCATTTAATAAAGTCCGGACTTTATTTTTTTACATGAAACTCTTGGCGGCGCTTAGTTCACTTGCCACAAGATCTACTGGTGATTCGAATTGCTCGGTGAACAATCGCTTAGCTAGTTCATCTTCCTGGGTAAGCATAGTGGTACGGTCGACTGCTAAATGTTCTTTGCGGACACCAGGCATAGCATCTAATACTTGAGCATTTCGCGGAACTGAATACGGCTGTTGATTGGTACTTGATAATTCACTATTAAATCTCATAGTTGCGCCAGATGTATATGATTGCCCGACACCAATTCCCGACGTTGTTCTAAATTGTTCTGATTTATTGACCCACATATACAAGAGCACTAGAAAAAGTGCCACCGCGAACACAAACATCATTGTACATGATCCACACTTTTTCTTTTTATCCTCAGTTTGAGTAGATGGGTTTTCCATTATACTATATAATGGTTACAAATTAATTTAATTAATATTATTAATACAGAAGTGACACTAATCTAGCATCTTCGGCCATGCTAACGGGCGACGTAGCTGATAGGTGCTCAGTGTATACTGGCCAGTTTACATGTGGCAAATATTTATCTGGTAGGTAATCCGGTCCAGTAAAATACGGGCCGCCCGGACTTGACACTAAGAACTCACTGCTTACCTTAACAGCAATGTAAACCAATAAAACCACACATACTAGCATAACACCTAGTCGCAGGTACACATTACCCTCAACTCCAGTGGCATATTCAGAGATCTTTGATGACATATATAGTAAAAAATATAATTATACTAAATTACAATGTATTAAATTTACAGAAGTCTGGCGAGTGCTTCATCTTCAGCATTGGCGATCTTTGCGGCACCAGTAAGATGTTCAAGTCGTGCTGCGGCATCGGCATGCATACCTGAAGTTTGGCTTGATTTGTAATTATCAACTAGGCCAGAGACTTCCCAGAAATCTGGTTCTCCTCGGCCAGATACAAGTGCCTCTCCGCGACCATAAATATCAACTGGCCGTCCGACACGGGACAATCCAGGAGCAATTTCGGCGACGTCAGCAGTCAATACAGTTGTTCTGGGTGATTGATTTGTGCTAGAAAATTCTTGGCCGAATCTCTGGGTGGCTCCGGCAGTCTGACCGCCATAACCTCCACCATGTCCGAGTCCGACTCCGGTAATATGTTCTTTTTTGGCAGGCGCAGGCATAAGTTTGTATAAATAATATGTACACAACATAACGAGGACCAAAAGTACTGCGAAATATGTACATACAACTAATGGATTATCCATAATTTTTTGAGCATCGTCTTTGAAACCCATTGTTCACTATAGTGATCTAATTATATAACTGACAAAATAAAATAAATTATTCATAAAAATATTTCGACGAAAAATATTTTACTATTATAAAGTGAAAAAATGAAATCTTATACACTAGATTATACTCATGGCCGCTAGCGACACATATCCTCCATATACTATATATAAAAATCTTAAGGATTTCTTGGACAAGAGAAATCTTGTGTTATCTCTGGGTTATATTAGCCATCATCGGGGCAGTCGTGAGGCTAGCTCAAAGGACTGGTTGGACAATAAGCAATTTATGGATGTAATTCAGCGAGATGGATTTATACTTATTGAAGCACTGGACAGTAAAGACAAAGATCGTAGATATTCAGCTCATGTTTCGGCATATAGTAAAACTATTCCGACACGAACCTATGTATTAATAATCGATCTTTCGGTAACTGATATAAAATCAGGAAATATCGATACTATGATTAAAAAAATTCCAGGAATTACACATGCCAGTAGACCCCATAATTATGATGTATCCATAATAACTAAAGACCCTCTAGTTATTTATACTAACCGCAAGATGATTACATTTGAGAGCTTGGGTACCGACACTGCTGGATTTGTAACAATGAGAAACTTGCCATATGCTACTTGTCAAATTGATCCATTCACCGTAAAGATTGTATCTCCTCATCGTATATTATCACGAGCCGAAGAGCAGGAAATCTTACAGCAATTGGGTATTCAAAAAAATAAACTGCCGAAGATGAATAGGCACGATGCTATCGGGGCATATATCGGGGTCGAGCCAGGCGATCTTGTAGAAATTCAGAGATTTGATGAGTCGTCCGGAATTAACATTGAGTATAAAACAGTACTCTAAATCGACGCGAGTTCGTCTGCTGTGAACCAGCTACACATTGGATCGGCCGGCAGATTTACAACCATTGGTTTGGGTGTCTTATATTTTTTTGTATATTTTTTGTATGCTACATGATCCTCGGCCGACTTTGGAAATACTTCATTAATAGATTTGCCAGCATAAATATCCTGTATACCAGACACAACTTGTTCAATTTCAGGCACAATTTTACTAAGATAATTCGGGTCTTTCTGAATAGGCATAAAATGTATCTTAAATAGTTTCCATGGCATAACACCGACTGGACTATAATTATGCTCAGTACAAAACTGCGAGAATTTTTCGAATTGAATTTCTAGCCAAAGGCCGGGTTCCGAGTCCGCAAATGTATCCGGATACCAGATATTGAAACCTGAATCGACTGCTTGCTCGACAATATCCTCGAAATCCGGCTGATGTGACCCGAAGTCAATTCCCGGAACTAGCCCAACATGCTGTGCCCGCATACAGTGGGTTATCATGCCCACGAATCCTTCACATAAATCTGGAAATAAACCCCGAATGGTGGATACTATATTGACATTATACTTAGCCAGATATTCAACTATTAGCGGAATTTTATATGGGTCCGGATGTTCGGGATCATAAATATACTCAGGTATAACGGGCATAGTGATAGGGGACCTCTCATAAAATCCAATAACACCTAGGGCAACTGGCGCCGACACCTGTGTATAGCTATCTGGATGAAAGCTTCGGTCATATGAATCACCATAGTTAAAATCAAAAATGCTACACTTACGAAACATAGCATCGCCAAAGATTCCCATAGTACACATTGGAATTACACATAAGCCTTTCTTGGGCTGACTTATATAGTGATTCGGAACTTTACCATTAGGAATGCGCTTGCGCGGGCATTTGAACTCGAACAGTACTACAGTGGCACCATGTACAGAATATCCAAGTTTTTCACGAAGAGTATTCGCATCTACTATACCTATTCCATCAGGCGAGTATGATGATATCGCCCTACCGGAACGTCGAACTCCAGGAATAGACCCCATCTCAGTGATTACAGTGTTGAAATATTTTTCTGTATATAAATTTAAAACCGGCTCAAACATCTTACCCCATCGCGTATCAATGCTTCCACGAAATACTGATATTCCTAATTTTTGTTTAGCTAATTTACGTCGCGACCCATACGGATTCTCGCCAAGTACTGATGCTATTTCAGATCCGCCAATGGCCACTTGTTTGCGGGGCATATTTCCGTATATTTCACTAATCAGCGTGTCTGTAAAATCACTATAAGTTCCATTACGCTGATCTAACCATGCTTGACTGCCCTGCTTGGAGACCCAGCTATGAAGCTGAGCGAACACTACCATTTTTTGCTTACTGGTCTCGCATTGATTAAGATATACTGACGGCTCCAATAGTCGAAACATATACAGCCATACTCTATTAATATGTCGCAATCTTAAGAAATCTTGCGGTTTCATCATACTAATCATACTAGGCAATAGTTTATGGATAGTTGATATGCGCATTTTTAATAAATAGGTTTTCAATTTTCATATGGTATTATTTTTAATCAGCGCAGAATTACTATTAAAGCAGACTAACCTGTATGGTATAACATGAAATCTTTTTCTGCTGAAAAAATTCTAAGATTAATAAATGAGTTACACTCTGAATTTACTGAAATCGCCAAAGAATTAGCCGGCCCAGTAACAGATACCAATGCCTCATCCCGGATAGCGGTACTACAGGCACTTAAAGATATCAGTGACACACAGGCTAAGTCAAGTTCTATTTTACAGGAAATTATATCCTCTGAGAACACGCAAATACAGAAACATATTACTGATACCGAAGCAAAACTAATGAGTTTAATTAAGACCCTGTATAGTGATGCGCCTGCTAGTTCATTTGCCGATATGGCAAAAAAGACTCCGCCTAAAACAATGACCCCGGCCCCACCAGTATTAGTCGTTGGGTCAGGCTTAAAGCAACCTGTTATGGCAAAGCTACCTGATACTAAATTTACTGTATGTAAAAATATCAATATACCTGCCTTTCCCATCCGGACTGCTGCGGAGTGTCATAAATATAAGGGCTACTGGTGCTGGAATGCCGACGATAACAGATTTTGGATTTCAATAAATGGCCTCGCAGTCCCGGGATATGTTACAAAAGTACATGCTGCGAACGCATGCCCAATAAAATTTATGGAATATGATCAGCAGAAAAAACAAAACACCGATAAAATTAACAACTACTATAAGCCGCCTGAATTATTTCCAGGGTCATCGGATATTAGACATCTTACTGATCGTCTGCGGTACCATAATGACACTGATAGATATAACAATGACCAATTCATAATTTCCGTATCTGATGCGGATTGTGTAGCTGAGGACATAAGCCTGCTAACCGATAAAAACGCCAGATTAGTCTGCGATGTCTCATCTCACTATATGATGTTGGGATATCTGGTCAGATCACTTTATAAATAATTACTAAATACTGTATACAATGAGTCGTGAGTCCTCTCGTAAAACTAAGCGCAGTATTGGCATTGCCTGCTGTCGTTTTAATACTGTTAAGAATGAAATAGAAATACTACTAGTGCGCAAGCGTTATACATATCACTTTGCGGAATTTGTTATGGGTAATTATGTTATTAGCGATGATAGTAAAATTTTACACCTGATTAATCGTATGAATATAGAAGAAAAGATCGACCTGCTATCACTTGACTTTGATAAAATATGGTACCGATTTTGCCTGATAGACCCCACAACATATACTAATACGGAGGTGTGTCGAAGTTACTTTGACCAAAAATTTTATCTGCGGTGTAAACGCAAATTCGATGAGACATTTTTGCGACGCATGCCCGAGTATAATCGTATGAAGAAACTACTAAACAATTCAGATAGCCGTGATACTATATGGGAATTGCCCAAAGGTAAACGCAGCAATAACCATGAAACAGAATTAAATTGTGCGATTCGAGAGTTTTATGAAGAGACGCGTATCTCGGCCAATCAGTATACTATTTTACATAATCTAGGTGTGTTCACGACTAGTCATCAGAGTAGTAAGAATACATATATTAGTAAATACTATGTTGCCGTGATGAATATAAGTTTTGAAATCAATCATAAGTACACAAATCCCAAGATGAATTATGAGAATCGACAGCAGTTGGCCGAGATTTCTGATGTAAAATGGATGACACTTTCAGAGTTAAAAATACACGACACTGCCGGTTTCACATATTCGTTCACAAAAACCATAATTCAGGCTCTTAAAAAGTCATATCATCTTAAGAATATTATCACATATAACTCAATTGAAAATCGATAAATATACAGGTGTTTATTTTTTTAAATCTTAGATATAACGACTTTATATGAGTTACCCAGACTTAACTACCGAAAAAAATATACAGGATATTTTACATAGAAAAGAATTTGCGACCTTAAAGTACGATACAGAACCACCTGAACCTGGAGCTAATCCAAATTCGCTCGACCAAAAAATAGTTCAGTCGGGCCGATTGTTTTTGAATACATACCAAAAGTTCGTGTCAAATTGGATCAATGTTAATACTCAATATACTCGGCTGCTTGTAAAACATGACCCTGGGATGGGTAAAACTGCCGGTGTATTGACTGCGGTCATGCCATTTATTAGCGAATATCATAGAATGTTTAGACTAAACGAGTCAAAAAACCAGAATAAATATACGCCAAGTATTTATGTTATTGGATTTTCAGAACATGTGTTCTATCGTGAATTGTTCAAGCGACCCGAGTTTGGATATATTACACGAGACGAAATTAATGAGCTCAATAAACTCAAAAAAATGTACGAATCCACAGGCCTCAAGAGTGACCGCGATGTATTGATTGACTTTAAGTCCATGCTCAAGAAACGGCTCTCGCGCAAAGAGCGTCGGGGTTTCTTTAAATTTTACGGATACAAAGAATTCTTTAATAAATTATTTATATTTGATGCTGATTCAAACTCTAAAATTAGTGCCGATCCTGAAATTTCAGCACTCGCCAGCACTGATAAATCAATGATTGAGCAGCAACTTATAATCGCTATTCGCAAAAAATATATACTGCTGAATGTTGACCTGCTCGATAGAATGGCGAATTCAGTAGTAATATGTGATGAAATTCATAATGTATATAATTCCCAAGAAATGAATAATTATGGAGTCGCACTACGAATGGCCACATTGATATATGATGTGCCCGACACTATGTACGAGTTATTAGGGTGCGTATTGGATGGCCGAAATGCTAATGATGAACCCCGTTTGGAGACTATGCGAAATTCAGATTTGCGACTGGTCTTGCTAACCGCGACGCCTATCAATAGCAGCCCGCATGAGGTAATAGATCTACTCAATATACTAATACCTGTCAGTAAAATTAATATGGTAAACAAAAAACTTGGCCGACCCGCCGACATCAGACTATACAAAAGTGATTTCTTTTCCGGCCCTCGCGAATTAAGAGATGGCATCAGTGAACATATAGCATTTCTAGTACGCGGGTATGTATCATTTTTATCTGATACTAATTCCGAACATTTTCCATCGGTAGCACTTGTCGGAGACCAGATACCTGTGCCGGCACATCTCGCCAAGGCAAATAATTTCACTGGCAAATTTATCCCATATCTGAAATTTCGAAGATGTATAATGTCAAAATTACATCTAGCCACATATAAAAATATGAACAGCAATACGGTGATGCTTGATAGTTTGACCATACTGGATATGGTTGTGCCCGATCCAGATAACCCGAAAATTGGATTATATAAAACTCGGGATATTAAAAAAGCACTGAGCAACGCATCGCCCGAATATACATCCAAATACGGGATGAGCATTTCTGAGCAAATCATTAACAATAGCAGCGTATGGTTAATTTCTGGCGAGTGGGCAAAACTAGAAAACATAAAAAAATTTAGCAGTAAATACTATAATTTACTAGTTGATGTACTCGACAATCTTAAAAACAATGGCGGAAAAAATATCATTAGTCACCAGAGAGTAAAAGTATCAGGTGTCTTGTGTATACAGACAATTCTTAGACAAAATGGAATTATTGATGAGGACTCTAATCCGGCGCCGAATACGCGATGCTCTATGTGCGGCACTGAATTAGAACACCACCCAGAATCGCATCAATTTATACCGGCCAGATTCATAACACTATATGGTGATATAGATAAAGCCACTCGTGACCGGTCGGCTGAGCGTTTTGACTCTTTGGATAATGTTCATGGTTATGTATACAGGTTTCTGATTGGTTCGCCAGTCATTAATGAGAGCATAGACTTTAATAATGTTAATGCCATCAGAATAATGTATCGGCCGAATGATATATCTAGCCTTATACAAATTATCGGTCGAGCAGTCCGCCGCGGGTCACATTTGCTTCAAGATCCAAGCTCGCGACATGTCAATGTTTACATATATACCTCGGCACTTCCTGGCGATGAATTATCATATGAGGAGCAGGCATATTTTGAAAAAAGTTTAGACTATTTGGTAGTCCAACAAATAGACCTGATATTGAATCGTGAAGCCGTAGATTCGCCGCTGAATGCTAGTATTATTTCTAATAACATGAGCAAAACTCCGGGCCTAGGAAAATTATACTTTGAACCAGAGGGAATGTCCCTGTCCAAGATAACATCGACCACATTTGATATATTTTACTCTAATGAAGAAGTAAATACTGTGCTGTATATAATCAAAAGACTGTTCATTGAGCAGTCACAGGTGTGGACATATGCAGACTTATTTAATGCTGTGTTGCGGCCACCGTTTCGTGTGCCATTTTTAAACACCAGCCTGATTAGTGAATTATCGTTTACATATGCCCTTAATTCGCTGCTTTGGAATCCGCGAGGTGAGCAGACCATAGTGGATATCTACGCATACCTTAATAAATCGACCAACATCGTTGATAGAATTCTAAATCCTATGGATAAATGTATACCTGTTGATGGTACCGATTGTAAAATAAGTAAAATTGGCAAGTACTTTATACTATTCCCAATCAGATATGCCGAGCGGCAAAAGCGAAATGATAATCGTAATTATATTGAAAAAACTGAGCGGCGAACTGTTGTGCCTAAGGGCAGTAACGTGGCCCATGTGTCTGGATTGCCCGACATCGACATTGAAAACTGGAGTCGGTATTCCGAAAGTATCGAGAATACCCGAGTGAATATTACTCGCGAACTTCAAACATTGACCACCACATATGAGCAAATGAAACTTAAATTTTACAGACAATATAGTAAGCAGTCTATCACGGCATTCCCAACATCTCTAGAAATTTACGGATTTGATTTCCATGTTTCGCTAGTTCAAAATGCCATCGCATATGTATTTAATATTCTGACCGATGCGGATACCGGATTTTCTGAGCTTCATGACTTTTACTTTAAGCTGTTATATTTCTATGATCGACTCGATCTTATAGTATATGCGTGTAATATTGAGGACACTAGCGAAATTGAGCAGTATAAACCATATATTACTGAGTCTAATTTAGCATACGGGTTTCATGATTATGATTCAAAAGTCGGCGCAGATGTTTTGAAACATGATCATAGATACAACGCATTTTTGATGGACTCTATACTAAAATCTGCCGGCATCGCAAAACCATTCAATCTCGATAGAATGAATAATTTTCTGGGAAAATTAAAATCGACCGGTAGCACGCCCAAAAAAACTAGTCGAAAACACATAAAGCTTTCAGATGTGTCGGACGTGAACATCAGAAAGGCAAAAAATATACATAAGGTATTCAGTAATTTACTTCCGGTTGGTCATTTTCTAACTGAGCCTGAGAAATTTGGATCTTCGTCAGTCATGGTACCTGTACTATATAACATAGAGTCGGGCCGATGGTTGCCTGCGCCAAAAATCATCAGTCAATTGGCCGGAAAAAATCACAGCAATGAGCGTGAGAATGATATATTAATAGGATATTATGACAAGAATCCAGCCGGCATTGAATTGCGATTTAAAACCCGACGGCCAAACCATATGATGGAGAATTATACAGATGCCCGTAAAATAGAGCGTGGGTCAGATTGCCAAACTCATAAGCGGCATGAGCTTAATGAAATTTGTAAGAAATTAGGTATTCCAATACCCGATGAAGATAATATAAAATATATATGTTCGCGAATTAAGCTCGAGCTGATGAGTCGGGAAATGGCCGAGCGCAGAAAATTGCGAGCCGACATAAAACCAGACCATGTTAAAATTCGATGGTTTTATATGCACTTTGAAACACAGCCCTCAAGATAGGATACCTTTTCATACGTATACAAAAAACGAAAACGTATCAATTACAACCCAGCAATGATATCTAAAATTTCGTGTTTTCCCTTAGAGCGCAAGATCGAGACGGTGTTCTTGGAGATTCTGCCATGTTTATTCAGTAGTTCCCTGAACAACTCAACATTACCAGAAAGCCCTGCTTCAAGTAATTCATGATCATAAATCTTGACTTGACTCATAAGGAAAACCACTAAATCATCGACACCACTTGTTCGAGCACTAGCAATAACACGATCATCCACGATACCACCCCTCTTGATTAACTCAACAGCAAGCTGATAGTGTCCCATTCTACAAGCTCTATTCAAGCATTTGTAAAATAGACTAGCCTTGCCCGACTCGATAAACCCCAAAATGAACAGGGGTAAATCAGAATTGGCACTCAAGCAAGAGTAGTACAACATGGACGCATAATGAGGGAAACCCAAGTTAATGAAATACTTCACTAGCTCAAGATGACCACCCTCACAAGCTGCCCTGACGGACTGATCAATGAAATTACGACAAGTGCCAAAGCGATGCTTGATCAGTTCAACCATTACTTTAGCAAGCTGTAAATGACCACTTTCACAGGCACCAAGCAAACCGTCGCAATGATCACTGAATCCTAGATCAAGCAACTTCTGGACAATGTCAATATTCCCCCCGCGGCAAGCAGAATATAACATAGAGACTCCCGGCTTCTCCATGTTCACCAACCAGCTGCTACTGTTGAACTCACGTCCGTACTGCTCGACAGAAATATTGAATATTTCCATGTTACCGCCAACACAGGCACAGTGAATCAAGTGTCCGTTGAGAGCTTCGGGCACTATTAGAGTATTCAAGTACTTGAACATTGGCGCATTCCCAAGTTTGGCAACAACATACATAGCTGGAATCACCTCATGTTTCAAGTTCCTAGAGCAAACACTGAGAAAGTGTTTCAATAGGTCAAGATTACCTAACTCGCAAACACGCGTAAGATAGATATCTTGGGCATTCCAGTCGGATCTGGAACATCTCATAAGTGAAAATAAATCACCTTTGAGAAGGGCGTTGGGCACATCTGGTGAGAAGTACCTAAGGGTTTCGTCGTAAAATTCGGAGTTGGTCATACTAAAAGTAATTTTAGTAAGATGGTCAGAATGTTCTAGAACAAGGCAAATACACTCAATTGGAAATTGGAAAGTACTCATGGCTAAAACAGTATACCATTTTTTTCATTTTTTTTAGCAAATCTCAACCAATAAATTTGGAAAAAATGATTTATATATTAGCCGTAAAGTATATATATGGAGATAACGAAGCAATATGAAGTCCGACTCAATCTTAGCGTTGAGGACATGATGAATGGCGGCCTCAATAAGAGCGACGACCGAGTCATTATGAGTATTTTACGAAATTCATTCGAGCGCAAGTGTATGTGTTCGACATTTATACTGGAGATATTAAAGATCACTAATAGGTCTCATGTTTCTATTAGTAAATCTGACCTAGGTGGTAGTGGTTGTGTGTGCGTTACCTTTCAAGCTCGGGCAATATTATATCCGCCTGGCCAAATATTAGTAGGATGTAAAATCAATGCCGTAAATCGAGCCACACTTATATGTAACTATGGTCATGTGTATATAAACGTACGGTTTGCGCGATATTTTCATGCGGCCGTAGGTGACATGATTATTGTTAAACTATCACTAGTATCATATCCTGACGGCAGTAATACAGTTACCTGTACAGGTGTCCCATATACGCTTGAGCGACTGTTCGAAATAACCGCAATATTTTCGCCACACGCTCAGACCACGCTTGATGAAAAAGCTCAAATTCAAGCATCGATTGATCGGTATAAAAAAACACTCGCGGTATTCAATGGCCTCGATCAGAAGAATCGTGAGTATTTTACTAAACTGTTTTATCCATACAGTAATACGCACTCAGACTTCCCAAAAATGTTTCGTATCACTAGCGCAGTGGACATTTTAGAATCATTTATTTCGGGCGATCTTGAACAACTAAACTTAATTGGAAAGACAATGTTCGTGGCCAAACATCCTATGATCGACAAGACTACTCCAAATATACTAATCATTGAACCAAGTGATCTTGAAAAAGCGCAGCCAAATATACCTGCGTTCAATCACGAGATGATGTCGATTAATACTAAGAATGGGGCTCCACTGCCAACGCTAATCAGCTATTTGGATGATACTACATTTTACTGTCAAATGATTTGCGATCTTGTTAAGAATTATAACACGGAAATTCTGAGATCCCAACATGATAAGATGTGGAAGTACTATATGGCCAATAAAAAATAAATTATTGCCAATACCTTACTAAATATATATTTTTTTGAAGATTATATGGACGAGTCTAACTTGTATTTGGCCAAAACATACATAGTACGCGAGGTTAGTTTTTTAGGGACTGATAGTAAAAAAGTGATTCGGGATATTATACTTCAATCACATAGCACATTCATTAAAGAATATCCGGACGGTTTGCGATGTAACTTAGACCTCTTGAGCGATGAATGTATAGTTCAAATTTACAACTATATGAAGAACATAGTAAATGTAAAATAGAATTTATGATATAAAATATTTACGCTTATCATATACAACGATGGATTATATAGATATGATTATGGGAAACAACTATCAGGTCACCGGTTCAAATGAATCGTATGAATTTCGGGTCGACTATATGCATGGGGCAGATGATACTCTACAGAGTTTTATTGATGAATTATCAGATCAATTATCTAAGCAAGGTGAACCGAAAACTGTTAAGAAAGATCATGAGCATAAAAAACTTGAGCCTAAATCCAAAAAAAAACTTGAGCCGAAATCCAAAAAACCCAAACAAGTGCCTCGTAAATATGAAAACATAGAATCTGATTCTGGCGATGATGAATCATCAGCAGATGATAAATCATCTGCAGATGGTATCATAGAAAATAATTCCAGTTTTGATGAGTTATCTGCAGATAATATAGAAGCTGATTCTGGCCGTGGCGAGTCTTCCGAGGATTATGTCCAGGGGGCACTTGAGATTGATGAGTTAATAAATGATTTTGAGTCCCGAGAATTCTAATTAAAAGTATACTTATTTTTTACATATTATATGAATAATCCCGAAGAAAATATCCGCAATGCCATTAAAACCGCAGCTGATATTTACAGGTTAGTCTCGAATTCATATGTGTCAGAAAATACCAGTGTAGAGTCAAGATATAATATGTGCCTAGAAAAATATAAAAGTTTCGCTCAGGCGTTCCCTGTTGTATTGGCTAAAATGGTCATCGAAAACAGGTATAATGAAACTGCTTTCCTAAAATTTTTAGAGAAAATACAAAAAAATCCAGGCAAGGGAATCGAAGGTCTTATGAGCAGCCAAGCTGACTATGCGAAAATGCTGTACATAGAAGAGTGTAAAGCAGTCGGCCGCAAGTGGAGTGCCAAGCGGGCCAAAGATATTTGGGAGCAGCAATATCGTGAACTCGAGCAAAAAGCTAAAGATGTAAAACGCCAAGAAGAGGCCGCTCGTAGTGAGTATGAAGAGAATGAGAAAAAATATCTAGTTGAGCGCAGAGCTGAACTACTGGAGTATCTTAAAACAATTGACCCGACTGAATATGTTGATGAAGTCAATGAATTGCTGGACCTTCATATCGATGATGAGCCAGAGCCTGAAGCACCAGCATATTCTAATCTTACTGTGGTTCAAGAACCAACTGAAGTGACGCAAGAGGTTTATGAATCAGTCCAACCCCGGCTCGAAACTTATGTATCCAATGCATGGGTATCACACTTATCAAATACTCCGAAAAAGCGCAAGCCACGTAAACCAAGCAGACGATAAATCATAAATTACATTTTATTTTTTTCATATTATAGATAAGCATACTGGTATATTATCATGAATCTTGTAATACCTCCTGAGTACAAAAAAACAGTTAGTGGAATTTCGGGATTTATATCTGCGGGATCTGTATATAGTCGCAAAACCACGCGCGGATTATTTTTGGATCCGGTCAATCGGGCTTATTTACATAAAGAGTTATGTATACTACTGACTCATCCTGGATATATCTCCTCAGTAGCATCCGATCTTGGCATCAAGCGAGTCCCGAATTTTGATGGCCAGCTGGATACCGTTCATAATATAATCGATGAACTTGTGGAAAGTTGGAAATTACCGTATCGAGAGGAAACTGCCGTTAGTAATCCAGTGCTTGAGCTTCATCATATTAATACAGATTTTCTGAAGACTATGGTACGCACCATAGTATCAAGTCCCGACACACTCGACAGTGAGTATTTCTATAGAGATGGCACTATGCCGACTGAAGATTGGGAATATGGGCCGGCTAGTTATAGTGACGGGACATGGCATCCGGAACACCTATTTACACAGTCGCAGCAAAATCGCGATGCGGGTTACTGGAAACCTATGAATATTTCAGTAAGTTCAGGTGATTATGATAAGTGGCAACCGCAGCCAGATCACTATTGTGTGAGTGCTAGACGTGGACATAAATATGAGTCCAAAGCATATGGAAATTATACTGACCCAGATTGTGATGAGCGCGGATTTAGTGCCTCAACAATTTTTCCGCGATGGCAGTATAACTATCGGCATCACGACCGCGAAGACAGCTCGGGCCTAGCCGAAGCCGGCCAAGGTGATCGCCGCGTTCAGCAGGGTCGCAAATATGACATGTCAGCACTGCTGGCCAGACCACATTAAAAAATGTTGTGAATACTATTATTTTTTTTAAAAAATGAAACAGGTTTGTATATTACCTATGTATCACATAATAACTAAACCAGGTATCGATACCCTACTATGCTACCAGAAAAATTCTGACTCTATTATGGAGTGTCTTGGTAAGTATGATCCAGTATATGAGAGTGAAACTAAGTGTGAATTTGATGTAAATCTTATAAATGATAGTATAATTTACATAGACATGTTGGCATTCGGCGAGCGCGGCGGATCAGTCCAGTATCGGTTAGCCGAAGTCTTAAGCAACCCGATTACTGAAACTACACGTGGTAATCATATATCCAGCGTTATTATAAATACCCCACATGCTATACAGTGCGTACTTCTCGAGTTTCCGGAAGACTTATGTAAAATGCTTAAAATGTGCCCGATTTCGCGATTGATTAGATTTACTGATACTCAAAGCAGTAGTGAACAGATGTTGGCTAAAGGTATTGACCCTGAGGCAAAAAATTGGATATGTCGCGTCAAGATGGAAATCCCTGATTGGGCCTACAGTAAATTGATGTCTGCTATACAGAACTCAAGTCCGGTCTTGGTCAAGTGTTATCCACATTTATTCCAGACTGAATTAAAGCCAAATCTATGAGCTGGATGTTTATTTTTTTTGCCGCGCACCACAGAAACCTTAATCATTTTTAAAATTGAAACATTATTAATATTATAATAAATGGATTATCTAACCAGGGCCGTTAATGAGTATTGTAAATCTGATAAAAATTTAGAATTAGAAATTAGATTTACGCTATCGGTACATGATTTCAGAAAACTATATAGTGCTCTTGGAACAGGGCAATCTAGTATAGAACAATCTCTGAATGCCATTATTACTATTTCCGAGCATATCAATAATAGGTATGAAGTATATTTTGATTCCGGAACTCGAAAGCATACTAGCTATATCCAGAAACATCAACTAGCTAAAGCATTTCTGAAGAATCCTATACAGTGTAGAGTTTCCGTGGCCGAAGAAATTAAGATTCCCGAGTTCTCAGCCGCACGAGCTAGTTTTATCAGACTAAAATACAGAAAGTCAGTAATACTGCCAGGAAATAATTGGCGAGCTGATTTTACACTTATTAAGAATGTCCAGAAGTCTCAATTTAATGAACTCGAACATATTAAAAATGAGTTCTTTAAAATGCCCGAGTCAAAATTTTTAAGCTATGATCAGTGTGAGTTTGAGCTTGAGTATGTGGGTACTGTAAATCATATGCGCATTGAAAAAAATTCAGAAATCATGTCAGCTATAACCAAAATTGCTAAAATAATAAATCCGGATACCACTGATGATCCTGAACTGACTAGTATGCTTGCTGAAATCACACAAATATTAAAAATCTCGAATGGTGAAACACTAAAGCAAATTGCCAATCAGCCTAAGAATCTGAATTTTACTATATATCAGACACTCATACCACACATATCAGATTACTACTGTAGTGACAAGGCCGATGGCGAACGCGGTTTCTTATACTGTACTGATAAGTGTCGCATACTATTGACGTCGACTCTGATCACACTGCCTGATAAATCTCCAGGAAATTTTCTGCTGGACGTCGAAGTAATGCGAACAGGCGACATCAAAATGTATGCGTTCGATATGCTTATATGTGATACTAAAAATGTATCTGATTTGCCATTCGCTGGGCGATTGGATATGATGTCTAAGATTATATCTAAAATTCCAAAGTGCGAATTAAAAGAACAAGTTCGGTTAGGGCCAGACTACGCGACTCAGCTATCAAACATTCTTAACAGAAGCAGTAGACTATATCCTATTGACGGGTTGATATTCACGCCCGCAAATGATACATATGCCCGCATGACAGTTTATAAGTGGAAACCACCAGAGCGCCAGACTATAGATTTCTTGGTAGTTCAACCACCTGAATCAGTTGTTGGCTCTGAGCCATATACTATTAAGGAAGACTCTACCCTAATGTTTCTGTTTAGCGGAATTTCACTTCATCACTACAGGCAGCTTGGCATTAAAGAGTGTCCGGGATATCGGAGCATGATCAAGAACTCGCGAACCACTGTATTCCCGACGGCATTTCAGCCATCAATGAACCCATATGCGTATATATATTATCATCCAAAATCGCATCCCGTATCGGCAGCTGATCTTAATTATCATGTGGCCGAATTTCTTGGATCGTCCGACCAGCAGTGGACACTTCACACACTGCGGCCTGATCGCGACTCGCAAGTAGCCCGAGGTATTGGATGTGGTAACTATTTTACTACTGCCGAAGACGTGTATTCAGGATATTATGATCCATTTACTGTTGATAAATTGCTTAAGCCAGAGAAATATGGCAAGACAATATATTTCGGTGAGCAGAAGTTAGAAATTTATAAACCACTAACAAAATTCAATGCCTTTGTGAAGGCGCAATTGATTCGGCAGCTTGAGGATTCCGAATTTATAATTGACATGGCCGCCGGCAAGGGGCAAGACCTATTCACTATACATGGGTTTGGTATTAAGAATGCTCTATTCATGGACGTGTCAGCCGAAGCGATAGCCGAACTCAACAAGCGCAAGTATGATTTGGGAAAACGCCATCAATATGTGTTTGGCTTTAGATCTACACCTATAAAAATATATACTAAGGTACTTGATTTAACAATGCCGCACGCGCAGACTATTGAAGCTCTAAAGGATGTGCCAATTGTTCAAGTCGATGGTATTATAATGAACTTCGCAATTCACTATATTATCAAAGATCAGCCCTCAGCCGATAATCTAATAGCACTACTGAACAATTATATGAAAGCGAATGGCTTATTTATATTTACATGTTTCGACGGCGAACGAATCTTTGAGCTATTGAAAGATGTTAAGACCGGCGAGTCATATGACATGATGGAAGATGGCAAGCTTAAATATTCCATGAAAAAACTGTACACCGAAACTGTGTTTAAACCATATGGTCTTAAAATTTCAGCTATTCATCCATTTAGCCGAGGCGAATATTATACGGAAAATCTAATTGGCCTTAAGTGGTTGATATCTGTGTTCAAGCAGCACAATTATACTGTAATTCAGCTGGGCTCATTCGGTGATTGGCTCGACAAATTTTCCAGATTTAATCAGAGAATATATGAAAAAATGAGCACACATGATAAGCAGTACGCAAGCTTATATTCATATATGACCCTGTCATATGGTAATTAAATTCACCCAAATATTTTTTTGTGTATTAAGTAAAATGGATACATACATCTTAGGCAAACAGTATAAAGTTGCCCGCGTCACGAGTCTTACACAAAAACTAATTGCTATGTCCAAGATAAAAGCTGGAGGCAGATGGTGTACTGCCACCGAGTGTGCGCAGGAACCTGGCCTAGTTACATCTATGTATAGAACACTGTCCGGCGAGAATAAATCTATGAGCCTGAAAGATATTTTACTAACTGTATCGGATACTATATCTATGATTGCTGAGCTCCAAGATAATCAAGTGCTGGTAAATGAGTTGCGCCTTGGATTATATATGGCCCAGCATGGAATTTCTAATTTACGTATAACATATTATAATTGCGCATGGGCACTAAAAATTCTTGATGGCACCTTGTCTATTATTATGTCTGAATTGGGATCATCCGTGAATTGAAAAAAATATAATTTTTTTTTATATTTGCTTAATATCGGATAACGCAAAATTTGTGTAATCTGGATTTTTTAAAATTCGATCGATTGACGCCAGCAGATTTTTAGGATGTGAGTATATTACTAATACTGTGCCAGTCACGTCTTCAATTTTATATAGTCGCATATCATGTATAAAATACTTAACTGTAGATGCTAACACTATGCCTAATGCTATCGTTAGCCCTAGTGATAGATAATCCATAATGTGTTTACTCAAAAAAATATTTAAAAGGTTTATAGTTTGTCCAAGATGCTGTCCAAATTCTCAGAATTCTGAGATATGAAATTTTCATCCAGCTTGAAACTATTGTATAAATCCCCAATATATGGATTACGCCCGATCATCAGCGGTGGTGATACACCTTTAAGCGTGTCAATAGCCCCATTAATGGCAGACTCCTCAATAACCCCGAGTGGACTCGCATCTGAAATTCGTAACATGATGGACGACTCCCGAATAGCGGCACCGAATCTATCGATCGGCGTAACGCGACCACTGTATGTCATCTCATCAGCATACATACACCAGTGGCGATAGACACTCTTTCCCTCAGTCTGAATTCCAAGCTCACCAATAAGTTTAGTTCGCGCAGCATCAATTCCATAGAAATTATAGACATCAATAATAGAATTTGTGTTGATCGATGTTTTATCGATGTATGGGTTCATAAGAATTTCCTGCATATTACATCCAATAGTATGAATAGCATAAATTTTCTCAGATTTAATTGATCCATCGGATTGTAATACATTACGATTTGATTCGCGCATAAATGCGGCATTGATTCCATTTATACCTCGCACTATAGTATTCAAAAGCCCGTCTGGGTCATTTACAAGTGATGTCATTTTACTAACTGTAATCAAGCCCTTAACATTAATGGTATTTCGTATATAAATGCGCATAATTATATTCTGGGAATTATCAGTTGTATATACAATATGCGTGAACGCAAATTTCTTTCTGAGCACTGAATATATAGTGCTCATCTTGACCTGTTTCTCGACAAGCATTTGCTTATTCATAGTAAATCTAATACACCAATTCAACAAATCAGATGGTGGTTTGACATGAACATTATACTTCTCGAACTCGGCGATCAGTTTGGACTCATCTCGATATGCCGAATGAACAGGTTTTCCATATGCCTCATAGAATATCTGCCAGCTGTTAACGAATTGATGAACCGACAACATTTCAATATTGTTGGCAATCTCCTGTGCCTTGACTCTGTTATTATACTCAGGCAACAGATACAGTATCATCATAGGCGATTTCATCTTATCAGTTGGCGATGCCCGAATGACCTCATTATATCTGCCAATACCTGCGGTCTGCGTACCACCTAAACCAGATCTATGTTTGGAATCGATAATCATCTGTGATAGCGGCTCACTAATACTCTGGGCGGCGATAATTCCAACGGCAGTTCCATATGAAATCATGGATTTCAGGTATGACAACTCTATTTTTTTCGTAATAGTAACCAGGATATCATTACTAATGCTGAATTTTATAAGTGTAGCGATATTAAGATAACTGCGAATAAGAATTTGTGTAAGCGTAGTAGATGTCACAGCATATACTGGCAGCTTAATACGCTCGCGCTTTGCTGTCTCATTATACAGACAATATGGTAAGATTTCGCACAGCTCGGAGATCACAGCAAGTGCTTTAGGAATGTCAAGCTCAACCGGCTTTGCTGTTTTAGTCAATTTTCTGCCCTGTTTCAGGCCAAAATCATAGAGGGCATCATCGATAATGCGCTTAACATTAACCGGAAGATAGGCCTCATTCTTGAACATCTTAGAATTTACAATTTCTCGACGCAAATTCATTGAGATAAAAAGTTCGCGGTCTTTCAAGATTTGCTCGTACTCGCTCTTGAGTAATTTTTCCTCTTGTGGATTTTTACCGCGTACACGATACTTAGCCTCCAAATCAGAGTATGTTAATTTAGGATCAATAGTTGGAAAGTCAACTCGCTCCAAATATCGTGGATCGACACCATCTGACCCGTATAGGAGTTGAGTTATGCGGCCGGACTTGCTGACTCTACGATAGTTGTCAACTATGTGAGCTTCAAGATTCTTAATAGCCATTCTGTTAAATGTTCCAGTAACAGATGTCGTTAGCGCCAGAGTTATAAGCGCATATCTAGTATCCCATGTATGAAACATAAACTCGGCGACTCCAATACCCTGTAAATATGAATCCGGAATATATCCACGTGCTCGCGGGTCCGAGTCATATCGTGTAAAATACGGCAGACCTCTGCGGCCAAAGCCCTCTTTAGTGCGCTCACCATTTACAGTAATCTGTCCCACGGCACTTGAGACATTCTTAAAATTAGCCATACTGCCTTTTGATCCATACATAATTAGCTTATCGAAACAGTTAATTTCAGGGTCAATAGACTTAAGTAAACTGGGCCAGAATTTATCACCCGGGTCGAGTGCCTCGAGCTGAAGTGCTTCGAAGTGCTCATCGATAGTCTTACCCAGTGGGGCAATAATTTTGCCAGCATTCAGATTTTCTGTAATTTGTATAGAATCCGCAATCAGTGATAATTCAACATCGTGAATTTCAGCTAGATATTCCGGCCGCACCATTAAATCACGTATACTGACGGTGACTCCCCTATTCTCGAGATAAGTCAGTGCCAACTGCTGAATCTGATGCGCCAACAATAGTGCTGCTTCGGCTCCATATTGATTATGTACAATATGAAATATGCTGCCCGACACACCGACACCGATACTGGATTTATCTAAAATTCCCGACTTCAGAACCCCCTGATGAATTTCAACATAAATATCTTCGGGATCATAATTTCTATAAATCGCCTGAACTTTATCGTAATATTTAGCAACTCGCGTAAAGTTAATAAGAAGTCCAGTCTCCTGAAGTAGTATAGATATCATATCACGCCCAGTGAATATATGATCCGCGGCATATTTGCTGAAGTCCGGATATACATCCACATTCGCAAACATGTTCATGGCATGCTGCTTGTTCAATCGCACTGAGCTACGAGTCAATTCGGCCGTGCCAATGAGCGAGTCCTGAACCTCGCCGACTGCAGGCGCACTTGATTTATACGATATAAATCTCTGTGCTGGCGATGCGAGCTGAGTGATCTCATTGATGGTTCGCGATGTTCTAGCCATAAGAATATTCATTTCGTCACCATCAAAATCTGCGTTAAAGAAATAGCAGCTAAGTACGTTCATCCTAATAGTATTACCGATATGCATAACACGAACTCTAAAGCTAGTGACTGAACTAGGTTCAAGTGATGGCTGACGATTATAGTTAACAATATCGCCATCAATTAGATCTCTGTATATAATATCGCCAATTCTTGGAGGCTGAATGCTCTCGTTAACAAAGCATACAGTGCCGTCAGATCGCTTCATCTTGGCGCATCCGGGATATCGAGTAGCCCCATTCATGAAGTATATCATACAATCCTCGTAGTTATACTCACGCACGAACATCGGAATCTGGGCATCTTTACATATTATTACTGGAACACCAATTTCATCCACCTTTAGTGTAGGGTCACAAGTAATAATACTTCGTGCCATGTGACTCGCATGCCGGCCCATCAGATTACGCTTGATTCTGCCAAATTTTCTGGGAAGTCGTTTAGCTATTGATGTTAGAGGCTTATTAGAGTTATTAGTTAGTGTCTGCTTCTGTGTACTACTTGACCCTTTTATCATTTCATATACATGGAGCTCAAGCAGGTGAATATCCTTGCCGAGATCAGGACTAATTTCATTTGGAATTGTGTCCGGCAGCCTGCTGTTTACCTTAATAATATTCTGAAGCAGTACAGTAACATCATTACTAGTTGACCTGCCCCCGCCCAATTTTCTAATGTCTGGGCGAATGGTATTTGGTGGAGCCCGAACTTTATCAAGTATAAATTTCTTGGGATGACAAATTAGTGGCTTGCCCAATTGAAGTACCGTTTCATCTGTAATCTTGTTGAATATATTACGAATCTCGTGTGGATAGATTTTCTCTTTTTTCACTATACGATCCTTAGAATCCTCCATATTTTTTTCATATTCAACTCGAAATAGCGTTATACTATCGGATTGATCTCGTATAATATGAAGATGAACTGCCTGACAGTGGGCACATGTAACACTCTTGGTGTTATTCATAGCCTGCCTGTATTCTTTAAGTATTTTGTCACGGCCTACCTTCTTGGATTTAATGAGAGCATTTAACTTTTCATCCGACATAAGTGGCTTGCCGCAGTTGGCACATATAACCTTTAGCCATCGCTGAATTTCCTTGAGAAATAGCGGACTCTGAACTGGATATTTCAGCTCTACCATACCAGGATGCCCGGGGCATAATTTACTCATATTTTCGCATGTCTGACACGGAAGTTCACTATCAAAAGTCCCCATACGCAAATCATGTATACCATACGGATATGGCATATTGTGCTTATACGAATCTTGGTATTTTATACTAATAAATGAATCCCTCTCATTTTCTTCAGATCCGAGCACGTATAGCTGAATAGCTGAAATCTCTGCATAGGGTATATGTAAACTATTCATATTATATGATATAGTTATAAAATGATTCAATTTTTTAACACTTTAAATTATTATTCTGGGTGCCAATGTCCCGTTCAGGGTTATTTTACATGCGGTTCTTTTTGGATTTTAAATATAAATTTGATATTCAGCATAAACACGCATGACCGACATATCTATTACAGTGCCAGAGTATGATCTTATCAGTATCAATAAATTTATTAACACAACACAGAAATTTAATGATTTGCTGATGGCCGCCAAAATTGGAGAATTACTACCCGAATACTGTATTACTGAATCGGGTTTCTCAGTAAAATATGGTGACACTGAAGTCTTGACCGCTAAACCTATGTTGTTGGGTACATATACTATTATTGAACATCCAGATCCAGAAGATCAAACAGTGGTCACGGACAATCAGGAAGAGTTTGTCTGGCAATGGGTACCCGAACGTCCGCTACCTAAATTTGTGGATGGACTGCGCGACTATGTAGACGATGTATATAAACCACTGTGCTCTAATCCAGTGATATCCTCACATGATAATATGCTATTCGCGGTGCTTTTTGGACTATGTATGGAGCATTTCGAATTTGAATATATATGGACAGTGCCGGTAGGTGAAAATACATTTCATGTATATGGCTTAAAATTTGTTAAATATAACCGACCATTAGATCAAGAATGAGCAGCAAAAAACAAAAACTAAAGCTTGATACACAAAAAAATTGGACCAATGAAAATGTATTAAAATGTAAGATGATCGGGGATCGCGCTGCCGCATATGTGTGGCTAACTAATCGCGCCGCAGATCACTATGATTTTTATAGAAATGTGGCTGAGGTATTGTTAATTATATTCACGTATCTATTTGGCGCGGGCGGTATTCCGTCACTGGCGATAACTAATGATGTAACTATAATTCGCATAGTTAATGGGATCATTCAGGGTGCCATAATCCTGTTAGGACTGTGTAAGAGTATATTCGAGTGGATGAATCTTACTGAAAAAATTAAAGAATATGGCTGGGCCTCGGCAGCGCACGCATCACTATTCATAGATATACAGCGTATGCTGGACCAGCAGCCTGGCGACCGACGAGACTTTAGTCAGTTTCATACACAAATTATGGAAAAAGAACTTGGAAATATGGCCAAGACCCCACATATACCCAGCAAAATTATTCAGGATTACTATGCGTGTATGGGAGTTAAGGCTATTCCTAAAAATGTGTTATTCAATGAAGGCGCTGGCGAGATTGAATTAATTGATGCTGATTTTAACTATAAGTCTAATTCGCCTACTAATAAACAAATCGATGACTATGTTAAGAAGACAGACAGAGTGCGCGACGAGTTAACCGAATCTGAAGTCAAACCTGAAATTAAAAAAACGCTGAGCAGTAAAAAGCTGTATGAACTTGATAGATATTTTATCAACTATAAGCCCTGATATAAATTTTAAAAAAATGATTTATTTTTTGATTCATATACCATGCAGGGTCCAAGTGCTGAAATTATTGCCGATACAAAAAAACGCATCTCGGGCATGGGTAAATATTATACGGATTCATATGTTAAGAATAAAGAGCGCCGCATGCCGTATTGTGATCCAGTATCAAATAGACAGATAGCCACTATTGTTAAATTTGCTAACCCATCTGAATATGCCGCGCTATTTACACTTATCAGTAAATTTGTGCGAATGGGTAGCGACAGGCAGAACTATCAGCGAACTGTGTTTAATCTGTTGTCCAGGCCGGATTCTGATAAGCGCATATATTTGGCTATCGGCAGCAAAATACCAAAAACAACTGAATATCAGCCCAATGAGCAATACTCATTTGTAAGTTTATACTATCCAACTATACTATCTGAAGCTGGATATGATTCTAACGCAGAATACCTGGATATCGGCTGCGGGACTGGGGCCAAGGCAAAAAAATTAGGAACCGACATCGGGCTAGATCTGTCTAAGATTTACGGAGTTGATGTAAAGCAGTGGTCGGTACTGACTGAAGAGCTCAGAAAGTCACTAGATATTAATTTCGAATTTATAGATACATCTGGAAAGCTTCCATATCCTGATGGTAAGTTCGGGCTCGTGACCATATTTATGGTATTACATCATGTTACTGAGCTCAAGGTATTAATTTCTGAAATCCACAGAATACTAAAACCTGGAGGCTTTCTGATGATTCGCGAACATGACTGCCGTGATAAGATCGACTATATGATGGTTGATATTGAGCATATGCTGTATGACTATATTAAAATACCGGGTTATGATCCTGCTAAATATGAACTTGAATCCAAGATGCGATATCTGAGCGCCGACGAGTGGACCACTGTGTTCGAAAATTCTGGCTTTAAACTTAAGAAATGGGACTTCGACTATAATCTTAAACAGACAATATCTGCCACGCGAACATATTATGCGATCTATGTGAAATAATATTTCCACATTTATTTTTTGTGAATTTTTCCAAGCATCTCGGCCAACACCTGTTTGTTTATTGGCTTAGCTATATAATCGTCCATTTTACCCATATTTATACAAGACTCCCTATCACCCTCCATTACATTAGCAGTGACCGCAATAATTTTTGGGCACAGAGACCGTCGCTCGAACAGGTCTATGATGCGCTTGGAGGCCTCAATTCCACTCATCTCGGGCATTACGATGTCCATAAAAATTACATCATAACTACACCTCTCAGCAAATTTAAAATTTGGACCTTTTTGCGACTTGCGATATGATGATTTGCTGACTGCTTTTTTAACCAGCCGAATAGCCTCGGGCCCACTGCTGGCTATTGTAATATTATAATAGCCAAGGCAATTCAGTAATTTTTTTATGGTGAGCTGATTAAACTCATGGTCCTCGACAATCAGTATGTTTATGTTTACATTATCATTTACCACTTTATCCATAATATTTTGCTGAAGAGCTATCGCATGTTCGCTCGAGTTTCGCGATCGCTGCTTGCTGGGCTTCTGTGACTTGCGCTTACCCGAACTTTTACTCTTGATTATATTGTAAATTGATGTAATCAATTGATTTTCTGTATACGGTTTAGTAAGTATATAGTCAAAAACACATGACACGTCATTAACATATGAGCCCGACGACGAGAGTGCTATGAGCGGGAATGCCCGATTTGACTTTGCGATATACACGCCAAGTTCATTTCCATCCATGTCGGGCATAAAAATATCAATTAGGCCCAGATCAAATGTGTATCGCGAGTTATTTATATATGACACGACCGCATGCTTCGCACTAGTACAGGTGACATAGTCCACATTATACTGATCCAATATTTGTGTTAAGCGCATAATATTTTCGACTTTATCGTCTACTATAAGTACTGATATGCCCGACAGCATCGACTTGTCCATTTCAACTCGGGTGTTTGCGTATTCCTGTACCGGGAGTACAAAGTAGAAGCTGCTGCCGACGCCATATTTGCTGACTAAATTTATTTCACCCTGCATAAGATGACATAGGCCTTGTGATATAGCCAGCCCGAGCCCAGTTCCCTGATATCGCTTAGTGGTTGATGAGTCAATTTGACTAAATGACTTAAACAGTTTTCGCGTATCATCTTGCTTGATGCCAATGCCAGTGTCGGATACCGCAATTTTAAGATATATTTTTTTGCCCTTTTTAAGCATGTCAGACGATTTTGGGGTCAGGTTAACACAGTCAAGTGCGATTAGATTCATCTCGGTAATGTCATCGGGACTGGCCAGTGATACTTCGACTTTGACTCTACCGCTTTCTGTAAATTTAAATGCGTTCGAGAGCAAATTTATAAGAATCTGTTTTACGCGTTGCTGATCCAGGATTAGTGTCTCGGGCACGTCCGAATTTATCTGCTGGACAAACTCAACCCCAGATTTCTGTTGCGATTTTGTGATGTTATATCCAGTTGTAATAATGTCGGCGATGCGGGCGGAGGTCAGCACGATTTCTATTTTACCTGACTCGAGCCCCGACAGGTCTAGTATATCATTTACAAGTGTCAGCAAATTCCAGGATGACTGGCGCATAATGTCCAGGGTCTCGAGGCCGTGCTTGGGCAGATTCAGCTCCGACAAATAGTCTATGGAACCAATTATTGAGTTCAGTGGAGTTCGAATCTCGTGACTAACATTGGCCATAAACATATTTTTTGTGCGCATCATTTCGCGGTCATCCAGCAAGCGGTCTTTGTCTTTTTGTGTTTCGAGTTTAAATATAAGTGACCCAATAATTCCATAAAAAACAGACATGCCATTTATGAAATCCAGGTCTACCGAGATGCCCCCAAGTGCGATTTGACCACAATATTCGCCGCAAAATGACACCGGAATAATACATACATTGCCTGAATATCCTGGAGATTGTTTAGTGTCCGAAATAATCATGGCATTGTGGTATCCAACATATTCAATTGTGGTATTTTTGACTCCTGCTGTTAAGATCTCAATCACCTTACCGCTTTTGTTCTTGATACTAATATGGGTTTTCATGATTGTAAGTCTGCCTATATAACCATAGCTGGCAGATGTCATTTCGCGTAGAATTCGCAAGATGTCCTCAAGCTGGCCGACAACTGATGAGTTTTCTGATAGACTCTTGGATACCTGATCAATATTTTTAGTGAATGTTTCACCAGTGAGGGGCATTATTATATACTGAAAAACATCGGTTTGAAAAAATTGAAATTGGTTTCATGTATATACACAATGGAATCAATCAAATCCCAACAAAACCTATTTATTCAAGCTTGTTCCTCTGTCGTAAAGAAACACAAGTCAAGTCTCAGTATTATTAAGTATTGGTCATATAAATTGTCGCAACCATCTCAAGGCAGTCCAGATATCAGTGGATTAGTTAAAAATGGGCGCAATGATACTGATACTAATACATCTATCCCAGATTATGTTAAATAAAATCCTCGTAAATTTGCTATTATTTTTTATATGATACCGTTTTGAAAATTAAAATTAGTCTCATATGTATAATCGCAAGGGAATCGGTAGAAATTGATGATGATTTAGTAAAATTCATATATGTAAGCAAACAATTCTTTGAATTTTCATGTTAGCATGGTGAACTCGATACTATAAAAATAGTCATAGATCAATGTAAGCCCGAACCATACTATGCTATTGATAGTGCGTGTGAATCAGGAAATATTGATCTCGTAGCATTTCTACTAAAATATTATGATGAGAGGCTTGCCGCTAAATGAATACTAGTCCAAACAACGCAGTTCATCATGGCCGTGTGGAAATAGTTAGCATGTTAAGAAGTCGCGGTGCTTCTTATTAAGGCATCATTATTTTTTATGCGCGACACCAAAAAAACAGTTTCGAAAAATTGAAATTAGTTTCACAGATATAATCACGATGGAATCATCCATATCTGAAATTAGCGAACGTGAACAAGTGGAAATTGTTGCTTATTTATGCGAAACTAATGATGTTCAAGAATTTCTTAAAGTTCCAAAAGAATTTATATTTAAATATGGTGAATATTTCTTCAAATGTGCGTGCTTATGTGGTAAACTTGATATTGTAAAAATAATACTAAATCTATATGAGCCAGAGGTATACTGCGATATTCATAGTGCTTGTGAATCAGGAAATTTTGAACTTGTAGAATTTTTACTGAAATATTATGATGAAAGGTACACCATAATTATGTATGAGGCTTGCCGTCAAATGAATATTAGCTACATAGAGAAACTAGTAATACGTAAAACTACTAATATGCGTAACGCAATATCTCAAGCAGCATATCGCGGGTATGTGGGAATAGTTAAATTATTCATAGACCGCGGGGTTTCTTATTAAGGCATTGTTATTTTTTTATGCGCCATAGCTAGCAGGGATAACAATTTTACTATTGTTCAGATTCGATAAATAGGCATTGTTGATTTCTATCTGCCTCGCCATTTCTGCTTGATTAATCTTGAGTTGGGTTTCTGCTGGCAATTCTGACCTGGTGTCTGGTAGCAGATATATCATTAATACCAGAATTAGTGTTATTACTACTGAGTAAATTAAATTAGCGCGAACATTATCATCCGGCAGCGGAAACACAATAGTAATAATATCCTTGATTGTGTTGTTCCAACTTAGCGCTACTACTAAACCAACAGCTGCGATAATGTAGTGACTAGTTTTAATGGACAGCGACGACGCTATTTTTTTCTGTTCAGCCGGCTGGGCAGATACTACTGGTGGGGCTTGAGTCTGCATATATATGTTCACAAAAAAATATTATAAAATGTAAATATAAACCAGATTAGTCAAGTTCCATAGCATCCAGCAAACCATGTTTTTTCAGGACATTAATTATTTTAGAGTGCTTTCGGCTCAGATATGGCAACACTCTCGATACATCAGACTCGCTGATGTCCGATATTGGTATGATTATATCCAATATGTCGTCTCGTCTAAGCTTACACAATACATCAAACCCGTGCTTCCATCCGAGATCTGGAAATACATCTAGGGCTCCATAAAACGTGCCGGCTGCTTGGAACCTGTTAATCATTTCATAACTACAATCACCCAATATGCCCATGAGTACAGTTTCCACATATACTTGAGCCTGGATAGAGCCTGTCGCTATGTGCTTCATTATGGTATCGACGCGATACGTATCATCACTAATACAGAATTCAATCAGTAAATATGTTACATCAAATGGAAACATCTTAGTTAATTCAATCAGCATACATATATCCCGTGGTAAATTCACTACATGATTACTCCAATATCGAGAGCCATAGTGAATTACAGAGAAGCAGTCATCATATCTAATGGCCCTATCAATATTACTGTCAATGGTTCGATATATTGCCTGCTGCCAGTGTCGGTTCAATCTACATGCGACACGTTTAAGACATGACGTAGCTGTGAAAATGTTAAATAGGCAATTAGAGTTAAGCATTGTATACATGCTAATATGTTTCAATTTTTTCATTTAGCATTTGAAAAAATACTCTCTACAGCATTAACAAATGTCTGACACTAGTACCGATAGTGAAATTCTCAATAGAGCATATCCACTATTATTAAAATTATCAGGAGTAACTGATAACCGAACCTGTATAATTATGAATGCCTGTATTAATGGCGAAATATCTACTATTAAAATTTGGAAACTGTTAAATCCTGATCATACAATTGAATTGTCCTGTTTATTGTTTGAATTAATCGCATCAGAAGCACATATGGATATCCTTAATGAGATAGTTCCAAACGCATTATGTAATAATACAATTGGATTGCTTGATATTGCCTCCAAGTACCCAAGTACATTTGATATACTCTTCGCAAATAAAATGATAAATACCGAATCTAATGTTCTATATGCGATCGATCGTGCCATTAGAGATAAACGCCCAGATGTAATCCAGAAATTATTAAAATATCTTGATAAACCACTAACGTCTGAACAAATCACAAATATACTTAACATTGATTCAGATAGTAGTCTATTAAAGTCTACGCTAGAGCATATTGCGAAGTATAGATAAATATGAAACATTAATAATGTTTCGAGTATTATTTTTTTGTTTATATATGGAGCCTAGAGTTAAGCGAATTTGGTCTATTTTAATCCTATTTTTCATCTTGCTGTGGATACTGTATACTAAGCGAGAGTACTTATCATCGCTAGTTCAGTATACCGGCAGGTCTGATGCGTCGCATGATAATTCAGTGCTGGTCAGAAGCGGAATTATACTGTAAAAATTGATATAAAATTACAGGATATTATCAATACCATGTCTAATCATAAACAGCTATCATTTAAAGAGCACCTTCAAAAACGTGCGTTTTATGGGGGCTCGAGTGAGTGTAGTGAACATGATATTTGGGTATGGAATAATATATGGATAAAAAAAACATGTGTATTCAGTGATGCTCTTATTGATAATATTGATGAAATCCGAGTCAATGCTATGGACCACTACTACAGATCAGTCGGCACAAAATGCCCAGTATCATATATAAAATTTACAGTTACGCCAGATGGCACTCTATCAGTTACTAATGATGGTCAGGGTATCCCAATTATAGATACATGGCCCGGCAAAACAGGCAGCGGATATCTGCCGCAAGCAATTATATCTGAGGAGCGATCAGGCTCGAACTTCGATGATGAAAAAGAACCTGACCGAGTGACCGGCGGCATGAATGGTCTGGGTATGAAAATTACTAACGCCGGCTCGCTCGAGTTTCAAATAGAAACAATAGACAGCACTCGCAAGCTAAAGTATACTCAAGAGTGCCGCGACAGAATGAATGTGATTTCTGAGCCAAAAATTATTAGCACTGGAGCATCGCCATACACAAAGATAACATGGAAACCAGATTTTAATAATCTATGTAAAATCTCCAAGTCGCAAGCATCGCAAAATTGGCTAGCCGAAAACTATGACACACTTCTCAATATAATTAGACTGATGGCATATCAGACAGCTGTATTTGTTAAGTCTATTGAGTATCGCCATAGCGGTGACACTCTTATTAATCACAGAGCTCGTCCGCGCGTGTATTTTAATGATACGGAAATTCTAATATCTGACATCACTGAATTTATGCGACAATTCGGACTGCGCGATATAGTATACATTAAATTCAGCGACCCGCAAATACATAAATTTCCATGGTACATTGGAATCGGGCTACGTCGACAGCTTACTATTGAGAGCAAGCATCGCGCAGGCCTCGAGCATATGTCACTTATCAATGGAGTATATGTTGGCCTTGGCGGCAGTCATGTAAATCTGATAGTAAATTCTATATGCGCGGCACTAAAGCAACATGCTAAGGCCGAAATATCTGAGACTATTTTTAATAAAGTGTTCTGCTACTTTGACTGCAGACAGATGTCATTCAACTCTTATGATTTTGACTCGCAGACTAAGAATAAAATTACCATGGGTCGGCAAACGCTAAATTCACTTCGCGAGATATATGTACCCTCGGCCAGAAAAACTTCTGAACTGTGGAAACTAGCTGAGAAGGACATCACCTGGTTACTCAAGTCAAAAGAACTCAAAGAGCAAATTGCTGGCAGTCGTAAAAACAGAAATAAATTCATTCGCAAATATGAGAAAGCTGACAAGGCCGGCACAAGTGAATCACACAAGTGCGGCTGCTTTATCGGCGAGGGCGATTCAGCGTGCGCCATGATACGAAACATGATTAAGAATAAGCATACTCCTGTCGATAAACGCTATTATGGTATTTATAGTATACAGGGTGTGCCGCCAAATGCCCTTAAAATGGTCACGCAGGTATGTGATCCAACCGGTAAACTACACTTCATAGGGTCGCACTCACTGCGAGAAAATATCGCGCTGGCCGGCCTAGTTCAGGCTCTCGGGCTAGACTATGAGCATACATATGATCTCACCAAAGAAGGTGATGCTGAATTCGCCAAGCTAAATTATGGATTTATGGTTATGGCTACTGACCAGGATCTTGATGGTATTGGGCATATCTGCTCACTGGTACTGGTGTTTATTATGACATTTTGGCCTAACCTAGTCAAGCGAAATTTCTTTAAGCGACTCGCGACACCTATTATACGAGTGTATGGTGGCAAACGAGTCATAGAATTCTACTCAGAAAAAGAGTATGATCACTGGACTATGCGATTTGGCGGGCCGGACCGACTTCCTAAGAATCTTCATCCGAAGTACTACAAAGGATTAAGTGGTCACACCAAAGAAGAGGTAATCGACATGGGTAAGAAAATTCATAGTAATATATTTATTATGACACATGATAATATATGTGAAGCACTGATGAAGCAACTGTATGGTCCTGAATCAGAGGATCGTAAAAAACTACTGAGTACTGTTACTAATTTTGAGTACCCAGAGGATACCTGGAACACGCAAAAAATACGCGTGTCCGACCACTTCAATATTGAGTCAAAGGGATTTCAACTGTATAATATGCGGCGCAAGCTTAAGTCGTATATAGATGGTATGATTCCGACTCAGCGCAAGGCATTTTGTGGCGGACGTCGGCGATTCGCAAGTAATAAGGCTAGCGCTAAGGTATTTCAGATTTCTGGATATATTGCTGAGCATATGCACTATGGTCATGGCGATGCTAGTATGAATAAAGTAATAATTAAAATGGCCCAGAACTTCGACGGGTCAAATAACATACCAGCATACATGGCAATCTCAGATGGATTTGGTAATAGAACTGATGGCAGGTCAAAAACTGGAGGTGCTAGATACATAGATACAAAATTCAATGCGCGCGTTATGGATAAAATATTTCCACCCGAGGACGATGCGTTGCTTGACTATTGCTATGAAGATGGAGTAATATGTGAGCCAAAATACTATGTGCCGATACTACCCATGTCTATACTTGAATCTGAAACCACTACAGGTACTGGTTGGAAAATAGATATTTGGGCACGCGACTTGAGTGTTGTAGTGTCAAGTATTAGGGAAATGATTCATGGCCGAGCCGCACACTTACTAGATGGACGGCCCTGGCTCAGAGAGGGCACGTGTCAACTTATTGATGATCGTGAAGTTTGCTTTGGAAAATATACATACTCTAGCGACCGGAATGTGATTCATGTAACAGAATTACCACTGAAAGTCTGGTCGCGAGCATACTGCTGTGCGCTACTTGGAGTCGACCCGGAAACCGGCAAGAGCGAGCGACACATGTCAGACGGCACTACTGAACAGATGCGCCGAACTCCATTTATCAAAAAAATTACTGATGACTCCAACAATCACATTATAGACATCAAGATATATCTGGAACCGGACTCATATGATAAAATTCAGAGTATGTATGAGAATGATTTCTGCGAACCAATGTACCTGTACCTTAAGCTGTATAGATATCTTACGCCAAATTTAAATATGATCAATGAGCATAACTATGTTCAGGAATTTAATAGTTATAATTCAGTCCTAATGAGCTGGTTCTTGTTGCGCCGACAGCTATACATTGACCGCATCCAGCGACTAGTTATACTATACGAAATCCAGATAGATTTCTACACTAATAAATTACGATTCATTGAGGCCGATTCGCAGTCCAACAAGGAGATCAATATTGATAGAGTTTTTGATGATGAAATCCGTGATAAGATATTGAGTGAAGCCGGATACACTCGATTCAATAAGTCTGCCGTATTACATCCAGGTATTGTAAAGAACAATAAACTGCGTGAGGTGATCTATGAGACCGGAGCCGATTATTCATACATATCTGATATTACGATACGCGACAAATCCAAGAAGGGCATCGCCGCACTTCAAGAAAAAATTAACAATTTATCAGACGAGTTGTTCAAATTATGTGTTGCCAATTGGCAGGATATATGGCTCGAGGAAATTGCCGAGGCCGTATCTATAATTGAGCAGGGACTTAAAACAAATTGGCTGTACAGCACTAAAACAAATGAGTTCTCGCGCACTTATTAAATATGTGCTTTATTTTTTTGTATATGGAAGATTGTCTGCAGGTCATCTTTACGCATTGCGATCCCGATACCAAAGTAATGTTAAGCTCAATGTCGCGCGGAACACGCCAGCGTTTTTCGATGTATATACAGTCTGATATTTATGCCGCATATCGGGATGGTGATATCTTTACTCTACTTAAAACGCAAGATCCAATTTGGCATGAAATTATACGATTTGAGGATATATGTCAATTAGGAAATATTTCACTAGTCCGCCGACATAAATCACTGGCACGCCCAAACATTGCTCGCGGATTACGTGGCGCATGTAAAAGCGGTAATTTAGATTTAGTTAAAACATTGATGTGTGAACTTGGCAATGAGTTATTGGAAATTTCTTGTAAATATATACACTTACATATTTTACAATACTTAGCAGAACAGATTCCGATATGCGATATTAAGAGGATATTTAACAAAGCATGTCGATACTCACAACACAGTATCATAGAATATATACTAAAACACTGGCATGTAAATTTATATGATGGCTTGTTAGGAATATGTAGATCAGGTAATATACAGCTTTTTAATGAAGCGACAAGCGGTATGACATGTTATATGGATTACCAGCATCAATCACTAATGTATAATGCCGGTATTGGTGGGAACATGGATATCATCGAACAAATATCTAGTAAAACTGGAGGATACCCTGAAGATCTGCTGATGGGCGCTTGTGCGGGAGGTCACATAGATATTATTAATTATGCTATCGGGCTTGGCGCTAAGAATTTCAATGGACCTATGAGTATTATGAAATATGCTAGTGATATACCGACAGTAAAATATCTTATTAGTGTTGGCGCAGATCCCAACACACTGCTATTTAGCGCAAAAGATCCAGAACTTATTAAATATGCTGTTTCACTTGGTCATCCCAAAAATACTTATTTCGAAACCGCATGTCACTCCGGCAACATTCCACTAATTCAATATTTACTAGATGAAGTTACATATTTTGATTGGGGGTTCGAACTAGCATGTTCGGCAGGGCATTTATATGTAGTAAAGATGTTGATAAAATATGTTAAATCAGTAGATACTGGACTTAGAATAGCACTCAGGGATAATCAGTATAATATCGTAGAGTATTTGGAATCTCTTGCGGGGGAAAAAAATAACGATATGCTTATCTAAGCTCAGATTTTATCTGCTTGAATACAGATATCAGATATGCTATAGCGTCAAGTATTATTTTTTTTGCCTCAGTATGAATTATGTCAATCATAATTTGCTTATCGCTAGGATGATTCATATGTGTTTTTACTAAGGCGATATTCGGCACTGCGAGCATGATCTGTTTTGAAATCATTTCAGCAATGGTATGAGTTTCGCCAACAATAGTAACTCTAAATATAGTCCGCGACGGCTGCGGTTGGAATTCGGAGCATGTAACATGGCCACTGCCAGACTCGATGCTCGATGCGACTGACCCTAATCGTGAGATCAGGTTATCGCAGACCATGGGCACGACAGATTTGGGCTCGATGTTTCCCTTAAGAAATATTCGCAGCCTAAAATCAGTGCTCTCGGCCACAGTGGACGAGTACTCAACCAGGTAATTCGGATCAAATTCTTTTTTGTTGGTAAATATATAATCATACTTGGCATTTTTGATACGCTCTTTATCGATATCTGATAATTTAGAATCCATATCTGAGCCTGGAATTATAAGTATACGCTTGCTGTACACTGTAAACTGGTCCATGGCGGATCCCGTGTTAGCCTTAATCAGAGTCAATAAATCGCTAACCTTGACCCGACGAGTAACCCGATTACACTTCTCATTAATAAAATCAACATCTTTAAAATCCAGGTTGTCGTACCATATATACCCCGTTAACTGATATGCTACGCGATTTCGTTTAGCATATGAATCAGTTATCACCCTAATTTCAGGTATAGTGATATATGTACCTGGTGGCAGTTTTACTAAATTAATTTTTTTTGGTATATATTTGCTGTGCTCGCCCTCCAGTTTATCTGAGCATACTACTAGAGGTTCTCTAGTGGTATTTATTACAGATAATTTAAATGTAGCGTCTTCAGGCATATCCTGATGGATCGGAATTAACACAACACGATTTAATAATTCATCCCTGATTGAGTAACTATTAGTTGTGGCCACTGTTGAGGGATCAAAATTTAATGCCTTAACATCTAGTTCCATTATAAGCGTTCGCCTAATGGAATTTGCTATCCGGTCAGTTATACCCAATAGGTCAATATCGATATAGCTCTCCCGGCGGTCTGTTACCAACTCCATTAGCTCCTGCTTATGTGCCTTAAAAGGTTCAGCATCGAAATTAACTTTCGAATCTGTTATTTTATAATTGTGGACTATTTTAGACTTCATGCTATATTAGCTATATGATTTCATTTTTATCAATCTAAATGAAAATATTCTATTTAGATAAAAATACTAAAAATATTATAGACAATGAGTACCAAAACCTCTCAGCAAAAACCTAAAGCTGTTTTATATTTAAATGTAAGCGGTAAGAACACCGAAATATTGATGACACATATTGCGCAACATGTAGATACGCTAAATAGATACCTGGTTATTGATTTTGTGTATATAACAGCTGCTAATACTGCCGCCGTAAAGAAACATGGCATTGCCAGAAGTCCGACTATGATTTATGCCGGTAAAAAATATGAAGGTGTCGGAGATATCCTGCGAGTATTATCACCCGCTCCACCTAAAGAGCAGCACAATATAGATGACCTAAGCCCAGATGATATTTTACTGTACTGGCAGCAAAAACACAGTGACCCGAACGATGATTCCGAAGATGAAAATGACCCAGATACCCGCAAGCGCGAGATTCAGCAAAAAATGGCAATGATCCAAAAGCGCAGGCCGGTTATGGCGGGAGTAGACAATAATCATAAATTAGCAGGTGGCCGACCAATTACTAAGTCCAGTGCCGGAAAGAGTTATGGAGACTATGGAACTCAAGCAGGCGATTCTGTATTTTTACAAGACTCCGGCCGTGATGAAGTAGTAGGCGCCGCTAATGATGAGCAGTCAAATGGAGAATTAATGCTTGAGGATTATTATCTGGCTGAAGCATATCAATTCGGCAAAAAAAATACTCCGAATAGACGAGCCCGATAAATACTATTATACATATGTATAATACTATTAGTGCCTTAGTATAATGTCCACACAACTAATCCCTAAACCTACAAACACATCAACTCCCACAACAATCATACAGGAAAAACTCAAACCTGTTACAGTATATACTAACTATGGTACGTTTATACCCAGGCAAATACCTAATTCTGATACACGCAAATCCCAATAATATGATTTACACACACAAAAAAAAATACTGTTAATTATTAATTTTTATTTTTTAGCAATATAATATAGAAACAATCTAGTAGTACTAATATCAAAATGATAACCACTCGATCAGCCGATGATGTATGTAAAATCATGAATACTCTATTTAATGGTATTACTCAAGTATTATCTGTTTTGGATCCACCACAATCTGGAACAATTGTTGATGACCCTGAACAATTTATGGAAGCATTAGTCAAAGAAGAACTTTGTATGAATAAGACTCCTATGCCAGATGTTACATTGAATGGAACAGGTGAGACATACTCAAAATATCCTTCTGACAAACGCTATTCACCTTATTCATCATCAGAAAAACCATATGAGCAGGATTTCGCAGGTGCTGGACAATTTCCAGAACCCAGAAAATTTCAATCTAGGGGAGTAGAATTTGTATAAATTTTATTTAAAAGATATATAGCGGTTTTATCATACATGCAGCCGAGTTTTCAGCAGCGAAAAATAGACGCAAATAAAAGTGCTGATGCCGCAGTCCGAAGTTATAATAATTGTATGCAGCATCTTATAAATATATGCGTTCAAAAAAATAAAACTGATGAGCATATCAGCTCAATTGATATATTGTTCAGGTCAATTATTGCTATTGAAAGCAGTACCGTAATTCGCGAAACTGGACCATATGTATGGCGATATCGTGATATACTTAACAGCCGTGATGAGAAATTCTTTAATGTTATGGAGGACAAGGTACGTGATGATGTTAAGGAATATTTTAAGAAACCCGGATCTGGCGATAAATTTAAACAGTCTGACGTTCAGAGCATTCTTAGAAAATTCCATGATGATTGGGAAAAATTAACTACGCCTGAAAAAGAAGTGATCTGGTCATATTCAATTGGACTTGTAACTGCTTACGCTCAATACATTGCGGCCGAACGAGCCCTCTTAAAAATCAGCAAAGAAATCGCAGATATGACCAGATAGATTTCCTAAATATTTTATTTTTTTTGTGAATTGCGCAGCATTTAAATGGGTAGAAAGTACGTAAAATATATGAAGGCGAAAACTATCAAAAAAACTACTAAGCCCGATCCGGAAATTACAGAATTATTCAATCAGATGATTGGTGAGGGCGCTCTAGACCCGTATGTGATTCTACCAAAATATGAGTCACTCATGGCTGAGTGCGTTGATATCACCAAAGCACTATCGAACATTTTTGTGGACAAAAAATTTATACCTGCTCCACTCTACCATGATAATCAGGCATCGTTCAAGCAGATTGAACAGTTCTGCCGATATGGGTCCAAGTATCTTAGTACAGTAACACTTGAACGCGAACCTCCACGCGTCATGCCGGCTGATTTTAAGATCATGAGTAATGAAGACCTACTTGAACTTGCTCGCGCGCAGTTAGGATTTGACCCAGCACATCTTCAGAAATTATACTTAGATCTAAAGTCATCGCAGATAGTTGATAAAATTATTACGGCAGTTCGCGACCTGAACAAACTCATGGCTGCCGATAAGAAAAAACATAAAAAAGAACATCATGACCTTGAATTTAAAGAGTCTCTTAATGACACATTTATAACTAAATATCCGGATGAATATCTATCGCCAATTACAAGTATCACAGACTTGGACTTCAAGCAGGTTTGGCTTCATGAGCATTGTGATTACACTGTTCGCAAGCGATTCATTTATGGATTATTTCTGCTTTTGGATAAGGGCAACAGAATTGTAAAACTTATAATGAGCCCAGATGTTGACATCGCAAAATTTTCAGAAAAAATGGTGGAGTCACTTCAAAAACTCAAAACGCGCATTCCTAGATGTGAAAAAGCGTTCGCCAAAATAGCAAAATCAGTGAATCTGTTACAGGATAACTTCTCGGATTACTATAAAGATTTTCTAGTCGCACAAAATCCTAATGTTATCTTAGAGAATTTTATTAGCGATGTGTCGGTTAGCTCTAAAGCCGACCCAGATACTATTCGACAGTTCAGAACTATCATTGAGCACTGTAGATCTAACTTCATGGGTAACAATAAAGATCCTAAGATCGAAAAAATCTTTGAAGTATTAAATACAAACATGGAAATTTTGGAGAAAAAAGTAAAACCACAGCAGTCAGGTTCTAGTGAATCTGCTGAATCAGAGTAAGATATTATTAGTATTTTATATTATTCGCATAATATAAGGATGGAATCTACCCAAATCTATATAATTATATTTCTGATATGTGCTCTGATTATATTTCTGCCTAAGGAAATTGTAATTGCCATGATTGTGGGGGCAGCTCTAATTGTTGCTATACTCAAGTATAAACCCGAGTCGTTTAGTGATATATCGTTGCCTGACATAAATCCACTGGTTCAAGCACAGACCGAAATTGTCGGTACTTCTGAATTAGATAACTCGGACGAAGTTATGAATTTACTTAATAAAAACTCGACCACGTCGGATTTTCTGAACAGCTCACCCATCAATGATGAGGGTCTCGACCTTGACCATGCTATTATGCAGAAAACCGCACACACAAATAACTTAAATAAGCACGCTATTGATGGCCGCGTGAGGACCACTAAAAAATTATATGAAAAGTATTTTGAGAATGAACTTGCCGAACAGGAAGACCGCGAATGGTGGAGTGCTGAGGCGTCGCCAATAGAGACAGATTTCCGTGCGTATCAATAAGAATATAAATTAAAACTATATATATTTTTTATATATACATGGCTAGCAATCACACCGAAGGCCGACGTGCCGAATTTCGCAGACGTGGAATAGAGACATTTATAACCAGTGATAATAAGCAGATTTTACTAGAAAAAGATACACTTATTGATATTTCGAATTTAATATCGGGCTTAACCGGTCGCAAGATGAGTCAATCAGAAATCGAATTGCTAATATCATATATCTCTGAAATGCCTCCTCGCCAATTTTACGGAAAAGCGCTAAGCTTGATACAGCAACAAATTGCGTCAATCTTTGTGAGCCGATACGGTAATATGGTTGAGTCTGAATACGAGCATAATTCTGATAATGCCACAGCATCACTATATGATTATCTAAATGATGAAGTTAAAAATTTTAGTAAAAATGAACATCCGTATAAATATACCGCACACGTAAGCCGGTCGGGCTCATCTGTAATTAGCGAGCAGCCCGAGCGAGTGGTATCTATAAATGATTCCAGTTTTACTCAACAGGTTAGCGCGGTGCTTCAGCAGGCTAGCTCCTTCATGAGCCAAAAAAACATTGACGCAATAATTGAAAAAAATAAAATTATAACTCCCGACTTACAAACATTCAATAATATTACACTGCCTAGGCGAGTGATTCCGCTCGATTCGCGCAACAGACTACTGTCGCAGCCTAATTCAATTACATGGAATTTACACTCAGCAGGTCATGCCGGCAGACTTGGAGATGTGCGCATACAGGATACTCTATGCGAAATAATTCAGTTTAAGATATGTCCATTTTGGTTGCCGGTTCACGATTCGCTAGTCGAATACTATGGTAAAGTTCGCATGCTTATTCGCGAGCTATGGCAGAGTGCTATTATTACTGAATTTCTTGACCCACTTGAGACGGTGCCAACAACATATAACTATCACATTGAATTTGATATCCAAAAAAAAGCAGGGAACAGATTATATTTGGTGCCGGTTTGTCATACATATACATTCAGTAAACCGGTAGCCCGACTTGAAACTATTACAGTTGAGTTTCGCAGCCCATTTAACATAATCGCCCTAGACACTGACCGAGGTATTTTTACCATGACGCCCGGGATAACGCCGGCAGACCCTACACTATTTTCTATGAGTTCAGGTTCGAGTCATGGATTATCCACAGGTGATCTTGTGTATATTATTAATGCTGGAACATCATCAGCAACTATCAATAACTCCCTTAATAGAGTTGCCGGCTGGATTGTGACCCGCATAAATAATACAGATTTTACCATTGAGCTTGATACTAGTAGCGTGGGTCCGCAGTCCGAGATTATAGTACTATATGGGTCAAAGCGTATTATACTACAGCTAGAATTTATATCTTTACAGCACTAGGTCCAACATATCGCTTGCCAATATTATTTTCAGCTATAACTAATTTAGTATTGATGAGTATATCGCTCACATTTACAATAATTACTGATGGCTCATAATAAAAGTCAAATATAACTGGTGTTGATCCATTATTTTTTTTACAAATATCCTTGATAACTTTATTCATATGACTAAGACTTTGTATAATAATCTCGTTAACTGAACGCACCATACTAGGTACTATATGAAAGTATGAGGGAGTGTAATTATCCATAATCAACAATTTAACAAACACCACCATCTCCTGTATGCCATTGATAGGACTTAATCTATCGGTGCGAATGCCGGCAGTATATAGAGAGTTTATTAGCATATTTGTTAGTGGTACGAACGCCATGTTTGCTACTATTAAATAATTCCGAGATGAATTATTGGGATACATAGGAATTGGTATATACCGCAGAGATGTTGGCACCATTACTGTAAGTGTTTCACCATATCGATAAAGTGTAAATTTAATAGGCTGACCATAAATAGTTAGCCCGATCACAAAATTAAAAGGTATATAGTCGTTATCATTGTCGGGCTGTAAATTGTGTAGATGTTTCATGAACACATTCCCACTATTATCTATGGGAATGTCATTAATATGTGTAATTATATCAAATTCCTGAATATGACCACGCGCGAAACCAGTCCGGGTGACTAGTGGGCCCTCTATATTTTTTGGTATCTTAAAATATTGACGGATTTTAGGATCATCAGTTGATTGATATGACATATATGTATTCACTAATCCGCAGAACTGTCGATCGGCATTGAAGGACTTGCCCTTAATTGAGTCTATAAAAAATTTTATCATTATACTTGGAACCACATAGTGTATACCCTCGACCCCGCGGCCAACTAGCGATGAAAATATGATCCCAATAACTTGATTATCTATGATTGCTGGACCACCCGAATTGCCCGAATTTACGGCAGCATCAATCTGAAGTGCGATTCCATTTACATTACTGTCGGGGTATTGCCAAATTTCAAATCTAGACGCGACACCTTTGCTAACACTAATATTTCTACCACTCTGCGGATAGCCTAATGTGTATACAGTGCTCGATTTTTTAATGGAATACGATATAGGTATCGGTGTTATGTCATCCCAAAATTCATTTACAGTTGCGCGATCGCAATCCAGTGATAGTATACACATGTCCAATTCATATAATCTGTACTCGACTACCGCTTTATAGGTATGAAGTTTATCCGACTTAATAAGATGTATATGCTTTGGGTGCGATACGACATGTGAACAAGTTAATATAAATTTATGTTTATTTTTTTTGGATTTGAGCTTATGATCATGTGATTTAATATCTATTGATACACAAAAACCAGTTCCAATATTTGATCCGGCTTCTTCTGATATGTTCCATGGATCAGTCCATATCATATTATGTGATTTACACATAATTTTTACCACTGATTTTCCCAATTCAGTGTTCATTGTTGAGTATATTATTATATGTTTTATCGCAGATAATATTATAATTCTTCATTAGCGATATGTTTTTAATAGTGCGTCGCATAAGATTAAATTTTAATATTTGTAGCACGCTAAGTTCCCAATCATAACATGTTACCGAATCAGTAATGTATGAAAAATCAGCATGTGATAGTGGCACCAGATCTATGAATTTAGATGCTATGAGCAAGCACGCGACAGATACCACATGTATATTTTTCAGGAATTCATACTTTTTATTATAATACGCGTTATTTATGACTGAGTCGAAAAGTTCAATGTATAGATGATGCGCATCCGAGTCATACAAAATCATTTTCTTAATTTCGGAGTCGCGTATTTTACCATATTCCCCAATCGGCCGACGGATTGTGAATCTGGCTTTAACACGTTTCTTGTACTGTATATTATACATGGACAAAATTTGACTAGCCGTCAACCTCTGGTCTATACAGATCATGTTTGATATTAGTCGTTGTGCTATATCTAGTAAGTAAGCTATGTCAATATTATCTCTAAGAAAATTATCACTACATAGTGGCGGATATTCAAAATCATCTACTTTACATGTACTACCTAGCTCCAAGCTATCTAGTATTTCTTGAGAAACCGGTATAGTTTCCATTATAATGTCTAGGACCGAATCACTATCCGAACCTGGGAACATAAGTTCGCCCGAGATAAATTCATATAGCACGCATCCAAGCGACCACATATCCGAGCTTCCAGTATAACATACACTAGTGCTAAATAATTCTAGGGCTCTATAGTTATATGTGCCGACATTTCCAGTTCCTAAGAATGGAGCCGACCCAGTGCCTTGTTTTGCGAGCCCGAAATCACATAGCTTAAAAAATGGACCTGAATCAGTTATTTTTACTAGTATATTATCTGGTTTAATGTCTCTATGAAATATTCTGGAGCTATGAAGATAGCTCAATGCCTTACATGTATGAGTTAATAGAGTTTCCATGCCCTTGATACGAGCTCGTGTTTTAGTTTTACGAATATATCTGCGTAGTGAAGAGCCCCAGTATTCCATGCCTAATTGAATTTCATCTGTAATACTAACGAATATTGCTGAAACTATATGCCCGTTATGTGAGCCAAACAAAACTGCTATTTCTCGCATGATTTCTATACTCATGCTGTCTTTGCTGTCTTTGTATTTCTTAATCGCTATCATACTACCATTGTATATTGCTGAATATACAGTGCCATATCCGCCAGACCCAAGCTTCTCTATTATTTTATAATTAGTAGGTTCCATTATATACAATTACTGATTGTTTTTTAATTACGATTTATCCAGCTTTTGGATTTCATCCGTTATGTCATAGTAATACGGATGATCTGAATATATCTCAACATAACCGTGATCCTGTTTTTCGAATACGCGAATATTGTTACCAGATTTAGTATAGTAATAATCATGTTTACCAGTTGAATTTGTAAGAGTAATCGATTTTGCGGTTAATTTCTCTTCGGATTCACATGGTGATTTAGAGTATATATCTTTGCTCAGATCAGGATACCACAGCTGTCTGTTAGTAGGTTTACACATGCGACAATTTTTTTTATTTGGGCCATCACTATAATGTATAGCACAATCGATACTGGCCTCCTGAATGGCGGTTAGGAATTTATCAATTAGCTGCTGATTTATGATTGCCTTCTCGAACAGCGTAACATCAGTAGTGGGCTCATTAACAATTATCTTGGTATCTTTATCCTTTTGCGGATAATCACTTAGATACATATACGGCTGAACAAATTGATCTTTGCGATCCAGTGTGACGTGGCTCTTGAGTCTGATTATACGTGTAATGACTTGTCTGATTCTGCTCCAGTTCCAATACGGCTCCATGATATGTATATGTCGGCCGCGGTCTAGCGAAAGGCCCTCAGCCCCAGTACTAGTTATAAGCAGCAGACTGAGTATAGATCCATTATGATTTTCTGGGTCATTAAAAACTCTAACCAATTCGGCTCTATGTTCAGCCGATACATCTCCCGAAATTATACCGAATGTACCACCAGCGTGCGGTTTCTTACAATACTCTATCATACCATTTGCTGTTAGCGCTCTGGCAATCAGCGCAATACCAGAATCTAAAAACTGAGAATATATTAGACCTGGGCCGATGCCAAATGAATATTGGGCAGCGCCTAATTCAGATAGCGGGCCTTTATTTAGCTCAGTTCGACGCTCTATAATTTTTTGGATTTTCTCTTTTGGCAATTTAAATTTCGGCAGCATATCGGCAGACAGGTGTAGCGAGCACTGAGTTAATATTTCATGAATTTTAGGGGACCATTTCATTAAATCTTGTTTAGTGAAACAATCATCGCGCAGCCTATCCATATATTTTTCATACCTAGCAATTCCGCGGTCATCTTTCCAGGATTTCGACGCGTATTCTGGGTATAGAAAATTACTAATCTGCCGAGTGCGAACACGATATGTAGAACTAGAACCGGATGGTTTTTTCAATCGCTGGCGTTTTTCAGATATAAAACTGCGCTTGGTCTCCTCAATTTCCAGATCTCGCGCAGTGGTGTATGCCGCAAATTGTGGAGATGACATCTGAACTTTTTTAACTAGCAAATTCATTTCGACTGGATATAATTTTTTAAAATCAGGCGTATCAGCACCATAGTAGCTCACAAGTCCTAAGATTCGGTCTTGGAATTTTGCCTTATTTTTAATTGTTACGGGCAGTTTTACATTACTGTCGAGGTCTAATGCGTCAGGATTTTCAATAAAATCTCGGCAGAAATCCATATAGTCTTCGCCGAATAGTGTCTCGGATCTATTGCCGGCCATAATATTAAATGCTATCGCAGCCTCATATGGATCATTAACAATAGGTGTTCCGGTCAATCCAAATATCTTAATATTTTTGGCAGCCATAATATCGTCGTATAATTGAACAGCATTACTAGATCCATTTGCTATTGAATTTAAGAAGTTATGGAACTCATCAAAAAGTATAATACAGTTATCAATGTTCGCATGCTGCCGGCTTTTTGATTTTGTGTGAATATCTTCATCTAATACTAGGGATTTATCAGTGATGTCGAGCACGCTGTCCTGGTTTGCCAGCCGCTTAACTTGTTCATACATATTACTGGCATTCAGTGATACGAATGAGTAGTACTTATCCAAGTGGTCGTCGATATCAGTTTCACTTTTAAATTTACTGGAAACTGCCGCATTTATCTTAGTGAATTTTATAAAGTCTTTTTTAAAATTTTCATGGAGAGACTTGGGTGATATAAAAATTACTCTGTTATATTTGGTATTATCTATGAATGACTCAGCCAAGCTAATTGAAAGCATAGTTTTGCCGGAACCCATATTATGATAGATTAACATGCCGCGAATGCCATCATACTTTAAGGCATACTCGGCCACTATCCGTTGATGATATTTCAAAAAGTCGCCCGAATCTTGCTGTATACTCATAAGAGTTTTGCGAAGATTATGTGTGAACGACGTATTATTTCGAGAGCCGATTTTATCAGTGAATGCCATGATATATTATGTTAAAATTGAAACCTTTTTATAGTAAATAATTACCTAAAATGCTGAAATCATATGCGTATATTAGGCAAAGGGGGACCCAACCGCCAAAATGTGCGGTTATTACAAGTCAATCCGAGCTTGAGGCAATGACATATATAACCATACACAATAAATTTGAACCTGGAAATACTCATCTACTTGAGCTAGTAGAGAAATATTACGATAATATACTTGATGTAATTCCGGACGAATTTATGGACAAACTCGAGGCCCAAAATGGATTGAGTCCCTGGACGGCCGCGTGGTGGGAGCAGGTCAGCGACATCACTGTTTCCCTTGAGCAGATTTTAGAGCTTGGTATTAAGTATAAAATGATAACACAGCGTATGTTATACAAGCATATTACAAAAAAAGAAAGTGACTGCGTCTACCAGTTAATTGCGTGTGATGAGCATATCACTATATAGATGTAATACTCAATATTTTTTTTATATATTTCGGTATTTTCTGATATATTCAGCGGTTATATCTGGATAGTTAGTTCCTCTATATACACATGTGTCTGAGTCACGTGAGTTATGTATGATTGTGTAGTAATACAACTGCTCGGGCGTCAATTTACATGTTTTACACGACTTTTTACAGTTATATGCCATAAATTCTGGATTCACAGTACATTCCCCATTGCGCGCCCACATATCGCAGCTGCTAAATGTATCGGCACAGCTAGTATCTTGTGGAAGAGCTTTCAGGTAGTTATTCTCTTTAATAGTCTGCTCGTCAACTGGATTGTCGGCAATTGAGCTGAAATATACACGTATAACATATTCCAGTTTTTCGCCATCACTCATTTTATTAAAATCTATTTCTGTGTCGGCAGACATCATGGGCATTGGGTGCGATGGTTTACGTCTAGCAGTATACAAATACAAAAATAGTATAATCAGTACAATAGTTAGGCTGACTTTAAGTTTATCCATGTATAATTAGGTACGAAATAATTTCTTTCGATATTTAATCATATCGTTGTCGTTGGCTTTTACCTTAATAATCCATTCAGGTTCATGTCCGCATAATCTACTTAAAATATAAACCAGCGCCCACATACCGCACTCAGTTCGCGAAAACTGTAGCTGTCGGCCATTGGCCACGTTGATAATTTTACAGTATAAATCATATTTTGTGATCATGTCATGACATGTTGACTCCATCCAAACAACTACTTCAGACCTCGGCTCGAAGCCTGATGAGTTGAAATACTCAATAGTAATCGGGTCATCCGATTTGCCGGAGTGCTTCAGGTCAACAAATAGACAAAACCAGTGTTTGCCTCGCCCAGTGCTCACATCAGTATTTAATACAACTCCCATACAGTCATACCCATCTTCAATCAATTTATACAGATCAATCTTAGATAGCTCAGTTCGGGTTTTCGCGAAATCGATCATCTGAAATGGCATACTATAAAATTTTTTGTTGAACTTTTCGGGTGCTTTATGTGCCCACTTTTTAAGTGTATTATCGATGTTAAAATTGTCAAGTAACGACGTATCGTTGGCCGGACCGGGTTCCTTGAATTCAGTTTCTAAGACCTTATCGGCTTTCGAACCGCCGATGTGTTTCCGGAATTTCGGATGCTCGTATATTTTAGCCTCAGTCTTAACGCCTAGTGTTTTTTTCATAGCTTCAATAATTTCATAATTATCAAAATTATCCGCTTTTATATTATTCGCACGCAGGTACTGTCGCATATGATCGAGCTCCTGTTTACGCGAACATACAGTTTGTGTGCCATGAATATCGGCCGAGCATTCAGTTACCGGACCATCGAGACCCGGTAGACCACCTCCATAAATTGACATTGTATATAATACAAAAAAAAACATTGTATATAGTGTTATTATGATTTTCTGGATAAGCTGATGGATAGGCCTATCGATAGTGTGAACTTAATAACTGGCCATAACCCAGTACCACATATAAATTCCCAAAACCAATTTATAAAAAATTTATGTTTTTTATTGAACTGAGTTAGGATTAGTGATGTTGCTCGCTCAGAGTCTATATCTAATGAGGTTTTAATAAATTCCGAATATAATACGGTTCTAATAATTTGTGTTAATATTGCGGTAAATTCACATTTATCTCTAAAATCAGTAGCAATCTCAAGTAACATTTTACCCTGTATTAAATCAAGTTCATGCGATTCATAATTTAATAACACGTCCGGAACTAGCGTATCATCATTTACTAATAGTATTCCATCTTGGATGAGTGAATTAATCTCGGCCGCAGTGGATTCCATGAAAATTGATACAATTTTATTATAAAATCTGTCCTACATTTTATAATAAATATTATGAGTATTTCAGCACAGGTCATTACTAGGGTACTTACTATCACCACTAATCTAGGCGTGTTATTTAAATTGAGCACTATTAACAAGCAGTGGCACCAGTTAGCCCTCAACGAAAATGACACTTTAAGATATATACACGGGACTGCCATAAATTTATACAAAATGTTTAAGTATAATGAGCTGGTATATGATAATTTTATATACCGTCGTAAAATTTTCAAGAAATATGTTGACGACCATATTGAAGAATACCTGAAAATCAGATCCATTATTATCAAGAGGTGTAGATTACCCAGTTTTCAATATCAATATACCGACGAATGTGGGCAAATTATAAGTGAGCAGATATCAGCGATTGATCAGTATATATGTGAGTGGGTCGATATGCCGATTGAATACTATTTACTATTAAGTATCTATCAGAAGTTCCCATCCCCATTTATTAGACTATATCCTGCGCATGTTATCGCTGATATTTCGTCCAAGCAGTATACATTAATGAATTATCTGCTTAATAGTTACTATGAAATACAGAATCTTATGATATGTATCCCAATATGCTATAGTAAACACTTCCGGCAGAGGTATTCAGATACGCAATATATAACTACGCTGTGTTTTATGAGTCCTATTGGAAGTGCCACCGGCAAATATATGTGTGTCCGACTTGAAATTACTGATATGGAAGATAACGGTGAACACTTTAGCGTTTTGGGAAAAGTTTTACATGACCGAATTATGGAAACATTCAGAGCCGAGCAGACTATTCATCTGATCGATAATATCATTGATCAGTGTACTGATTTTCATAGTGCTATGTCTGAGCTAATGAATAATCATAATTTTAATTTGTAAAGGTAAACCTTTTATTTTTTTGTATATAATGAATACAATTATCGATAAACAGCAAAAGTCCATTGAATTAATGAATTTTTTATTCACCATAGTTAATAAATCTATGGAATTTGTGGATAAAAAAATTCATGCGCAAATCAATGCTCTGCGGTTCAAGATTTCCAAAGATGAGAAAGAAGCTGCTAAATTTATAGACACTGTTCAGAGTTCTCTAACTAATTTTAGCTCACTATCCGGCTCGATGATTTTAATGGCAGAACGCAAGGGACACACATATTATTACGATAAAGCAATACGCAAAATTGTAAAGGCCCATGGAAAAAATATTAGTAAGCTAATGCTAGAAAAGTTAAACTCACTATTAGTTAAATACCGGGAAATACTGTTGGATTTTTATAATCACGTTAAATCTACTATCACCCCACTAGACTACTTTGCTGAGCTATTTGATTTTGGCAGTGAGCGAAATCTTTCACTAAAAAAAGTTGCCCAAACAGTCAAAAAATATTCTGAAATATTTAAAGATCGGTATGTTGAATTGGCAGCCGGTGACGGCGAGCAAATTGTTAAGCACATTGAGGCAGTCGGGTCAGCCGAACATGATTCATTGCTGAATACTCTACACAGTATTGTTGGGTCTTATGACGAAAATGATGAATCCACATATTTTTCGATGAATGTGTATGGTGGTAATATCAATAAATGGGTCAGCAGTTCTCGCATCAAACATGTAATTTCTGAGCATACTACTAAAATCAATATGATTCAGCGCGACATTAAAAGTGAGTCATTCAAAAAAGTTCCTAACTACTACAATAAAATTATTCAACCTGCTCTTGATTCAATCATTGGAAAACAAGCGGGCACATATGATGTTGACATTGTAGCGAATATATGTAAGCAGGCTAATGTATATGAGCCCATCGAAATACAGCTCAAATCACTACAGAAAATCCTAAATAAATTTGATGCGTATATCTCCGAGCTGCCCGCCAAATATATGAATGACCGAGAGCGTAAATTATACTTAGATGAATTACAGAAGCCGGGGTCGGACACACTTGATCATATGAAATGTTCACTTAAGAATATACAAACAGTTGATACGGCAATTGTCATTTCGCGCGCGGCCAGACGATTTGCCGATATTAATTCTATTCATGAAAAATCACACATCAAACAACAAATAAATGAGGTCAAACAGGTCTCCAAAAAACCCGAATCAAATACACGATATAAACTGCTGAGCGAAATCTCAAAATTAGTCAAAAAAATAGAAGCCGATCTTAGAAAGTATAATGGGCCAGGACATGCGGTGTCGCTACATGAGGTAGGTTCTGATAAACTTCATAAGGCATTTGCCATGCTAAAAAAATATTCGAAGGCGGAAATTGGCATGCTCAAAGAGCTGTATGCCAGAGAATTATTAGCACGCGATATCGCAGTAAATATATCTCAAATCAACAAAAAATTACTGCGGATCTTAGACCCGGCCAACACCGACACATGTATATTACATGCTTCGGTAAATGTATCATCTCTGCTCGCGCATGATGTATTAAAATCAGTAATATCTAAACGGTTCGCCGATCAATCGCATAAACTTCTACAGAGCATGGACAGTATCACTGAAATTGGCGGAGTTCCATGCTCCAAAATTTATGATAATCGCATTAGCATTTCAGACCTTACCTCAGTAGCACATAAATTTACACAGTACACATAACTATCTTTGCGGCAAGTATGAAGATATTGGATTCTCATCTGAAAATGCTAATCTTGCGGCAAGTTTTACCACACATTTCTCGGTTCCAAGCACCGGTTTTTTGCTCTTAATATCTAGATCTAGCTCTGTAATAAATACCATATCCTGATGCTCGTCAACATAGAATCTAATCTTATCACTAATAAGTGAACTGGCCAGAGGTTCAATATTATTAATCCACATAGGGGCAATGAATGTGGATATATTATCGCACTTTGATATTAAGTTCATGGAGACTGGATTAGTGTACAGGCTTATATTATTTATCTTGCCACTTGAATCCGAACATGTGAATTCTACATATGACTGCGGCTGCCGACTGCCGGTTTTAACATAATCACCCACAAGTTCGATGTTTATCTTTTTTGTAATATGTGAGTATTCGGATATTTTATTTTTTAACTCTTTAAAGTTAATATCGAACGAGACCAGGTAATTTACATTTTGGTTCACTGATTGTAGTATGCTGTGTTTGAGCATGGCACTATTGTCGTTTTGTGTGTTCAGCTCGATTTTATATTTGCTCGCATGGTCTTCGCGTTCGAAAGTCATCCAAATATTCGCATTCTGGAATGCGGCATTTGTTGTAAACATTATCTGATTATAATCTTTGTTGATGCCTTTAAAGATATTGTGAAAACTCTTAGTATCGAAGCTCGCATATAGTGGCGCCGCAACATAGTAAGAATTCATACGCTCCCCTAAAATTTCCACCATTATTGACACAGTGTTATGATGATTCATGGCATACATATAGGTTTTATTTAAGTCGAACATTACCTCGATCTGTATGACATTATACTCTTTGAATAACCCAAATATCTTCTTAAACATAAGCGGATTATCGTATACAATTTCTACAGTATTTTCGTGCTTATCGCCGGCATTCGATGGCTTTTTAATAATACCATGCCTAACTAATTTATCCTCTTTTTTCTTATTTGGCGGCCGACCAGGACCCCTCTTAACTGTTTCGCCAGTAGGTTCGGTTGAACTCATATTTTTAAATAACAATGTTATTGTTTTTAATATATTTATACAAGTAGTGTCTTCTCTAGTATGTCCATTTTATTTTTCATGGCAACAAACACACCATTAAACCTATTTATAAATGACAATAGAGCATCATCGAATACCTGTTTTACAACATCAGTTGCGGCATGTGTGATCGCCGGTGTGTTTTCGACTTTCTGCGAGCCGATAATTTCCCGAATTTTTTTGCTGTATTTTTCTGAATATGCCTCGCGCATTTTAATGGCAAAATTATTTCTGAATTGTAACATATTCGCGCAGTATGTCAGTGCCAGTTCATATTTAAATTGCTGCTTAAGGGATTGGGTTGGTATATTTAACTTCTGAGATAAATCATCTTGCGCCAACACCGCGACAGTATGAACTACCCGCTGATTTATGTTGTTGTCAGACATTAACTTATATATATCATGTTCGCTGATAAGTCGATAAGATTTAATCTTATCAATATATTTATCTATGTTCAAGTTTCTAATTTTGCCGCGAACACCTCCCCAATATGAATCTTCCATCTTCAGCTCATATAGCTGACTCAAGTCTTTAGTAGATAGACGTTCCTGGATATTGCCAATAATTTCAACTTCAGTAATATTATTATATGATTCGATCCTGCGTGATGGGGTTAGAGCTGGGCTATCCAGAAAATCATACATATCCGCCGGGACATCATATATTTTAGATCCAAAGCCCCATGGATGTGTGATACGATATCTCATGCCATCAACAGATTCAATAATATAATATCTGTTGATGCCGTCTGGCTTATGATGTTCATTAAAAACCGTAATACTATCAGGTGTGGGCTTAGCCGGAATGGGCAATATAGTACAAGTCCTATCGAGTGTGATCTGGTTCACGCCAATAGTGGATGCCTGATGTAAATTGCGCGCGGCAATATATTCATCATTGATGAGTACATCTATGTTGTGAAGTACAGGCGACTTTAGCACTTTATACATAAGTACAAATCCGTAATTAATATGCGAACTTGACATGATTTTGGCTGCGTTGGCTAGCATAATGTTCGGCTCAGCATCTTGTACTTCGACTTTTGCGAAAACCCGCAACAGGTCTTTGAGCGGCATACAATCTGTCGCGGGTATTAATCTATATGTCTGAACTAATTTCTGTATAGTGTTCGCACTTCTATTGTGTGCTTGGCGAGCTCCTAGATACGGCACTAATAATTTACTCTTGGTGATCTCCAGCATCTTGGTAAGATGTTTAGTAACTTGCGCAGAGTTTTTAATGTTAAGGGCCATGTCGAATAGTGTATCTAACAGGCATACATATAGCGGATATACATATATGCTAGTGTTTTCGGTAGCGTATTTATGGTACTCCGTATTTATGATATTTGCCATTTCGGTTAATTTGCTAGCTTCGGCCTCGGTATTTTGGAGTATAAATTCAGTAATATTGTATGATAATTTCGCGTCGGCGATTGTATCAATTAGCTGATTTCGTGTATTTTCACTGATATTAAATTTAACATCCGACTCCTGAACAAGACTAGTAGTTATTACTGATTCGGATCTATGTATTCCAACCTCTGATGACTTGACTTTATTTGTTGCGAATATATCAAATGATTTATACACAATTTCCAGGCACTTATATACATTAAAGTATATATTAAAAGCTATGTCTACGCCTTGAGTTATTGAAATAGGTTTACCAAATATACTAATAATATGATCCATGCCATCGTGAACATATTTATATCCTTCGGGATCCATTCCCATAAATCCGGACAGGTTTAATACCTCGACATATATAAGAAATGATTTGGCAGTATTTACGAAATCTTTTTGTATATTTTCAAGGTGTTTCTGAATAGTCAAATCATCCATCCCGGGAGCGTATTATTATTATAAATTTATATTAATAATAGTATATTAAATACACTAAATAAAAATATCATACGACATTAATGAGCATCAATATTTCGCCCGAATTTTCTGATGAAAGCTACTCAGAATATGAACCACCAGTTAAAAAAGCATGTAAGCCTAGTATGCCCAAATTATCTAATAACCGCAAGATGATGATTATAGTAGCGGTTGTAATAGTGTTATTAGTCCTAGTATTTTTATACTTGTATAGACAACGTGTCAAAAAACAGACTATCGATAAACGAGATAATATGACCAGTAAAACAGACTCTCCACAACCAGCTCCGCCGAGGCAGTCACCTGCGCCACAAACGGCACCTGCTGCTGCGCCACAACCAGCTCCGCCAATACCGGTACATGACCAAATTGTTATGACGGCAGACGATCATGAATTAAACAAATTCGCAAATTCAAATCAGCCTCAAGTGGAGGAGGTAGATTCGTCCGATCAATCGGAATCAGGCAGTGGCGAGTAAATATGCTTAATATTTTTTTGAGCAGTTGAATGTAATTATAATCTAAACATTAATTTGCTACTGAATCATGTATATTACGTCATGAGCGCTGATAAATTTTTACGCAAAACACTTCCTGAAATTACTGAATTGGATACTTCCACTGCCAGAGTCCGAAAGTGTATTGATGTATTTGGATTGAATCACACTGTACAATCTAAGATCGATGCCTGTAATGAAGAATTGCTATCTGTTAAGAAGCAAGGTGGTCCATCTAAACCTGTTGAGCCAACTGGAAAATCAACTGAAGAGCGCCTCGCTTATGAAAAGGCATTCTCTGAATGGAAAAAATATTCATCTGTTGAATATGAGCAGCTATTATTAAAATTTAATCTGTATAAATTATTAGAGAAATTAGCACACGAATTAGATGTCAGCGCTGATGGTAAAAATAAAGCCCTGGTTGAAACATATCAAACCTGCTTAAGTGATAAACCTGCCGCTCGTAAAGAATCAGAATCGGGTGAAGCATATAAGCGAAGATTAGAGTCATTCGTCGAGCCTGGATATAAAGCTTTATTGTTTGGTACTGATTTAAACAGTGCTGAATCACTAAGATCTAAGGCCTCACAACTTGTTGAATTGAATCCAAGATTCAAAGTACTTAAAGATAAAGAAGAATTATCCAGACAAAAGATCAGATTTAATGATGAGGGTGTTGTTGCTATGACAACTGTAGCTGAATCAGTCATTACTGAGTGTGCTAGACATGCTATGAAATCAGCTACTGATGATAACAAGAAAACAGTTAAACCAGATCACTTGCTTGGGCTTGGTTATGATAAACTATCGCTATATCCTACATTCAAAACATTACCCCACTTTGTTACACTCTTAAGTAAACATGAACGCCAAGCCAAACATGAAGAAGCACTTAACAGCAAAAAGAAAGAACTGACATTCGCAGCTAGAAATAAGTGTAAGAGTGCTGGAAAACCATATCGCCGGGATTCAAAACCTGATTTTTCAGCTCTTAAGACATTTGAGGATTCTGAAGTTGAACATGGATTCGCAGTTAAGAAGCAAGGTGAAAAGAAACCAAATAGGGTCTCATACCACTGGAAATACATTGATTTTGATGATAGTGATTATAACAATGCTAACACATTTAGCTTCTACGTTGACCGAGTCTTTAAAAATATGAAAGGAAATGAATGCCTTGAAACATTACATGGAAAGTGTGTGGATAATCCAAAAATCAGTAAATCAGTTAAGACATTTTTAAGTAATCTTATGGCTGATTTTCTTCATCGTTTATCACCAAAACTTAGATTATTAAGTGAATTAAGTGACGTCAAAACAGTCAATGCCGATACAGTATTAGCATCAGTTAAATTAATCTTATCTGATTGCTATCATGAACGAGACGGACATATTCATTGGAGCGATGAACATAATACACTATTCAATAATGTTAAACGAAATGTTGAACTAGTGAAAGCTTACAATGAATCACAAAAAAACGCAAAAGCTGAATCGCATTTAGAACCAGAACCAACTCCAGTACCAGAACCAACTCCAGCACCCATACTCGCACCCACACCCACACCCACACCAGCACCAGCTGAACCTGTATTAGATAACGTACTTGTCAGTAATGATGAATTACCAACTGAATCGGTCGGTGGATTATTACTCAGTGCCGCAAAAGCAGTATTCGAGGAGGCCAAACCAAAACTCGAAGAGCATGTAAAAGATGCTGTACTCCATCATCTTAAACCACATAAAGAAGAGGCAAAAAAAACAGAAACCTCAACAGCTCATAGACGCAAGAGAGCCGCATAAGCTAATATCTTAATTTCATGATATATTTTTTTTTCTCAGTGATATAATGCTAATTGATGCGCTGAATGGAAAGTGGAATTTCGAAACGCCACATATGAGTAGCTATATGATTATTGAAAAGATAGATAGTAACACACTTAACATAGTTGAGCAGCGCAGATACGGTGGCCAAGTACCATCTATTGTTACTGGCCAATTAATAACTCTAAAGCCATTTTACTATACATATCAGTATCCACTGTTTAGGTTCCTTCAGCTATCGCAGGATTCAGCAAAACTCAGTAGTTATAATCCTACATATGCGTTTACTCCGATTTTGATTACCGTGTTAAATGGATCGCAAATCCGAATCGGCAATAAATTATACCATCGCGTATAGGCATATAAATGTTTAAGCACGATTTATAAAATTATGATAATTTTTGCGTTGATTCTCATAGTATTTATTGTAATGATATTCGCGTATGAATACGATGTGTTACATATACATGACCTGCCAATATGTAGTATACGAGATTTGCCTCTGAATACGGGCGATATATTTATTACTAGATGTGATTATGTTACACAGATGGAGCCAGTTCACTATGCTATGTTTGGACTATTCAATCATATTGCTACAGGTGGATTTGGCACGCATGCTGGCATAATTGTGAAATTTAATGACACCCCATATATTTATCATGCTGAATTTTTCCCAACATATGATTATGCTACAGGAGCATATAGATGGAAAGCACCTGTACTGATGGATTACTGTGATTATTTTATGAAGTACTGTGGTGAAATTATATATTATCCAATCAGAAAAGGTCTTAATGCGGACCGCACACAGGAATTTATAATGTCTCAGGTTGATAGAGAATTCACCATTAACCAGTTTACATGGGCGAATACAATTTTGAAAGTGCCTCTTGAATTCAATAAGGATCATACTATCTGTACTAAATTAGTTACTGATTATCTTGATTTTATGAATGTGTTAAAAGTCGATCAGGAGCATCATCAAGTGAGCCCGCATGATTTATCCCAATATCTGCAGGCCTCTAGTAATTATCATAGCCCGAAATTAATTCTGAACGCATATGTAAACTACAAAAAATATAGAAAAAAAATGACAATTATATAATTTATTCAAATTCAGAATCATAGTCCTCTTCGTATCCGCCCTCATATTCATGAGCGCCGACATGCTCTACTGTTTTTTTCTTATTTTTAGCAACAATCATGCCTACTAAAATTACAACTAGGATTACTAATAACAGTAATACAACGGGATTAGTGTTTTCAAACATATTCAGTATATATTTGTTAGTATAATAATAGCAGAAAAAATAATAATTAATATCAAAAAAATAATAATAACTGCGATCATATATTCAGTTTATAGTGTGGGCGCTGGCGCTATCACCGCACCTGTTTGAGCAGTTGAAAATGTGCTCTTTTTCTTACCACTGTTTTTACTCATATCATTAAAATATATAAATGCCGCTACGAGCACCGCTATAACTAATAGCAGAACTAACCAATTTGAGTCCATTATATTAATAAAAAATATTAGATAGTCAATTAATTAATATCTAGCTTATCGAACAGCTTGACATAATCAGCTGATGTTACCTCTCGATCATCGTCCTTGGCGCTGTTGTATAACTGGCGCAGTTCAATATACAATACTTTATTGTTTATACCATCGGCTGCTTCAGAGAACTCATCTGCCGACATACCATTCTTCATATTTGAATGAACTTTTTTATACAGCTCTTTAGGTGTCATATCAATTTCAGTATCTGACTCTGATGAATCCGCATCTTTCTTTAGTTTCTCGCGGGTCTTATTGCGCTTTTTAAATTTAGGCCGATTTCGTTTTTTCTTGCCAGATTTAAGTGTTTCTCGTTTTTTAAAATAAAAATATGTGAGCAGTAACAGTATAATAATTATGATCGCAACTAAGTATTTGTGCGCGATTATTTTTTTGACTAGATCGCTAATTGGCATTTATTATACTTGCGAAATTAATAAATCTTTATATTTTATAGTTCGTGTGAATATAATAATTCCTAAAATATAACAGTCATAAAATGGGAGCATCATATTCGCAGACTGCTGTTAAGATTGTTAATGAAGCTATAGTAGATGTAATTATTAAAACGTCGCAAGAAACTGCCGCATATACTGAGGCGTCTCAAGAAGTTAGATTAAGTGGATTTACATTTGGATTTTCAGCATCCCAACGTGCTGCCACATCAGTTAAAGCACTTCAAGAGGTAATAATTGATCAGGGAATGGTAGAAGAAATTACTCAAAAAATTAAGGCATCGGCCGAGGCTGAAGGCGTCATGTTAAATCCGGCAATCGCAAATTCAGAGGTAGATATTAGAAATACTATCGCAACATATCTTACAAATGAAACTTTTCAAAAGTGCGTTGCTAAAATTAAGGCGGCTCAAGAGGTATCGACATCAGGTGTTACTATCGGAGCAGTAGTAAGCCAGACATCGGAGTCACTTGCCAAATGCGAGCAGTTAAATAATGTATCAATGCAGATTGCCAGAAAAATTTTTACAGATGTGGATGCCAAGTCCAAATCTGAATCGAAAGGTTTATTTGAGGGATTATTCGGCTCTGAATTTATGATCATGTTGGGTTTGGCACTACTGCTTATTGTAATAGCTATATCCATTAAGGTTATAATGTCGGCCAGGAAAAAGGGCCGCGGCAAAAAATCCGCAAAGTCGAAAATGCGACAACCTGTGCCGACGGCAGCAAAAACTATGGAAAATGCTCTAGTGTCTAATATGAGCGAGGGTCAAGCAGCCCAATATAAATCCGCATCAGACATGATGAACGCAAGTAATCAAGATAGGCAAGTACAAACTGCTGAGCGAATGATGAACTTCGTAGATAAGAATCCAGAGCTGATGAAAAAATTACCAGTCGAAAAGCTAGGTAAAATAGTTGCGCGAAAACTTAAGTAAACCTATTTAGAGTATAGTATATCACATATAAATGGGCTTAACAAATTCAACTCCTAAAAATACGGAACTTCATAATAAAATATTGTTCAATCCAATCTGCGATATTGACGAATTCTGTAGTATAATGGATACTATAAGCGGGCCTGTCCCAGAGGAAATATACGCATGGAAAATAGCATGTTTATATAGATTCATAACACAAACTGATGCTCATGATATCGGACTAAATACTGGTAATATACTAAATATGTATAAGCAAATAGTATCTAGTAGTATAACAAATCTCGACGACCCGAACACTAACTGGCAATCTCAAAAGAATTTATACTATATGTATCTTGGGTCTGGCAATACTGATTTACTGTACAGTGTCGACACAATAGCCGTACTTCAAGAAATCGCATAATTAAATGTATTCATATTTTTTTGTTATTAAAATCAAACACAAATATTATATACACAATGTTTTTTACAGATAAAATTGGGACCACATCCAAAATTATAATTAGCATTATTGTGGTACTGGTCATTGTATGGCTATGCTACATGTTATTTAAGAATAAACATATGCCTGAAGGCTCATTCAAAGAGACATATGAGAATATGATAGTGTCGGCACATCGAAAATATGATCAGGTATTTCAAGATCCGGTAACTCTGTATAATCATACCATAGGATATGAAAATGATAAAATAGCCGAAGCGGCACTGAAAAAAAGTGTTCGTCAGGAAAAACTTCATACGCGAAACGAGAAAAAAAATCGGCTTAGCCCAAAACATGTAAATGATGCGGCAGTATCGGCTTTTATTGCCGGCAATATTTTACGGTATAATGTGGCGGAAAATACAAATTCCAGCAACCGGTATATAGTATTAAATGAAGTGGATCAATACTACACCCGGGCACTTGAGAGAATTCATGCTAATCCCAATATGGCAATAGTTGAGCGCAACCCGAACCGGCCTCGGCCCGAGCGTATACTTGATACTATAGATACTTTTTATGGTGGCGCAAATAATACGGTTCATGAAACTCGTAATAAGCTTCGCCGCGCACGTATAATTGAATCTGGCCATAATAGTAATGTCTATTTTGCGCCAAAGCATATTCGCAGTGACCCGCAAAATGTTCATGATTCATCCGTAGTGTCCGATGTACTTACAAAATTCAACAGCATAAAACTTAAAAATATCAATGAGTCACTGGATGCTGATTCGGGACCCCAGATATATGAGGCTATACGCTCAGATAGGAATCTTACACCCGAACAAAAAGAACGTGCTCTGAAGGCTGCGAAATCGCTGCTTGCCGGCAATCGTATAGAGTCACTTCACTCAAATGGCCGTGAGGTATTGACTTCGGTCTGGAATCGTATATCTAGCACAGAGAATGAAGGCAATCGCGAGAATTTACAGCGGGCACTCATAGATTCACTAGTAAATTCTAGCGAGCGAAACGCAAGCGGCGAATATCGGCTCGTATGCCTGACCGGTATGTGCTCGCGTGTGCTGGACTCGCTGACTCTACTTGATTCGAATCCTGATATATCAGCACCCATTAAGAGCACTGAAATCTTGCGAAATGAAATTTTCAGTAAGGCTCATAAAGTAATGACTGATACTGTGGCCGCAGCAAGTCCCGAACATCGCGCCGCATACCAATCTACACATCTTGATCCCGACATGAGTTCCCGCGTCACCGAGCTCGAGACCCAGATACGTAATAATATTGATAAGATACGTGATGAATATCCGAACACCGACCCACGAGTATTGAATACGATTATCGATGATGCCAAGGCCGGCATATAACTTTTAAAAAAATGAAATCCATATTCTTAATACCTATGTCGAGATCTAAACCCGCTAAATCAAGCATATATACTATCACCCTTAATGACTCTAAGCTTCAGTTTGATAATGCCGGTAGTATATTCCCGTATTTTGATACTCTGGATACGCATGAAGTTACACTAAACACCAGCAAGCGATACTTTGATAGAGCACTTATATTTGCCAACTGGTATGTTGGACTGTCGGCCGCTGATCGAAAAACTGCTCTAGAAATATCAGCTCTGACTGATGACTTGGTTAAAACCGCAAGCAAGAAAGCTCTTAATAAATGGATGAGTAATTATGCCAAACACTACAATCAAGTTGAGGACATAACAGCATTCTGTGACTTGGTAGCGACACTCGGAAATGACTGCTTATTCAATATAATCTGCCGTGAATTCGTATCGGAATTTCAATCTATGCCGCTTAGTGAATTCTGCGATCGATATGGATTCAGTAATGATTTTACACCAGAGGAATTAGCAACTCTAGAGATCGAGAAAACAGCATTTAAGAACTTGTTTGAGAGTAATACTAATTAAATAAAACTCTATATTTTTTGTATATTATGTATACAGTGCGCAGCTTTATCGATTGGTTGCTATCATCCGAACCTCAGTATATCGCTTTCAAAAATAAAACTCGCTCGGTGACACTTCGCGGCATGTTTGAAGTACCCGATACAGTAGAGGCGTTTAATTTCGATGCCAATATGGAACCTGTACATCAGTTCAGACATGATCCACAAAATGTTCATGATACACAAATTAATTCTGAGATATCGAAAAGATTTATCTTTCTAACTTCAGTTACAAATATTATATGTTCAGGGGGACATAGTAAAATTACAGAGCGTATCACTAAACTACATGGACATACTTTTTGGATAGCACTGCGATGCTCATATATATATGTGCATATCATAAATAACTATACATGCGACATAGATAAACTTGAACAGGTATTTCATTTTATGATGAATGGCTCAAATCATACTGTAACTGTGGCCGGAATTAATGCGCCCATATGCGATATCTTGTGTATGATATGGGATCGTATCATGTGTCCGGAAAATCAGGGAGTACGAGAAGACCTGATACAAGCGCTTATACAGCAACTATGTGATTGTGTACAAGATTCAAGTGTGGTCTGTGTCAAGGGAATAGTAGGACGATTATTTCAGGTATTTATTATGCTAGATGTGAGTTCAGAGTTATCGGCGCCTATAACCACTACTCAGGAGTTTCAAAATGAGGCACTAGCCAAGACTAGACACATATTAGAATCATCGCTAAGTGATTTCAAAACAGGCGGCCGATCTATGCTTGACATATATACTGACATGCCTCAAAACTTGACTCCCGAAGAAACTGAATTAGTCTCTAGTTTTGAGGATTTTGTTAAAACTCAGATATCAGATACACTTAGAGCTGACTATGAGCATCTTGTTAGTGGTGCTGAATTATCTGATATTATTGTTAAGGCACAATCTTTTATGTAATATCAATACATATTTTTTTTTGTTTTCAATAGATACGCGCAGTATATTAACATGCTACAGGTAGTATTAACTGGGTCGGGCATTCGCATTAACAAGAGCAGGTTAGTACGATTTATAGGTCAGGCTGATTTTAATATTTTGCTTAGCGAAACAACTCATAGCAAAACACTCATAATGGGTGGCAAGCAGCGCACGCGCACTATCGAGATGTATTATACAAGTGGCCAGCACATATATTTTGCCAGATTTTTACTGCGGAAAATTGCTAGTCACATTAAAAATCGCAAGATAAACACTGGTGATAAGTGGACATTTATCAATAAATTAAGCTCTGGCGAGCAGATATCAATCACACCAGGAATTACTCTAGACGCTAATCAAATCCTCATTAGCTCTGCCATTGATAAAATCTTTACTGAAAAAAATAGTACAGGTCAGGCCGGATGTGTACTCGTGCTTGGCACTGGCCTCGGCAAAACATTTATTGGCTGTAGCAAAATTGCCGACCTTAAACTTAAGACACTGATCATTGTGCCCAGCGAAGTAGTACTTAATGAGTGGGCCTCGGCACTAAGTATAGCATATCCTGATATTAGCATAGGCCGCTATACCGGCAAGCAGAAACAGGATGGCGACGTGGTGTTGATGATAGCTAATAGCGCCACGTCTGACACATTCAAATTTCGCGACATATTATACTCGTACGCTGAATACTTTGCCAAATTTGGATTTGTTATATATGATGAAATTCATAACTATACATCTGACAAGCGGCAGACTCTGCTGCGGCGAACTGGTATTAGATACAGCCTCGGCTTAACGGCGACACCAGATGAAAATCCATGGGGTGCGGACATAGTATTCGAGAACCACTGTGGCCCGCTGCTTATTGCTCGCGATATTCCAAATTATAATCCACAGCAAATAATATGGACCGGCAGCATTTTTCCGGTAAAATACTATGGACCGCCGGAGCATACTCGCGTGATCCGAAATACCGGAAACGGCTGGACCAGTTATTGCGAGATGACTAAACAATTTTGCGCAGACCCGTATCGAACGCAGCTTATTGTTGATCTTATACAGAGTATGTATAAATGTGGACGCAATGTATTTGTGTTTTTCTCACTACGCGAATACGCCAGTATATTAAGCACCCATATAGTGGAACGTCTTGGGTGTACTATCGAATCCAGCGATGACGTGAGCATACTTATGGGCAATGCCAGCACTGATGATTATGAAAAATCCCAGACATCTAAAATTGTACTGACCACATACAGCTTCGGCTGGCAAGGATTATCAATTCCGCGCATGGACACTATTATATTTGCGACTCCGCGAATTTCAAAGATGAAGCAGATCATTGGACGCATACTCAGAAGTAGCGGTGACCCATCCATTCCGCGACTTGTGTATGATATTGTAGATGCGAATACTAAGATGGGCCTGTCCGAATTTCGCGAGCGATCACATATACTTATGAGCAGTGATCTGTATAAATTTGAGATGTGCCCAACGCAAAAATATACAGTCAAAGAGTCACGCCTCGTAGCGATTTAAAAAATGGCAAAGCTTAATTATTATGAAGACGCAGGATCAGACTATACGAAAAAACCAAAAGGTGTTTAATGACACCCTGGCATCATCACATCTTCACACGTATAAAGAGCCCATAATGCTGGACATGGAGCTGGCCACTGTTGAGCCGGGACATAAACCATCCAAGATATTTATACTCAATGAGGACCTAATCGATACAGCCCATGAAGTGGTGAAGCAGGGCGTGCTGCCGCTGCTCGTATATTCGCTTGATAATTGCGGACCATATAATAAAGCCGAAGCTGGGTCAACTGTGTACGAGTGTGAATTATATCGGCGCACTAATATAGCTGCTGTTCGCGAGCGCGTATTTCCGCTTGATGATAGAATGGTTCTATATCCAGGTTTAACAGTTTTCAAATCTAGTATGTATGAAACCTGTGATCCATTTACTATTGCCGTGCTTGGAGCAGTGCCCGTAGTAACACCACCAGTAATATCCATAGTCGGCGACACTGGCACGCGACTTGAGTATCAAAACAAAGCAGATTATGAAAAAATGCGCAACATCATTAGGTGTATTTTTAATATTGCCGCTGATTATGAATACAAGTGTATTATAATACGCGACTTCGGGTGCGACCCGGGCACAGATAATCCTATCAATATCGTGTGCGACATATTTAATGAAGCCATCTCTGAGTATAAAATACCGCTAGTTATATTCTGTATACAGCCGCCAGCATATGCCAAGAATCTAAAAAAGCAATATGAAAATCATGTATATTTTCATGAGCATATCACTAGATAGGGTCCTATATATTTATTTAAACACACGTATTTTATACATATATAATTATACATGTCAACGCTTCTCAGTGAACAGTCATTCAGATCCATGATTTTTGGATCAGCTAAAAAACCCAACTTAGCTCAAGAGCTATCAGCAATCAATGATGATGCCGAAGCTACTCGAGCCACAAAATTACGTGCTGAAGATGCGTATGTTCGTGATTATATTATTTCAGAGTGCTATGCTGAAGCTCGAAAGGCCTCGGAAAATAGATACATTACCATTAGTGCCGAAAAATTGTATGGATGGGATACGCCGCTCACCACTAAATTCAAGTATAACAATCCAGATATGCGCATACCAAGTGGAAACGAAATCATTCAAATTTGCGAGCGCGTGGCAACAAATCTATCTAGTGAGGGATTAAGTGTTGTATGGCACAAAGATGGTGATGATGGAGATAACCTGCTTGAGATTCGTTGGGGATATGGAAAAGAGTAAATACATTAATTTTATTTTTTTGAGTATATATACAATGCTGCTTGAAGTTACGCTATTAGTATGCGTAATGTTATTGGTATGGAGTGTTCACACTGAAAAATTTGACACATATAGTAATCATCTGCTTAGTATCCCGGGCGATCCAGTAGAACGTTATACATGGAGTACTCGTAATAAACTGGGCGACCAATTGTATGATGGATTCTATGATAGTATACTTGCTGAGAATAATCGTAATACTAGTAGACACATTGACGTCTCATATCTAGACTCGCGGTTTAGTGGTATTTCGCATCTCGCAAACTATGTGCCGATAGCCGAGCCACATCCATTCATAACTATGAATGGCGAGCAGATTACACTCGCTCAAGGTTCATATAAAAAATAGCCCTAATATAAATCACATATAATATATGGACAAGCGAGTAATATATATAAATTCATCAGAGAGTCATCGAGATGTTGGCACATCTAATGAAGATTTTACAATAACCAAACAGATTCAGGAATTTACAAATACACCAAAAAGTATTAAACTCATATCTGCGTGTATTCCATTTACGTGGGACAATATTGTGTCTGGTATCAATGACTCATTTTCAGTTTATGAAGACAGCATTGGGTCGGCGCTTGTAACTATTCCGCAGGGCTACTATTCAGGCCCCGAGTTGGCAGCTGTAATAATGGCTGAAATGAACGCGGTCTTGACACAGGTATATGATGTCACGTATAATAAAAAAACACTTATGTTCTACTTCTCAACTATTGGCGCAAATGGATTTCAGCTAACTATGTCGCCGGATGTAATGATACTGCTAGGCTTCAGTGATAGCATATATCCGAGTGTGCCCAGCACCATTTTCACCTCGCAGATCAAGGCAGTACTACTTATGGATTATGAAATTTTAATCTGCTCCGACGTGGTCAAGGGCTCAGATAATGGGGTCATGCCATGGTATTCAGGCTCAGTGCCAAGCATATCACAAGACTATATACTTGCCCGAGTTCCCATTAGCAGCTGCTTCTCGTCAATTATTAGCTATTGTGCTAATCGCGAATTACCATATTATATATGTAAACAGAGCAGGTTTATCGGGTCGTCTAATACACTTTCAAGTATACGATTTTATCTTAGATTTCCGTCCGGCCGACCCGTGAACCTTAACGGCTATCACTGGACTGCTGAAATTATACTCCAGTTTTAACAAAATTGAAATATATTTTCCATGTACCATGGACTCCGCTCATCTCAATACTTATAGTGATTGCGATAGTATATTATATAGCATTCGCGAATTAGCTGTTGAAATTGCGATAATTAAAAAAGACATAAATACACTTAAATCAGATATTATCAAGATTAGTAATCTGATTCATGACATGAATACCTATTTGATAACTGCGCTAGGTAACCTATAATTAAGTATATTTTTTTCATATATTTCTATTCCAAAATATATATATGTATAATCCCAGGCCACCGGCACCGCGACCAGTAGTAAGCATTCGAAGACATCAGTATAATGTGTGGCGATCTGAATCGCAACCGGTACAATATCATGACCAAGTCCAAGGTGCTAGCAGATACACAAAAAAATAAATTCATAAATTCATGAATATGTAACATACCTGAATCCGCATATCTGGCATGTAATAAACACAGTGTACCCCTCATCACCACTTCTGGTTTGCTGAACGTGATATTTAGAATCTCTGCCGCCGCACTCTGGGCATATATACATTTTTGTGGTCTTGACAACTATACACTGCTGTGACCTGATTTCTATTTCGTCTTTGTAGATTTTATTAGCAGTTGGGTTTAGTATATCATGATGATATATGCCTAATTTTTCAAGATCAAGCATAGGAAGTGTGCTCAGATATTGGTGAACTGGAAATCTATTATACTTATAAGATTGTGCTCGCATAGATAGCGTAGATAGTATAAATATAATTTGCGTACCTACCGCATCAATAAGATATGTATTACCACAGTTAATTGAGGACTCGGGGTCCAAATTAGCCAGTACTGTGTATAGTATATTTGAATATTGGTCCAAATATTCGGAAGATGACCAACATGGTCGCATATTTTTTTCTTGAGCCTCTTGTATATTGGCTCTGTAACAAGAGCCCTCAATAAGTTGTGCTGTGAACCGTAATATATTATTACCGAGCCCATGAAACTTGCTATAGTTTCGCAAAATAGTGTATATTGAGTCGGTTGATAGTGCTCGAATATTAGCAGACATAGTATTGTATGTTTGCGAATTCATTTTTTAAATATTTATACTGTAGAGTACTCTTTATATTTTTGTCGTATTTTGAAATACGCGTATTCCTTAAATTTAGCCTCAATCATGAGGTCAAGTTGAATCCCATATTTTTTTGGAAAATTAAGTAATATATCTGGAATTTTTTTCACATATTCAGCATGAGTGCCGAATCTACTGCCGCGTGCCTGCTCGGATATATGCATTTTAATTTGGCGATCGCCCCAACTGGCAATAATTCGTGGCATCAGACTAGATAGTGTTTTGTATCGCGTAGAATATGTGAAATCCTCGGCATACTTTTCAGGTTTATAGCAAGAGTAGTGAAATATGTCGAACACTACCGGAAGATTATCCCGGACATGGTCAGACAGCCACAGTACATCATAGATTGAGTATGTAAATTCATCATTCTCAATAATCAATCGGCGCTTGATTACAGCCGGCAATCGGTTAAAACACTTGACCCATCGCTTCATGGTTTCGCGCTTAGTGCCGTATGCTCCGCCGCCATGTATAGTAATAGTAGAGTTTAAACTGAGTTTCATGAGGTCCAACAGCCTGGCATGAAAATATAACTCTCGCTTGTTGCGCGTCAATAGACCCGGGTCAACCGACCCCAAACTTATAAATGGGTCAGGGTGCATAGTGATCCTATGACCATGTTTACGAGCATAAGACCCAATCTTTCGTAATATATCCGAAAACGTTTCCAATGGGTATGCCAATACTGTATAATCTGCGCGATGTGCTTCCGGTATTAAATGCGAATTGGTTATATGCGGGCATAGTGATGATGTGATCCTATAGAATTTAATGTTGTTATACTCATTCCATTTACAGATTTCATATAGATCTCGCAGATTAGCCCGTGCTAAATTGATGGCATGCTCTATGCCATTCTGCTTGATAGTGCTTAATCTACTGGTTCGATTCGTGGTTATTCCCTTTTCCTTTAGCCGTAAATTATCGGCAACATACCCAAATCTAATTTTTGGGATCATTTATTATGTATAATATAATAGTATGCGCAGACAAAAAAATGGAGTTATTATTTTTAGGGATCATCCGGAGTTTCGACCTAATGTCACGCCAGCAGAAATGTTTCGAAAGGGCAGTTTTGGCGGCACATATTGGAGACCAATTTACTCGGGAGTAACGCGTAAAAAATACCATGATCAACATCTGGAGTTTCCAAAGTCCTGGTGGCGCGGACTGCCGGACACTATGCTGACAAGTCCTGTCTATGATCCAACAGTCAATAAACACGGTGTTAAGTGCGGATCATCACTACAAGATTGGGAGTCTAAAAATTGGATTCATAAACAGGATCCATATGGTTGGGTCCAGTGGTACTGTAGGTTCTATATGGGCCGGCGGACTGCCGATGACGCGCGGCAAATTTCGCGATGGCAAAAATTGGCAGGGCCGAATGGCAGGTTTCGTGTTCGGGCATCTCAAAGCCCTGTAGTGCGGCAGACCCTACTTCACTGGGCATTTACAAAAAAATGAATTTTTTATGGATGTATCAAATGGAATTCGACAATTATCTTACCGATATTTACAACCTTATTATCAAAGAGGGCGGTTCTCCGATCTGCTTAACGCTGGCCAGGCTTAGTCGGGCTTGGAAGAATTATACATATAGGTTCATTACCAATGATGTCAGATCTGCCATTCAATGGCACGATGTATTTTCACTTAGTAAAATATGCGAATCTTGGGTGAATGATATTCCTACTGTGTTCGTATATGGGTATGGAAATATAAGCATTATCAAGTTTTACGTGAACAGGTGTTTCGCATACAATAAAACTGATGCTTGTATTGGGGCTGGCATGAATTCGGATCCTGAAATTATGAACATGCTTAAGATCAGCACTGATACGGAGTGGTCATGTATTTTATGTGGGGCATATTGTGTCGGAAATATAGACCTAATGATTACTGCACTTAACAATGGGGCATCAGATTTCTCATATATCGCTGAGTATTTGGCTATAGATGAAAACATGAAAGTGATTTTTCAGCTCATCAACAAAAAGCCAAGTTCATCTACGTCCATGATATACGGTGTCTGTAAAACTGATAGTACTCAAATTTCGATGTCAATAATTGACTATTTGGTTGGAGCTTTTCCAGATGAAGCTAGACCTGCGTCTGATGTTGCTATCATTGCCTATAGTTCAAGGCAGAGATTTGATCTTGCTACTGTGATTGTTGAGAAGTATACTATCCATGATGTTGAAGCATGTTATAATAGCTGTATTATGCTACAGTCTATTAGTGGTTTACAGTATTTCTATAATCTAGGATGTCCGCTCACTATTGCCGTGATCAAGCAAATCGGGGCGATTGGATGTATTGATACTATCGACTGGTTTGTTGGAAATTCTAGGGAACTCAATACATTTCGCCATATTTTACGGCAGGTTATCAGAAATAATAGAGTTCACATCTTAAACTACTTGATTGACATGAATGTTCCCGGACTTGTAAACGATGCTATGTATGTTGCTGGTAAACATGGAAACATGTATATTGCTGGTAGCATAGTAAGCAGATTACGAGATCAGAGTTTGTATGGAGCATGCTTATATGGTGCTTGTGTTAACAATAACATACAGATGATAACTGACATAGTTAGTCAAGGTGTGCGAAAGTCAACTATCAAGTTAGCAGTCCTTAATGCGACTAATATGTATTATCTTCGTGACATAGCTAACATCCAGGATGCGATCATTCAAGGTGGTGTTAACATTGAGATTCGATATGATGATAATCTAAATGTTCACATTCGCTAAATCGATTTCACTATTTTTTCTGTGCCAGTTTATTATATACAATACTCGGCTCACCCTGATTTGTACTAGTAAATTTTTGACCAAGGACACGCATTGTCGCGCCGCTAGTATATATTTTTTCAGAATCATGTGTGTAGCCCGCGGGCAGATCATTCTCGAACCACTCGCAGCATCGACACATCAGCAGTATCATTATAATTATCAGGAGCGCGTAAAAGCTACAGTAGCAGGGCATATTATATTATAATATAAAAATAAATTATACTGATATCAATTATATGGATATTCCAACTATATTCTCAGGTTTTGACAGCGGGGCTGAAGATCTTCAAATTCGTAAATTTATTATAGTAGGGTCAGTGGGATCAGGCAAGACAAGTATATGTAGATATGTTACAGGAAACTATGAAAAATCCACAGAGTCCAAGATGAGCGGACCAAGTGTTACTAGAGACGTGCGATACTATGAGGGCAAATTTCTGAGTGTTCAAAACGTGGGCACTAAGATTAAGTTTCAGGCAATTGATACAGAGGGCTGTGGATCTGATACTTTCAGTAGTGATCATCTTAAGAATCAACTATATGATTTACTTCAATTCGAAACACAGCTAAACTGTGTAATAATTTGTACATCATTCGAGCGATTTCGCAATGGTCTGAAAGATGATATAACACATATCATTGGTATACTTAAGACAATTGGAATTGCCGACTCAAACATAATATTTCTATTCACGCATTGCGAGCTGTATACTGACGAGGTTAGAGCCGCGTATGTTGCTGAATTTAAGAAATACTATAGTGTTGAATTTACTGATAAGCAATTGATCTTTGGTTGCTTCACTAACGTATCTGAGGTTAACGAAAACTACATGCCGATAGTGGCTGAAGATGTTAAGAGGTCCATAAATGAATTGCGAGTTATGCTTGGCAGGCAGCATCAAATTATAAATACAGCCCTCAAGATTAAGATGGCTCAGGTATAATCATTTTATCATATTTTTTTTTGTGTATGTAATAATGCGTCGCAGATCGCGATCAGTTTCCAATAAGCCGGCATCAGATTCAGATAGTACCGACACTTGTTACAAACACATAACCAATACAAAAAAGATGGTCACTAATCAGAGGTATAAGATTAAAACATATGCTCTTTCGTATATTGAAATTCTGGATCGCGACGCATGTTGCCGATTGCTCGAGACTCTTATACTAAAACACGATACCATGAGTAAATACTGTATAGAATACCTATCGGAATTCAGCGTTCGCTTTAGGAATATGGTAATTCAGATGATCTCTAATAAACTGCTATCTCGGAGCAGCTCCAATTTATTTGAACCACCAAGTTTAACACTGCCCCAAAATATACGAGATACTCTGCGACTGCAGGCTGTGCTTAATTATATTATATCTCAATCATCACTTCTAGTAACAGTTGACATCATGAATATTCTGTTCACCGAGTACCCTAAACTACTGGAATATCATAATCAACATATACATACTATACAGCCGAATGTGTTAAAAATATTGGGTCGGCGCAAATAATCTCACTAATATATGAATTTACCAATCGAACTCATACAGGAAATTATATACCTGACTGGATATGCTAACCGATTAAAAATGAGTCTGGTCTCAAAGTCATGGAAAACGATTTGCGATGCCGCAATACGGCCGGCCCGAACCGAGCAGCAGTTGCGCGCTCTGTGCCTCTCTGGAGATATATACTCAGCGGCAAATTCATACTGTATAGATTATATTAGGTATCCTAAACACCTAATGATAATTGCGTGTGAATTACAGAATATTCAGCTATTTAACTGGATATTTACATGTAAAATAGACTCGCCAGGCATACGGCATATATTTAAAAACGGCATGCGAAATGCGTCGCCTCGATTACTTGAAGGCATGCTATGTTACATCAAATATCATGGATTACATGATATTGTTGATTCACTACTTGAAGGTGCGTGCGAAAGTGGGAATGAATTGTTAATCAATAGGATTTTAGATCATGGTGTCGCGCGACCTGAGGCCGGAGTATATAGTGCGTGCCGTGGTGGAAACCGAGGTGCCTTCAACATCATAATGAATAGGTGCGGGTCTCGACTCGTAAATATATACTGGCCAGTAGTATTTGAGTGCGCATGCCAAGGAGGTGATATTGGACTCGTGCGATTAACATATAAGAAATCCAATAAGCATGTTAATCTTAAGAAGGCTATGTTTCAGGTCTGCTATAGCGGCAGCGAAATGTGCCTCAATTATGTAATGTACATTGGCGCTAAATATTTTAATGATGGATTATATGGGGCATGTCGGGGTGGGCATTTAGATCTCGTTAAGCTTATGCTTTTTTATGGAGCACATGATATTAATACTGGATTACGATGTGCGGCAGAAAACAATGATATGCCGATAGTAGAATACATGGTCAATAAGGGAGCGACTGCTATCTACGACTCTATGATTATCGCATGTAGATATGGTAATTTATGTATGTTCGAGTACTTATTAGGCGTTCTAACTATGGAGCCAAATTGGCATAACTGCTATATGGCAGCCATCCAGTCGGGAAACTTAGAATTACTGCTGCGCATTGTGGAGCACTTAAATAGACGCGGATATAGCTCTATTATTAATTATGATTTGGGACTCCAAAAAGCCTGTATGTGCGGACATCTCGATATTGCTGAATATCTTATTAGCAAAATGCCAGATACCTCAATATGTAAATACTGTGACCTGCCGACGGCCGACCACATATGTTAAAAATGAATATTTTTATCAGAGTATGCCATGTTTTCAGTGTTCAAGAGATTAACCAGTGGAGCTTATACTATGCCTAAGGCTAGTCATAAGAACCTGCTTGAGGAGATAGTTCACGCCGAATTTAAAAAATCAATGAGCCGGTATGCCGGTCAGCAAAACCCGGATACATGGTACTATCTTAACCAGCCTAATGGGTCCCAGAAATTTCCGGATTTTCAGATTAGATTTAATGAATTTATATATGATGTTGAGTGTAAATCATCACAAAATGGCAAGCCCATATGGAACTGTAGCTTTCCACAACTGGAGTGCTACTATATATTTATGCGATTATGCGATGGCGCAATAGCAGTATATCGGGGTGATGAGTTGATATCTAGAGAGATGTACACTGCCCTAACTGAAATTAAAAACAGCGCTGAAATCAAGGAGCTTGAGTCTAAGATATGTGCGCGATTGGCGGACGTGGAATCCGCTACTAGATTTTCATATTACATACGTGATATGTTTGTTCAACATACCCCGATACAGTATACACGCATGAATAAATTCTCGCATATCAGTAAAAATTACACTGCGAGCAGCGAGCATAGACACAAAATGGGACAGTTCTTTACTGGCGAAAATATTAAAAAATATATACGCAGCCGCATTTGTGATCAGGAATTCGCGACCTGCCTTGAGCCATCATTTGGGTCGGGCGAATTGCTGGATATACTGTGTGATCTAGATACTCATATAACCGGATATGAACTTGAGCCGATACTATGTCAAGAAGTTACTAAGGTATGTGATATTGATGTGCGAAATACAGATTTCCTACTCGACACAAGCACTGACACATATGATCTGATACTCGCCAACCCACCATACAACGAGCTGAACAAGTGCGAAAACTATGAGCGATATCAGGTTATATATGATCACTGGATCGAGAATAAATCGAATATATATTTCCTGTTTATGAAGCGATGTATTGACCTGTTGAACCCAGGCGGCACTGCTATATTTATTATACCTAATACATTTAAGATGTCCACTAGCTGCGAGCGCATTCGTAAGTATATACTAGGCATGACTGACATTATTGATGTTAAGAATTTTGGAAAGTTCAGCCGAGAAGTGGCACAAGATGTAATGTGTATCACGCTGCGAAAACAATCCTCGACGGGTTTATATACTTGCCGGGTTGGCCAGAATTTACTGATCTCCGATAATCGCGAACCAGCTGAACATGCGCGCAGTATTCGCGATCTTGGGGTTATAGTAAAAATTGGTAAGATTGTGTGGAACCAGCATAAAGAGTCTCTATGTGCTAGTGGAGGTGTGCTGCTCTTATACAGCGCTAATCTTAGTGGTCAAAACATAGTGACTATATCAAAATCCGATAGGCAATATATAAATACTGATCCAAAAAATATTGCTAGCACGCCATGCCTGCTCATGCGTCGATCGGTTACCGGGGCTAATAACTATGTGCCGATTTGCTATAAATTAACTAAGCCCGCGGCGATCGAGAATCATATTTTTACTATTCATGGTCCAAAAAAAATGCTGAATCAAGCATACTCTAGTCTTACTGATCCTAGAACTGGAGTTTTTATTAAATCAGTAATTGGGTCAACGCATCTAAGCATTGAAAATGTACTTGACCTACCACTGTATCCGTCTATCTAAATCGGCAGCATGATACAGAGACCACCGCACACTCATGCCGTGGAACATATTCTTAAATTTTTTTAGGCAATTCACAGTGATATCTCGGTATTGATTTTTGATGAATGTAAAATCCAATATATTTACAGAGCCTGACTCAAGTCGATATGCCGCATAGCCAATCATGTCAAGTACATCTAAATTCTCGTTGAGCTTGTAGCATATGTAAAATATATTTTCGGCTTGGGCCAAATATGACCGATTAACATTTAATTTTTTACTATTGCGAAATTTAATACACTGTGGAATGGCCACCGATGGCGGAACTTGTTTGAAAATATACTGAGTATTGTCAGTTTTTTGTGTATGTAAAATATGAGTGCTTTTACTACGTCTGAGTGTAACTGGTATTAGACTCATAGTAATATGTTTTTGCGGATATATGTTTTAATGTATTAATATAAATGATTACCAAGTCTACGCTTCCTAGTAGCACTGGATTTTATGGAACCTATGATAGATCGCATGATATTCCATTTCGGTATACATGTAATGGAGATGACATGTTGACCGGTATACAGGTGCGATCGGCAGATGTTATTGATGGTGTTGATAAAATATACTGTACGGCACCTAAAGATATAATGTCGGGCATACATTATGAGATTCCCACGCCTGATTTCGGGGGTAATGGTGGGACTGCTCGAGCGCCATTTATATGCCCGGCCGGATCTGCTATTGATCAGATGAATGGGTCATATCATACTCAGGGCTACTTATATTCAGGCGAATTTTTATGTAGGGATATCAGAAATGGATCTATAACTGCGCGTTCACCATTTTATGGAACCGTTGTTGGAATAAATCCATTCACAGCAAGAGGTGGAGGTGCGCTAACTGGATTTTCTGGCACCGGCTGGGTCGACAGCTATATAGGCAAATTACAGGTTATGAGTGGAGACTATAGCCCACTGCGGAATTCTCTTACAGAGGAGGGCAAGCTTCAGTGTTGTATGGGTCAGAATAGCTCACTGTGCTCACTTAAGCCCTATACAGCTGAATGCGATTCACTGATGCGGTCACACTGTTCGCTAAATCCCGGCGATCCTAGATGTAAATGTATACAGTCAAAAATACCTTGCCCACAGACAGCAGATGTTGACTGCGCGGCGACTGGATATAAGACATCTGATATGCAGGGAAACTGTCAAATCAATTATAATGACTGTCGTATGTATAATAATTTAGATACGAACTCAACTGTGGCACTATCATCTTTTAAGCAAATGTGTACTGCGGGTGGTGGCACTACTTCTAAAACAGATGAAAAAGAAGCTGTAATACCAGAGTCGAGCTCCATGAATGGCACATTATTAATGATTGGAGTCTTATTATTTTTGCTGCTTATAATCATAATCATAGTGATTGCGATCGCCGCTAGCAAAAAACCCAGAAAAAAACATGCGCTGAAAAAGGCTGTTAAACCTAGAAGAATGTAAAAAATGAAAACCATATCCAGAATATACCATGGATATTACTACACGAATTCAGCGCAAACTTTACAGTGAATCATACTTTCTGTTGAGTTCTGGTAAACACTATGTCTTTAAGACTACTTGGTCAGTAATCAGAGATACTTATAAGTGGATTGGAAATCGTGACCCCGACCCAGCTCGAGTTCAAACAATGTATGAATATCATTTGAGTGGCGGATATATACCTATGTATATTTGCGTGGCTGAATTGGGTGATGGACTGGTGTGTTATGACGGCAATCATAGACGCATGGTTATGGATATTATCAATAGGGATGATTTCCCGTGTATAGTTGATGTAATTTTTAATGCTGTACCCAAAGATATTATAAATGCCTTTGCGAACATTAATATGAGTGTACCAGTACCACTGATATATGTTAAAGATGACGACATAAAACCTCAAGTAATTGAACTAGTGGATTGGTATAAGAAAACCTATCCCGCATTCGTATCTACTTCACATAACTGTCGCAGGCCTAATTTTAATAGAGATAGATTCACTGATAATCTATTTAATATCTATAAATATTTTGCTAAAACAAAAACCATAGCTCAAATTGGTGAAGCACTCGTAAAATTAAATTCCGAATATGCCGCCTGTCGAATTTGTAAAGCTCATGGATTGTATCCACACACAGCTGTACAAAAATGCCGGTCATACGGGTTTTGGCTATTCATAGAAGGGGATGTTAATCCTATTAATGTTAGTAAAGTTATTAACCAATAACTTTAAAGTCATTAGTTAATAACTTTGAAGTTATTAGTTAATTAACTGTCCATGAATTTTATTTTTTGATAATATATGATTGAATTAATAATTATATTACTGCTGTGCTTAGTTATAATTATAGTCCAAGTCCAAAAGGTAAAATACACCGGAGGACGAGAGTATATCGATAAGATAGATAATACAGATAGCACAAGCTTTATAGACATGAACAAAAAATTAATAATAGATGTACTGAAAGATGTAAAGACTATAGTTAATGTTGGAGGTATACCTGAAAATTTAAAATACTGTAGAAGTGGAACTCTTCTAAAGCAGAGTATTCATGTTGGCCAGCTCAAGCTATTTTTATCTGAAATACAGTTTCTCACTGACTCACTAGATTCATGTACCGAATCGGCCATCGCCATATATGCTGGATCTGCGCCATCCAATAAAATTCCGTATATTCAAAAACTATTCCCCAATGTAAAATTTGTACTAGTTGATCCCAATGAACATTTTTTTATGGAGAGCCCTACATCCAATCAATATGACAGTAAAAATGTAGAGAAATATGTATACTATGCCGTGTCCACAAAAACGAAGTGCCCCGGATATACTGCTCGAGTGGCCGCAAATGTTGAGCCATATATAAATACATATTTGACCGGGGTTATGCTTAGACAAGATGCTGACATTAGTGTGCCTGTAGACTTAAGTGATCGCATCGACAAATCCTCGGTTATGTGTCATGTTATTGAACAGTACATGACCGACGATATAGCTGAAAAACTAGAGCCGCTATGTCGAAAGCATAAAACTATTTTTATGTCTGATATTCGCGGCCAGCTAAATAGTACAGGATACCCAACTGACTATGATATTGTATGGAATAGCGCCATGATGTATAACTGGCTAAGCATTATGAAGCCTGCGCGACATATGCTTAAATTTAGATGCCCATATGAGTTTGGTGACAAGGGCGCCGAATCATATCTTCGCGAATATAATAAACATAGTAGCACTCATGGAGATATGAAAAAATGTGGAATAGATTTTTTAAGCGATATTAAGCGTGGCAAGTTTGTGTATCTTAAACCAGAGTATATTTGGCTTCAGTCGTTCGCGCCTATTTCGAGTACTGAAGTTCGTCTAATCGGATCAGATACTAAGCTGGCCGAGATGGATGTAAAAGATTACGAGGACAAAATATTTTACTTTAATAATATCTATAGACAATATGGATATCACTCTGATCATGAAGACATGCTCGATTACTTTATGGGTATTGATCGATGTGGTGACTGCGGATTGATGTGTCATATTGTTAAAGCGTATTGCGCTAAGCCAGGAGCTATTGTCACTGAACCTAAGCAGTTAATAGCTGAAGTACTGTACTCTATAGACCGGAGTCTAGTATCAAAAGGCGCGCACGGATTATATTTTAATAAATTTTCAGGACCGGAAGACATCAAGCGAAATTTCAATAGCCGGATAGCCAGTAGTGTATACCGAAATACCAAGTGCCTGTTGACCGCGCCGCCCGACCACTCGCGAATTTATAGTTTAATAAAACTACGGGACAGGCTGCATAAAAAATATCCGAAAATGACCAAGTACCAGCTAGGTGTAGTTGTGCTCGAACGGGCGCTTCTTAACATTGGTAAGTGCGGCGAGATATATGATAAAATAGCTGCTAAATTTACCGACCCGCTACATGTCGAGGTTTTCAAATACTGGCAAGAGAGCATTGAGGATATAAAAATTAGTATTAATCAAAATGAAGTTCGCTGCGGCGATCTGGTGCTGGACATAGTGAACCCACTGCCGGCTAATATTAATCACTATTTACTTAAGTATATGTTTCCCGATTTTCCCAGAAATGTTTGGCATAATACCCCAGACCAACTACTTCAATCCGCGCGTATAAAACATAATGTGGGTAGTATATGTGAACTATGTCTATGCGAATCTATGCGATTATTTACTGATATCGATCCAATTTATATAATTGATGGAAGTGCGCTCAAGGCTAATAATTACACTATGGTACTTTTCAATAATTATGGACTATATGAGCCTATCAGTAATTATATATGTCAGGCATTGACGTGTAAATATATAACACTCTTCAACTATGGACTACGTATAGATGATCCTAATCATATAGTACAAGCCAATGTTGACAGTATTGATGGCATAACTCCCAGTATATTGAGTAATATATAGATTTACCTAAAATTGATTTTTTTAGTGATTATGTACAAATGGCTTGCTTCGGAAGAGAACACTATGTCAAATTGGCTAAGGAACTTGGATTGGAAGGGGATGAGGGGGAAAAATTTGTGAGCGAATTGTACAACGAAGAACTTTTGGGATTAGAACAACAAGCACGAATCAAGAGGGTTACTGCGAGAGCGGAATCTTATGGGGACATCGACAAGGTTCCGGGCGACGGAAATTGTATGTTCACATGTATCAGCAGGGCGTTGGACCAGTTTCGTACTGATATTTCTGTCGACATGCGCACATCAAGTGCCGTCAGGGATTCCATTATGAACTACATCGTTGGCAACAGTGATGAGTATTCACATGCTTTCTGTGAGGATGAGACTTTTGACAATTATGTTACAAGGCTCAGACAAAACGGACAGTATGGGGACAACCATATACTCAACGCTGCTGCGAACCACTATCAGTTGTCATTCTTCATTGTGATGGAGTCTAGCGACATTCTTATCTTTCCTGATAATGGAATAGTTAAGGGTACTGTTTATCTCTGTTACACTGGAAATCACTACGACCGCATTGTGGCCTAATTGATTTGTGTTTTTTTTGAAAATTGATTTGTGTTCAGATTCGCCACTTATTTAGTGTCTAATGAAGCTCGGGTATGGCAACGGTCAATAAATTATGCTATTCACTAGTACCTAAGTTGATGTGTATTAAATTCACTCATGAAACTAAACGCTAATAAAACTTACGGTATTGGCGAACATCGACATATTATTTCTAGAGAATATTAGTAATCAAAATACCAGAATTCTTGAAAAAATTTTATCCAGTAAATACCTAAACCAGCACTGCCAGGTATTGGAAATGTTCACTAGAGTTGGAATATTATCAAGCCATCATATTAAAAATACTATAGATATGGCATGTGCGCTCGATAGTTGTGAACTATTTATGATATATACTAGGTATAAATATCACATTGAACTATGTTATAAAGGCCGCAATAATATAGTAGATTTTATCCTAGAACTATATCTACATGATGTATTAAGTGAGGCTATTCGGGGTATTTGGAACAGGATATTACGCATAAAACTCTTAAAAAATGTCGATGTGTTAAGGCCGACATCATTGCCCGAAATTCTAAAGTATTAACGCTATTACTTGATGATGCGCGGATATCATTATTGCGAAGACATTTTATCCATGAAATTGTATAATAAGCAGGATATTAACTACGCATCTGAAAACTGCCAACATAATATACGCGCCAGATTAATAATTCATTTATTTTTTAAAAAATGATATCTATTATATCGATAAACATATAATGGATACTGTCTTGCTATTGCTATTAATTATTGTGGTGGTCTTAGTGGCTCTAATTTTACTAGAGCGTAAGAAGAAAAAAGATGGAGCATTTGAGGGCGGTGGGCACGATTTTATCTTTACCCAAGAGCCATGGTATACTATGATTACTGATGGAAAGAAAACTGTTGAGGCTCGAGTAGGCCGACCCGACAGATATAAAAAAATGATGAACTCTGATGTAGAAATGCGTTGCGACGGCCAAAAAGTGCCCATCGAAGTCAAAGATGTTCGACACTATCCCGATCTCGGATCATTTTTGAAAGCTGAACTAAAGAAAACCGCCCCCGGAATGTCCGAAGCTGAGGCAAAGAAGGCATATTTAGATATAACTGACAAATCCGGAAAGCAAGTATACTCGCCAGATAATATAGCCGATAGAGGTGGTATTGTGGCAATTGAATTCAAACTGATTTAGATTAATTATTAATTTAGTTTTTTCCCATTAGTATGTTCAAAACTGAAATATTATTACCTGATACAATGAATATCGTAATAGGTAATTTAAATAATCCAACCGATAGTAGTTTATTGAAATCGTATTCCATATGGAATCGGCTTCCCGGAATAATTAAACTACTCAAAAATGCTGATGTGGTGGTATTTAGTGAAGTATATAGTAAAACAGTAAACACACTAAAATCGATATTGAGTAGTCATGGGTTCATATGTCATATTAATGCGTACTCGGTTCCGGGCATTAAGACGTCGCCATTTCATATAATAGGAGTTAGGCATCACATTAAAATTTTACATGTCCAGCCTATATGGTTTACCAGTACGCCAGAGCATACGCAAAATGGGCCAGACCCATTGCTCGAAAACTGCGGCGAGCAATTTAGTAAATCAGCACTGAGTGTTGTATTAGAATACCGCAAATTTACGCTTATAGTTACAGGAACCCACTTTAGTTTGCCTAGATATTACTCTGACGATCCGTATAAATATCAACGAGAATCGGCTAGTATTTTAATATCACATATAAGTGGATTGCGCGTGAAATTTCCTAATGCGTCGCTACTTCTCGGGTCCGATTTCAACACATTTTCAGATACAGTTACTAATATGCTCGAAAATTTTGGTCTTATGGACATCACGCCACTAGGTGATACCTTTGTATCATTCCCGACTGACTTAGGTCTTCCGAGCATGCGAAATAAAACACAATCTAGTATTTGTGCCGAGAAATTCTCTAGGGCCACAAGTGATATGGAAATAATCCATGCTGCCCATGACTACTTCATGAATACTAGTGGTGATTTGCTGAGAGCTCGTCTAGATAGGATATATTGGCTATCATATGGTGGTCCAAATGTTGATGTCTCCATGACTGATATGTCTAAGATAACGCTTTCTGGTATATTATCAGGCAGGCCTCAGAGTGTGTCTGACCATGCTATATTTAATATAAGCATCTCATGAAAAAAGACAAATACCAGCTGGGGAGCTGACATCTGTCTAACCGGTATACAATATTCAATTTTTACAAAATTAGCTTTTTTTTTGTATATAGTCTTTTTTAAAAAATGAAAGAAGATTACTATAAAACAATGTATTTATCAGACGATTGTATACAACATATTATGACTATGGAACCTAGTCTAAAATTTACTATGGCTATGCTAAATCGCGCTTGGCTATTTAGATCATATCAACTTATTGTGCCTATTAAATCCGCTATTTATAATTCTGATTATTTCACACTATCGCGATGTCCGGATTGGATGAGCCATATATCACTTAGCGAACTATGTGAACTTGGCGACGAGCTGTTAGTGCGCAAATATATTGAGTGTGTGCCGGTGATAATATTAGAAGACGCTTTCTATAAAGCGGGCTGCGGCGGCCATTTAAAAATAGTGAAACTTCTTGCTTCGGCTCGTAACTATTGTACTGAAACATGTCGAGAATATATGTTGGATACAGTGCCCTGGTATCATGCGTTAACAGGGGCTATATCAAAAAATCAAACTGCTCTGATCGCTGATATGCTTAACTCCAAGCCCAATTTCGGCATTGATATAGTATACAATTGGGACCAGGTATTGTATATTGGTTATAAATATGATAATGTGAGCGTAGTAGTTCATGCCCTACACCAAGGCGGATACATTACACCGAACATGCTACTGATGGCGGCATGCTACAGTGGTAATGTTAATATAATTAATATGGCCATTGATGAAGGAGCTGGAGACTGGCAAAGCGCACTAGAATTAGCATGTGAAGCAGGTAATTTGGATCTATTGAAGGCGATACTTGATCCAACCGACACTACCATTCACAGCCCAATATTAAATCCCAACTGGGAAGATTTACTATTCTGCGCGTGTTGTAAAGATCAAAAAATAATCATAGATTATATAATACCTAAGGTCAAATCATATGATAGAGGACTTGAGGGTGCTTATAGTAGCAAAAATCTTGAATTAGTTGATTATATGATTTCACTCGGGGGCAATCATACATCAAGCTGTTTGCTCGGAGCATATCTTAACAATGATTATACTGCTGTACAGTACTATCTCAAAAAGGCATCACCTATTGATCATATGTATGTTATAGTTGGTTTGTTCTTCAGTAGTGATTTTAATATATTCAAACGGATATTCGAGGGCAATTACGAGACTATAATGTCGATAGCAGCTCATAATATATGCCGATTAAGATTTTCCGAATACGCAAAAATTATCAAAAATCCAAATCCAATTTTAAGATCTATGAATTTAGCAGAGCGCGATTTTAATCATATAATATGTTCGCAATGTCAAAAAAAAGTCTCTGACCACTAAAAAACAAAAAAGTGTTTTTTTTTCTTTTTTTTTTTTTGATTATTTTTTTGTTTTTTTTAGTTTTTTTTGGGGTTGATTTGAGGGCATTTACATTGTATTTAATTGTAACCGCAGTCCTTAAGCATCACAAGTAAATCAAGATTTTTAGTCTCGATAGCAAACTCTTTAGTAAATTTGGCTAGGCCAGCAATTCTAAAGGCCTTACTTTGGATCAATGCTTCAGTATGGGCTACTCTGTAAAGGGCAAGATCAATCTCAACAACTCGTCTAACAGCAGCTTCGCCATCCTTGAATCGGCATCTATCACTATTGAAAATAAGTACTGAAATATCAGCCTTACTTAACAACAATGTTTCGATGAACGACTTTCGAATGATAAAGATCTGATCACTACTGTTAAGCCAAACTTTGATACATTCTTCCATACACATGTGACAGAACATTATTATCAAATCGGACGCATCAGGATGACGTACCCAAGAAAGTTCACCAACCAATTCATTAACAACTAAATCCGACATCTAAAAGATAAAACACAATTACTCATAAAAAATCAATTTTTCCAAAAATTAGATGCGGTTTGGCAAAAAATTGATTTTTTTGTGAGTAGAGTACTACAATGCAGCCTGTTTTAGAAACTGATTTACTTGAAATAATTGAGCAAAACTTAATTATTAATGAAAGTTTAATTACTCTTAAGTTGGCTCATGAGACTATTGACGAGTATGTTGATACTGAGTTCTATCCAAGATTTATACCTCTAATGGTAAACTATCTTAAAAAGTATTACAACTGTAATCGATTCAAAAGTATTGTGGCAAAGGAAACGGGAGGTGTTTTTGTGATTTCAGCTCAGGCATACACCATGCTCATGAGATCTCCTATGAATGTTCAAATCATCAACGATGTAGCGAGACTTCATGGATACCGTATCATTAACACTGATTGCTATGATCCCCAACCTTGTAAGTCATGTAGAACTTATCTCAGCAAAGACCGCTGCCCTGGCGTGTTTGTTAAGATCATGTTATTACGTGAATTACTTGGAAAGGATGAGCGATCTATTGTTATTGGTATTTACCATCAATTGAATTTACGCACCCCCTAAAAACCTTTTTTGGATTTTTTATGCTATTAGAGAGCCTCTATTTTTTACAAAAATGATTTAGTATTAGTGTACAAAATGGACTTGGATATAATTTTATATATATTCTTACACAGTGACCTTGATACTAAGTTCAGGATAACGTTTACAAGTATGCGATTATTCAATGCCACTAAACAATATGTGAACAGGAGTCCATATGCTGCCATATTAGGTATGGATTACTATTCGCTAGTGCGACTTGATAATCGTGAGTGGACTGATCGAATTGATATTATAACCGTATGCGAACGCCAAAGTGTGCCACTGTTTAGGACCTACCTAAAATATAAATCGCGCCCAGTGGACCTGGATCGCACTATTTATATTTTACTTCTACGTAAAAATTTACCGATGGCCAAAGCCCTAGCAGAATTATACGCTAGAGACTCATAAATTTAGGAATTAGCCATTAATTTTTTATGTAGTATATAAATGTCGCAATTGGGTATTGCTATAATATCAGTTATACTATTCATTAATTTTATTGTGCCAACAACGCCTATAATATTGTGGGCCTTACAGAAATACTATATCCAAAGCGCATATGATAGTGTTTCCAGCCAAAATTTAGATTCTTTTAAAATCAGTATCAAATGAGCGTATTTCACATTCCTGGACGTGTCTACTCGATATATTGTGAACCATCGCACAATGAATGTGGCAACACGTAATCCAGTTATCGGATTAGTGAGTCATACACCACTATGACTAGCTAAAAATAATTTTTTTTGTATGGTATATTATTTTTTTGTGTGATATATTACAATGAGTGTTTCTCAAATGTTAGGTAATAGAACTGGTACACCATACTCACTTATGTGTCCAGGTAACTCTTATATGACGCAGTTTAATGCTAATGTTCGCTGGTGGATTAATGGCATTGGCGCTAAATGTAGCGATGGGACATCACTTGGCCCGGCTGGAAGTTCGGCCGGCGACATGAGACAGGCCACATCACAAAGTGGGTTTGGCGGATATAGTAAAGCAGCTACGGGAGACTCGCTAGATAGCGTGACTTTTATAGATACTAGCGGAAATGTAATTCAAACAGTTGGAGGTACCGGTGGGTCTCCTGTTCCCGAATGGAAATGTCCCTCAGGGCAAAAAATAACTGGAATTTCCGGGCACACATACACTCTACCAGATGGTGTAACCGGTATAACTGCTAAATTTCACTGTGGAGCAGATAGTAAATCGAAAACTGACGACAAAAAAACTGATGACGGAAAAACTGGAGAGAAAAAGAGCTACACATGGGTGTATATACTGTTAGGATTTTTGTTAATTATAATTATTGGTATTATTATTACTGTGGTCGTGATATCTGGTAAGAAAAAACATATGGACGAAGATGAATAATTGTCTATCGCAGTGCTTGTTGACATAATATATCAACTCTGTTATTACCGCTCCACAAAAACCAATCCATGGAATTAGTGTTTGGTGGCTCGCGCATATGCGATCGCACATGTCGGAATGATACATTTGGCAGATTTCGGAGCAGTTCGAGTGAGGGCATAATAATATCTAGATTTTTTTTGCCATTCAATTTACTCCCGGTCCAAGTTGGCCCCCAAATGGTTAAGCATTTAATTGAGTACTCAGAGTCACTTATGATGGTGACTGGAGTATCCGGCAGCGTAGATATATATTGTAGTGCTTTATAAATAGCATACAATTCTCCTCTATTATTAGAAGCCTGATATTTTTCCCCAGGTATATTAGCAATCGGCACTAAGCCTGATTCGCTTATATCTTGAGCAATGAATGCCCATGATGCCCGACAATCGCGTTGCCCATTTTTACTTGCGCCTCCGTCTGTAAATACTAACATAATATATACTGTAAGCGCTTCAATTTTTTTAAAAATTGATTTTTAATAGGCTATTGTGCTCAATGGATCTTAATACCATTCTAGATATTTGCTTTATGTCTCAAGAAAATTCTGAGAGTGTAGCTATTTCTAAAATAGTTAAAAAATATAGTAAAAATCCAGCAATAGGATATCTAATGAATGGTGAATTTATCTTTCATAGAAATTTTTGCTTTGGATTGAATGCTATAATAAAAGCAACACTTGGAGCTGGTGTGAGTGATGAATTACCTATTATCTTTACATCAAATTCTGGATGTAAACATGAGATGTCGTGTTTCCACTGCAGATCATGTAGGCCATGTCTGTATGATTTCAATAAATACCTGCTCTTGACCTCTCTTGTTGATATTCGAGATGTTCGTCAGCTTATCTTTAGTGTTTACTCGAACTAAAAATCTATTATTTTTTTTGTATTTATAAATATGAATTTAAACGCGCTAAAAATATATAGCATATAATAAAATGTCAATACCGACACGAGCAGACATAAATATTGGCATAGTAAATCAATATACTCTTAATCCTAGAGGTGGTGTTGAAGGTGTTGGACAAACAGTAATAGATTTTTATGATCCAACTCTGGGTTTGCCCGCCGCAGTCGAGGGCGATCGATATGTATCACTGGCCACAGCTAATGGTTGGATACAAAACTATATTAGTGTATATACTGATGACGCCTGGAAAGTGTTTTCGCCACTGCCCGGTGCGATTTTATGGTTCGAAACACCTAGTGCGATTAATATATGGAATGATAATTCAGGCACATGGGAAGATGGACTAACTTTCTTTGGTGCCATGGGTAGTGTAACACCACCGGTCACTAATAATGCTATTCCGCGATTTTCAGGAACATCTGGACAGACCTTAAAAACATCTTCAGTGATCGTAGATGATACAGGTAATGTAGCTGCTGGCTCGGCCACTATTGGGGCAACTTCAATCACGTCTACAGGAGCAATTACAGGTGTCCCAAGCATGACCACAACTGGAGCATTAACAGTCGGTGGAACCTTAACCCGCGGCACTACTAGCATTGATGCGTCAGGAAATATTATAGTCGGCGGAACCTTGACCCGAAGTCCGACCACTATTGATGGAACAGGGGCAATTACAGGTGTGCCAAGCATAACCACAACTGGAGCAGTAACAGTAGGTGGAACCTTGACCCGCGGTACTACTAGCATTGATGGAGCTGGAAATCTTGTAGTCGGTGGAACCTTAACCCGAAGTCCAACCACTATTGATGGAACAGGAGCAATTACAGGTGTACCAAGCATAACCACAACTGGAGCAGTAACAGTCGGTGGAACCTTAACTCGCGGTACTACTAGCATTGATGGAGCTGGAAATCTTATAGTCGGTGGAACATTTACTAGAGGATCTACAACTATTGATAGCACTGGAACTACTTTATCTACAGTATCTGTTAATGCCACAGCTCTATCTGCTACTTCAGCTTTAATATCTGGAGTACAGATATCTAATAATGCTATTTTTGGTATCACTTATGCTGATCTTAATTATCTACGTGTAGGTGTTAACGGCGCTAATTTTAATGGCAGAATTACATCTAATGATCCGTATATTACTCTGAATAGTACGTCAGCATCTAATTTTTCAGCTGGATTGATTACTACTCGGAACCAAATAATAACATCAACTGGAATTTTAACTACTCCTGGATTTGTAGCTGGCGTTGCTGGAGTCAGCAATCCTACTGTGAGTACTATAGCTACAGTATTTAGTCCAGGCCAGCTAATAAGAATTCAAAATAGTACTACTAACAATGGAATTTATGAAGTGTTGAGTCATGTAGGAAGTACATTAACTATTAGAGGAGTAGGGTTAACTCCTACCGTAGAAAACTTTACTGAAACAAATTTTGTAACTGAATCTGGAACGGGTTCAGCTATTTTGGTAGATGTAAGCGTAATTCAAGTAAATGATCAAGGAGTTCTTGAAACATATTCAGGAACAGTAACAGGAAATACGCCTACCACAATAGCACGTAGCATAGATGTAGTAAGTAAAATAATATTACTATCGCCATTTGATAGTTATTTTCTCGTTAATATTCCAACAGGAGCAACTCATATGTGGGTGACAGCATGGGCTGGAGGAGGAGCTGGTGGAGCGTCACGCGGATTAGGTTTTGGAGGCGGAGGCGGCGGCGGGGCAGGTGGAGCTGTTGTTAGATTTCCGGTAAATGTAACTGGACTTACACTGTTGAGTTGTAGAATTGGAAGTGGAGGAACTTATACAGTAGATGGAGATGGAACTGATGGAGGTTTTACTGAAGTAGGACTAACTGGAAAGACAATACGTGTGGATGGTGGAAAAAGTGGAGGAAATGGATCAACTACTGGAACAGGTTCCGGAGGGGGTGGAGCAGGAGGTGGTATTATAATTGGAGGATCTACTCAGGGAGGTAATGGAGTAGGCGGAGTGGATGGGACTGGTGGAGTTGGTGAAAGCGCAACAACTTTTGATATACTTTTTAGTAGTGGATCTGGATCAGGATCGAATGGCAATTCTGGAGTTGATGGAGGAAATGCTACTATGAACACATTTATAGTAGGCGGTGCAGGTGGAGGCGGTGGTGCGCAAGCTATTTCATCTGCAGGTAATGGAGGATCTAATATTGGTGGCAGCAGCGTTAACGGTGATGGTAGCAAAGGTGGAACTGGGGCAGTATATCCTAAAGGTGGTGGAGGTGGAGGTGGCTTTTATGGAGGCGGTGGTGATGGAAATGATGGAAATAATTCAACCGATCCAGGAGCATTTGTTACAGGTGCTAATAGTGGCGCAGGAGGTGGTGGGGGTGCTTCAGGTGGTATTGGAGCGTTGAGCCCTAACCGAAATGGCGGTGGCGGTGGCATCATACTTGAATTTGCGTAAAATCCATTTGAGTATAATCCAGAATAAGATGCCATCAATTATATCATTTATCTGTCAGAGGTATACCAGCTTTATTAACCGTAATTATTTATGGTGCCGCAATCATACTGCTTAGCATCATACATGATTGGTCTTGTGCTTGGCGTACAGTCTAAAACCGCAAGTTTTATTTTTTCACACTCTATTGGGGCTGCGCAATTTTAAATATTATGTTTATTTCTCACGATATTTTACTGTCATTAGGTGTGATCAATATAGAAAATTCGATCATGCTACCCGAGTATAAAAATTTACTAGATTACATCAAAAAAATATAGAGCCTCTACTAATAAAATGTCTGAACACATATCAGATTTGACACATGTTTCACTGTATAAATGTTCAATAAATCAGTTAATTTAGATTATCTTCCGCTGCTCAAAAAAATTATATGACACGTTTCACTATATAAACAGTTGAGCATGCTCATATATTGGATATGCGAATTCCCATTATTCAGTTTATTGCTCAGATATATTACTTAGCACGCCGCAATATAATTAGAACTCTTAACCGCCGTATAATCTACCCAATTATCAATAGTGCCATTCGTCGCCGTATAACTGAGCACATAGATTATGGGATAGAATATATAAGTGAATTCTACCACGATAATAAAACAGTAATATACCATATTATAATTTATTGCTCAGCATTGTGGATATTATATATTTACTATACCAATATTGATATTTCGCTTCTAGAATATTAAGATATAAATTTTTATTTTTTAAAGCACATAATGTATATTGCGCCGGACAATTTATGCGATATATACAACTTAGCTCAATCTGATGATGTATTATTAGGATTAACCTGTAAATATACATATTCGGTGCTCAAAAAATATAAACTAGATAAATTTAGTGATTTATATGGCGAGCATAATTTCGGAAAAGCCGTGGAGTGTGTATATGTATGGAAATTCACAGGCACGCCAGAATTAGATATACTTAAGAACATTCGAGATGATTCACTCAGCATAATACAAATATTAGAGCAATACATGTGCCCACAACTTTTTGAGCCTATTATACGCTTATCCATAAATCACTACCAAGTTAAATGTATAGATTATATGTGTAAATTCAACATTGCTAATATATGTGATGCTGGGTTAGCAGAAGCAGCCATAAACATAGGCCACGCTAAGCTGCTTGCTAGAATATACGAGTGTAACCCATATCTGCGCACACTAGAATATACACACTACCAACTTGCCCAGGATATCGGCGCTATTGAAATTTTAGAATTATTTGACGCAGATATCGCGGATGATTTATATCCAGCCAGTGATTAAAATGTACATATTTATTTTTTTCGTATATTATAATGAGTGTCTCGCAATTATTAGGAAATCCTAAACCCAATCCATTTGATTTTAACTGTAAGTCCGGCACATATATCACGCGATTTGATGGAACTCAAAATAAATGGTTATACAGCATGGGGGCTACATGCAGTGATGGCAGTAAATTGGGCCCTGTCGGCAAACTAGGAACAACACCTTATTCTGTCGCATCAATAAATGGATTTTCTGGATGGAATTCTGCTCGTAGTGGCGATGCGGCTGATGGAATTACATTTCTGGGTAGCAGCGGAACTGTGTTACCATCAATCGGTGGCACTGGTGGAGGTGCCGTTCCCAAATGGACATGCCCCACCGGGTCAAAAATTTCTGGATTCGGCGGATCACATGGTATTTACGGCATAAGCACTAAATTTACATGTTCACCGCCAGTTCAATCAATTGTTAATGTGGCACCGTATATTACTCCAATTTCAGCATTGCCATACACTAGTGGATCAGTTACTACTGGATCATATACCGCTCCAACTATAACAGCATTGCCATACACTAGTGGATCAGTTCCTACTCCAACCACAGCATCGACGCCGCAATATACTGAATCAAATACTACACCGCTGACAAATACCACGCCAACGACAGACACTTCTAAACAAACTACTGAACCAGAAAAACCTAAAACTGAGGAGGCAAAAAAACCCGAGCCGGAGCCAGAGCCAGAAAAATCTAAAACATGGATATGGATATTGATATTTGTAATCATTATCGTATTAGCTATTGTAGGTGCTGTTGTGGCACACTTTTTACTTAAACCCAAAAAAGGAACATCATAAATTATATATCATAATATAAAAATCATATATTTTTTAATGATTATAATAGCATTAAAAAATGAGTGCCTCGCAATTATTAGGAAAACCCAAGGTAGACACATTTAATCTTAAGTGTAATCCTGGGGCACATATCACGCGATTTGATGGAACTCTAAATAAATGGCTATTTAGTATAGGTGCCACATGTAGCGATAGCGCACGGCTTGGTCCTGTCGGTAAGCAGCAAACAACGCCTTGGTCGATCGCGTCAGCAACTGGATTTTCTGGATGGGATTCTGCTAGATTCGGCGACGCTACTGATGGTATTACATTTCTAAATACTAGCGGCACTGTATTATCGCCAATTGGAGGTACAGGTGGCGCTCTTGCTCCTAAATGGGTGTGCCCGAACGGAACAAAAATTGTTGGAATTAGCGGATCACATGACACCTATGGTATAAGTACACAGTTCACATGTTCAGCGCCATTGCGGTCTATAAGTTATGGAATAGTACCGCCAGTTCAGGAGTTAGTACCTGATGGCTCAACTGAAATTCTGCCAGCCCCAACACAAAACCAGGTAACGGCGCCAATTCCAATTTACAGAACTCAAGTACTGACAGACGCTCCTATACCGGCTTCTGTAGTTACTACCGAACAACCAAATACCGCTTATGATCCACAAAAAACATATGAAATAGTAAACAGAACTCAGGTATCTGAAAAACCTAATACCGAAGAAAAACCTGATACTGAAAAACCTAAAGAACCTAAACCTAAAACATGGATATGGATACTTGTGTTTGTTTTTATTATAATTCTGGCCATCGTGGGTGTGGCAGTATATTTCGTAGTTAGACCTAAGCCCGAATCATCTTAATCTGATTCATCCTTATTTTTTTTGCGAGATTTAGCTATCAGAACCGCAGCTATGATGCCAATAATTATAAGTATAAGAAAAATGAAAACAAGCACATATATCTAAGTTTTGGGCTTAGAACCTGCGCATGCGAATTTCATGGTTACTGGAAATCGTTCATTCTCATCAGCGCTGCCTTCAATACCCGATATATAACCACCGGGGCATTTGAATGAGTTCTTAACTGGGCTACCATGTTTAAACGCAGGCGACTCTTTCCCTGAATCTTTAGGAGAAAAATTTAATCCGCCCAAAAGTCCTCCGCCTGAATATATATCGAACCCAGTAAATCCAGATTTGGAGCCCTGTTCATAAGTTGCGATAGGCTCCGGTAAGTTCTTATTAAATCCAGGAAAATCTTGTTCATTATATAAGCCTAGATTAAGTAGTGAATTATCAGAACACTTACCAGCCATACCCATTAACGCTCCATCTGAGTAGTATAGTTTAGCGGATTTTAAATATGATTCGCCAGGGCAGCTCTGAGAGTATTTTACGGTTTTCTGATCTGGATTAACTTTTCCATATAATTCCGACATAGTATATATGTGTACGAAAAAATAATTATAAATGTTATTAAGCGCAATGCCTGCAGTTTTTAGCACCAGCCGCAAATAAGATATCGCATATATAGTACCAACCGCGTCGACAAGCAGACGACAGGCACGCATCTAAGTTGGCCCCATGATTTTTTTCAAGTAAAATTTTCACAATATCACTTTTACCCTTAGCACATGAAATTCTAAGTGGGGCACTATAGTCATCAGCGCCAAGAGATATCATTAGCTCTACGATATCGATGTGCCCGCCAGCACATGCTCCATATAATCCAGCATTAAAATCGGTAGCGCCGAAGCTTACCATCAGTGATACAATATCCAAGCAGCCTCCTCGGCATGCCCCGCTTAGTCCGGCATTATAGTACTGTATATCATGTCGCATAAACCTATTAATAAGATTCATATTACCACTTCGACATGCTGCATATAATAGGTCAGGTGATACGGATACTTCTCCCATGTAATTAATAATGTTTTCATGCCCGCCGGCACACGCACGCATTATGCCGAGCTCTCGCGTATTAGAGTAGCCTAATAGTAATACCACAATATCCAAATGCCCGCTAGCACATGCCTCAAGATATCCCATGGTCCAGCTGTCGGCGCCGAGTGCTATTCCGCGTTTTACAAGATCAATATGTCCGCCCTTACATGCCCCAATAAACATACAATTCCAGTTCCAGTGCCATGTTTTCGCGCATCGCAACAACAGTTCAATCACGCTAATATGGTTACCCATGGCCGCATACAGTAATCCGTGATCCCAATTATTAATGCCTCGCCTAAGCATACTTTTGACTATGGAAATATTTCCGTGCCGGCAAGCTCCACTGAAACATCGTAGTATATTTAGCGGATACCTGCGTTCGTAAGCCCGAATCAGAGTTCGCGACCCGAGCGACCCAAGTATTTTTGAATTAACATATCGATACCACTTTCTGTGTTTTGCCACTGAAAATGTATCGCAATTCTGGATGGCGCGCAGAATATTACTATCAACCTCGATCAGTGTTTGATAGTATATATTTTTATTAAGCACGGATATAGACATTTTAGTTTCAAGGTCACTAAACCTAAATATACACAACACGCAGTCATCTATCATCTAGTTATTTATACTGAAAAAATAAGTTTCATATTGGTTTAATCAACCTTAGTATTCCTATATGGATCTCGCTGTGGTATTTTTGGTATGCATGAAATATATGATCCCATATATAGTATGACAGAATTATTGATTCTTATCCTAATAACATTATTACTGATGCGCAGAGATGACTATGTGACTGGCGGTGCCGAGCAAAAATATTACTATCATGGATCGAGCACTAAATTATCTATACTCAAACCAATGCCATCACGTGTTATTGAAGGTGATTCAGCCGTTTTTGCTACATCTAATTTTATAGATGCTGTCATATTTTCGGCACAGTGGACCGATTATAATTTTGGTATGGGCAGACACAATGGCAAATTATACTTATGTGAGTGCTATCCAGACGCGTTTGATAAATTATCTGGAAAGGCTTACATACACTATTTGCCCGCAGAAAAATTTCACAGTGATATGCGACTTGGGCTAAGGGGCGAATTTATATGTAAGTACTCAGTTAAACCAATCAAAGTTAAGACAGTTGATATCCTAAAATATCTGCGAAAAGCTAATATTAATATGATAAAATATTCAGACCTATTAAACTCAGTCTGCAGTATGCCAAAAATTCCACTTGTCCCCAAAAAATATATACCAGCTGTAAAGATATATGTGCCGCTCGACCCAGGCTGGCGTCCGAATTTGGCTGGGCGAATATTATACTTTAATGATCTGACCTATAAGCAAATGACATTTAAATTGCGCGCAGGTCCGGCCATCCTAGTCGGTGATATTTTTATGCCGCCGGACGCTATATATGATTATACCGATATTGAAACTGTAGTCCTCGAGCCAACTGGCTACGAATATACTGGCTCCAGTAAGACTAGTTTTACCGAATATCAAAAATACCTAAAGGCTCGCCGAAAACTATTCACTAAACTTGGGCTACGTATAATTAGTATAAACTCGCTAGACACACATCTAGTGCTTGCCGACTCTGATACCCGAAAGCACGTTTTGGATAGTACCACAAATACGTCTTTGTGAGAAATTGAAAAAAATTAACGGAATGCCTATATGTTTTACATTCAAGAGCTGTTGTATTCTGTTATTGACTTAGGGGATCTTGATCCTAGAGACCTTATACTTAATCACAAAATGCGTAATCTTCTTAAAACACATCCAACACTGGTGTTTATGCGAACTCATCCAAAGTCTGACATACCTAAATGCGGGTTCCCAAATCTATTGAAGTTCTACACCAATGACGACTGCTTTCGAGTTGCGTGTTCTTACAATCAAATCGATCTAGTAGAGACTATGCTCAAAAAACCTGATCCGACAGTTTACTATCCAGCAGTATTTCATAATATGTGTAATTTGGGACATCTACACATAGCTAAACTGTTGTTCGCGATGCCAGATGTGAAATCATGTATATCTGACACGTATCCAGTTATGATTGCTAGTGCGGGCGGGCACCTGGAACTTGTGGAGTTCTTAATATCTAGTGGATACTCTATTGATCCATTCTGTATTGTTTTGGCCCAGAAGCATAATCGTGACCGAGTTGCGGATTTATTACGATCTCATATGTGACCACATATTTATTTTTTACCTAAATATAATGTATCAGGGGCTAGTGCGAAATACAAAAAACTGATTTATTTCGATGTTATTATGGATCCTGGAATTACAGACGTTCGTATTGTTGAAGACGGTGTATTGGTATGCCAGTATTGCTCCGAGCCAGCAACTGATTCTAGATATGTTACTGGATTGCTCATTGATTCCACATATTTAATCAGTTCTTGTGATGAACACAGTGATATTGACGTATACTAAACACGTTTTTTTTTTACATTATTGAAAAATTGAAAAAATATAGCGTATGTCTGATGGATATTAATTGTATTTACTGTATTTTTGCGGCTGCCAATGGCTATACTAAATTAGCACTGTCACTTACGTGTAAACCAGTTCACAGTATGAGCCGACAACATATTCTTCCCCTAAAATTGGCCCTGGTCCAGAGAGATATTTTCTCAATCATTAATTCAGAAAAGTGGCACACCCGTGTTGGTGGTTATCAAATAGGGCAACTTGGGTCCAAGTATATGATTTTAGCATATCAAAGACACAATCCACGCCGCGTTCGGGCAATGTTTTTAGGGGCATGCCGCGGTGGACATGTTTACATTATTCGTAACTTAATCAGGTATAACATCAATCAAGCAGACGCCGGTTTGCGAGAGGCATGTCGCGGAGGTCATATGCCAGCTATTTATCTCATGATTAAATATGGCGCTAAGGATTGGTTTACTGGTTTAAGTGTGGCGTGCGCTAGTGGCAACTTGGAGGCCGTTAGACTTATGGTCCAATATGAAGCTAACAATTTCAATGATGGATTATATGAAGCATGTCTAAATGGTCACATCGAGATTGTAAAGTATATGATTGAGTGTGGAGCGAATGCCTGGAATACTGGTCTATCGAGCGCTTGCCTGAACGGCGACATGAGAATTATTATACTTATGATTGATTGTGGTGCTACTAACTTGAACATTGGATTATACTCATCATGTTTGGCAGGACATTTCGAAGTCATGAAGTACCTAATAGAGCGCGGTGCCAATGACTGGGAAATAGCACTCGCGGCGGCCTGTGTAAGTGATCGACTTGATGTCATAGAATTTATTGTTAAGTGTGGTGCCCGTGATTGGAATATGGGTCTGCGAGAGGCTTGTTTACATAATAAGAAAACTGCCATTTATGCTATGATCAGATATGGTGCCACCGAGTGTACTCACTGTCATAAGGCTATTAGTGAACATTTGTAACAGAAATTGATTTTTTTTGTTTAGTTGTATTGATGGCTAAACGAATTTCTCAAGAAACGTGTTTCATTGCTAATATTTGCCCTATTTGTACTAACTACAAACCTTCTCACCCACAGTGTACTGAGGACTATCCAGTTCACAGAATGCGAGACGGTTACAGAGTCAGTTTGAAGTACTTTCAAGCACGCCGACTTGGTACTACCACAAGGTTCACAACTGCTGGTGACGATGACGGTTGGAACTTTGTTGAGTATCAAGACGCTGACGGAAACTGGTTAGTACTACACAGCAGTGACTGGTACTGGCGCAAGTAAGCGGCTTGGGCTCGAAGGGTGGGAGGGAGGAAAAAGAGCAAAACAATACAAAAAACAACATATACCACAGGGGGTAAAAACCCTTTTTTATTTTTTTATAAGTATATCATGGAAAATTTATACTCTGAAGTTTGTTTTGGGTGCCATTTTACCAGGAAACGAGTGGAGAAAAATATAAGCTCAAAACACAAAAAAATACTAGGGCCCAAACCTTTTTTTAGTTTCTGTATTTAATATAGACCTCTTAATATTTTTTGGAAATAATATAATGACTACATCTCAACTGTTAGGAAGTCCTAAGAGTAACCAGTTCTCGCTGTCGTGTGATCCTGGCACATATATATCCCAATTTGATGGTACTAAACATGGTTGGTTATTTAATATGGGAGCCACATGTAGCGACTCCAAAAAAATTGGCCCTATTGGAACTGTCGCTCCTGATCCCTGGTCAGTGCGATCTGATACTGGATTTTCTGGGTGGGATTCGGCTCGATTTGGCGATGCCACTGATGCTATAACTTTTGTAAGTCCCGATGGAACAGTACTGCCAACTATTGGAGGAACTGGAGGTGGGCCAGCTCAAAAATGGTCATGTCCTTCAGGCTCGCGTATTATCGGATTCGGCGGATCACATGACCAATACGGTATTTCAACCCAATTTATGTGTTCGGAAATTGAAAAACCAATTGAATCAGTACCAGTATCGATGCCTCCAACATCATCTGAATATGGTACAGTAGCGGATCCATCAACTACCAAAACTTTGGCTGATTATGGTATAACCACATCTGGTCAATTACCGGAAGGAGTAAGCGCTGAAATGATAAATGCCATTATGACTAGTTTTATGAGCGGATTCACTGACGATGCTAGTGGTACAAGTACCACTAGTGCTACTGCTGAAGTTAAACCCGAACCTAAGCCTGAAGTTAAACCCGAACCTAAGCTCGCTACAACTACACCGCCGCCACCTGAAAAAGAAAAATCAAATACGTGGTTATATATTGTGCTGGTATTTATACTTTTTGTGGTAATTGCTGTTGTAGCTGCGACGGTTTATTCACAAAAAAATAAACCCAAATCAGTATAATATTCTAGCGTATATCAAATGAGTATCACAAATGCTAATACTAAATAGTTTTACTAGGTTTTACTAAAATTGAAATTTTTTAGCTAGTATCAATGAATTCCGATTGCGTATTTCACTTGTTTAAAATTGCCTCACCCGAGACAAAACTGCCACTATCGATTGTTTGTAAATCGGTATACCAGCTATCACGAAACTATGTGCGAAATATAAATGCTGCCGTACAAGATGGGGATGTGTTTTCAATTGTAAATACTCCAAACTGGTACAACAAAATTACTGGGTTTGACGTGGGCTTAATAGGATCAATTCGTATGATGGAAATTTTCAGATCATATCATCCGCACCTTGATGGCATAATCAGTGGGGCTTGTGAAAAAAATCACTCTGATATGCTATTTCACTTGATAAAAGATGATGACAGGGCATGTCACACACTATTCTGCTATGCTTGTAATACTGGTAAGATGGATTTAGTAGAACTAGCAATAGAGCATGGTGCTGATGATTGGAATGCCGGACTTAGCAATGCCTGCTATGGAGACTACCCTGAAATTAGCAACTACATGATTTGTCTTGGAGCCGACACCTGTTACTGTGGCCGAGCTGCTGGCGCACATCACTAGATTTTACAACGAATGATTTTTTTCTGGAGTAATGTACTACTTCCAGAGATCTTTTAAGCTCAACACGTTCTTTTTCTCTGGTTTGAAAAAAACAAAGAAGGAAGTGTGGGGTGAAAATTCCTAAACAACATAAGACCAGAAGTACTCTGTCCATGTTTGGTGGTGGCAAGGGCGAGATGGGATCGATCGGCAGTTGTCACATGAGCTGGCTGGCGGTTGGGCGCAGCAGTTAGCTCCGAATATGCGTGGGTCGACGGCATGTTCACTTAAGATTTCTGGACGCGCGAGGGCCGCATCACAGAATTCGTTGCTTAGGATAATAACACCCCACACTTCCTTGAGGCCAAATTGTTTGATTGCGTTAGCTCTGCAGTGATCCGATAAACGGTTTTCACTCATAGCTTTGATCATTATAATGTCGTAATTATCAGCACGGGTCAACATTTGGTATATACTCGTAAAAAATCAGTTTTATTACAAATTAGCAAAAAAAAGGAAGGTTTGGGTGAAAGATTAAAGCGCGGCTTCCTTTTATTTTTTTGTAGATGACTACTCGAAATTTAGGGGAGCATCATCTTAGATATGGTAAGTGCCACATCAACAATAGTGATTTGCTTCAACAACATGTGTCTCTCGATCATTTTTCGGCAAGGTGCTCCGAGAAATTTTCGTGAATGAGGACATGGAGTTGGGCAAGGACACTTGGTACCGAGTAGATCTATGTTGTGTTCAACATAGAGTTTCTCAAGTGCCGACTCGTTGATTTGACATTCAAGGACATCTTTAATGATCTGCTCATTAATAAAAACACCCAAACCTACCTTTGTCTCAGCAATTTGACTGCCAATCTTACTTGTCTGCGCGGCCCAAAGCGCATAAGTTAACATATCAATTTTAACATGTCTCTTTGGTAAACTCAAATCCATAATGATGTTATATGAAGTATCTGAAGGTAGTCCATAAATATCTGGTGGATTTCCACGTAAAATACTTATAACACGGTCAATTAAGTCTGTGAGAATCAATTCCATAGGCATTTAAACCTAAAAAATCAGTTTTTGACAATGGATTAGCCCAAAAAAAACAAAGAAGGAAGAAGGGTGAAAATATTTAATCACTTCTTTCGACCATATTCATTATCATTTTCGATAAACCTCTGTTAAGAGATTTCTCGAGAAATAGGGTGATACTTGAACATGGACGAATTGGAAACGAGTGACAATTGATGACCAAGTGCCGGCGTAGAAGGGAACAAGATAAAAATGCCTCGACATTCGGAATGAACTCGAACACAGAACTCATAATTAAATACAAAAACACCCTCAACTTTCTTTCCGACGCTCGGATCCAACTCAGTAGTGAGTTTAGGACGTCGTTCATCCACTTCTTCACAAACAGTGCCTCATATGTAATTAATAATGGAAAATCAATTTTTATTACAGCAATATTTAACAGTTAATATAATGCTAATCCTAATAGTAATATGTGTTTTGATATTATTTTATTTTAGCATCACTCCTCGATATACCGGCGGCGATGACATAGATCCAGTGCTATCTAGTAAATTACAGATACTGCGAGACTGCGATAGCAAGTCGTTTAATCCATTTTGTAATATATCCGGTATCACTGGCAAAGATATATATGCTTATAAATCTGGTATCTTAGCAATGGGCTGCCATCATGGCCAGCGAAAATTAACACTATCAGAGATACAATTCCTGACTGCTTGCGGTGGCGGAATTGGTTTCGCAATATATATTGGTTCAGCGCCTTGTGAACATCTGCCCATTCTGCGAAAACTATACCCAGATATTAAATTTTTGCTAATAGACCCACATTATCATGCCTTTGATTCGGATCATATATACGTATATCAAAACACGCAAGCCATAGACATCGCAAATCGCGCCAAGTTTTCGGCCATTATAAAAGGCAGCCGCCAAGATGACCCGCGGGCATATAATAATGCTATGCGTTTAACTAATGCCTTATTCTATAAATCGGGTGAGCGCGCAAATATTATGAATTCGATGGATGCGTCTACCGATGATTATGATGTCGTCAAAAATGCGCGCGATTCATTCTGGGAATCAGATCATCTGGACTTGGTAACAGATGTTATGAATGGGTCCCATATGATATATATAATACAAGACTATATGACTAATGATTTAGCTAAGCTACTTAAAAAATCAGTTCAGCACGCCGGCATCAGCGACTGGGTACTAATATCTGATATGCGCACTGACATGATATATCCAAGAACTCCATCAGATCTTGATTTTGTGTGGAATGACGCAATACAAATGTCAGCCATAAAAATTTTGCGGCCCAAATTCTCCATGATAAAGTTTCATCCACCATATTATGCTCCGCGAGATATACCAGTTGTATTGAGTCTGGACAATTACACTGGCTCTAATTCAGTCCTTAAGATGATGGCTCAGGACATTAAATACTGTAAAACCGAATATAATTTAGACATGATTGCGGCATACCGAAAGCGAAAACATATGTATATTAATCACAGTGATATCTATCTTCAGGCGTGGTCCCGACCTACTAGTGCCGAAACACGACTAATTATATCACGACAGGACATCGACCGGCCATACCGCAACTATGACAACAGATTATGGGATCAGCAATTCGCATATCTAAATACCATTCGGGGCTATGCGTATTTTGGGGATTTTTATGAGCTCGTAAAAACTCTGCCCGGCAATAAATATTGTGGATGCTTTGACTGTATGCTAGAACTATTAATACTGGGTGATTATGCCACCAGTGCGCCACGAACTAGCCCACATATAGATGTGCCTAGAATACTCAGAGAGCTTAAAATATCCCCTGAAAAAATTAAAAATATAACTAATATTTTCAATGAGACACTACTATATGGCCTCGAGTTAAAGTGCTCATTTCATAATCAGCTGATTAAGCCACCGTCAAACTTATATTTGTACCAGATCCGGCGCGAGTCCGGCAAATATATTTTATATCAACGCACTCAAAATAAATCTCGCCCAATACTTGAGGTCACTATTGACCGAACGAATAGATATACTATTAACTATAAAAAACTTGGGCCTATTAAAATTGCCGAGAATTTTACTGACATTATATGTGAAGATACTCTACAAAAGCTGGCAGTTTCAATTACAAAAAATACTTAAAATCTATAAAAATATTATAGGCCATTAATATAATGTATTTACTTATAATTGTGTGTATAATACTAATTTTATATAAATTTACTATACACTCGCGATATGTTGGCGGCGATCCGGACGATGAAAAAATCATAGCCAGAGTGCGCGCGCTATCTAGGTATAATAATAAATCAGTCGCGCCATTTTATAGTCCATCTGCCATCAAAGGTGATATACCATATAGTGCCGGAGATGGATTATTGCTGCTAGGCTGTAGTCACTGGACTCGGCAATCGCTGATGAGTGATATACAATTTTTAACTATAGCCAACACTAAATTGGTAATTTACTTTGGGTCGGCAATCGGCGAGCACATTCCAGTACTTCGAAATTTATTTCCGTCTGTGAAATTTCTACTTATAGATTCAGATTATCATGTTTTGGATATCGAGCATGTATATGTATATCAAAACCCCAAAGCTGTTCGAGCCGCCGACCAGACCAGATATAATATGAAAGCCAAAGATCCTAAATCCCGATATTATAATGCCATTATGAAATATACGCCGTCCAGATTATACAAAACCAATCAGCCTGTGAATCTTATCAAGGCCACCGATCCAAATAATGTTGAGTATGATGTCGCGGAAGTGGCATGTAATAATTTTTATAGAGATAAATATCTGGACCTATTCACTGATATGATAAATGGAACCCATATGATATATGTTATCCAGGACAGGGTAACCACAAAACTACTTGAGCTCTTACATAAATCGCTAGACAGGTCCAAACTGAAAAATTTTTCACTAATATCGAGTCTAAAATCTATGTATATTAGCAAACGTGAAACAGACATCGACTATATATGGACTGAGGCGATTCAACTTACGGCCGTCAAGCTGCTACGGCCAGAATTTTCAGTTATTAATTTTAAGCCCCCATATTATAATATAAATGACGCGCCTGCCGTCCTAGCTGCCGACACCAACCCGGCGCTGAGCGAATTATACATAGATATAAAATATGTTAAGGATAACTATGACCTGGACATGATCGCTGGCTATAAACAAAAGCACTATCTATACCTTGACAGCTCTGATATTTTACTCAAGCCATGGTCGCGGCGCACTAATGATCACGCACGATTACTTATAACCAAATACGACATAGACAAGCCATATCACTACTATGAAGAGAACGACTGGTCAATGAAATATGTTCACCTTAATCTGATACGAAATCATGTATACTTTGGAGATTTGTATAGTATAATTAAGAAATGTGCCGGCAATATTTACGACGGATGTTTTGACTGTATGCTTGAATTATTAATATTATCATATTACTTTAATCCCAGGCGAACTGCCAAATATCTTGGCATCGACATAAAACACGCTATATCCACTTTTAAACTATGTGCCCCAAAAATTGCCGACCTGAATGATATGATATATTCGTATATTTTGCCCAGGTCAATTATGCCTTGCTCTTTCCATAATCTACTAACTAAAATACCCAAGAGAATATACCTACATGTAACTCGGAAAATATCACAGTACGAATACTGTATATATGCGCTCGAGGAAAAGCGCGAGATTCCTGTAATGTATGTCCATGTGTCTTATGATGACGGAAAATATACAGTAACATATGATAAAGTTGAAAAGCTATCAGTCGCCAGCAATCTAGATGATATTACTAACGAAAAAGCGCTAACTATGCTTGCTAATAATGTGTGTCAGGCACTAAGACTGGATATACAGCAACCGTTTTGTGAAAATTGAATATTTAACCCGCATTACCTATGAATCCTCTGGAAATTCTTGATACATTAAATATGATAGTTGAGTATCTCGTCAATCCACAATATCTAATGGTAAATCGCATAACTGCCCAGCTATTGAGCATTCATCCAGATATACTTTTCATAAAATCTCATACGAGGTCAGACATTCCTAAATATGGACATCCAAAATTCTTAGCACTATACTCAGGAGATGCGTTGAATGTTGCTCTTGAGCATGGAAATCTACCAGTTGTTAAGGTGCTTACTCAAAACTATGTAAGTGATAAGCATCTGTACACCGCTATTTTAAATAGGCATTTGCCAGTAGTAAAATACTTAGTATCACGTGGAATTGAGGTAACCATTAATAATAATCAAGCCATTAATTTCGCCGCTAGAAATGGTGACCTAGAAATAGTAAAATTTCTAGTAGAGTGTGGAGCTGATGTTACTGCTGGCTTTAATCTTCCGATTCAACTTGCCTGTAGAAATGGTCATTTACCTGTAGTACAATATCTAGTATCTCTGGGTGCGAGTGTTACCGATAATATGGTAGTTAAATATGCTAGTGAAAGCGGACATTTACATGTAGTAAAATACCTGGTAGAGCATGGAGCTGATGTTAATTCTCAATATGCGATCGTATACGCCAGTGAAAACGGGCATTTACATGTAGTAAAATACCTGGTAGAACATGGAGCCGACGTTAATGCTAACTCTGGTTCCGCATTTACTATGGCATGTATGAAAGGTCATTTAAAATTAGTAAAATATTTAGCATCACTCGGAATAGATATCAGAAATAACGGTGGCAGAGCTTTTATAATAGCAAGCGAATGTGGCCATCTACACATAGTGAAATACCTTGTAGAGCATGGAGCCGACATTAGTGTCTATGATAATCATGCGGTTCGATACGCTAGTCGAAATGGCCACTTGCTAGTAGTACAATATCTGGTGAAATGCGGCGCTGACATTAGAGTAGACGACGATTTCGCTGTTCGATATGCTAGTTTAGGCGGCTATCTGGAACTTGTAAAATACCTGGTGTCACTAGGCGCAAATATCAAAGCTGATAATAATTTTGCGATTCAACATGCCAGTAAAAATGGGTACTTAGAACTCGTAAAATACCTGGTATCACTAGGCGCAAATCATAGAGCTGACAATAATTTTGCGATTCGATGGGCCAGAAAAAATAAACATACGGCTGTAGTTGATTATCTTAAGTCACTATAAACTCTATTATTTTTTTGTTTTTATTTATTGGTAAAAAATGAAAACGGTTATGAGACTATAATGAATACTGATTCGATTATGTGTGTATTTCAATTTACTGAGACCCATACCAAGGTGGCTCTATCGCTGGCTAACACAGCTATATACAGAGCTACTCGATATCATATTACGTCCCTGGAAACTGCTATCGAAATGGGCGACGTGTTTTCAGTAGTGAATCATAAATATTGGTACACCGGAATTGGTTCAATAGGTCTGGGTAGTATTGGGTCAATTCCGCTTATACTGGCGTATCAGAAATACGATTCCGTAAATTATAATTGGGCCTTATATGGGGCATGTCGCAGAGGTCATATAGATGTTGTGTATCACGCGATCCAGCATGGCGCTGATGATTGGAACTTAGGCTTACGTGCGGGATGTCGCCGAGGACATATGAGCATCGTATGCTTAATGTTAGATCTCGGCGCCACTGATATAAACACGGGCCTAGATAAAGCGTGCGCGGGCGGACATATTAGTGTTGTCGAACTTATGATTAATCTTGGTGCTAATCCTCGATGCCGTGGATTTATTAAGGCTTGTAGCAAAGGACATTTAGATATAGTCAAACTACTGCTATATAAAAATTATAATCGAGTAAATGCGGGACTATCTAATGCGTGCCGAGGAGACCATAAATCCGTGATCCAATTCCTATTGGATAAAGGTGCGACCCGCTGTTTCAACTGCAGACAACCGGCCTCTAAACATTAAGATGCTATAAAAATTAATTTTTTATGTGTTAATGTATTCTGATCATACATGCTATTTTGTTAAGCAGACTAGACGTGAACAGCTATCGCAGACATCTGTTTGTAGTTTAAATCTTAAGCAAGAAAAAGCAAAAAAAAATACCATTTTTTGTTTTTTTTTGGTATCACTAATCACTGCTTGAAAAAAACAAAGAAGGAAAAACTGGTGAAAGATTAAGAGATTAGTTTTTCACGAATAATTGAAGCAACATCAGGGATAATGAGCTCGTTAAGTAGCAGACTTTTTTGAACAGTAGCTTGGCACACGGGTGGACCAAGGAACGTTCTAGAAGATGGACAGGCTACTCCGCAAGCACACTTACCGAACAATGTATATTCACGGCCATGCTTGACACGTAAATAGTCTAATGAGGACTGGTGCTGTTCAATGAATCGTTTAAACAAATCCGCATTAATTAAAACACCAGAACCAACCTTCACGCCAACCTCTTCTGGAAGTGTTTCCCTGTTACCAGTATGTGCAGCCCAAAGCACATATACAATAACAGTAGCATTGACATACTTATCACGAACAAATCCCAAAATTTTATGATCTTCCAAAGTTGTCAAATAGTACTTATTATAATGATTATTCTTAATAATAAGGTTAAGTGAGTCACCGATTAAATCGTAATCACAATTCATTAGGGCAATTAAACAATAAAAATCAATTTTTGTAACTATAAGAAATTATAAATTTCGATCAAAAATTGATTTTTATTGTTTAATTGCCGTATTACCATGTATTACTCACGTGATGATTCCATTATTTCTGCTATTCTCGCTGGCAACGAGACCTACGATGGCAGACCTCTCAAAGAAGCTATTCGATCTGAATTGGCGCTCTTTGGGAAAAAGGTTGGGGAGGACAGTTTTACTTTCAGTCCAGATTTATGTTACAATGTTATTCGTAATTGTGTAGATGAATATTACATTGATCCTGATGTTATCTCTACTGATTATGATGAATGCCAGCTCTTTGGCATTAATTGTAAACTTGGTCCAAACAACCGTGCTGTACGATGTCCCGAATTGTATGATGCGTGTGCTAACTGTAGAACTTACCCTCCCCGTCCATGCTCATGTGATGATTATGATTTTAGCTCTCCCAAGAGCAAAAAGTCAAATTCTCACACCCGGTATGTTCGAAAGTAAATTCGACCAGTTCCAGTCCCCGATCCAGTAAATGATCGATGATTGAAAGGTTTCTGTCCTCCCCAACCTTTTTTTCTATAAATTTTTACTAAAAATTAATTATTTTTGTGTAATTGTATTTTTGAAAATGGTTCACCTTGTTACTGAATTAGAAGATCGTTTTATTGTCTTGGTTCCTTTTACTACTGAATTTGTCCATTATGTTCCTCATTATCATGTTGGATATGTATCGATCCGATGTTGTTAGCGATGATGAAGTAGTTCTTATTGAATATATTGCTCTTAAATCTGAATGGACTCACTTCACAAAGGACCCAGAGTACTAAAACTCTTCGTACTAAACCTTCTTAGAAGATAAAACCTTAGCTAGATAATAGAAAAAAAAGACAATACAAAATTAGAAAAAACAAAACCAAATAAAAAATACCAAAAGGGTAAAACCTTTTTTTTGACGCGGGCTTGAAAAAAACAAAGAAGGAAAAACTGGTGAAAGATTAAGAGATTAGTTTTTCACGAATTATTGAAGCAACATCAGGAATAATGAGCTCATTAAGCAGAAGACTTTTTTGAATAATTTCTTGGCACTGAAGTGAACCACGAAACATTCTAGAAGATGGACAATCTGCGCCATGAGAACATTTACTAAATAGGATGCTACCATGGTTGGTAAAGAGCTCATTGAGTGTGGGCTCATGATGTTCAATAATTAGATCAAACAAATTCTTGTTAACCAAAACACCAGAACCAACCTTCACTCCAATTTCCGCTGGAATATCCCTGTCATATTCAAGTGCAGCCCTAAGCACATTGACAAGAATTAGTATATTACCAGTCATACTCATCCCATAGCACATTATACTCAAACCATCATCTGACATATCTCTAAACGTCATAACTGATCGTCTGGATTTTGTTAGCTCGGTGTGAATACTATCTGGAGTAATCATTAGGCAATTATGCTATTAAAATCAATTTTTTGTCAAATTCTCGACGGGTAAGGCATTTTTCAAAAAATTGATTTTTTTAATAATTTACGTATTATGATGAATAGAGATTGTCTTGGTTTAATCTTTCAATTTAACTCTGAGCTTAAAACCTCATTTGCGGCAACGTGTAAATGGTTCTATGCGCTCTCTAGAAACTCTTTAACATCATCATTCGATGAGGCTGTTGAGGTTCGCGACGTATTATCAATTGTTAACATTCCAAACTGGTGGACATTCATTAGCAACTGTGACTTGGGAAACATAGGATCAGTATTTCTGTTGAGGGCTTATGTGCGAAAGGGAGTTATGTTCAATCTATCTGAAGTGATGACCCAAGCATGTATGTATAATAATCTGGAATTGGTCAGACATCTAGTTTCTGAATACCAGGATCTGTTGAACATTATCGGCACTTGGAATTACTGGCTCGAGAGGGTATGCTTCAAAGGATATAAGGAAATTGTTCATGTCTTAATTGAAAATGGTGCCAACAACTGGGATGGCGGATTCATAGAGGCATGCTTTGGAGGTCATCCAGAAATTGCTAAATTGATGCTTGAACATGGGGCCACTCAAACCGACTCAGGATTCTATCATCTATGTGAACAGGAAAATGTCTTGGCCGCCAGGTGTATGTTGGAATGTGGAGTCAATGTATCAGCTTATGGTCTCAGGAATGCGTGCTACCGGGGCAACATGGACATCATTAAACTTATGATTGAGTACAAATCTGATGATTTCAATGAGGGTCTGAGTATTGCGTGCCAAATGGGTCACAAGGATGTCGTCAATTTCATGATTACATGCGGTGCCACTGAATGCCACTGCGGACGTCCACTGGAAAATCATTAACGATATGAACTTATATTGTTTTTTTTAGGATACTGATCCTAGTCCTACTTTTTATTATCATATGTAAAATTTGAACCGGGAATAGTGATATCTATGAACACCGATATCATACTATATATCTTTCAGCTCTGTGATTCACATACAAAAATTCCACTCTCATTAATTAACGCCGAAACTTATAATAAAACCAGGTTTTACATTCAATCTACCGAATGTGCTATTAATACTGGTGACGTATTTTCGATTGTATCATATAAAAATTGGCATGAATCTGTGAATTCTTATCAACTTGGACTTATCGGATCTAAATTCTTAATAACTAGGTATCAAAAATATCAGGTCCTTTGTGTTAATACTTGTTTCATAGGAGCCTGTCGCAGCGGTGATATTAATATAGTTAAATATTTAGCTATTCATAATCCGGAAGATTTAAATTATGGATTATATGTAGCATGTAAGAGTGGTCATATTGATACGGTTAAATACCTAGTTGAACTTGGTGCTTTTACTTGGAATATTGGATTAATGGGGGCTTGTCATAGCGGCAATATTAATATTGTTAAATATCTGGTCAAGTTAGGTGTCAATGATGATTGGAACTATATATTATATGAAGCATGTAAGAGTGGTCACATTGATATAGTTAAATATATGATTGAGCAGGGCGCGACTGAGTGCCAATGTCAGAAACCAATATCCGAGCACTGAATGACTTTTATTTTTTACATATAAAGACAAACTCATATCCAGAATAATGTCCACAAATACTCTTGACTTTGATATCAAGAATCGTGACATACACTCAATTATGTCACATAAAAATTGGTACCATCTTATAGAGCCTTATGAATTGGGAGTAATTGGATCCAAATCCCTAATACTCGAATACCAAAAACATAAGCGTCTTGATATTACGTTTGGTTTAGCTGGACCATGTCGCGGCGGTAATATGGATGTGATTAAATATATGGTTGAACTTGGTGCGAATGATTATAATCGCGGATTATGGAGCGCATGCCTTTATGGTTATTTAGACATAGCCAAATACATGATCGAACTTGGTGCGGATGATTTAAAATTTGGATTTCGCGGGGCGTGTGAGGGAAATCATACAGATATCATTAATTATTTTATAGGTATGGGCGTTGTGGATTGGGACGCTGGATTTTATGCCGCATGCTACGGTGGCCATGTGGATATTATTAAACGTATGCTTAGCCTCGGTGTTAGTAATATAAATCCGGGTCTATTTGACGCATGCCATAAAAATCACCCACATGTTATTGAATTTCTAATCAGTATTGGCGCCGATGATTGGAATGAGGGATTATCTGGGGCATGTTTGGGTGGTCATAGTGATATCTTAAAGCACATGATCGATAGGGGCGCCACTCAATGTAGAATCTGTCGCAAGCCCGCATCAGCGCACTAAACAGTTTACGATTTTTATTTTTTTCGAATACATAAAAACCAAATCCGCATGTCGAGTCCGGATTATACAAAAAATGAATTATCCAAATATCATATTATGAATCCGCTAGAAATTCGCGATACGCTAAATCTTATAGTGGAATCCCTAGCAAATCCGCAAGACCTGCTAGTGAACAAGTGTATTTTATATCTACTTGGCGCTCATCCGGACTTAGTTTTCATACGGTCGCACTGTAAATCTGATATACCTAAATATGGGCCGCTGAAATTTCTGAGCCTATATCCGCATGCCGATGCAGCGGATGCCATTAAATATGGAAACTTACCAGTAGTTAGACATTTGCTATCGTCTGCGACTGCTGTTAATATAAATCATATCAGGTGTGCTTGCGAAAACGGGCATTTGGATATTGTAAAATACTTGGTATCATTGCGAATCGATAGTATGAATTCAGATAGTTGGATTGTTATTTACATCGGATTTATTAAAGTGGCCAGCTCAAGTGGGCATCTGGATATTGTAAAATATCTTATGTCACTTAGACCCGATCTTACTATTAATGGTTATACTCAAGACGCTGTCTCACACGGACATTTGAATATTGTAAAATATTTCATATCGCTCAGACCTGATCAGATTGATATCGACAAAATTATACATATTGCTAGTGAGCATGGACAGCTAGAAATCGTTAAATATGCTGTTTCTATTGGAGCAGATTGGACTTCAGGTAATAATTATGCTATTCGGTGGGCCGCCACAAATGGACATCTCAACGTCGTCAAGTATCTTGTATCACTTGGTGCTATTACTGATAATAATGCGTTTAAATGGGCGTGTGCGAAAGGGCACTTAGAAGTTGTAAAATATCTGATGTTGCTGCGAACTTACGATGCGGTTTTAACTGATACATATAATGATGCCCTAAGACATGCTTGCGAATATGGGCAACTAGAAATCGTGAAATATCTAATTAGCATTGGCGCTGACTGGCGCAGTAACTATATATTTCAATGTGCTGGTGGATATGGGCATCTAGAAATTGTAAAATACCTTGTATCGCTAAACATAACTTTAAATCGGGCAATTCGTAATGAAACAATTCAATGGGCTACGGCGAACGGATTTTTAGAGGTTGTTGAGTATCTGAATTCTATTTAGAGTGTGTTTATTTTTTATACACCAACATGTGTATTACATTATGAATCCACTAGAAATTCGTGATACGCTGAATCTTATAGTAGAATTCCTGCCAAGTCCGCAAGACCTGTTAGTGAATAAGCATATTTTATATTTACTTGGAACTCATCCAGACCTAGTTTTTATAAGGTCGCACTCCAAATCTGATATACCCAAATGCGGGCTTCCAAAATTCCTAAGCATATACACAGGTTCTGACGCATTAGAAATTGCTATCAAACATGGAAATGTAGCTCTAGTTAAACATCTAACATCGGTTATAACCAATCCAAATTGGATTCAAACAGCTTCTATGCATGGCCATCTCGAGACCGTAAAGTATCTTATATCAATACGAACTCATAATATGAGTTCGGCTGATTATACTGCATGTAATAATCGTGCACTTCAATGGGCTTCATTACGCGGCCATCTCGAGACTGTAAAATATCTCATATCAATACGAACTCATAATATGAGTTCGGCCGATTATACTGTTAATAATAATTATCCTATTCAATGCGCTGCCACTCATGGTCATTTTAAACTTGTAAAATATTTAGTCTCCGTACATATAAGTTCGGCTGATTATACAGCATGTATTAATCATGTGATTAAATATGCCAGCGCATATGGACATCTTGAGACTGTAAAATATCTCATATCCATAGGTACTGATTATACTGCCGATAATAATTGTGCACTTAATTGGGCTATTAAACATGATCGCACTGAAGTAGTAAATTATTTAAAATCACTATACGAACCCATAATATAAGTTCGGCTTCATTTATTTTTTGTCACTCCACACTCATTTCAAAAAATAAAAATTGGTAAAATATTTAAGTAATAACACTCATACTTATAAAAATTAAATTACATAAATATCGAAACATGAATCCCTTAGAAATTCAGGATACTCTTAATCTTATAGTTAACCATATCCCAAACCCGCAAGATCTACTGGTGAATCACGCCACATTATACCTATTACAAGCTCACCCAGACTTAGTTTTTATAAGAACACACAAAAAATCAGACATTCCAAAATGCGGGCTTCCGAAATTTCTGAGCATATACACCGGTTCTGACGCTTTAGGAATTGCTATTGAACATGGAAATATAGCTATAGTTAAGCATCTAACATTGGTCATAACTGATCCATATTGGATTTGTGTTGCTTCTATACGTGGACATCTTGAGACTGTAAAATATTTAGTCTCCATAGGTGCTAATTATACTACATTTGATAATTATGCAATCAGATGCGCCAGTGAAAATGGACATCTTGAGACTGTAAAATATTTAGTCTCTATAGGTGCCGACTATACTGCATACGATAATTATGCTATTCGATGGGCTACTAAAAATAATCACATTGAAGTGGTAAATTATCTAAAATCTCTATAAGTGCTAACACTTTTTTAACCACATTTCAAAAAATAAAAATTGGCGAACTATTTCATTAACACCTGCTCGTACTTATAAAAATTAAATTACGTGAACCTCAAAATACGAACCCCTTAGAAATTCGTGATACTCTGAATCTTATCCTGGGCCCAGTTTTTATAAAAATACATAAAAAGTTGGACATTCATATATAGTAAAATATTTAGTGTCGGTTGTGCTCAATAGCTTAAGCTTGCTATTGGATATTCTCTATAAATCCCCATTATTTTTTATAAAAATGAATACATTAAATCATAAATAATGAATCCACTTGAAATTCAAGATACTCTATACCTGATCGTAAATAACTTGTCTGATATACGAATATTACTCATAAATAGACGTATAGCACGCCTACTTAGTAGTCATCCAACACTGATTTTTATAAAAAATCACTCAATATCTGATATTCCTAAATGTGGGCCAGCATGTTTATTGAGCTTTTATACACAAGATAATGCGGCAGAAATAGCCGCTAAATACGGAAATTTACCTATAGTAAAAAGTCTAG
>JACCDH010920723.1_pt1 | contig 129235 bp, 107 predicted proteins | sample 7442481 | NCBI WGS metagenome assembly JACCDH01 (sample SAMN15323433, study PRJNA562643) | freshwater metagenome | isolation source: river surface water | place: USA:Blue River Watershed | collected 2017-08-15
CAATCTTTCGATTTCACAATATGTTAAAGAACGTTGAAGCTTCTGCTTCCGTCTTCCCCCCGGAGTCGGGCGACCTCGTCGGTGCGCCGTTGTTTCCGTTTGGGGTTGCAAATGTAGAACGACTTTTCAAATCTGCAATACCCCTGCGAAAATTTTTTTGCTATAAATCATCAACTCGCTGATAAGCAGCGAGAAAAATTTATCAGGGATTGCTTTTGGCGAGCGGAATCACTTGCCCTGCCTGAGTTTCGTGTCCGAAGGCCACGAATTGCGCGATGGCAGATCCCATTGCTTTAGGGGTCACGGGAGCCTCATATCCGGGAAATGCCTCGGCAAGCATTTCGGTTTGAACGGCTCCAAGGCACAGCGCGTTGAACGCAAAACCGTCGGACCCGAGTTCCGCCTGAAGGCTTTCCGCCAATCCCGCCATGGCCATCTTGCTCGTGGCGTAGGCCAAAAGGCCGGGGTACTTGGACGCCCCCTGGTATCCGCCCATGCTGCTAATGAACACGGTATGCGCGCCCGGAGCATACTTCGGGAGCAGGCACTGAACCAAGAGCGCAGGGCCCGACCAATTGGCCAATGCCATGTGGGCGAAGTCCTCGGGAGTCAATTTCGCAAAGGGTTTCGACACGAGGGCCCCGGCGTTGAGCACGATTCCGTCGAGCGCAACGCCCTGCAGCATTTCTGCGAACTGGGCCCGGGATTCCGGCGCGCTGTGGTCCAGCACGTAGGTTCGGCAACCCTCCAGAACAAAGGGAGCACGCGAGGTGGCGTGCACGGTATGGCCTTGGGCCGCCAGGGCAAGAGCGGTTTCGCGCCCAATTCCGCGCGAGGCGCCGGTCACTAAAAACTGCTTCATGGCAACGAGGTCGGAGCGGAACTGCACCCGCACGACGCACTGCACGACGGTTGAGGAAGGACGCGAACCACCAGGGCGAGTAAACTCCACCAAAAGGCTGTCCAAAGAGCGACCGCTATCATATTATATAGTAAGGTACGAAATGAAGCGGAATGCCGACCACGCCGCCAGGTAGGCGACGCCGGCGTAGGCCGCGAATTGGATGAGCGCAAAGCGCCAGCTTCGGGTCTCGCGGACCACCACCGCCAAGGTGCTCATGCACTGCAGCGCAAACGCATAAAAGAGCAGGAGCGAAACGCCCACCGCTAAATTGAAGTAGGGCTCCCCGGTAGAGGGGTTAATTTCCTCCGCCATCCGCTCGCGAACGGGCGCGATTTCGTCGCCGTCGACACTGTAGAGGGTGGCCATGGTTCCCACAAAAACCTCGCGCGCCACGAACGACGACGCGATGGCCACCGAGATCTTCCAGTCGTAGCCCAAGGGGGCCAGCACCGGCTGAATGCCCCGACCAATGCTTCCCAGGTAGCTCTCCTCGATGGGCATCGGTTCGTATTCCGCGCTAAAGTTGGGCAGGCCCTTCGGACCGCTGTTGGCGAGGAACCACAGCACCACGCTGATGGAGACGATGATTTTGCCCGCTTCTACTACAAAGGATTTGGACCGGGTCCACACGGCGGTGAAGACGTTTCGGCCAATCGGCATGCGGTAGGGCGGCATTTCCATAAGGAACGGGGCGGACTTCTGCTGAGGAACCCATCGGTTCAGCAGCGCCGAGCCCGCGAGGGCCGCCACAAACCCCACTGCGTACAGCCCAAACAGCGTGAGTCCCTGGAGGCTAATGCCCATCCAAGGCGTGTTGGGTACCACGAGCCCGATGATGAGTGCATACACGGGCAAGCGCGCGCTGCAGGTCATCAGCGGCGTGACCGCAATGGCGAGCCACCGCTCCCGCGCCGACTCCATGTTGCGGGAGCTCATGACGGCGGGAATCGCGCAGGCCGTTCCGCTCACCAGCGGAACCACCGATTTGCCACTGAGCCCAAACGGACGCATGAAGCGGTCCATGATGAAGACCACCCGAGCCATGTAGCCGCTTTCTTCGAGCAGGGCAATGAACAAGAACAGCAGGGCGATTTGGGGCAAAAAGATGAGCACGCCGGCGACGCCGGGCAGCAGTCCGCTCGTCAAGAAGTGGTTGAAAAAGCCCTCGGGAAGGGCGTCGTTGAGCCCGGCTGAGAGCTGGGCTATTCCGCCGTCGATGGCGTCCATGGGCACCGAAGAACCATAAAAAAGCGCCTGGAACAGGACGAAGAGGACGCCAAACAAAAGCACGCTACCCCAGACCGGGTGCACCACCAAGCGGTCGAAGCGCGCCGCGGCCCGTCGGTCGCGCACGGGGTCGTAGTGGTACACCTTGCGCAGCCACTGGTTGACCCAACGGTAGCGCTGAATGGCTTCGTCGGCCCGCGCGCGCTCGGGGCTGCGCCCGGATTCGCGCACCTCGGCGGCAAAGTCAGGGTCGCTCAAGCCGTCCAGCCAGGCCCGGTAGGTCAGTCCAGCCCCAATGCACTCCTGCTTTTTTTGCAGCCAGGGCAGGTGCGCTCCGGCCGGTTGAAAAAAGGGCGCCTGCTTGCTGGGCTTAGCTGATGCGATGGCTTCGCGCAGCGCGTCAAAGCCCATACCCGTGCGGCTGTTCACCGGAACCACCCGCACTCCAAGGGCGGCTTCGAGCGCGGGCAAGTCGAGCTGCGCCCCCCGGCGCTCCATTTCGTCGACCATGGTGACCGCCAGTACCGCCGGAAAACCCAAGTCCAAAACCTGGGTAAACACGAACAGGCACGTCTTGAGGTTCGTCCCGTCGGCCAAGCCTACCACGACGTCGGAACGCTCTGCCTCCGAAGCCGTCGTCAGGGCGTCGAGCACCACGCGCTCGTCGTCGGAGGAAGGATGCAGGCTGTAGACCCCCGGGAGGTCGATGACCTCCGCCAACGTGTTGCTGCCGATTTTGGCCAAACCCAGGTGCTTTTCCATGGTGACCCCAGGGTAGTTCCCCACCTTTTGGTTCAAGCCCGTCAGCCGATTGAACAGCGACGACTTGCCCGTGTTGGGCCGCCCCACCAAGGCCACACGCAGCGCGCGCTTAGGCGTCATGGGGTTCGGTAATAGGTATTAATTCGGCCAGCTCGCGGCGCATGCTCACTAGGGTGCCCTGAACCCGAAAGCACAAGGGGTCCCGGAACGGGGCCGCAAACACGAGTTCCACTTCTTCGCCCGGCAGGCAGCCCATCTCAAATAGCTTCACAGGAAGCTCCACGGGGGCCTGCAAAATCAGGGCCTTTTGCCCCACTCCGAGTTCCGAGAGTTTCATGCTTCCAAGGTACAATACGCCAGCGGCTGTCGGCGCGTATTTAGATTCATTCTAATTGATGCTGCGGGGTCGAAAAAAGGGCGGAACCTTCCGCCCTTGGTTTGGCTAGAGAATCAGCGACAGCGGACGCTCAAGGTAGCCCTTGACGGTGTTCAAAAAGGCAGCACCTGTGGCGCCGTCGATCACCCGGTGGTCGCAGCTGAGGGTCATTTTCATGACTTGACCCGGCACCACCGCTCCGTTTTTCACTACCGGCACCTCCTGAATTCCGCCCACGGCGAGAATCGCGGCATCGGGCGGATTGATGATGGCGGTAAACTCCTCAATTCCGAACATGCCGAGGTTTGAAATCGTGAAGGTGTTGCCCGCCCAATCGCTGGGCTGCAGCTTCTTGTCCTTGGCTTTTTGGGCAAAGCTGCGGACTTCTGCTGAAATGTCGGCCAGTCCTTTGGCGTCGGCATGGCGAACCACCGGCACAAGCAAGCCGTCTTCCACGGCCACCGCTACCCCGACGTGCACGTCGTAATTGGTGCGGATGCTGTCGCCCATCCACGAGGAATTGACCGCGGGGTGCTTTTTTAGGGCTTTGGCCACGGACTTCACCACGAGGTCGTTGAACGAGATCTTCACGTCCCCGGCAGCGTTGATTTCGCTGCGGGCGGCGGCGGCGGCCGACATGTCCACCGCAATCGTCAGGTAAAAGTGCGGTGCGGTGAACTTCGACTCGGCCAAGCGCTTGGCAATCGTCTTGCGCATTTGCGAAATCGGCGTGTCCACGTGGCCCGAGCTCGGGTACGCCACCGCGGAGGCCGCGGCGCTCGAACCGGCACTTAACGAAACCGGCGAAGCCGCCGCGAGTTCCACGTCGCGCTTCGTGATGCGCCCGCCGTCACCGGTGCCTTGAACGCTCGCGAGGTTAACCCCTAATTCTTGGGCCAGCGAACGGGCAAGCGGAGAGGCCTTGAGGCGCGCATCACCCGACGAAGGTGCGGCGGCGGGCGCCGCGGCTGGAACCGAGGGAGCCGGAGTCGCGGGTGCCGCTGGAGCTTCCTCGGCGGGGGCTGCAGGAGCCGAGGCCGCTGGAGCTGCCGGGGCAGCGGGTGCGGCCGAGGCTCCGCCCGAAAGGAGCGCAGAGACGTCTTCGCCCGCAGCGCCCAAAATCGCTAGAATGCTGTCGACCGGAGCCGTTTGGCCTTCTTGTACCCCAATGTGAAGGAGTACGCCCTCCTGTCCCGGAAACGCTTCAAAGTCCATCGTCGCCTTGTCGGTTTCGATCTCGGCGAGCAACTTGCCTTCGGTGATCGTGTCGCCCAACTTGGCGTGCCACTTGGCCACCACGCCCTCGGTCATGGTGTCGCTCAAGCGCGGCATCGTAATTACTAAGGCCATAACTTATTCGGTAATAAAGGGGTAATCTTCGTCGACGTACACGTGCTGCCAGAGCTCTTCGGCGTCGGGGTAAGGAGACTTTTCAGCAAAATCCACGCATTCGGCCACGAGATCTTTGACGCGGGCGTCAATGGCTTCGAGCTCGGCTTCGGTCGCCCACTTCTTTTTGAAGAGCATGTCTTTGGCCGTCAAAATTGGATCGATTTTCTGGTACTCGGCCACCTCGTCCTTCGTGCGGTAGTGCTGCGCATCCGACATCGAGTGCCCTTTGTAGCGGTACGTGCGGATTTCGAGGAAGCTCGGACCTTCACCGCGGCGCGCCCGCTCTACGGCTTCGTAGACTGCGTCGTAAACCACCGCGGGGTCCATGCCTTCAACCGGCGCACAGGGCATTTCGTAGCCCAATCCCAGTTTGTAAATGTCGGTGTGGTTCGCGGTGCGCTCCACCGAAGTGCCCATGGCGTAGCCGTTGTTCTCCACGATGAAGACCACCGGAAGCTTCCAAAGCATCGCCATGTTGAACGTCTCGTGCAGCGAACCTTGGCGCACCGCCCCGTCGCCCATGTAGCAGAGGGTAACGTGACTCTTACCTAAATACTTGTCGGCAAACGCCATTCCGGCTCCGAGCGGAATTTGGCCGCCCACAATGCCGTGTCCGCCAAAAAAGTTGTGCTCCTTTGAAAACATGTGCATCGAGCCGCCCTTTCCGCGCGAAGTGCCGTCGACTTTGCCCAGCAGTTCCGCCATGATTTTGCGAGGATCAACCCCCAAGCCAATGGGCTGAACGTGGTTGCGGTACGCCGTAATCATCTTGTCGCCCTGCTCCATGGCCAGGAGCGAACCCGCGAGCACGGCCTCTTGTCCGTTGTACAGGTGCAGGAATCCGCGAATTTTTTGCTGGATGTACAGCGCTGAGGTCATGTCCTCGAACTTGCGCCAGAAGAGCATGTCTTCGTACCACTTGAGGTAAACCTCTTTGGTGAGCTTCTTTTTTGCCATGGTCAAAACGCGCTTGAATGCGCGGTGCAAAAGTAAGGTTAGACGGCGTTACGTCCTTGCCGTAGTTCGTACACTAACCCCCTACTTCATGATTTGGTTCAAATCCACGAGCGCACTGAAGCGAATCGTGTTTTCGAGCGGAGAACGCACGGTTTGGTCCGCCGGGAACAGGTAGGCAAAATCGAGGCCGATGAGGTTGTAGCGCACGCCAAATCCCATGGTGAAAAACCGGCGGTTTCCCTTGGTGACGTCTTCGTGCTGGTAGCCCGCGCGCACCGCAAACTGGTCGTTGTACCAGTACTCGCCGCCCACATTGACCATGAATTCGCGCATGAGCTCTTTAAATCCGTCGGGCTTGGCCGTGGGGTCCCAGGACTGAATGATGCCCGGGATCACGCCGATCTTGTCGTCCTTGCCAGCCACGATCTCGCTACGGTCTCCGTCGTTGTCGGCGTCGAGCACGTCCCGCTCCGGCTTGGTCGGCACCATGAGCTTGTTGACGTCGGTGAGCAACGTAAGGCGGTTGTACTTATCGAGGCGCCAGTTAAATCCGCCCCCCAGGCGCATGTTGGTCGGAATGAAGTCGGCCTCGCCGCTTTCGGAGTACTTGATTTTGGCGCCGATGTTCGAAAGGGTGAGCCCCCCCACCCACTGGCCGCGCTGGCCGTCGGGCATGCTGAACTCGTCGCCTTGGTAAAACATGCTGATGTCGGTGGCCACCGTCTGGCCGACTTTCGTGAGCTGTCCGCCCACCACCTGGCCCTGAGCGAGGTCCGACAGCGCGTAGCGCAGCGAAACGCCCCCCGAAAAATGGTCCGAAAGCTTCAGCGCGTAGGCCACGTCAAGCGCCATTTCGTAGGGGCGGTAGGTGCCCTGCTCTTCGCCCTGCTCGTTGCGGAAGGTGATTTCACCCAGCGAAAAGTACCTCAGGCTCGCGCCCACGCCTCCGCGCTCCCCCACGCCGGCGGCGACATTCGCAAACATGAGTTCGACGTCGGGAACCAAGCGGCGGAGCCACGGAGTGTAGGAAAGTCCGCCGTACACGTTGCCCTTGCCCACAAACGCCAGCTTGGCGGGGTTCCAAAAAATGGCGTTGGCGTCGGGGCTCAAGCCGATGCCGGTGTTGGCCATACCCCCGGAGCGCGCGTCGGGCCCAATGTTGAGCATGGGCATGGCGGTCGTGACCACGTTGAGGTCGTTCAACCGATCGTAAAACGTTTGAGCTCGGAGCGACCCGCAGGCCAGCAACGCCGAAAAACTAAAGAAAAGCGCGCGTGAATGGTTCATATGGATTTAGCAAATATACAGTAGGCACTTAGGGCCGAAGGAGGATGAGGCGGTCAACTTGGTGCACCAGCTGGCCGTCCTTCGGACGCTGGACGCGCACCTTGGCAAAGTACCAGCCGTTGGGAAGCGGAACGCCGTTGGGCGCGGATCCGTCCCAATCGGGCGCCTGCAGTACCGACGTGGTCGCCAGGCCAATCCACTGGTGGGCCCAGACCGCACGGCCCGAGGCGTCGCTCACGGTCCAATCCACCTGAAGGCTGTCGCCGGCGGCGTTGTGCTCCACCTGCCAATGCGTCCAGCCGGGACTGGGATTTGGAAAGAGCCGAACGGCTCCGAGTTTGAGTTGTTCGCGGGAAAGCACCAGGAAGTCAACGCTTGCCTGGCTGGGATTATTGTACGTGTCCCAGGCGCGAACGGTAAAACGATGGAGTCCGTCGGTCAGATTCTGAAACGGCCAGGTAGCCGAACCCCGCTGGTAGGTGTTGGCGTCTGCTTGGTAGCGGTCGTTCATTACCAAGGGTTCGCTCCAGTTTTCGTCCAAGAATCCCACCAAGTCATGGCCGATGCCCGCACCAATGGCGTTGATCCCGTTGGGGTCGGCGAGGCGCACCAAGCCCAAGGGGCTCGACCCGGTGATTCCGCCGCTGACAAAGTTGGTGTCGTCCATGAACACCCGCAGCGCGGGACCCGCCGTGTCGACTGGGGCGTTGTGGGCCAAGTCGCCAATCCAAACATCTCCCATGGCCCCGGCGGCATCGCGGTCGGTGCTCTGGGCGTAGGCCAGCAGCTTGCCCTTTCCCCAGGCCAGCACGACGTCGAGCGGCATGCGCCATTCGGCGGCAAACTGCCCAGACTTCACGTCGACGGTGCCCTGGTACGCCAACTGATTCCGAAACCCATAGGAGGCCTCGTAGCCCACGTTGTCGTTGTCGAGCATGGCCTTGGGCTGCACCTTGTCGTACAAGCGCAGCCGCGCCGTTCCCTCGAAGTTGGTGTCCCGCACTCCCGACGTTTGGAGTACCGAGCCGCGCAACCGCACCAGGTCCAGGGCGCGGACGCTGTCGGCCGCAGCCCATTGCCCCAACGTGGGATCAAATACCTCCAGTTCGTCGACCTGAATGCGCTCCTCGGGGCCGTTGAGCCGCAAAGCCGGATCGCCCAGCAACGTAAAGCGAAGCTTGTCCCCGGTGCTTACGGAATTCTTGGCCTTCCGAATGATCTGGCCGAGGGTTTGGTAGGCTCCGTTTTCTTTTTGAAGCACTACATTAAATACGCTGTCGGTCAGCAGGGTCGCCCCGCCGACAAAAACGGCCCGCGTGGTCGTGAGGAGCGCGACGGCTCCGCCCTCGGGATTCACCATCAACTCCTCTCCGGCGGAGGTGCGCAAGGGATCGTCGTAGCGCGAAAACTCGCACGTGACCGTAATAAAGAGCGGCAAAAAGCTCCGGTTCGTGAACGAACGGCAGTCGTCAATTTGCAGAATGTCTTCGCTGGCCCAGTTTACCTCGCCCCCGTGGCCGATGTAGGTCGTTATCAGGTTTCCTTCGTTCACGGAGCGCAAAAGGTCCTCCCGAAGTTTGGGATACGACTGATTTCCGGCGCTCGACACTTGGGCGTAGGCGTCTGAAAAAAGCTTGCGGACGTCGAATTCAGCGTGCTGCGTGTCGACGCGCTCGGCGATGCGGTCCGCCACGAGGGTCAAAATCTGCTCCCAGTCTTCGTCGACGTCGTCCGCCACGAACTGCACCCGCTGGCGCCAGGGCCCCAACGACTGCTCCGGGTCGGCGTACCGGCGAATTTTGGCGACCACACCCCGCGCCTGTTCGAGGGAATTCACGGGGATGCGCCCGATTCCCAGATCGAGCGTCGAGGCCGCCAGGTTGCCGCCTTCGCCCAGGTCGAGGTAGCCAAAGAAGTCGTCGGAGACGAACGACGTCTTGATGCTCATGCTCGAAGGTGATTGGTAGGCCGGAACCCAGTTTTGCTTGGGCGTGAGCCGCCCCTTGTAGTCGTACGACGCGTCGCCGAAGAGCAAGAGGTACTGAAGCTGGGTCGAATCGGACGGGCGAGACCACAGCATGCGCAGCAGGTTGCGCAGCCCCATGAGGTCCTGTACGCCGCCCGAGAACTCGCGGTAGGCTTGAGCTACGTCGACCACCGCGACCTTGAGTCCGCGGGCGCGGTGCAGCTCGGCGAGGTCTTCGGCGGCCGGCAAAAACTCGTTGGGCGTGTAAATGACGTAGTCCACCGACGGCATGCCGTGCAGGTTTTGGTTCGGAACGCGGGTCCCCAATGAAGGCGTACGGGCCGCCTCGGGAGCGAGGTACCACACCACGTGGGCCGCACCCGGAGCCAAGGTTCGACTTGCGGGATCCACGCTTTGCGCGTCCAAGGCGCTTCCGTCGGAACGGGTGCGCCAAATCCAGGTCCCCGTAGGCGCGGCAGGAAGCAGCCGGGCCGAGTCCGCCGGCAAAAATCGGTAGGCCTGAATGCTGCCGGCCTGGTACGCAAACGGCGCGTCGGCCTGTACCGCCACGTAGTCGATCCACGCCTTGGCGGCCGGATTGGCGCTCCGCTCCAGTTCCACGTCGGCGGTTTCCCAATTGGCCCCCACCGAAACTTGGGTCCAGGACTGCGTGAACTGGCGGGCGTAGGTGTCTCCGTTTACTCCCGAAACGGTTTGAAAGGTGCTGCTACCGACAAAGCCCTGGCCGGTGCGCAACTCGAGTTTCGGTCCAAACACGGTGCTGCGTCCCGCGCCCGACACGATGAATCGGGCCACGGACTGCGCGTCAAGGCGCGAAAGCCCCAAATCGAACTTCTTGATCAGGCTGAAGTCCAGCACGTCGCCGAACCAAGCCCGACCGCTTCCCACCAGGTTTACCGCGTCCTGTTCCGCCCACGCCAGATGCTGGTAGCGGTTCGCCGCACGCACTGGCCCGCTGGGCGTTGCGTAGCTGGGCATCGTCCGCCCCCCTTCGGTCGTGGTCACCAAGTAGGTCTGCGCGTCGGCATAGGGGTGGTTGGGCCGCAGCCAGCGGTTGGAGCTGCTGTCGAAGTTCCACACGTGCGGACTTTGACCGATAAAGTACAGGTACTCGTTGGCGGACAACTGCCCGTCGCCGCCGTCTTCCACGCGAAGCGGCAGCGGAAGCAGGTCGCTGGCCGCTCCCGTCGCCGAATTGAGTTCGCTCATCACACCGGCCGGCCGCCCCCAAACCCCCAACTTTTCGGTCAAAAACGGAGGGGTTCCCAGCCCCAACTGCTGCAGGTCGGCGCCGCTCAGTCGGTAAATGTGCTCTTCTGACGTAGATATTTCGGCCCAATTTCCTTGAGCTAGTACCGACTGCGCCGGCCAAACCTGCCCCCAAAGGGCCCCTGGACCCGACAGAAGCAGGCCAAAAAGGGCGAGCAAATACGTACGAAAAAGCCTCATTCTGCGTTCAAAGTTCGTAAAGTCCAACGCGGTTTTTCGAGAAATCGTTTACAAACGCTCGGAAAATCGTATAATTGTGGCTTCTAATGATGCCCTACTCCATGGCCCTACGACGCCTGATTGCAGTCGCACTCCTCACCGTTCACGCTTGGTCCGCCCAAGCGCAAGACCCCCATTTCACTCAGTACTACGCCAATCCGCTGTACTTAAATCCCGCATTTGCAGGAGTCAAGCAGTGCCCGCGCGTGACCACCAACTACCGAAATCAGTACCCCAGTTTGGGCGTGTACCAGACGTTTTCAGCGTCCTACGACCAGTACGTAGACGGCCTAAACGGCGGGATCGGTCTGATGATTATGCAGGACGAAGCGGCCAACGGCGACCTTTCCCTGACCGAAGCTTCGGGAATTTATTCCTACCACCTCAAGGTCAACCGCGACTTCATGCTGCTGTTTGGCGCGCAGGCTACGTTTCGCCAGCGCTCGCTGAACTGGAACAACCTGACCTTTCCCGACATGATTGACCCGTTCTTCGGGTTCGTAAAGCCCACGAACGAGATTCGTCCCGACCAAACCAGCGTACAGCAGTTCGATTTGAGCTTTGGCATGCTTGGATTTACCGAGAACTTTTATGTGGGTGCCTCGGCGCACCACGTGACGCAGCCCAACGAGGCCTTCTTGAGCACCTCAACCCTGCCCATCAAGGTGACCGCGCAAGCCGGTGCGACGATTCCCCTCGGACGCAAGCGCCTCTACAACGATCTGGACAACTTGCTGATTCCCAATATTGTGTACCAAACTCAAGGCGGTGCGCACCACATGACGGCCGGCGTGTCCTTCAACCGCGGCGTGCTCACGGGCGGACTGGGCTACCGCCAAGCCCTTGGCGTGGTCAGCACGAACCCCGACGCGTTGATCGCGATCATTGGCATCGCCCCCAACGACGTCCCCTGGAAGTTCGGTTACTCCTACGACTATACGATTTCAGCACTGGGCAACGTTCTGGGTGGAGCGCACGAAGTTTCGCTTTCGTACCAGTTCCCTTGCCGTAGCCGCCGTTCGCGTTACAGCGAAGTCAAGTGCCCCAAATTTTAACCTTCCCCACCATGAAGCGTTCTATTTTTTCTTCAACCCTCGCCCTGGGTGCGGTACTGCTCCTCGCCTCGGGTTGCGCGAAGACCCGTTCGAACTCTACGGGCATGTCGTACAACGACCGCAAAAACGGCGGATTTCAAATTAACCTCAAGTACAAGGGCCAAGAAACCGGTCCGGGCCTCGTGTTCATCGAGGGCGGAACCTTCATCATGGGCCGCGTCGAAGAGGACGTCATCAAGGACTGGAACAACCAGCCCCGCCGCGTAACCGTGGCCTCGTTCTACCTCGACGAGAACGAAGTGACCAACGCCGACTACCGCGAATACCTCTACTGGCTTCGCCGCGTGTACGACTACGACTACTACCCCCAGATTTACCAATCGGCCTTGCCCGACACCTTGGTGTGGCGCGACAAAATGGGGCTTAACGACATGTACGTGGAGAACTACCTCCGCCACCCGGCCTACAACTTCTACCCCGTCGTAGGCGTGAACTGGGAGCAAGCTATGCGCTTCTGCCAGTGGCGTACCGACCGCGTGAACGAGCAAATTTTGATCGACAAGGGCATCCTCAACGTGATGAATACCCAAGCGGACGACCAAAACTTCAACAGCGAAGTCTACCTCTACAAGCAAGGTGAGTACACCCAGCAAAACCGCAAAGGCCTCAAGGACCTCAGCCCCGCCCAAGTGTTTGGCAAGGAAGGCCGCCCGGCGCGCATCGAAGACGGCATTTTGCTTCCGAAATACCGCCTCCCGACCGAAGCCGAATGGGAATACGCCGCCTACGCCGAAATCGGCCAGCGCGTGTACAACCGCCAAATCGACCGCAACAAGTACACGTGGAACGGTTCTTCGGTCCGCAACAAAGACAAGAAGGTTCAGGGCGACATGCTCGCGAACTACAAGCTCAGCGGCGGCGACAACATGGGTATGGGTGGCTACCTCAACGACCAGGCCAACATCACCATGCAGGTGAAGTTCTACCCCCCGAACGACTTTGGTTTGTACGACATGGCCGGCAACGTAGCGGAATGGGTGCTCGACGTGTACCGTCCGCTCTCGGCGCAAGACATGGACGACCACCGTCCCTACCGCGGTAACGAGTTCAAGACGTTTGACGACAACTACGAAGGCCTGGGCGAACTTACCGTGCTTACCGAGCCTCAGTACGAGCGCAACGCCAACGGCGACAGCGTGCTGGTTCGCCTGCCGGGACAGCTTCCGCAGCGCGCCGTGACGGTTGAAGAGAACCTGAAGCGCCGCAACTACCAGAAGTCGGACTACCGCGACTTCCTCGACGGCGACGTAGAATCGTCACTCAACTACCGCAATGCCGGTGAGGAAGAGACGGGCGACCAAATGTACAAGTACGGAGAAACCACGTTGATCGGCAACACGACCCGCGTGTACAAGGGCGGATCATGGCGAGACCGTGCCTACTGGCTTTCGCCCGGTTCACGCCGCTACCTCGAGCAGGACCAGGCTACGGACTACATTGGATTCCGCTGCGCTATGGACCGCGTAGGATTCCAGAACGAGTCGAGCAAGCGCACGAAGTCGTCACCGAAGCCCAAGCAAGATAAGTTCGTTCGCTACCGTCCGTAGGACCATGAACGAATGGTATGCGCGCTTTGATGCGCGCGTAGGAGTCTGCTCCGACAGCCGCACACTGGCTTCGGGGCAGATTTTTTTTGCCCTCCGCGGTGCCTCGTTCAACGGCAACCTTTTCGCCCCCCAAGCGCTGGCGCAGGGGGCTAGCCTCGCGATCGTCGACGAGCAAGTGGAGGGATTGGATGCCGACGATCCCCGCGTCGTTTGGGTGCCCGACGTGCTCAAAGCGCTTCAGGGTTTGGCGCACTACCACCGCATGAAGTGGGGCAAAACGGTAGTGGGATTGACGGGCAGCAACGGCAAAACCACGGCTAAAGAGCTTTTTGCGCAGGTCCTCCAGCAAAAGTTTCATGTCTTGGCCACGCACGGCAACCTGAACAACCACATTGGCGTGCCCCTCACGCTGCTGCGCCTCCTTCCGGAGCACGAAGTCGCCATTGTCGAAATGGGTGCCAACCATCAGGGAGAAATTGACGAACTCTCTCGCATTGCGGCACCCAACTTGGGGTACGTCACCAACTTTGGCTTGGCCCACCTCGAAGGCTTTGGCGGCCCAGAAGGCGTAATCAAAGGCAAATCCGAACTCTACCGGTACCTCGCCGAAGTGGGAGGCGAAGCCCTCGTCTACTGCGGCGACGAACGCCAACTTGCCGAAAGCAGCGGTCCGCGAACGGTGTTCGGTGCGGGCTGCAGGTTCCAGGCAGACGAGCAGGGCCGAATGGCCATCGAATGGCAGGGACAACGAGCCCAAAGCCACCTTATCGGCGATTTTCAGGACCGCGCCCTGGCCGCCGCCGTGGCCCTCGGGGCACACTTTGGCTTGAGCAACGAATCCATTGCCCGGGGGATTGAGGCCTACGTTCCGCACAACAACCGCGGCGAATGGCGCAGCGTCCACGGCTACCGCGTCTTCATGGATGCCTACAATGCCAACCCCAGCAGCATGGAGGCCAGCCTGCGCAACGCCGCGCCCCGACTGGAACCCCAAGACACCCTTTACGTCGCCGGAGACCTCTTTGAACTTGGAGCGTACGCCGCCGAGGCCCACCAAAAAATGGTCGACGTCATGCGGTCGCTGGGCATCGTCCGCGCGGTGCTGGTAGGTCCGTTATTCGCCGCCACTGTGCATCCCTACACCTCGGTTCTGACGACCGAGGAGCTCGTCCGAGAATGGCGAAGCAATCCGCCCCAGTGCCGCAGCATTTGGGTCAAGGGGTCGCGCGGAATGGCCCTTGAGCGGGCGGTCGCCGCCCTTGAGCCCGAGGTTTAGAGCGCGTAGCGAATTCCGCTCGAAAGCGAAATCCATAGCGGATACTCCTTGTAGGCCGTGGTCGGGCTCGCCTCAAACTCCGCGAAGCCGTTGTCCAGGCCCACGAGTCCGTACCAGCTCCAGTTTTCGTTCAGTTTGATGGACGACCCCAATTCGATCCCCGCCGACGTCATGGTACGCGCCACTTCGGTCGAAATCCCGTCGCGCTGCACCGATTGAAGACGGCGGTACGCGAGGGGAACCCAGACCTCTAGGGTGGTGATGTCCGAAACCTCCGTCGCAAAGCCCAGGCGCCCCCGAATCAGGAGGTAGTTGCTTTGGGTGCGCAGTAAGGTCTCGCGGTCGGGCCCTTGACGGTAGGCAAAATTGCTCTGCGCCACGTCGAGGCCGAGGCGAAAGGGTTTAATGTGCGCATTTAGAGCCAGACCATAGGCTCCGCCCAAAGAACCCCGAAACACGTCGGTTACCTCGGGCTGCGTACCGACGACTTCGCCCACCGTGCGGCGAAACACCCTGTTGGCTTGCACCCATGGGGCAATCGACAGGCTTCGCTCGCGCACGTCGCTGTCGGTGTAGTAAACCTGTGCCGAAAGGCTCGAGCCGACCAACAAGGCCGCTAGGACTAGGCTAAATTTTGCCATTTTTCGTGGAATGCGTTCAGTAAGTTAGGGATTCCAGCGGGATTTTTTCCTCCTGCCGAAGCATAAAAGTCTTGGCCTCCGCCGCCACCCTGAATGTGGACTCCCAGTTCGCGCACCCAGTTGCCCGAATGGACCTTGGACACGGCTTGGGCTCCGGCGGCAAGGTGGGCCTGCGCTTTGCCGTCTTCTTCGATGGCCACAAGAATCACCAGGTCGGGATTGGCCTTGGTCAAGCCAAAAACGAGGTCCTTGGCGGCAGCCGCGCCCAAAGGAAGCTGAGCGGCAACCCAACGCAGGCCGGCGTGCGGCGCGGCGTCGCGGAGCAGGTCGCCCTCGGCGCCTGAAGCCTGCGCGCGCTGGGCCGATTCGAGCTTCTTCTTGAGCTCGGCTACTTGCCCCCTCAAGTCGTGGAGTACCGCTGCCGGATGCGCATTTTTAGCCTCTTCAACTACCTCATTCCACTGACGGCGAATTCCTTTGAGGTAGGCCTCGGCCGAAGCACCCGAAAGAGCCTCAATGCGGCGCACCCCCGAGGCGACGCTCGATTCCGAAACCAGCACAAACGGCGCGAGCATTCCCGTGGCCGCGACGTGGGTTCCCCCGCAGAGTTCCACCGAAGGTCCGAACTGGATTACGCGCACGGATTCCCCGTACTTCTCGCCAAAAAGGGCCATGGCGCCGAGGGCCTTGGCTTCGGCAATGGGCACGGAACGCCGCTCCACCAACGGATGGTTGGCGCGAATCGCCTCCGACACCTGCTCCTCGATGCGGTCCATTTCGTCGGCCGTAACCTTTTGAAAGTGGCTGAAGTCGAACCGCAGCGTCTCCGGAGACACCAGCGAACCGCGCTGTTCGACGTGCGTACCCAGCACGCTCCGCAGCGCGTGGTGCAGCACGTGCGTGGCGCTGTGGTTTTGGGCCGAGGCGGAACGGCGTTCGCCGTCCACCGTCAACGTGACCTCAGCGGTCCACTGGGTCGGTTCCGACTCCAGGTGGTGCAGGATCATGCCGGTCTCTTTGGTCGTGTTCCGCACGGCAATGCGCTCGCCGCCAAACACGACCCAGCCTTGGTCGCCTACCTGTCCGCCGCCTTCGGGGTAGAAGGGCGTGGGCGAAAAGCAAGCTTGGACCACGGGGCCTTTGGCCGTTTCCACGCTTCGGTAGCGCAGCAGCTGGGACGGTGCCGACAGCTGGTCGTAGCCCACAAATACGTCGCTGGCCCCCTCGCTCAGGACCGTCCAGTCGCCCACCTTTTGTGCGGAGGCCTGGCGCGAACGGCTTTTTTGGGCCTCCATCGCGGCGGCGAACCCCTGCTCGTCGACCGACTTGCCCTGTTCGCGGCAAATCAGCGAGGTCAGGTCGAGCGGAAAACCAAAGGTGTCGTAGAGCTCGAAGGCGCGCTCGCCCGAAAGGACCGTGGCGTCTGCCAGCGAGGCGTCGAGGCGCTTCAGTCCCGATTCCAGGGTGCGCAAAAAGGCGAGTTCTTCTTCGCGGATCACTTGCTGTATGAACGCGGCACGGGCGGCGAGTTCGGGAAAGGCAGCGCCCATCGTGCCGACCATGACCGGCACCAGTTCCGCCATAAACGGTTCGCGGAAGCCCAGGGTGCTGTAGCCGTAGCGAATGGCGCGGCGCAAAATGCGTCGAATGACGTAGCCCGCCCCATTGGAGGCCGGAAGTTGGCCGTCGGCCACCGCAAACGCGACCGCGCGAATGTGGTCTGAAGCCACGCGCATGGCGATGTCGGTGCGCTCGTTCTCTCCGTACCTCAGGCCGCTCAGTTCCTCGAGTCGGCGCAGATAGGGCTTGAACACCTCGGTGTCGTAGTTCGACGAGGCCCCCACGACGGCGCGAGCCAAGCGCTCGAAGCCCATTCCGGTGTCGACGTGCTGGGCAGGCAGCGCTACGAGCGATCCGTTGGCCTTGCGCTCGAACTGCATGAACACCAAGTTCCAGATTTCAATCACCTGCGGATCGTCGTTGTTGACCAACGTGGCGCCGTCGACCGCCGCGCGTTCGGCCGCCCCGCGCAGGTCGACGTGAATTTCGGAGCAGGGACCGCAGGGCCCCGTGTCGCCCATCTCCCAGAAGTTGTCCTTCTTGCTTCCGTACAAAATGCGGTCGGGCGATAGGTGCTTGAGCCACATTCCCTTGGCCTCCTCGTCTGAGGCCAAGCCGTCGCCCTGGTCTCCGCCAAAAACCGTTACGTACAGGCGGTCCTTCTCGAGCTTGCACACCTGCGTCAGAAATTCCCAGGCCCAATCGATCGCCTCCTGCTTGAAGTAGTCGCCAAACGACCAGTTGCCGAGCATTTCAAACAGCGTATGGTGGTAGGTGTCGATGCCTACTTCCTCGAGGTCGTTGTGTTTTCCGCTGACGCGCAGGCACTTTTGGCTGTCGGCAATCCGCGCGTGCACCACGGGCTTGGCGCCGATGAAGACGTCTTTAAACGGATTCATGCCCGCGTTGGTGAACATCAACGTAGGGTCGTCCTTGATCACCAAGGGCGCCGAAGGCACGATGACGTGGCCTTTGGTCGCGAAAAAATCAAGGTATGCCTGGCGGAGTTCGTTCGGATTCATGCGGGTGGTTTTGCCTACTTTTGAAGGATACAAAAGTATGCGCCGCGCTAAGTACATCTACGACCCGCTCACGCTGGCCTACCACAAGGTCGAGCGCACGTGGAAGCACATTCTGCGCGATACCTCGTTGTTCCTGCTTGGCTCCATGCTGATGGGGCTCATTTTCTTCTTTGCGATCCAGTACTTCATGGATTCTCCGCAGGAGCGGGCCTTGAAGCGCCAGCTCGAAATTTCGGAACAGACCTACGCCGAACTCGAGGACCAGATGGAGGAACTTTCGGGGGTCGTCGAAGAATTGGAGCGGCGCGACAACGAAATCTACCGCGTCATTTTGGAATCGGAACCGCCCGCCACTTGGGTGCGCCAGGGCGGACTCCCCACGAGCGGCTCGAGCTACGAACGCATCCGCGGACTTTCCAACGAAACCCTGCTCGAGCGGAGCCTTCGGCGCGTCGACGACCTGAAAAAACGCCTGGCGGTGCACTCGTCCAGCCTCGACGAGGTCGCAGAGCTGGCCCAGAAAAAAGGCCAAATCCTCGAGGCCCTTCCCGCGATCCGCCCCGTCAAGGACCAGCCCGGAATCAAACTCTCTTCGGGCTTTGGCTACCGCGTAGACCCGATGTTCAAGGTCAGCAAAATGCACCAAGGCATCGACTTTTCGGCCCGCCAAGGAACCCCCATCTACGCCACGGCCGACGGCGTGGTGGTCTCCAATGAGCTGTACGGGGGGCGCGGCTTTGGCAAGCACCTCACCATCAGCCACGGCTACGGCTACCACACCCTGTATGCCCACATGAGCAAAGTGGTGCGCCGCCAAGGACAGCGCATCAAGCGCGGCGACCTCATCGGCTACGTCGGCAACACGGGCAAATCCACCGGTCCCCACCTGCACTACGAAGTCATTTACAAAGGGCAGCGGGTAAACCCCATCAACTTCTTCTTCAACGACCTCACCCCTGCTCAGTACAACCAGCTGCTGGCGCAGGCGGCCGCCAACAACCAATCCCTCGACTGATGATTCCGACGGAATTCACCAAGCGCTACTACAGCATCGGCGAAGCCGCCGCGATGTTTGACCTCAAAACGTCGACGCTGCGGTTTTGGGAGAAGGAGTTCCCCGAGCTCCAGCCCAAAAAATCGGAGTCAGGTGCGCGCAAGTACACGGCCAAAGACATGGAAAAACTCCGCCAAATTCACTACCTGGTGAAGGAACGCGGTTTCACGCTCGAAGGCGCCCGGCTCAAACTGAAGCACGCTCCCGAAGACCAAATCGACCACGAAGACGTGGTACGGCGTTTGCAGAAAGTGAAGGCCGAATTGGATCAATTCGTTAAAACCATTAAAACCCTACCATGAACCGTTCAACGATCATCTTGCTGTCTGTCTTAGGCGTATTCGTCCTGCTCATTTTGTGGAGCGTGGGCGCCTACAACCGTTTGGTTGGCCTCAGTGAAAGCACCGAAAGCCAGTGGGCCAACGTCCAATCGGCCTACCAGCGTCGTGCGGACCTCATCCCCAACCTGGTGTCTACCGTCAAGGGATACGCCGACTTTGAGCAAGAAACCCTTACCGGCGTCATCGAAGCGCGCTCCAAAGCCACCTCAGTTCAAATCTCGGCCGACGACCTCACCCCCGAAAAAGTGGCCGCCTTTCAGAAGGCCCAAGGCGAACTCAAGGGAGCCCTGAGCCGCTTGCTCGTTTCGGTAGAACGCTACCCCGACCTCAAGGCCAACCAAAACTTTTTGGCCCTTCAGTCGCAGCTCGAAGGCACCGAAAACCGCATCAATGTAGAACGCGACCGCTTCAACGAACAGGTGCGCACCTACAACTCGGCAGTTAAGCGCATCCCTACTTCAATCGTCGCCGCAATGGGCGGGTTTGAAGCTCGCGGATACTTCGAAGCCGAGGCCGAGGCCCAGGACGCCCCCGAAGTGAGCTTCGAGTAATGAAGGTCCAGCCCGAACACGAACAGCGCATCGTTGCGGCGATTGAGTCCGCCGAGCGCGTGACCTCGGGCGAAGTTCGCGTGCACCTGAACGACACCTGCAGCGGCGACGCCTTAAAGGACGCCCAGAAGGCCTTTCGCCGGCTGAACATGCACCAAACGGCCGAGCGCAACGGGATTTTATTTTACCTCGCGCTCGAGAGCCACAAATTCGCCGTCCTCGGAGACCAAGGCATCCACGAACGCGTGGGCCAAGGCTTTTGGGACGGAATCCGGGACGCCATGATTCCGGAACTCAAGGCCGATCGATGGGTCGAAGCCCTTGAGTACGGGATCGCTGAGGCGGGCCGAGCGCTCGCCGAGCATTTTCCGCACCAAGGCCCACGCGACCGCGACGAACTCAGCAACGAAGTGTCGCGCGGATGAGGCTGCTCGCTCTTTTGCTCCTTCTCAGCGCAGGGCTGCACGCCCAACCTTGGGAAAAACCCAGCCCGAGCGAGGGTCTTGTGGTGTGGCGCGGCGTTGCGCCCGTGCTACAAGCCGACGAAGAAGCGCGCCTCGAATCGGTACTCACCGCCATCAACGACTCGACTTCCACCCAAATTGCGGTGCTTTTTGTCGACCGCGTCAACGACGACCTCAACTTCGTGGCGGCCCAAACCGGAGAAGCCTGGGGCATCGGCCAAGCCGAAACCGACAACGGAATGCTCGTACTGATCGCCCTCGACGATCGCAAAATGGCCATTCAGGTAGGCCGTGGCCTGGAGCCCACCATCACCGACCTGGTTAGCCACCAACTCATTGAAAACACGCTCAAACCAGCCTTTCGCGAGCAGGCCTACGCGGCGGGACTGGAAGGCCTGGCAACCGAGGTGGCCCAACGCCTGTCCGGCCAATTTGAGGCGGTCGCTTCAGAAAAGGAACGGCGTTTTCCGGTAGGCGCCGTCCTTGTCGCCGTATTGGCCTTCATCGTACTGGCACGCCGCAGCAATTCGGGCGGCTGGGGCGGCGGCAGCGGGTCCCGCGGCATGTGGTTTGGCCCCATGGGCGGATTTCCCTCGGGCGGAGGTTTTGGCGGCCGCAGCGGGGGAGGCTTCGGCGGCGGAGGCTTCGGAGGCTTCGGCGGCGGAAGTTTTGGTGGCGGCGGCGCCTCAGGTTCGTGGTAATTTGCGACCTTTGCAGCATGATTTCAACACGAACCTTACGAATGGGCGTTGTCGCCCTCGCGGTGGGCGCGCTCACCAGCTGCGGCGCTCCTAAGTTTGAATTGGGCACTTCGACCCAAGGGCTTCAAATCAACGTCACGAAGCCGGTGCAGCAGTCCCTGAGCATTCAGTCGGTTCAGGTGGAGCAAAACGGCAGCTGGACGAGCCCCGCGTTTCAGGTAAAGTATTCCAGTCGCGACGAAGTCGTACTCGGAACCAAAGGCGAGGCCAGCCTTCGCGTGTCGGTTCCCGGGGTCCAGAATGCCTCTGCGGCCCAGGTGACGTTCCGCACCGCCCCCGGCAAGCCGCTGAAGACCAAGTTGGTTAAAGCCAAGTAACCCGTGGTGCACATTCAACGCCGCGAGGTGTTCAGCGCCGCGCACCGACTGTACAACGAGGCACTCAGTCCCGAGGAAAACCAGCGCCTTTTTGGCAAGTGTTCGTGGGACTACGGCCACGGGCACAACTTCGAAGTTTGGGTTACGGTCAAAGGCGAGGTGAATCCGCAGACGGGTTTCGTAATGAACCTCGTCGACCTGAAGGCGCTCATGATGAAGTACGTGATCGAACCGCTCGACCACAAGCACCTCAACCACGACGCGACGTTCATGCTCGGAATTTTGCCGTCGACCGAAAACCTCGCCATGGAAATTTGGAAGCAGCTAGCTGCACCCGTCGCCGGGTTTGGGGCTGCGCTGCACTGCGTGCGGGTCGTGGAAACCGAAAACAATGCCGTGGAGTACTACGGCGAATAAGTTCATGTTCATGCCCTAAGCGGGGCCTTAGTTCTGATTGTTTATGAAAAAAGCCTACGTTTTTCCCGGCCAAGGGGCCCAAGCACCCGGAATGGGGCAGGATCTGTTCGCCGCCCACGGTGATTTTTTTGCCCAGGCTGATGCCGTGCTCGGATTTGGCCTCACCGATCTGATGTTCCACGGGAGCATGGAGGACCTCACCCAAACGAAGGTGACGCAGCCCGCAATTTTTGTGCACAGCGTGGCCAAAGCCGCGTCGCTTGGGGCTGATTTTCAGCCCGACATGGTCGCCGGCCACTCGCTCGGAGAGTTTTCGGCCCTCGTGGCTGCGGGAGCGCTCCGGTTTGAGGACGGCCTCCGCCTCGTGGCCGAGCGCGCCCTGGCGATGCAGGACGCCTGCGACGCCGAGCCGTCGACGATGGCCGCAATTTTGGGCCTCGCCGACGAGCAGGTCGAACAAATTTGTGCCGAGACGCCCGGCGTGGTGGTGCCCGCGAACTACAATTCACCGGGACAGCTGGTGATCAGTGGCGCGCGCGCCGCGGTGGAAGCCGCGTGCGCTGCGTGCAGCGCGGCCGGGGCCAAGCGGGCGTTGATTTTGCCGGTGGGCGGGGCGTTTCACAGCCCGCTTATGGAACCGGCCCGCGCGCGCCTCGCCGAGGCCTTGGACGCCGTGTCGATCCAGGCTCCGCGCTGCCCCATCTACCAAAACGTGGTGGCCGCACCCGTGAGCGACCCCGAAGCCATTCGCGCCAACTTGAAAGCCCAACTCACGGGATCGGTTCGCTGGACCCAGTCCGTGCTGGCGATGGTCCACGACGGCGCGACCCACTTTTATGAAGTCGGTCCGGGCAAGGCCCTGCAGGGCATGGTGAAAAAAATCGCACCCGAAGTCGAAGCCGTAAGTGCATAAATGGTTTCTAGCTGCTCGCTTCGGGTTTACCGTTGAGGCCAAAACCAGCAACCAGCAACTAGAAACCAGCAACTAGCAACCAGCAACTAGCAACCAGCAACCAGCAGCCAGCAGCCAGCAGCCAACCCAATGAAGTCCTCCTTTCGCGCCCCATCCAACATTGCCCTCGTAAAGTACTGGGGCAAGTACGGCGTGCAGCTTCCGAGCAATCCGTCGATTAGCTTTACGCTCGACGCCTGCGCGACCGAAACTTCTTTGGAACTGCAGGACGCCCCAGGGATTAGCGTGGCCTTAGACGGGGTGGACACGCCCAGCTTTGTTCCCAAAGTGGCGCAGTTTGTGGAGCGCATCGCCGAACGCCATCCTTGGATTACCCGCTACGGACTTCGGGTGGAGACCCACAATACGTTCCCGCACTCCTCGGGAATCGCGAGCAGCGCCTCGGGAATGAGCGCGCTGGCGCTCTGCGTGGTGGATTTGGCGGTCCAGCTCGGGCACGAGCTGGCTGATCCGCGCCAAGAGGCGTCGGTGCTCGCCCGCTTGGGTTCGGGCAGCGCGTGCCGGTCGGTGTACGGCGGCCTCGTCGTTTGGGGCGAAACCCCTTCTGTGGCGGGATCGTCCCAGGACTTTGGCGTGCGCTACCCCGGAGCGGTCCACGAGGTGTTCCGCACCTACTGCGACACCGTAGCCTTAGTCGACGTAGGGCAAAAAGCGGTCAGCAGCACGGCTGGGCACCAGCTGATGGAGGCGCATCCGTTCCGCACGCAGCGCTTTGCCCAAGCCCATGACCATTTGGCCGCCCTGAAGCCGATTTTGGCGGCAGGCGACCTCGACGCCTTCATCGAACTGGTGGAACTCGAGGCGCTCACGCTGCACGGATTGATGATGTCCAGTAGCCCGAGCTACATTTTGATGCGCCCCCCTACGCTTCAGATCATTGAGGCGATCCGCGCGTTCCGCCGCGATACCGGCGTGCCCGTCAGCTTTACCCTGGACGCGGGAGCCAACGTCCACATCCTCTACCCGGCGGCGCATGAACAAACGGCCCGCGCGTTTGTTGAAGATCAGGTGAAACCTTGGTGCAAAGACGGCCGCACAATCGCGGACCGCGTGGGCCAAGGACCGGTATCTTTGCAGCAATGAATCTGAGCCCCAAGTACTTCGCTAAAATTCTCCTGTTCGGAGAGTACGGCGTCATTCGCGACGCCATGGCGCTCTCGATTCCCTACACGAGTTTTTCGGGCGTCCTTCGGCTGCCCGAGGGCGAACCGAGCTTTGCGCAGCGGGAGTCCAATGCGTCGCTCGACCGTTTTGCTGCCTACCTCGAGGAGCTGCAGGCGTTGGGCACACTGGCCGCCGACCTGGACTTGCGCGCCCTTCGTTCCGATTTGGACCGCGGACTCTACTTTGACTCAAGCATTCCTCAAGGCTACGGCGTAGGCTCATCTGGGGCCATGGTGGCGGCGCTGTATGCCCGCTACGCCCGAAACCCCATGCCTCTTGAAGCGGCCAACGACGCCCCCCGGCTCAAGGCGTTGAAGGCCGAAATGGCGCAGATGGAATGCTACTTCCACGGCAAGAGTTCGGGAATGGACCCCACCATTTGCTACCTCCAGCTGCCGCTGCTGGTGCGTTCCGCCGAAGATTTGGGCACCGTCTCGATGCCCAGCCTTCCGCACGACGGCCAAGGAGGAATTTTCTTGCTGAACTCGGGCGCCCCAGGCGAAACCCAGCCCATGGTTCAGATTTTCATGGACAAGCTCAAAGAGGAGGGCTTTCGCCGCCTCATGACCGAGCAGTTCAAGAAGTACAACGACGCCTGCGTTTCGGCGTTCCTGGCCGGAAAAACCGACGAGCTGCTGCGCGAGCTGAAAAAGCTGAGCGGACTGGTTCTCGAGAACTTCGGGCCGATGATTCCGCACGACTACCACAGCCTGTGGCAGAAGGGCATCGACACCAACGCCTACTACCTGAAGCTTTGCGGCTCAGGGGGTGGCGGCTACATTCTGGGCTTCGCGCCCAACCTCGAGCAGGCCAAGGCCGAACTCGCTCCGCACCGAATGGACGTGGTTCTTCGCTTCTAAGCGAACCGTCATGCGTCGGCGCACCAAACTTCTGCTTCGCCTCACGGCCTTCTTGAGCCTCGTCCGCTGGACGCACATTTTGTTTTTGGCCGTCGCCCAAGGTCTTGCGGCGTCTACGCTGCTCCGCGGCGAGGGACCAGTGGCCTGGTGGACGCTGGGCGGAGTCGTGTTGACCACCGCCCTCATCGTGGCCGGTGGCTCGCTGTTCAACAGCTTTTATGACCTCGAACGCGACCTCGTCGAACGACCCTGGCAGACCCTTCTCGAGCGCCCGGTCGCCCGCAAGTACGGAATGAAGCTGGCCTTCAGCTTCTATGGTTTGGCCATCTTGGTGTCGCTGGCGGCGCTGCGTTGGCCGATTGCCTTGGGTTTTGGTTTTTTTGCCCTGCTCGTCTTTCTCTACTCCCACAAGCGTTGGGGCTACGGGGTAGGCGGATCCCTCCTCGTGAGCCTGCTCGCCTTTGCCCCGCTGCTCCTGCTTACGGCGGCCCTGCTCCCCCACTCGGGGCCGGGTTTTGTGCGCGGACTTCCGCTCGCCCTCGCCCTCATTGCGCTGGAGTGGCGTCGCCAGTGGGAACGCCGGCAGATTCCGCATTCGACCCCCGAAGAGCGGCGTCTGCGGGTGCGCCATCAATGGGCCTACAAGTTGCTGCTGGCCCTAAGCTTGGGCCTAATTCCGCTCCTGTAGCGGCGCTAGCGGAACACCGTGAACATTCCGCGGCGCTCTTCCACGAGCCCGTCGGGCAGCCATAGGAACACGCGGTAGCTGTAGGGGCCGGCGGGAACGCGCTCGCCGCCGTAGGTGCCGTTCCATCCGTTGGGATCCTGGCTGCTGTGAAACACCTGGAGTCCCCAGCGGTTGAACACCGCCCATTCCATGCGTTCAATGCCCGTAGCCACGACGGTGAAGCGCTCGTTCACCGCGTCGTTATTGGGAGTAAACGCCGACGGAATGTACACGTAGTGGTCCATTTTCAGCTCCACGGGGTAGGCCGCGCTGTCGCTGCAGCCCAGGGTATCGCGCACGGCGAGGCCCACCCAGTAGGTGCCCGGCCGGCCGTACACGTGGCGCGGATGCACCTGAGACGACGTGTCCCCGTCGCCAAAGTACCAGCGCACGTTCAGCGTGTCGGTCGAGAAGTTGGTGAAGCCGACGTCGAGGGGATTGCCCGGATCTTGGAGGTAGGTGAACGACGCCACGGGGCTCGGCACCACCCAGGCGTACACCGAATCTTCTTGGGCGATCAAGCAGTTGTCGGTCACCCGGAATCGGTACCACTGGCTCGCGGCCGGAGTAACCGTCCAAAGGGTGTCGGTCGGGCCGTTGATCCACTTGGTCGTGAGCTGTCCCTTGCCCATCTGGGCCCGGGCTCGAAGGGTTACGGCGTCTCCGGGGCACAAGTACAGCGTGTCGGACTCCGTGCGGATGGAGTCGTACGGCTCCACGTAAATGGTGATGCTGTCCACCCGCGGAACGGTGCTGCACTCGTCCCAACTCAGGTAGCGGAACGTGGTGGTCACGGGCGGCGCCACGGTGAGCAGCGTCGTTTGAAGGGTATCCGATTCCCAATAGCCCCATCGGTTGCCTTCTCCGCCCGACAGCGTGGCCCGCAAGCGCGTCACCGAACCGGGGCAGGCCAGGGTGTCGTTGCCCTGATCGATGGCGAGGGCGGCCTGCACCCCTACCCGATCGCGAATCCAAATGTCCACGGAGTCGGCGGGGTACACCGCGCAGTCGGTCGATACCGGCATCATGCGCACGCGCAGGAGCTCCAGGGGCTCGGCCACCCCGTCGTCTACGGGCTGGAACCACAAGGTATCGGTATTCTGGCCCGGATACAGGACCAAGCTGTCGGGGAGTCCGCCCGCGAAGTCCGCCGGAACGGCACTGCCCACGTAGTTGAACTGGGCAATCAAGGTGTCGCTGGTGGCCCCTTTGCGCTCAAACAATAGGTAACTCCTGGCGCAGCCCTCGACCATGACCGTATCGGTGAACGAAGCCCCCGCATTGGTGGTGGGCGTCAGGTTGATTTCGGGCAGCTTAAAGGAGCGCGCTCCGAGAAAGACCGCGGAGTTCAGCGCCCCGTCGCTCACGTCGGCAATCATCAATTTGATGGTGTAGGGAATGCCGCAGACTACGCCCGCCTTGGCGCGGAACACGTCGGTGAAGCCCTCGAGGTTGACGATGCTCGAGCCGCCCGTATTGGCATTGTAGTAGGCGGCGTGCGCCACGTAGTTCGGGTTGGCGGTCAAGCAGTTGGACGCCGAGTTGCCGCCCGAGGGGTAGCCCTGGTTGATCGTGTTCACCGCCACGGGGGTGGTGGTACCCGGAATGACGGCCAGGTTCACGGTATCGATGCGCAAGCTCCCGTTGGGGTGGTACATGGGGGCGCCGTTGATGCCGGGTCCGATCAAAAAGAACCCAAAAACGTCGTTAAAGCCCGAGCAGGTGTAGCTCGTGTATTCTTTAGATCCAAAGATGTAGTCAAACTGGACGCTGTCGCCATTGGCCAAAAAGTTAAACTGAATGGAGGCGCGGTCGTACTGGCTGGAGGCCGACGAACCGATGGTATTGAGGACCGTGGTGAGGTTGGCGCTCGGCGTTTGGGTGGGAAAGGTGGTAAACGTTCCGCTCTGGCCGGGCACCACGTCGATGGCGTCGGTCGTGACCATGACGATGCCGCTGTCGAGGCCAAAAGCGGGGTTGGTGCAGGTAAACTTGCCGAGCTGCACCGAGGGGGGCTGCGAAACCGGGAGGCCAAACGCGTTCAACGGCGAGTAGACAAACAGATTGGGGCCCACCAGCACATTCTGCACGAGCCACATGGGGTCGTTGCGCGGCGAAGTCGAGTTCACCACGATGTTTTGGGCCCCGGCGCGAAGTCCGACGGCGAGCGACAGAAATAGGAGTAGTTTTCGCACGGTTTCGAAGGGAAAGATACAACGCGTTGGCCAAGGGGATTGTACCTTCGAATCATGATTGATTCGTACGTATCCCAGCACCGTCAGCGCTTTCTCGACGAGCTTTTCACCCTACTTCGCTTGCCGAGCATTTCGGCCGATCCGGCCTACAAGGACTCGGTCCTGGCTACTGCCGACGCGGTGGCGGGCTTCCTGACCCAAGCCGGAGCCCAAAAAGTTGAAGTGTGTTCCACTCCGGGCTACCCGGTCGTGTACGGCGAGTACTTCGTCGACCCGTCACGGCCCACCGTGCTCGTGTACGGCCACTACGACGTGCAGCCTGCCGACCCTTTGAACCTCTGGACGACTCCGCCTTTTGAGCCCGAAGTGCGCAGCACCCCGATTCACCCCAACGGCGCCATTTTTGCCCGCGGCGCCTGCGACGACAAGGGCCAGTTTTTTATGCACATCAAGGCCTTTGAAGCCATGGTGGCCCAAGGCAACGTGCCCTGCAACCTGAAATTCATGATTGAAGGCGAAGAAGAGGTCGGATCGAACAACCTCGAATGGTTCGTCAAGGGCAACCGCGAGCGCCTCGCTTGCGACGTCATCTTGATTTCCGATACCGGCATTATTGCCCCGGGTATTCCGTCCATTTCGGTAGGCCTGCGCGGACTCTCCTACGTCGAAGTTGAAGTTACGGGGCCCAACCGCGACCTGCACTCGGGCATCTATGGCGGAGCCGTAGCCAACCCGATCAACATTTTGACGGAGATGATTGCCTCCCTCCACGATCAGGACAACCGCATCACCATTCCCGGATTCTACGACAAGGTTCAGGTCCTGAGCGACGCCCAGCGCGCCGACTTGAATAAGGCCCCCTTCCAGCTCGAAGAGTACAAGGCGGCCTTGGACCTCAGCGACGTCCACGGCGAAACGGGCTACACCACCATTGAGCGCACCGGCATTCGGCCGACGCTCGACGTGAACGGCATCTGGGGCGGATACACCGGCGAAGGCGCCAAAACCGTTATTGCCTCAAAGGCCTACGCCAAGATTTCGATGCGCTTGGTTCCGGACCAGGATCCCGACGAAATCACGGAGCTGTTTGCCCGTCACTTCACCCGCATCGCCCCGGCGAGCGTCAAGGTCGAGGTGCGCCCGCACCACGGCGGCCACGCGTACGTGTGCCCGACCGAACATCCGGGCTACCGCGCCGCGCACAAGGCCATGGCCGAAACCTACGGTCGCGAGCCGGTGCCTACGCGCGACGGCGGATCCATCCCCATTGTCGCCCTCTTCGAGCGCGAGCTGGGAGTTAAGTCGATTTTGATGGGCTTTGGCCTCGACAGCGACGCCATCCACTCGCCCAACGAGCACTACGGACTGGACAACTACTTCCAAGGGATTCGCACCATTCCCCGCTTCTACCTGCACTACGCTGAAGAAGTCCGGGGTTAGACCGGTGCGACAAGCCGCAAAAAAAATGGCGCCCTCGGGCGCCTTTTTTTATTTGGGTCGGGGTTAAGCGACGTACAGCTGGTGCACTCGGTGCATCAACGCGGTAATGTCGCGCAGCTCCATCAGCAGCTTGGTTTGCAAGTGCGACTGACGGGTCGAAATCTCGCCGTTGCGGTAGCTTTGAAGTTCGCGGTCCAAAATGCGCTGAATGTCGGTGACAATGCGGCGCTTGGCAGCCAACAGGTCGCTGTTGGACTCGCTCGTGCCCGTTTCGAGGGCCCGAACGATGCGCCCCGAGTACGCGGTAAACAACGCGATGACCTCGGCGTAGGCCAGCAAAAAGGCCCCGTGCGGCCGCGCATGCAAATTGGCGAGGTAGTTGTGTTCGGCTTCTACCATGGCGCGTGCGCTCTCGGTCATGTCGCAAACGTAGTCAAAAGCCAGCAAGTGCGCCCGGAACGAATCCGACTTGTCGCCTTTAAACTCGCGAATGATGCGGATCATTCGCAATTCGAGCTTCTCGTGGCGCTTGTTCAGGAGCTCCACTTCCTTGAGCAGGCGTCGGGTAGTGCGCTTTTGGTTGTTCGCGAGGGCCTCCGCCGACATGATGACGATGTGGGCGGTGCGGTCGAGGTCCGAACCCATCAGCACGCGGCTGCTGCTCATCGGCTCTTCGGCATTGGCCAGCTTTTCAATCACGTCTTCTACCAGGTTTTCGGCCTTCATTTGGTCGGCAAAGCCCATGTGGCTCCGCACAATGAGTCCGAGGGCGAATACGGTCAAAATCAGCGCAGCAATGAACTCGCCGTAGAACAAAAACGCGGCAAAAAGCGCTGAGGCGGTGAAGGCAATGACCGCGGTGAGCAGCCAACTTCCGATGACGTTGACGACGCCGGCCACCCGGTACACGGCGGACTCCTGGCCCCAGGCGCGGTCGGCAAGGGACGTTCCCATACCCACCATAAACACCACAAACGTGGTGCTGAGCGGAAGCCCAAGGCTCGTGGCGTAGGCAATCAAGGTCGACGCCAGCAGAAGGTTGACGCTGCCCCGCACGTAGTCAAAGGCGGGTTGGGTACGCGGATCGCTCGCGTCCTCGGGCTGGGTGAAGCGTGCGTCGGTCCACGAACGGACGCCCGAGCCCGTAAAGCGCGTGAATACGCGAGAAATGGCCAAAGTCGACGAAGTGATGCCGCGGCTGACCGCATTGGGCTTGAATTTCTCGGTTCCTTCGCCCTGACGAGCCAGGTTGATTTCGGTTTCGCTCACCTTTCGCGCTTTGGCGTTGGTCCACAGCGTCACAATCATGACGGCTCCGGCGACCGACAAAATACTGAAGGGCGTGATGACCTCTTCAGCCATGCTATCCATCATCAGGAGGTGCGGATCCATTCCGCTCGTAGCGTAGACTTGGTACGCCTGGAAGGCGGCCAAGGCCGGACCAATAAAGTTGACCAAATCGTTGCCGGCAAAGGCCATGGCCAGCGAAAACGTTCCAAAGAGCACCACGTACCTCAACGGATTCACTCCTCGGTACACCGCCAATTGAGCCAGAAGCGAAAATCCGACAAAAAACACCCCCAAAAGCAGGTTTTGGTGTCCCTCAAGCCAAGTGCCCAGGTCGGCATTCACGAGCACGCTACCCTTTAGTCCTTTAAATATGAGGTAGTTAAGGATAAACGTTGCCGAGAGTCCGCTGAACACGCCCCCGAAGTACTTTAAGGTTTTCTCGAGGCGGTAGGTAAAGACCAAGCGCGCCAGCCACTGCACCACAAGCCCCGTAACGAATGCGACTCCCACCGACGAGAAGATGCCGTTGATGATGCGGACCGTACTGTCGAGGTTGAGGTACTCCGAAAACTGAAACGGATTCATGCCCCGATCCAAGGCGGTGAGGAAGCCAATCGCCGTGCCCGCGCCAAACAGCTCAAAGACGAGCGAAACAGTCGTCGAGGTCGGAATGCCAAAGGAATTGTAGACGTCCAAGAGAATGACGTCGGTGAGCATAACGGCCACAAAAATGAACAGGAGGCTGTGAAACGAAAAGTAGGACGGGTCAAACACGCCGTTGCGGGCAACCTCCATCATTCCGCTCGAAAAAAGGGTGCCCAGTACGACACCGAAGCTGGCGACGGCCAAGATTACGCGGTAACTGCCGGCTCGCGTACCCAAGGCCGAATTCAAAAAGTTAACCGCGTCGTTGGATACTCCGACAATAAGGTCCAAAGTGGCCAACGACATGAGCAGAATGACGAGCAGAAAGTACGGATCCATGGTCGCAAAGGTAACCTAGCGCTTCGGCCGACTATGTTACCGAGAAGTTAAGATGACCGTTACCGCGAACGACTAACTTAGCGGGTGGTGAATGAATTGCAGTCCGCATCGAGTTTATACCTGCAGCAGCACGCTAACCAACCCGTGCACTGGCAGGAGTGGAACGCCGAGGTGCTCGAACGCGCCGCGGCAGAGGGAATGTGGCTGCTGGTCTCAATCGGCTACTCCACGTGCCATTGGTGCCACGTGATGGCGCACGAAGTTTTTGACGACCCCGAAGTGGCCGACCGCCTGAACGAGCGCTGGGTCAGCATCAAAGTGGACCGCGAGGAGCGTCCAGACCTCGACCACGCCTACATGGCTGCCTCGTTGGCCATGACCGGTCAGGGCGGATGGCCCCTCAACGCCATATGCCTCCCCGACGGGCGCCCCGTTTGGATCGCCACCTACCTTCCCAAAAACCGATTTCTCGGAGCCCTTGAGGAACTGGACCGGGTGCGCCGCACCCACGGCCTGCAGGCCCTCGACTACGCCGAACAGGTGGCAGCAGCCCTGCACGCCCCCGCGCGAACGATCCCCGACTGGGACGGGAGCGCGCTCCAACCCGCCCTGCGCCAAAGCTGGGACCTCCATTGGGGCGGATTTCGCGGGGCACCCAAGTTTCCCCTCCCGAGCTCGTGGTCGGCCCTGCGCCTGCTCGGACGGCGCACCGCATGGCCTGAAGCGCTGGCCCAGGTGGAACGCACCGTGGAAACCGTGGTTCGCTCGGGCACCTACGACCTTGGGCGGGGCGGGGTCTTTCGCTACAGCACCGACGGGGCCTGGGTGGTTCCGCACTTTGAAAAAATGCTGTACGACAGCGCGCTATTCGCAAGCCTTTGCGCGGAGTTGGGCAGCGCGGAGTCCCTCGTCGCCCTCGAAGAAACGCTGACGTTCCTGGAGCGGGACCTGCTGCGCGACGACCGCCTGTTTGCCGCCGGGCTGGACGCGGACCACCCCGAAGGCGAAGGCCGCTCCTACACGTGGACCGAGTCGGAACTGCAGGAGGCCCTCGGCCCCGACGCCCCGCAGTGGCTGGACCTGCTGGAGCGCGAAAGCCGCCGGCACGAGGGAGCCTGGGTGCTCGCCGCCGGGCCTGCAGGCAACCCCAATCCCCGGGAACTCCCGGGTTTTCCTTCGCTCCGGGCCGCAGCCCTCACCCGCCCGCTGCCCGTTCGCGACCCCAAGTGCGTCCTTTCCTGGAACGCCCTGGCGGTCTCAGCCTTTGCCGACGCGGTCCTGCGCACCGGATCTGCGGGGCGGCGCAGCCTGCTCCGCGAACTCGCCGAGGCCCATCGGCGTGCTTTTGCCGACGGTCAGTTTCACGTGCACTACCCCGACGGGCGCACCCGAGGACCCGCCTTTCTCGACGCCATGGCCTACAGCATCAAGATGGCCTTGCGCTGCGGACAGGTGCTGCTGGACCCCGACTGGCTGAATCAGGCGCTCGTTTGGCTCGAAGCCGTACGCAGCCGTTTTGAACGGGGGAACCGACTGCACTTCGCGCCCCGCGGCCTGCCCGACGGCGCCTTTGCCGACACCCTCAACTGGGACGACGACGTTTTGCCCAACGTGCTGCACTGCTTGGCCGAATCGGCCATGGTGCTGGGAACACTCCGGTCTGCGCCCCAATGGGTTGAATGGTCCAAAAATCTGATTCAGCAGGGCTTGGAACGTGCCGCATCCGAGCCCGCGCGGCACGTTTCGTGGTTTGCCCTGGATTGCCTCGCGCAGGCGGAGCCGGAGTACTGGCTCCTCAGGCCCGGGCTGGTGCTGGGGGCGCGGTCGCTGCCCTCCTCCCCGCTTTGGGGTCCCATGGAGCGCGAAACAAACGTTTATGCCCAGCTCTGCACGCAGAATGCCTGTAGGTTTGTTGCCTTAACCGAAACCGAGTTCAACCGTGGCCCTAACCCCTTCTGCTGAGATTCAAAAATGTCCGTGGTGCGCAGGCGACGCCCTAATGGAAGCCTACCACGACGGAGAATGGGGCGTCCCTGTGTACGACGACGCCGCCATGCTGGAGCACCTGATGCTCGAAACGTTTCAAGCCGGGCTCTCGTGGCGAACCGTTCTGTACAAGCGCGAAGCCTTGCGGGCGCGCCTCCAGGGATTTGATGCCGAGGCCCTGGTGCGGTCCACGGATTCCGATCGGGCAGCCTTTCTCGCGGATCCCGCCGTGATTCGCAACCGACTGAAGTACGACGCCGCGCTCCACAATGCGCGCTGCATGCTTGAGTTTCGCGAGCACCACGGCACGGGCTTCGCCGACTACCTCTGGGATTGGGTGGGCGGAACCCCCCTCGACGGCCGACGCCAGGGAAGCTGGCCAGCCACCTCGCCCGAGTCCGACGACCTGTCGGCCCGACTCAAATCCGCCGGCTTCAAGTTTGTCGGCTCCACGATCCTCTATGCGCACATGCAGGCAACCGGCCTCATCAACGACCACTGGACCACCTGTCCGCGCTACGAAGCGGTTAAAGTACTTGCCCGAACACCTTGAGGTAGCGGGGTTCCCAAGTGGCCAAGTCCTCGGGGGCCGCTTCGGCCATGCGGCGCAGCACGGGGCCCAGCGCATGCCGCGCTTCGGCGTAGCGAATGCCGCTGTCTACCAGACCGGGCCACAGGGAGCGCACTTTTTCGACGCCGTCGCCGGCTCCCCATGCGGACGGTCGCTGCCCCCAAGATTCCTCGGCGATGGAGGGCTGGTCCGCGCTCGTACGCAGGAGGTCCGGCGTAAAGAACGCCTCATAAACCTCCATCCTACGGGCGTCCATGGCAGCCCAGATGGGCAGTTCGGACTGTGGATGGGCCTCGCGCACGGCTTCGGCGAGCAGTTCGAGCGAGCTCACCCCGTAGCACGGCAACGCCCAGGGCAACGCCAGCCCTTTGGCTGCGGCCAACCCAATGCGCAATCCCGTGTAGGAACCGGGGCCATGGGCCACGCCGAGCGCACTGAGGTCGCGCACGGCGATTCCGCCCTCCTTCAAAACGTCTGAAATCATGGGGTGCAGCAGTTCGGCGTGCCGGTAACCTTGCGGATCGACCACCGAACGGGCGACGGTCACTTCTCCGCCGCACGCCAGCGCCACACTGCAGCAGCGAGACGACGTCTCCAGGAGCAGAATGTGCGGCATTACTCCGTCTTGGCTCGGGTCACGACCTTGCCGTCTTCGAGGCTGCGCGACACCGCGTCGAAGGGGCCGCGGACGATTTCCTCACCCTCTTTGAGCCCCGAAACGACATGGATGAATTCCTCGTCCTGGATGCCGGTCTTGACCGTGGCTTGGCGCACGCTGCTTCCGTTGACGACGAACACCACCTCGCGGAGGTCGCTGCTCGCGCTGTCGCCGCGCAAGGCCACCGCCTCTACCGGAACCGAGAGCACTCGGTCCGCGCGCTTGGTGCTGACCTCGACGGTCGCCGTCATGCCGCTGCGCAGGGGCTGCGCGCCGTATTCCGCGGTAAGCGTGGCGTAGCTCTCGGGAAGTACCGACAGCGTCACCTTGAAGTTCGTCACCTGATTGACGCCCGCGGCGGCATTTACGTTGGCCGCATTGCGCACCTCCGTCACCAAGGCCTTGAAGCTGTGACCCAAAAACGCGTCTACTTTGACGTCGGCCGAATCGCCCGCGTGAATGCGCACGATGTCGTTTTCGTTCACGTCGACCACGACTTCCATTCGGCTCAAATCCGAAATGCGCATCAGCTCCGTTCCCGCCATTTGGGCGGTACCCACAACGCGCTCACCGAGTTCGACGTTGAGGCCGGTCACCGTTCCGTCCATGGGGGCAAACAGGGTCGTGCGCTTCAGGTTGTCGCGCGATTCTTTGAGCGAATTCTCGGCGGACTTCACCTGAAATTCAGCCGACTTCACGGCGAGTTCGGCCACTTCGTAGGCGCGCTGGGCGGCCTCCCACTCGGCTTTAGAAAGAACGTTTTGGTCAAACAAGCCCTTGTTGCGCGCAAACGCGGCCTTTACCTCGACAAACTGCGCTCGAGCCTGAAGCAGGCCCGACTTGGACTGGTTGACTAGCGCTTCGGCTCGGCCCACCGCCGATTGGTAGAGATCGGGGTTGATGCGGGCGAGCAGCGTTCCGCGCCGAACAAACTGTCCCTCAACGACTCGAAGTTCAATGATTTCACCGCTAACCTCGGGCGAAATCTTCACCTCAACTGCCGGCTGAATGCGACCGGACGCGCTGACCGTTTCCACGATGCTGCGTCGCTCCACCTTGGCGAGCTCGACCTCGATTTCTTCGGACGCCTGACCCCACCAGCCTTGCTTTTTACCCACCACGCCCACGGCGAGGAGCACGGCTACGGCTCCACCAATCCACCAAATTTTCTTAGTACTCATAACGCAAGCGGGTTATTTAGATAAAATTCAACCACGTAATTTTTAAACTGGCTGTCGTACAGCGCGCGGACTCGGTTCGAAGCCGCGGCCAAGTAGGCATTTTTAAGCGAAACAAACTCGTAGACGCTGATGCCGCCCGCCTCATAGCGGACCGTGGCGTCGCGCAGCGCCCGCTCGGCCGACTGCTCGGCCGCCACCGACGCGTCGTACTGGGACCAGGCCGCAACGGCATCGGCATGAGCCCGTTCGACGCTTTGGCGGTAGGTGTCGCGCTGCTGCTGAACCTGAAGCTCGGCATTGGCCTGGGCAATTTGGGCCCGGCGCACGCCGTTTTCGATGCGGAACCCATTGAACAAGGGAACCGATAGGTTTACGCCTACAAACTGCCGAACGTTATCGTTGATTTGGTCGCTAAAGCTGATGTCGGCAAACTTGGGCGTTTGAATCACGGAATACACCGTAATGGGATCCGCTCCGTTCATCCAGTACCCTACCGGAAGAATGTCGGTTGTAAACCCGTCGAGACGGCGTGCGCGGTCCGAATAACTGGTCGAAAGCTGACCCGAAAGCGAGAGGCTGGGAACCCGTGCGCCCTGAGCCCGTTTCACCGCGTAGTGGCTGGCCATGAGCTGGTGGGCGGCGGCCCGAACCAAGGGCTGCTTTTCCACCGATGCTTGATAAATCGCGTCGGGGGCCAACGCCAGTACCGGCGAAGGTCCCTTGGGCAAATTTTGCGGACGTACCAGGCTGAGCTCCGTCGCCACCGAAAGCCCCATGAGCTGCTTGAGTGCCAGCAGGGCTAAGGAATACTGATTCCGGGCGGCCACGCTGCGCTGAATGTCGGCCATCCATTGGGCCTCCACCGACAAATACTGGTTCGACGCAATGGCTCCAGCACTCAAAAGCTTCTGGCTACGGTCCTTTTGCTTGGCGGTGGCGGCCTCTTGTTCTTCGGCAATGCGGACCGCCTCGTCGGCCAGCAGCACAGCCAAAAACTGCGATGCGGTATTAAGCGCCACGGAATTGCGCGCTTCGTCGCGCTGGGCTTCAGCCAACGCTACCTGGACCTGCGACTGCCGGTACGCATTCCACGTCTGAAATCCATCAAACAAGGTCCACTGCGCCGACAGGGAGCCGCTCGCCGTCGAGAGGCCGCTTCGGTTGACCTCGTTGGTTACGGGGTCAATGGTAAGGCCGCTGTTGTAGAAGTTTCCGGCGCCCGCATTGAGGCTCGGCATGAGTCCGCCGGCCGAAGCCAGGCGATCCGACTTCGCCGACTGCACGTTGTTCGTCGCCTGACGAACACTGAACTGGTAGTCCAACGCCTTGCCGACGCATTCGTTGAGGCTAAGGGACAAGGACTCCGTTTGGGCTTGGGCGGAGAAGCCAAAGGCCATGAGCACCAGCGCGGTGCGAACAGGGTAGAAATGGTGCATGCCTCTTTGGGTGCAATTACCGTGCAAAAATAACCCTAAAGGTCGGCTGCGCGTTTTTTGTGGCTGCGGTACCACACAATGGCCACGGCCGCCATCAGCACGTAGGGAATCGCCATGAGGTACAAAATACCGGCGTTCAGGCCCGCCGCTTCTGCCGATCCTGCCGCCTGGCCCGACTCTGCGGTCGCCTTGCACATCGCGCACTGAGCCCAGGTGCTCGCGTGAAGTCCGAGCCCGACAAGAAGCAACGACGTACGGCGCATTAGTGGGGGTAGTAGGGAGCCATGAAGACGTACACCAAGACGCCGGTGACCGCCACGTAAAGCCAAATGGGAAAGGTCCACTTCACCCAGCGCTTGTGGGCGGCAATCTGGTTGTTCAGTGCGCGGTAAATGCTAAACATGGCCATCGGCAGCACCGGAACACTCAATACGATGTGGCTGATCAAGATGAAAAAATACACCGGGCGAATCCATCCCTCCCCGCCAAACTTGGCGTCGGGATTGGACAGATGGCTCACCACGTAGCTCACCAGAAACACCGCCGAAAGCGTAAAAGCCGAAAGGTTGGCCAGGCGGTGGGCGGCCACGTTCTTCGTCTTAATCATGCCGAAGCCCACGAGCAGCAGCACGGCCGTCGCCCCGTTGAGTACGGCGTGAAAAAACGGAAGGCTCCGAACGTTGGCGTAGCCCCATTGAATCTTCCAGGATTCAGGGAGCAAAAAAAGCAGCGCTACGGCGATCGGAACCACCACTGAAAGTCCTACGATGAGCGGGACAAAGACTCGGTCTCTTGGATGCGTGGCTTGGCTCATTTTCCCATTTTTTTGCTTCGGTATTCTTTAACCAAAACACGCAGGTCCTCCACAAGTTCATCCACCTGAACCGGCTGGCCCACGTCGTAGGCACCGACAATTTGGTTGTCGTCGTTCACGCGGCTGCGGAGCTGGCCGTTCCAGTCCACGATGACGGCCGACTGCGAATGGGAAAAACCGCCTTCAGCCGCAGAATCCCGAGCCGCAGCCAAGTAGTAGGCCTGCGCCAGCCGGTAAATGGTCTCGCGGTCGCCCGTAATGAACTTCCACTTTGGGCTTCCGCCCACCTCAAAACGCTCCTTGTAGGCCTCGAGCACCTCGGGGGTGTCGGTGTCGGGATCGATGGAATAGCTCACAAATACGACGTCTTTGAACGCAAACATGCGGTCGTGCGCCTGCTTGAGGTGAAAATTCATCGCGGGGCATACGGTCGGGCAGCTCGAGAAAAAGAAGCTCACCACCGCAATCTTTCCCTGCATGCTGTCGGCCGTCCACGGCTGTCCGTTGGACTGCGTGAGTTTAAATCCGCGCTGGTCGTGGCCCTCGGCACTGGGGCCGGGCCCCAGAACCTCTAGGGTACGAAAGTTAACGGCTCCGCTGATGACCAGGGAGCCGAGGTACATGGAAACCGGAAGGAGCAGCAAAGCCGCCAAGATGAGCTTTTTGGCGACCGGACTAGCCATGCTTAGTAGCCGTAGACTTTAACGCCTTCGTACAGAAGAATAAACGTCAAGTAGGGGATCAAAATGATCGCCGGAAGGTAGATCGCCATGCGAAGCGTCTGGGTCTCGTACTTCAAGTGCATGAAGTACTGCACGATGTAGCCCGCCTTCACCAAGGTGAGTCCGATGAAGATCAGGTTCAGAATGCTCGTACCTGCAACCGGAGTGAGCAGCGCCGCGGGCTTGATGATACCCAAGGCTACTTCAACGCCTGTGACGACGAGCAGCAGCCAGAAAACATTCCAAATCCAACGGGTTCCTGCGGGAGCGTGTGCGTCTGCCATGATTAAACGAGGTAGAAGAAGGTGAATACAAATACCCAAACGAGGTCCACGAAGTGCCAGTACAAGCCCACTTTTTCTACCATGAGGTAGCTTTTGCGGCGCTCGTAGGTTCCGAGGAGCGTGTTGTAGAAGATGATGATGTTGAGGACAACGCCCGAAAAGACGTGGAAACCGTGAAAGCCGGTGATGAAGAAGAAGAAGTTCGCGAACTGCGTTTGGCCGTATTCGTTGCGCGTCATGTTGGCGCCCTGAACCACCTCAGCAGACTGGATCGCGGCTACGGATTCCGCACGCGACAGCTGGGCGTGCCCTTTACCGGGAGACTGAAGCACCACGTCGGCGTTGGCGGCAAACGCCGCGCGCACCTCGGCGCTCGTGAACGCTTCGTCGTGGTTGGAGGCGTGTCCAGCCTCCCCGTGAACCAGCTGGCTCAGCGAGAGGACCTCGCCCGACTTAGCGTCGGCTACCTTGAGCACGCGACCGTCTACGAGCTCCACCGCGCCCTTGTCGCCCACGATGAAGTGGTACCATTCCCAAGCTTGCGAACCCAAGAAGATGAAACCGCCCACGATGGTGGCGATCATCCACCACGCGACGGCGCCCTGCTTGCGCTCGTGGCCGGCGTTAACTGCGAGCACCATGGTCACCGACGACATAATCAGGATGAAGGTCATCAAGGCCACATAAAGCAGCGGCTGGTCGCCCGCTAAGCCCGGGAAGTGCGTAAAGACGTCTTCGGCGATGGGCCAGGTCGATTCATGGGCAAAGCGCATAAATCCGTAGGCGGTCAAGAATCCGGTAAAGGTGAGGGCGTCTGAGACGAGGAAGAACCACATCATCAATTTGCCGTACTCGGCCTTCATGGGCTCGTTGCCTCCGGACCATGTGCCTGTCGCAGCTGATTGTGCCATTTCGAGTGTAATCTATCAGTTTAGGGGTCGCGCAAAATTAACGCAGGATGAGCAAAAACCCGAGGAGGTAGAACCAAAGAAATCCGAGGAAATGCCAAAATTGCGCGCCGAGGGTAAATCGAAGCTGCTTGGCGCCCACGTAGTAGCCCTTGCGGGTGCGCACGACCATCAACGCAAGCACGATGTTGCCCACGAGCACGTGCATCCAGTGGAACCAGGTGATCACGTAAAGCCAGCTGGCCTCAGGACGGCTTCCCGCCCCGGTAAAGTAGATGTTTTGGCTCGTCAGCTCGGACCATCCCATTACCTGGAAGGCGGCGAAGAGCAGTCCGAGCAAAAGGACGACCCCCATCTCGCGAACCGGCGCGGCGCCTGACTTGAGCACGCGTTGGGCGCGGTACAGCAGGGCGCTCGAAAGCGCAACCATCGCCGTGCTGGCAAAGAACCAGGCGGGCAAGGCAATGGTCTGCCATTCGCTCTTCGCCACGAGGGCGGAACGGGCCACGACGTAGCCTGAGGTCAGGCCGGCAAAGGACATCGCGATGCTCGCGAGTCCGAGGTAGAGCAGCGGACGTGCCGCTTTTTGCTGGGGAGTGAGTTCCATAGTAGGTATTAGATGAACCGGTCGACCACCCAAATAGTTTGCACGAGGGGCAGGTAGCGTATGGTGCTGAACATGAGCGCGCGCGCGGAGGCGTCCGACTGCGCACTTCCGTGGCGCAGGGCGTGGTAGAGCACGTCGATCCCGAGGACCCCGGTCGCTACGCCGGCCCAAAGATCCAGGCTGAGGCTGCCGGCCAGTCCCCAAGCGGGCATGAGCGAGATGAGGACCATCCAAAACGTGTAAAACAAGGTGAGGCGCGTGGCCAAGGCATCTTTAGCCCGGTTCGGAAGCAGGTAGTACCCTGCTTTGGCGTAGTCGTCGAACGACAGCCAGGCGATGGCCCAAAAGTGCGGAAACTGCCACACAAATTGGTAGGCAAACAGCACGCCGGGTTCGAGGCCAAACGATCCGGTGGCCGCCACCCAACCGAGCATGAAGGGAATGGCGCCGGGAACCGCTCCGACCAGCACAGCCCAGGGCGATTTGGCCTTGAGCGGCGTGTAGACGAGGACGTAAATCAGGAGGCTCAGCGCGCCGAAGGCGGCTGTTTTGAAGTTGAGAAAGGCCAAGGCAGCGATGCCCAGCACCCCGAAGAGCACCGCCCAGATCAGGGCGACCTGCCGCGTCATGCGGCCGGCCGGGAGGGGCCGGTTCTGCGTGCGCCCCATGAGGCCGTCCTGCGCGACCTCCCACACTTGATTGAACGCGTTGCTCGAACCGACGACGGCGAATCCGCCCAGGGTAAGCAGTGCCAGCTTGAGCCCGTCGACCTGGGGAACCGCAATCAGGTAGCCCGCGACGGCCGACACCACGACCGATAAGGCCAACCGGAATTTCAGCAAGAGCCCGAGGTCACGCATCGCCGCAAAGATACGGAGCGCCGCAGGCAAGGAAGGGCGGATTGAGCAAGTTCTCTTTGTTGTAGCGAAGGGGGGCGCCGGCGCGAAATCCCTCGGGTCCGAACACGAGTTCGCGAAGCTCCATTCCGGCCCCGAGGAGCACGGCATGGCCCGCGGCAGTGTCCCATTCCATGGTCGGTGCGGCCCGCGGATAGGCATGGGCGCGGCCCTCGGCGACCAGGCCAATTTTGAGCGAAGAGCCCATGCTCACGCGCTCGATTGGGCCAACGCGGGACTCCCATCGGGCGATCAGCTGTTCGGTTTCGGGCGTGGCGTGGGAGCGGCTGGCCACCACAGTGGTTTGCTCGGGCAGGCGGGCGGGCAGCACCTGGGCCTGATCCCACAAGTCCGTCCAGTCGACGCGGACCATAGACTTGCGGGCCCCGTAGCCGGGTCCGCCCGCGTAGAGCCAACCCAAAACCGGAGCGTAGACGAAGCCAAACACGGGCGAACCCTGTTGCACGAGGGCAACGTTCACGGTGAATTCGCCGTTGCGCTTGATGAACTCTTTGGTTCCGTCGAGCGGGTCCACCACCCAGTAGGTCTCCCAGGTGGCGCGCTCGGCGTAGGGAATGCTGCGCCCCTCTTCGCTCATGACCGGAAAGCCCGTGGCCGCGAGGACCGGATCAAGTACTGCGTGGGCAGCCCGGTCGGCCGCCGTCACGGGGCTGTTGTCGGACTTCAGTTCGATCTCGATGGCTTCCAGGCCTTCATAGACGCGGAGGATGGCGTCGGCCGCTGCGTACACGGCTTCGAGGACCGCGGGACCCCAGTGGAGCTCTTGTGGGTGGTGGTTCATTTCGTGCAAATAAAAAACCCCGGACGAACCGGGGTACATGAGGTCAACGCAGGGCGTTACTGGAGGCGAGCGTTGATCGGCAGCGAGTAGCGCATGCGCACCGCACGTCCGCCCACTTTGGCCGGCGTCATTTTGGGGAACAACTTCACCACCCGAACCGCTTCTTCGTCGAGGAGCTTGTCCACGCCGCGGTCCACGGTCACGTCGGTAATGCGTCCGTCTTTTTCAATGATGAACGAAACCCAAACCTTGCCTTGGATGCCCATTTGGCGGGCCATCTCCGGGAATTCAAAGTTCTTGCCGATGAACTGGCGCGTCTTGGTGTTGAAGCAGTTAAAGCGCTCTTCTTCGGTCGCCAGGTCTTCACAGCCCGGGAAGAGGGGCTTGTTCTCTACGTTGACGAAGTTGAACACTTCTTCAACGGCCTCAACTTCCATGATTTCAACGGTCGCGTCGTCGTCAATCTCGGTGGACACAAGGTCGAGTTCGACGATGTCGATTTTGTTGTCTACAATCTTGAACACCTCAACCGGCGCAGGGGGCGGCGGGGGCGGCGGAGGCGTCTCGCGGTTCGTCACGAGCATCTCTTCGTCTTCGATGACCGCGTCGAGCTGGCCCAAATCAATCACGCCCCCTTCGTAGGTGCGCCATTCAAAGGCCATCCATGAGAGGCCCAGTGCGATCACGAGGCCCAACTGCAGGAACATTCCCTTGCGGGCATCCAGGTCGGCCTTGAAATTTTTACGCGGATTCATACTGCTTTGTGTTTGGGGTTAAAGATACGTCTCCTGATTATTAGCGCAAGAACTATACCGCAGGCAATTCCGAGCGAATTGGCAAGAACGTCCAGCCAAGAAAACACACGGCCTTCAGCGGCAAGGGGTTGCAAAATTTCGACGGCGAGTCCGTACCCAAAACTTAACACCGACACTTTCAGCGGACCGGCGTTCGAACGGCTGTAGCCCATCAGGAGAAACGCGACGCCGGAGTAGGCTCCAAAGTGCAGGACCAAGTCTTGAACGAGGCGAAAAATGCCCGGCAATTCCACGCTCGGCTGCAGGGAATAAAAAAGCACAATGCCCGCCCAAAGGAGGGCGAGCACGAGCCACAGCTGCCGCATGCGCAGCAGATCCAATGCGTGTTTAGGCACCAACAAGGGCGCGGTAGGCGTCAGCGTCCATCAGGGCCTCGACGTCGGCAACGCTGGCTACTTTGACGCGAACCATCCAGCCTTGACCGTAGGGATCTGAGTTGACGAGGTCGGGCTGGCCGTCAATGGCCGCATTCACCTCGAGGACCTCACCGGCCACCGGCAAGTACAGGTCGCTCACCGTTTTCACGGCTTCGACGGAGCCAAAAACTTCTTCGGCCGAGAGGACCTCGCCTTCGGTGGGAATGTCGACAAAAACGATGTCGCCGAGTTCGCCTTGAGCAAAATCAGTGATGCCAACGGTGGCGACGTCGCCGTCAAGGCGGATCCACTCGTGGTCTTTGGTGTAGCGGAGGTTGCTGGGGAATTCCATGGGGCAAATATAGCGAGGCCGCAGGGCAAATTCGGCCGCCTAACCGCCGAGATTTAAGCGCAAGGCCACCCCACTCTGCCACTGGTTGGTGGGAAAGGTTTGCGAAGTTTTGAACGTACTGACCGTCTGGTCGTAGTAGAATTGCGCCGTGAGGCGGCGGCTCATGCGGTAGTCGGCCGTCAACTTGACCGTCGTGCGGGTTTGTCCGGCGGTGGGTTGGTTGAAGTCCTCGAGAATGCGGCGAATCACCGTTTGGTTGTCGCTGAACTTGACGTCGAGCTTCAGCTCCAAGTTGGACTTGATGGTGCGCGGCGCTCCCCCCTGCTCCACGATGCGGAACTGCACGTCTTTGATGATGTAGCCCACCCCGACGGTGATGTCTTTGGACTTGCTCTCGGTGAGCTGGTTGTTGGCCATGCTCAGGTTGAGCTGGCGCATCATGCCGTAGTTGAGCTTGAACGACGCGTTGGACTTGGTCCGCAAGTCGACGCCCAAAAGCGGAGCAAACGACTCCGATACCGAAATCTGGCCCACTTGGCGTTCGGGCATAATGTCGAAGTTGTCGTTGCGCGGGAAGGGATTGAGCGGATTGTCTTGCAGGCGCTGGGCGCGGAGCATGTGCGTTTGCAGTCCGGCGACCGTCATGGTACTGGTGTAGGAATGACTCAGGCTCAATGCCGTGAATACGTTGCGGACCGCCTTGAGGCGCATGAGTCCCGTGTAGGTCGCGTTCCAGTTCGGGAAAAACGGCAGCGAACGGTATTCCCCAATGGGGAGGTTGGACGTCGCGCGGTTGCCGTAGGCCGCCAAAAAGGCGTTGGCCAGCACGTCGGTGTGCAGTACCGAGAACCCGTCGTATCCGTAGCGCGACGAATCGGCGTCGGCGATGAAGCTGGCCGCGTAGTTGGGGTCGACTAGAGCCTGAGCATCGGCCATGCGCTTCGACACTTCGAGGCGGGCCGCGCGGAATCGGTCGTAGGCCGCGCTGCCAAACTCCGGCTCTTTGCTCACGTCAAAAGCTGTTGGCCAGGAGATCCACGAGCTGCTGTAGGTCAGCACTTCCTGGGGGTTGAAGGCATGGAATCCCTGGGCAAACAAGGAATCGAGGCCGGTTCCGGTCGAGTAGCGGTAGGTGTAGGAGGCTTGACGGCCGTAGGTCTGGTTGGCGTTGAGCGTGATGCGCATGTCCTGCAGCGGCTCCAGCTGGGCGCGCAGCGTGATGTTCTGGGTGGTGGCCTCGGTGGCGCGCAGGGGCTGCCGCGGATTTTGGTGCAGCCAATCCTTAGAAGCGGCCAGCGAAGGGAGGTCGTGGGGCAAGCCCAGGGCGGCCTTCCAGCCCGGCGCAAAATCCGCTCCCGGCGTCAGCCCGCTGAACTGCGGGGTGGTACGGAAGCCCGGCAGCAGCGTGCCCGTGTTGAGGCTGGCCGTTGCGTTGACGCTTTTCAGCATGGTGACGAGGTCCACCGCTCCGACGAGCAGGGTTTTGGCCACGCTGGGCGTTGATTCCTTGTCGGTCTTGGCTTTGGCGTCGGCCGGCGGACTGGCCTGCTTGGCGCCTCGCGCCGGAGCGGCGGCACGCAACGGTTTTTTGAGCTTGCTGTAGCCCGGAATCTGGTTGTAGAAGGTCGCCATGTTGGCGTTGGCCGAAGCATTCCACTTGCCGCTGGACTCGACGGTATTCCCGAAGTTCAGGGAATCCAAGCCGGGTCGGGTGGCCCAGAGCGAATTCGTCTTCCAATCCAGGTCGGCCGTGTAGCGTATTTGGGTTTGCAAAAAGCCCATCAACGGGAGTTTGTTGATCGGAATGGCCCAGGTCGTGTTCACGGTGTGGTGGTACTCCGTGGGGCGTCCGCCCGAGCGCAGGTTGTTGGCCAAAAAGTCGCGCACGCTGTCGGCCGTGGACGGACCGGGCAGTTCGTCGAAGCGCACGCGAATGCGGCTGGTGTAGTCCAACTTCCACGTCTTGGTGGGGTCCCAAATGACGTTGTAGTTGCGGTCCATCGTAAAGTTCTTGTTGTAGGTAATCGGAAGCTGGAACTTCGGATTGTCCACATTGCGCATCTGCATGACTTGCTCGCTCCGAAGGACGTCGGCCCGAACGCTCACCCGCGACGGCGTGAGGTTGAGGTTCGCGTCGCGAATCAGGGCGAGGGCCTTCGGCTTCAGCGCTTTAAACGGCTGTATGTTTACCGACGGCGCTTGGAAGGCGTAGGCCAGGCTTCCGCGGTTTTCGTGGCGAAGGTCCTGCAGCGTGTTGGCGTCGCGGCGGAGCACCTCGTTGAACGCGTAGGTCGCGCTCCAGTTTTCGATGTCCCAAGGCCGCGGTTTTTTAGGAAGCCTACTCGTTCCCGCAGAAACGCCCGCGTTTTGGCCGTCGTCGCCTCCGCCTTTGGCGTCCACTCCGTCCATGGCGGGCGGGCCGTTAGGAGCCCCGCGGCCCGACGATGGGGCACCTCCCGTGGCCCGGTCGATGCGCACGTTGGTAAAGGCCACGGCGCGGCGCTGCTGGAAGTCGCTGACCATCGAACGCAGCGAGTCTTTGGTCGAAGAGGTCACCAAGTTGGCCAAGGCCTTGGTCATTTCGATGTCGGGGCTGTAGGGGTTGAACATCGGCGTCTTCCAATCCTGGGCATGGGTCACAAAGACCGGCAGGCGCAGGCGGCTCTTCGCGGGCAAGAACCGGTGCAGGTCGAGGTTGGTTTGCAGGTCGTAGTTCATCGAGGTGAACTTGTTTCGCTCGTTGGGCGCCATGTCGATGCTGCCGAATCCGGGGGTCGAGAATCCGCCGCTCAAGGCCACCTGCCCGAGGTCCGAAAGCTTGGCCGTTCCGCGCGCGAGGCCCGCTACGCCGCCGCGGTTGTCAAAGTCGGTCATGCGCAGTTCGTTCACCCATACTTCGACGCACTTGTCGAGGCCGTCGTCGCCTTGGTTGGCCGAACTGCGGCGCGGATTGCGCACGCCGACCATAATCGTGCGCACCCATCCCAGGTTGGGGGTGCCTACTACGCGGTAGGTGCGGTCGCCGACGACGCGCTCGTAGGGCAGCGCCGGCGAGACGTTGGGATTGGTTTGCATGGCCGCGTCGCGCTCGAGCTTGAGGGCGGTCCACAGCGCAAACTCAATGTCGACGTCGTTGGCCGCCGGCCAGATGACCTCTTCGTCGGTCGAACCCCACGGGGTCGTCGCCAACGGCAGTTCGTACTCGTAGTAGTTCTGGCTGTAGTCGTTGCCGACGCGCACAAACAGGCGGACGTCGCCGTCGCGAAGCTGGTTGGGGTCGTTGGCGGCCTCAGCGTGCACAAAGAGCTTCATGCGCTTGTTCATGCGCATGTCGATGCTGGTGTTTTTGAAGACCGCCCGGGCGTCGCCGTCGCGAAGTCCGCACGTGCGCATGCTCAACGACTGCTCGTTTTGCTGGAGCAGCGAGGTGTTGCCCAGCAGCACCTGGCGGCGCAAGCCCGGAGGCATTTGGTACACCACCGGCACCCGTCCGCCGTTCTCCTCGAGGTTGACGGCGTTCACGGTAAAGGTGGTGGGGTCTGAAGCGTCCACCGGGACCAGCTCGCGCGAGGCGTCGAGGTTAAAGCGGTAGCGGCGCCATTCGCCGCGGACCAGGTCCAGACGGGCCATGCGCAGCACCACCGGCTCTTGCCAATCGTGCAGAATCCAGCGAGCGAAGCGAATGGAGCGGAAATCCTGGGCCCCGTTGATGCGCTGGTCGGGCTCAAACACCGGAATCTTGAACTGGATCCAGCGCACCGGCTTGCGGGTTTGGTCCGGGAGCAAGTCGGTGGTGGTTTCGTAGATGTCGGCGATGTGGTTTTGTCCGACCACGAGGTCTTCAGGGCGCATCGAAATGCGGTAGCTGAAGTACTGTTCCGAACGGTTCAGGGTCGCGTCGCGGTTCACGTCCTCCTTGTCGGGCATGTTGGTGCTCATGGCGGGTTGGCCGTCGACCAAGACGGTGCGCGAGTTGCCGTCGGGGTTGTTGAAGTAGCGGTACCGGCGCAAGATGTCGGCGTCGGCCTGGTCCTGCAGGCTGCCGCGGTAGTAGACGAAGTTGTCGGCAGCCGGGTCAATCTGTGCGGCCGTGTAGGCGGGGCTTCCCGGACCAAAGACCGTTTGGAGCCGATCGAGGTAGGTCTGCGATCCCGGACCCAACCAACGGCGTTCGTCGGCGTCGCGGAGCCCGTCCACCCCAACATCTTGATTGGGGCGCGACGTTTCGCTGTTGTCGAAGGCGTCCACCACCGGCTGGTACTTAGAGGCGTAGCCCCACATGGAGGAATCCACGTCCAGTCGGGTGCCGTCGGCGGGCAGTCCGTGCTCAAACGACTGCATGCCGTCTTTGAGGATGTCTTCAGAAACGTTGCCCAGGTGCAGGTAAAGGTCGCCGCCGGGGGCGCTGGGGTTGTCCAAAAACGGATCCATGACCCAAAACTGAACGAACTCAATGTTTTGCTCCTCGAAGTTGTTGATGGTCAGCTGGCGCATGATGCCGCCCCAGCGGCTGCGCGGATTTTTGAGGCTTCCGTCGGGGTTGAGGCCGGCCGAGATGCCGTTGAGGCCCTGCACGTCGTAGTTGTAGGGTCCGCGCTCGGTCGGGTCGAACTGCAGGTCAAACGTGTTGATGTTGCGGGCCTGGCTCGGATCCAGCGTGATGTTGGGGAAGACCTCGGCAAAAGGCACCATGCGCTGCCGGTGGTCGCTGGTGATTGCCGGATTGTTGCGAATGTTGGGCGGAGTAATGGCCGTTCCGGTGAAAAAGGAATTGTCGATGACGTACCACGAGAGGCGGGCGCGGTTGTAGTTCGACGCCCAGTTGTTGGTCAAGGTGGCCTCGGGGAATCGTTCGGGCTGCCCTTCGGGCACCGAGGCGAGCTGCCAGGTGATGGTTCCGCGCAGGTCAATGGCCGTTTGGCTGCTCTCGAAGTCGTCGATGTAGGTGGTCGGCTCGCCGTTGATCGAAATGATGCGGGGCGACCCCGGAAGCAGCTGGGCCAGTTCGGCGGTAACCATGACGCTCGAGGGGGCCTTGGTCGACACAAAGGGAAGCTTGTCGATCGCCCGCGTGAGGCCGGGAAGGTTTTTCTCGTACTGGGTGTTCAGGCCCCAAATGGCGTTGCGCACCGGCTCGTCGCCCGCCGCAACCTTCTGGGTGAGGGCGCCTTCGCGCAGCTGAAGCAGGGACCCTCCCACCGTCCAGTTCCGCTGGAGCTGGTGGTTGACGGTGACGCCCGTGAAGGTCTTTGCCTGAAAATTAAACAGGGAGTTGTTCTCAAAGCTGACGCGAATCGGCACGCCGCTCTGCATTATGGCCTCGTTGATGATGCGCACTTGGCCGAGGGCGTAGTCGACGGTAAAATCCTGGTTTTCGGTGAGCTTATTGCCTCCGGCCGTGACCGAAATGGACCCGCGCGGAATGTTGAAGGAGTTCAGCTGAATTACCGACCCGCCCGCGGATTTGTAGCGTCCGCGAAGCAAAAACTTATTCTTTTGGGTCTGTTCCTGGGCGCGAAACAGGGTCGAATCGTAGAGTTCCTGAAACACGTAGCGCTTGCGCTCGTCCGCCGTGCTCAGCCGGTTGGCCAGCGAAGACCCAAAGGGCTCGAGCACCGGCAGAATGATGCGGCCCGTGGCGGTCAGCACCGTCGTGCCCTCCACAAAATCGAAAAGTCCGTCGGGAAAGGGATCTCCGTTGCTGTTCACCTTGTCGGTCTGAAGCACCTGCACCAGCAGCTGGTCCTTGACGCTGGACTTGGGCAAAAAGGGAATGGGCAGTCCGGTTTCGTCGTTGACGTAGAGCAGCTCCAACCTGAAGTCTTCGGGGCTGATTTGGAACGCATTGAGGTTGTACACGTTCTTCATCATGAGGTCCCAGGCCGGACTCCGAACATTCAAAATTTGGTGCTTGAGCAGCTTGAGAATGAGCGACTTCGGGGCCACGATGCCGTCGTTCGAAAACTCGCCGACTTGGTAGGTGCGTCCGTTGACCGTGTACTGATAGGCGACCGCAATCACTTCGTCTTGGTTCAGCGCGGTATTCAGCGAAATATAGCCGAGCTGCGGGTGGTAGCTGTATTCGTTGGGCTGCAGCATGCGGGCGTTGGTCAGCTGGGCGTACTCGATGTTGGCGTCGTAGCCTGACGCGTTGAGTGCCGCGCTGGCTGAGGCGGCGTCGCGGACCGAGCTAAACCGGGCCACGAGCTCCTCGGGATCCAAACGGTTCGCACGGTTCGAAGGCCATCCGTCGGCGCTCGGCCCGGGGAAGATGGATTCGCCGGGGCGGGCGGCGTTGGTACTGCGGTAGGCGGCGGGCTCCCCTTCGCCCAAATCCAGAAAGGCGACGAGGTTGCGGACCTCGGTGGGCACGTTGCGGCGGTTCGTAACCCACACTTCAACCCGCGTAATTTGAACCGGAGACTGAATCACGGGTCGGGTTCCAACCCACTGCTCGTAGCGGTCCCGAAAGAACTGGGCCAAGAAAAAGTGGCGGTTCGCTTCATAAGCGTCGGCCTGAAGGCGGAATTCCTGGGTCGAGGCGCCGCCCTGAATGTTCATGTTTTGGCTCTGGGAGCGCTGTTCGGCGAGCACCGTGGTCACCGTGGTCTTTCCGAACTGCATTTGGGTTTTGAGTCCAAAAAGGCTCTGCACCCCGGTAATCAGGCTTCCGTTGGTGGGCAAACTCACGTCGCCCATCTCGAAACTCTTTAAGATATCGTCTTCTTGGCCTTTGAAGTCGAGCTTGATTTTGTTCTCGAAGGCGAACGTGGCCTCGGTGTCGAAATTGAAGTTCAGGTTGAGGCGGTCGCCCAACTTGCCCGCGGCGCTCACCTGCATTTTTTGGTCAAAATCGAGGGCAAACGTCCGGCGGTTGCGCTCGGGCACAATCGGATTTTTGATGTGCTGGTAGCGGAGGCCGACCCGCAGCTCCGCGCTGCCCGTGGGGCGGATTTCGAGCTTGTCCGACCCAAAAATGTCGCGGAGGACCGGGCTCGTGATGCTCATGTCGGGGACTAGGCTCGAGCCGTCGCGGTCCGATCCGCCCGAGTTTTGGGCCCAACGTTTTTGCCAAAACTCCGACTCGAGCTCGCGAAAGCGCAGGGTTTGGTAGTCGGCCGGGGTAAGGTAGCGCGGGGCGCCGACCGGCATTCCCGAAACGGTGCGCTGCAAAACGTAAAAACCCGTGACCGGGTCGTACGTCACTTCCGTTTTCCAGTTCGGAGGCGTGGGGAGTCCGGGCATCGGCCAGCGGGTGCCCGTGCTGTCTTGGGCCCCAAGCCGAAGGAGCGCCAGAAATCCCAGCAACGTCAGGAGCCCCCTCATGCGACTTAAAGGCGTGCTAAGGCCCGTTTAATCAGCTCTTCGACGCCGGCTTCGGCATCTTCAGCTGCCAGGGCCGATACGATTTTTTCTACCGCAGGTCGGGCAAAACCCAGCACCAGCAGAGCCTCAAGAGCCTCGTGGCGGGCTGAGCCCCCCGCGGGAAGGGCCGAGGTGGTCGCGCCAAGCTTCACCGCCTTGTCGCGCAGGTCAACCACAATGCGCTGGGCGGTCTTGGCTCCGATTCCTTTGATGCGCTGCAGGCTGCCCGAGTCGCCGTTGGCGAGTACCGACAAGGTCTCTTCGGGGCGCAAGGTGGACAAAATCACGCGCGCCGTGCTCGCCCCCACTCCCGAAACCGAATTGAGCATCACAAACACCTCGCGTTCGAGCTCGGTGGCGAAGCCAAAGAGCAGCTGGGCGTCTTCGCGGTACACCGGGTGCAGCAGGAGTTCTACCGAGCCCGACTCGGGAAGCTGCCCAAAGGTGGTCAGTGAAATGTGCACGAGGTAGCCAAGCCCGCCGCAGTCCACCACCACAAAGGTGGGGGTCTTGCGCGTCAAGCTTCCTCTGAGGTGGTAGAGCATACCTTGGTTAACGCCGTCGTCGAGTGATTCGTATGCCGCGCTTAGCGGACCGTGACCTTGGTCGTTCGCACTCCGCCGGCATGGTAGCTGCGCAGGAGCCACAATCCCGGAGCCTCTGGGGCGCGGACGGCGCCGTTCACCACTGATTCTTCGCGGCGGGCCACGCGGCCGAGGGCGTCGAGCCACTCCACCTTTTGGACGTCCGCGGGAATTCCGCTCACCCATTGGCCGGCCTGAGCGGGCTGGGGCGCCAGCCGCAGCACCGGGAGCATCGATTCGGGCGTCGCCACGTAGCGGTTCATGGCAAACACCACTCGGGCCTGAAGGCTGTCGTTCGGGTCAGCGACGTTGACAAAGGTGTACCAAATGGTGTCTTGGCCGTTGGCCGAGGTGTCGCGGACGTAGGCGTAGCCCGAGAAGTCGTTGGCCACCCCGTTCGGAGCGATCGTTACCGTGCCCTGGCTCTGGTTGGCCCAGGTCGGGTAGCACAAATCCCAGCAGAAGTAATTGGAATCCACGATTCCGGTGGTTCCGACCTTGCGGCGGATCACCTGGTAGTCCTTAGTAGCCGCCGACGTGTTTTTGACGGCGATGTGGGCCGTGGCCTGCGTCATGTTGTGGCTGTTAGCGTACGCGACGCTGTCCATTGAGGTCACCACCAAACTTTGGGCACCAAGGGCAAGGCTCCCGAGGGCCGCGGCGAAGAAAAACAGGGTTTTTTGCATTGGGTAAAGGTAATTCGTTGCGAAGTCCGCACCCAAACGTCGGAGCGCATTCATTTTTTGCGTAGTTTTCGCCCTCTTAAACCCTTTTATTCAACGCTAATTCATGAAGCACCTTACCCTAACCGCCCTTGCGGGTTTGCTTAGCTTGAGCGCCTTTGGCCAAAACCGCTTGGTTCTGGTTGAGCACTTCACTCAAGCCTCTTGCGGACCGTGCGCCTCTCAAAACCCTGCGCTCAAAACCATTCTGGACGCAAACTCGACCAAAGTAGTCGCCCTTAAGTACCAAACCAGCTGGCCCGGCGTCGACCCGATGAATGCCGCCAACCCGACTGAAGCTGCCGCCCGCGTTCAGTACTACAACGTGACGGGCGTGCCCAACTCGGTAATGGACGGAAGCGGTCCCGGCTCACCCGGTACCATTGTAACCGCCACGACGATCAACAACCGCTACAACACGGCGGCTCCGTTGAACCTCACCGCCAGCCACCAGTGGACCGCCAACTACGACTCGATTCAAATCGGCGTATTTGTAGCGAACGCAGGAACCACCACGGTTTCTTCAGGTTCTGCCGGTTCGTTGAAGCTGCACGTAGCCTTGATCGAAGAAGAAATCAACTACCCTTCAGCTCCGGGTTCCAACGGCGAAAAAGACTTCTACCAGGTCATGCGCAAAATGGTTCCTGACGCCAACGGCACGACGATGGCCGACAGCTGGACGGCGGGCCAGACCCAAATGTTCACCTTCAAAATCAAGGCCCCTGCGTACTTGGCTAACCTGAACAAAGTTGCCGTAGTGGCCTTCGTTCAAGACAACAGCAACAAGTCCGTCCTGAACGCCGCGCGCACCACGCCCCAAACGATCGCCGGCTTGCCCGACGTAGGACTGAACGCCTTCACGGCCTCCACCGCCGGTCTGTGCAACGGAACGACCACGCCTTCGGTGACCATCAAGAACGAGGGCAGCGTAGCCATTACGTCGGCCACCGTGAGCTACACCGTGAACGGCGGCACGCCGGTTTCGCAAAACTGGACCGGAAACCTCGCTGCGGGCGCAACCGCCGTGGTGAACTTCCCCCAAGTGACGCTTCCCGCTGGCACCAACTCCCTCGTGGGTTCGGTGAGCGCGCCCAACGGAACGGGTGACGTGAACGGCATGAACAACATGTCGGCTCCCTTGATTGCCGCCGTAATCAGCAACACTCCGACGCCGGCTCCCTTCGCCGAAGGCATGGAGAACGCCAACTTCAACGAGATCCCCGCAGGTCACGTACTGCTTTACAACACCCCGAGCAAGCCTTTGGTTACCGTGGTGTCTAAAGCCAACGTAAACGGACTGGCATGGGAACTGGGCGGCTACGGCCAATCAGCCAAGTCGCTGATGGTGGACTTCTTCACGATGCAGTCAGGTGCCCAAGCGAGCATCATCACCCCGAAAGTGGGCGGTGTGACCGCGAACCACAAGCTGTTCTTCAACCACGCCTACGCTTCGTACGCCGGTGAGGCCGACGGCCTGAAGGTGTTCGTTTCGTCGAACTGCGGCAGCACCTGGACCAACGTGTTCGATAAGTCCGGCTCGGCGCTCGCCACGGCGGCAAACACCACCAGCCGTTTCTTCCCGCAGCCCACGCAGTGGTACCCCAACACGATCAGCCTTGCCCAGTTCGCCGGTCAGGACATCATCGTCAAGTTTGAGTGCAACTCGGCCTACGGAAACAACCTTTGGCTCGACAACATCTGGGTAAGCACGAGCGCCCTGGGTGAAGAAGAGGAGCTGATGGCCCAAGCCCGCGTGTACCCGAACCCCGCCCGCGACGCCGTCAAGGTGGCCCTTCAGGCCGCTGAGGCAGGTGAAGCTGCGGTTGAGGTCTACAACCTGAACGGACAGCGCGTGATCGCCCAAAGCGTAACGCTCGAGGCCGGTGCCCAGGAGCTGAACTTCAATGTGGCCGATCTGGCCAATGGAGTGTACACGGTGAAGATCGCCCTCAGCGACCGCATCGAAACGCTTCGCTTCACGGTACAGCACTAATTCCGAACGGAGTTCGGTGGGAACGCGCCCGGGCCGCAAGGTCCGGGCGCTTCTTTTGGGGCCCTACCCCCCAGGACTTGGACGAGCCGGACCCCCTAACGTACCTTGAGGGCATGAAAATCCTTTACACCGCAGCGTTCACGGCCCTGTGCCTTGCGCTGAGCGCTCAGGGCCTGCCCAAAATGGACGTACAAACCCTTGAAGGAGCAAAAGTTCCGATTTCCAGCCTTCGCCAAGAGGGCAAGCCCACGATCGTCAGCTTTTGGGCCACGTGGTGCAAGCCCTGCATCAACGAGCTCAACGCCATGGCGGAGCACTACGAAGAACTGCACGAAGAAACCGGCGTTACCTTGATCGCGGTGAGCATCGACGACGCGCGCACGAGCCCCAAGGTGGCCCCGTTTGTGGCCGGACAGGGCTGGGACTACCAGGTCGTGCTCGACCCCAACAGCGACTTGCGCCGGGCTATGGGCGTGAACAACGTGCCGCACACCTTCCTTCTCAACGGCGCCGGCGAAATCGTTTGGCAGGCCAACAAATACGTTCCGGGCGAAGAAGAAGTGCTTTTTTCTGAAGTTCGCAAGCTCAAGTAATGCGCCGCTCCCCTGCCCTTGGACTGGCCGTGGTGCTGCTCACCGGGTCGCTGCGCGCGCAAGAAGCGCAAACCGACGCCTTGGGCGGAACCCTTCGGGCGGTCGTCCAGCTCGACGCCCAGGCCTACGTCCGCGACACCGTATTGGATCCCGCGGGCGACTACTACCCCGACGAGAAGGCCTTGGGCCAAGGTTGGGCGCTGTTCACCTACGAGCGGGGCAACCTCCGCATGGGCATGCGGTACGAGAACTACCAGCATGCCATCCTCGGATTTCCCACGGGGTATCGGGGCGAGGGCATCACCTACCGCTACGCGCAGCTTCGCCAAGGCAAGTTTGACCTGACCTTTGGCAACTTTTATGAACAGTTTGGGCAAGGCCTCATTTTCAGGGCTTATGAAGAGCGCGGACTGGGCCTCGACAACGCTATGGACGGCAGTCGGATCGTCGCGCGGCTTCCCAAGGGTCTCACGATCAAGGGCGTACTCGGTCGCCAGCGCGTCTACTTCACCAAGAGCGAGGGCATTCTCCGCGGAACCGACGCCGAATGGGCCTTGCGCGAGGCGCTGCCGTTCCTGAACAAGGCGGGGCTCAGCCTGAACCTCGGCGCGAGCTTCGTTTCGAAATTCCAGCGCGGATTTGACCCCTTGCTCAACCTGCCCTCCAACGTGGGGGCTTGGGCCTACCGGGTAGGCGCCCACTACAAAGGCTTCGACCTCAAGGCCGAGTACGCCTACAAAATCAACGACCCCAACTCCGACAACGGCTACATCTATAAGCCAGGCGAAGCCTTTGTGGCCACCGCCACCTACAGCAAAAAGGGGTTTGGAGTGCTTGCTACCGTGAAGCGCATCGACAACTTCAGCTTTCGCTCCGACCGGAACGCGCAGCAGTTCGACGCGTTGATCAACTTCATTCCGCCGACCGGCAACCTGCACACCTACGCCCTGCCCGCGCTCTACCCCTACGCGACGCAAATCAATGGCGAAATGGGCTATCAGTTCGACGTCAACTACCTGATTCCCAAGAAAACCGCACTCGGCGGCAAGTACGGAACCAAGCTGGCGCTCAGCGTCGCATCGTCGCAGAGCATCCACCGAGCTCCGCTCGCCGACGGGAGTTTTGGAGACAAAGGCACCCAAGGCTACGTAAGCCAAGCATTGACCTGGGGCGAAATTCCCTACTTCCGCGACGTGAACTTCAGCATCAGCCGCAAATTCAGCTCCAAGTACAAGACGCAAGTAACCGCCTACCGACTCGGCTACAACAAGTCGGTACTGGCTGACGGCCTGAACGACTACGCCATTTTGGCGGCGCCCGACAGCGACAGCATGCTGGTGGTTCCCGCCGTGGTGTGGGAGCAGCAGTTCGCCCTCCCCAACCACCAAACCCTGCGCACCGAGCTGCAGTGGTCGGGCGGACAAGGCTACCGCGGTGCCATGGCCATGTTCCTCGCCGAATACACCCTTTCTGAGGCTTGGGTCGTGGCCGTCCAAGACATCTACAACTACGGCAACCCTTCGGAGTCGCGCCGCATCCATTACCCCTTGCTGTCGGTGGTGCACTTTGACGGACCCACCCGGGTGCAGCTTGGCTACGGCCGCCAGCAGCAGGGCATTTTCTGCGTGGGCGGAGTCTGCCGCGTGGTCCCTCCGTCCAACGGCCTGAGTTTATCGCTAACTACCCAATTCTGATGCGGAATCCCGTTTGGTACTTCATTGTGGCGGCGTCCCTAGCCGCCTGCGACTACATCGACCAGCCGTTCCGCAATCCGGGCGGGGGCGGAACCGGCACCGCCAACGGCGACACGGTGATTCAATCGGAACGGGCCGTGCTCGTAGAGGACTTTACCGGCCATCAGTGCAAGAACTGCCCCAAGGCCTCCAAGGTGCTGAAGCAGCTCGACAGCCTGTACGGACCCGCCAAAGTCGTCGGCCTCGCGATCCATGCCGGGCCGGCCAACTTTACGGCGACCTCGACGGAATACCCGACCGACTTCACCACGGCCGATGGCGACGACTTGGCCGACGTATTTGGGGTTTTTGCCCTGCCCCTGGGCATGGTGAACCGACTGGACTTCCCGACCAACACCCACCTCAAATCCTACAGTTCGTGGGGAGCCTTTGCGGCCACCGAGCTCGCGCGCGCACCCGAAGTGCTTTTCAGCGCCTACAGCGGATTCGACAGCACCTCGCGCGTCGCCACCCTTCGGCTCGAGGTTCGGGCCCAGAGCGCCCAAGCCAACGCGGTGGGCGTAGCGGTGTACCTCAAAGAATCGGGAATAGTGTCCCCGCAGCTCATGCCGGACCAAACCCGGGACACCAACTACGTGCACTACAACGTCTTTCGCCGGGCGCCCTGGGGCCCCTTCGGCCAAGAGGTGTGGGCAGCCGGCGGCAGCCTTCCGGGCGTAAGCACGACCCTTGACGCGTCAACTACGCTCGAGGCAAGTTGGAACGCCCACCATATGAAGTGGGTGGCCGTCGCGTTCGACAAGACGACCAACCGAGTCCTTCAGGCCGTTCAGATCGACGTCAAGTAGGTAGGGTTCGACCAAAGGCCGCTTCGACGTTGCGCTGAATGCGTCCTAGCCCTGTGCGGGCCGCCGCCGACGCCCCAAAAGCTTCTTGAAAGGCAGCTTCGCTGGCCGCGCGCCAGTCGTCCAGGCTCCACTCTACCCACCCGCCGGGCGCAAACGCCGGTTCGGAATGCGGCGTCGAATGCCGGTTCCAGGGGCACACCTCTTGGCAAATGTCGCAGCCGAACACCCAGGGGTGCAGGGAGTCCGCCATTTCGCGCGGAAGCGCTCCGTGCAGCTCAATGGTGGCGTGGCTGATGCAGCGGTTGCTGTCGACCACTTGTGGCGCAATGATGGCTTGGGTTGGGCAGGCATCGATGCAGCGCGTACAGGTACCGCAGTGGTCCGTCACCGGGAGGTCCGGCTCAAAGGCGTAGTCCACGATGAGTTCCGCCAAAAAAAAGTACGACCCCGTGTTTTTGCGCAGCAGCAGCGAATTTTTGCCCACCCAACCCAGACCGCTGCGCTCAGCCCAAGCGCGCTCCATGACCGGCGCGCTGTCGACAAAGCACCGCCCGTCCAAGGGACCTATGGCCGAGCGCAAGCCGTCGAGCAGCTCAAAGAGCCGGTCCTTGACCACTCGGTGGTAGTCCTCGCCGTAGGCATAGCGGGCGACCCGGGGCCGTCCTTCGCCTTCGAGGGCTGAGGGTTCGGGAAAGTAATTGAACGTGAGGCTCACCACGGACTGAGCACCCGGCACCAGAAGCCTGGGGTCTAAGCGTTTGTCAAAATGATTCTCGAGGTAGCGCATGCTTCCCTGCAGCCCCTGGCGCAACCAGGCCTCGAGCTTAGGTGCTTGGTCTGCAAGAAAATCGGCCCGGGCCACGCGGGCCTCCATAAAGCCCAGCCTAAGGGCCTCAGTTTTGAGGAAGGCCGTGGCTTCGCGGGGCGTCATGAAAACAAATCGGGTCCGCCTGAGGGGGTGCGGCCCAAGTGCTTGTAGGCCTTGTCCATGGCCGTTCGGCCCCGGGGCGTGCGGGCCAGGTAGCCCTCTTGAATCAAGTAGGGCTCGTACACCTCTTCCAGCGTCTCCGCCTGCTCGCCTACCGCGGTCGCCAGGGTGCTTAGCCCGACGGGGCCGCCGCGGAACTTGTCGATCAACGTCGTCAGGATGCGGTTGTCCATTTCGTCCAGGCCGTGGGTGTCCACGTCGAGAGCGTCCATTCCGAAGCGGGCCACCTCTAAATCGACGACGTTTTTGCCCTTAACCTGGGCGAAGTCGCGCAAGCGACGCAGGAGGGCGTTGGCGATGCGGGGCGTTCCGCGGCTGCGGCGGGCAACTTCGACGGCGGCATCCATTTCGATGCCCACATTTAAAATGCTTGCGGAGCGCTCCACAATCGTCGACAGCAGCTCCACGCTGTAGTACTCCAGGCGCGCGGCGATGCCAAAGCGCGCGCGGAGCGGGGACGTCAGCAATCCGCTGCGCGTCGTGGCCCCGATGAGGGTAAAGGGCTTAAGGCGGATTTGCACCGAGCGCGCCGCGGGCCCGGACTCCAGCATGATGTCAATTTGGTAGTCCTCCATGGCGCTGTACAGGTACTCCTCAACTACCGGGCTGAGCCGGTGGATTTCGTCGATGAACAGCACGTCGTTGGCATCCAGGCTCGTGAGCAATCCGGCGAGGTCGCCCGGTTTGTCGAGCACGGGTCCGCTGGTCAGCTTGAGCGAAGAACCGAGTTCGCCCGCAATGATGTGGGCAAGGGTCGTTTTACCCAGCCCCGGAGGGCCGTGCAGCAGCACGTGGTCCAGGGCCTCGTCGCGCTGGCGGGCCGCCTGAACAAAAACCTTGAGGTTTTCGAGCACTTTGGCCTGGCCGGCAAAGTCGTCGAAGCGCGCGGGCCTTAGCCGCTGCTCCGCCTCGCGGTCTTCCATGCCCGCTGTGGAGGCATCGTGCAAAAAATCCACCATGCCACAAATGTAAACGGCCGCTCGGGGATTCCGGGCGGCCGTTTGACGAACTTATAAACGCTTAGTGGGCGTGCTCCCCGTCCTTCAGCGGCGTGGTCTGCGGAACAAAGTCCTCTTCGTGACCCGGCTTGCTGTAGTCGTAGGCCCAACGGTGCACTTCGGGGATCGCTCCCGGCCAGTTGCCGTGAAGGTGCTCCACCGGCGTGGTCCACTCGAGGGTATTGGAGTTCCACGGGTTTTGCGGAGCCTTCGGGCCGCGCCACATCGAGTAGAAGAAGTTGAAAATGAAAATCAACTGCGCGATACCGCCTCCGATGGCAAACATGGTGATGATCACGTTGATATCCTGCAGCTCGTCGAAGATGGGGAATTCCGCGTTGCTGTAGTAGCGACGGGGCAAGCCCGCGAGGCCGGTGAAGTGCATCGGGAAGAACACCCCGTACGCGCTCACGAACGTAAGCCAGAAGTGCAGATAGCCCATCGACTTGTTCATCATGCGGCCGTACATCTTGGGGAACCAGTGGTACACCCCGGCAAACATGCCGAAGATGGCCGAAAGGCCCATTACGATGTGGAAGTGCGCCACCACAAAGTAGGTGTCGTGCACGTTGATGTCCAAGGCGGAGTCGCCCAAAATGATGCCCGTCAAGCCGCCCGCAACGAAGGTGCTCACGAGTCCGATGGAGAACAGCATCGCCGGAGTGAAGCGAATGTTGCCCTTCCACAGGGTGGTGATGTAGTTGAACGCTTTGACCGCCGAAGGAATGGCGATCAGCAGCGTAGTAAACGTGAACACCGAGCCCAAGAACGGGTTCATTCCCGTAACGAACATGTGGTGGCCCCACACGATGAAGGACAGGAAGGCAATGGCCAAAATCGATCCGATCATCGCTCGGTAGCCAAAGATGGGCTTGCGCGAATTCGTGGCAATCACCTCAGACGTAATGCCGAGTGCCGGCAGCAGGATGATGTACACTTCAGGGTGTCCGAGGAACCAGAACAGGTGCTCAAAAAGGATCGGGCTGCCGCCTTGGTTGGTGAGCATTTCGCCCGCCACCATAATGTCGCTCAAGTAAAACGACGTACCCATGGAGCGGTCGAACACGAGCAGCAACGCCGCGCTCAACAGAACCGGGAACGAAAGCACCCCGAGGATGGCCGTCACCAGGAAGGCCCAAATGGTCAGCGGAAGGCGCGTCATCGACATGCCTTTGGTGCGCAGGTTGATTACCGTAACGATGTAGTTGAGCGAACCGATCAGGGAGCCCGCGATGAACAGCGTCATCGAAACCAGCCAAAGGGTCATGCCCGCGCCCGAACCGGGCATCGCTTGCGGCAGGGCGCTGAGCGGCGGGTACACGGTCCAGCCGCCTGAAGCGGGTCCGGTTTCCACAAACAGCGACACCACCATGACCACCGACGAGGCGGCGAAGAGCCAGTACGAAATCATGTTCAGAAAGCCTGACGCCATGTCGCGCGCTCCGATTTGCAACGGAATAAGCAGGTTCGAGAAGGTTCCGCTCAAGCCGGCGGTCAGCACGAAGAACACCATGATGGTTCCGTGGATGGTAACCAACGCGAGGTACATGTTAGGGTCCATCACCCCGTCAGGGGCCCATTTACCCAAAAACGTCTCGAGAATGGGGAAGCTCTCGCCCGGCCAAGCCAACTGAAGGCGGAACATCATCGACATAAACACCCCGATGATGCCCATGAACATACCGGTTACCAAAAACTGCTTCGCGATCATCTTGTGATCGATCGAGAAGACGTACTTCGTCCAGAAGTTGTCTACATGGTGCTCGTGATCGTGGTGGTCGTCGTGAGCGTGATCGTGCGCGTGGTCGTGTGCGTGGTCAGCCATAATAAAAAATCCTTAACTAGTATTACAACGTTTCTGCTACGGTCTTTTGTTCAGCAAGCCATTTGGCGTACTCTTCTTCAGACTCAACAACAATATTCATCTGCATGTTGTAGTGCGCCGATCCGCAGATCTTGTTGCACAACAGCACGTAATCGTAGGCATAGGCCTCCAAGCCTTTTTCGGTGCGGATCTTGTTGATGCGGGCCACCTTAGCTTGAACCTCGGCATCCTGGCGCATCTCGGCGGTCGTCACCGTGGGCGTAAACTGGAATTGGGTAGTCATACCCGGCACGCAGTTCATTTGGGCGCGGAAGTGCGGGAAGTACGCGGAGTGAATCACGTCCTGCGAACGGAACCTGAAGAGCACCGGACGTCCCACGGGAAGGTGGATCTCGGTCGTGATCTTGTCGTCTCCGCCTTTGGTGTCGAGCGTGTCCACGCCGATCACGTTAGCGTCCTTGATGAGGCGGACGTTGGCGTAGCCCAGCTGGTTGTCTTGGCCGGCGTAGCGCGCGGTCCACTTGAACTGCTGCGCGTACAGCTCGATGACCAAGGGCTCCTGCTCGTTCTTGGGGTTCATCACGTTAGACCAGGTGGTCATGCCGTAAATGATGAGCACGGCGAGCACCACGGCCGGAACAATGGTCCAAATGAACTCCAGTCGGTTGTTGTGCTCGTAGTAGGTGGCCTTACGGTCCTTGGATCCGCGGTACTTCCACGCGAAGTAGAACAGAATCGGCTGCACGAGCACGAACATGGTGATGATGACCAGCATGGAGATCGTCATCAGGTTGTCGTAGTCGGTTCCGTGTTCCGAAGCCGGCTTTGGTAGCGTCACGGGCAGCCATGCGTACAGCATCCAGAAGAACGACACGATGAGACCGATGCCGAACAGCAGCATCAACCATCCCTGGTTGTTGTTGTCGCGGTCGGTTACTTCGTATTCTGCCGTTTGGCGCGCCTTCGACGACAATTCGAAAATTCGGATGAGCTGCAGGGCCGTAAGCACCGCGAGCACAAGGACAATAAGAGTCATAATTCCAGACATAGACGATTCGAATTAAGGCGACGGATTATTGGTGGAAGTGCTCGCTTTCGGTGAGCATCGGGTGGTTTTGAAGCTTGAGCGGAGCCTTGGCCAACTGGCTCAGGGTTACCCACAAGAACAGGCCCGCGTAGAACAGGATTCCGCCCAGTTCGGCGAACCCAAACCCGTAGTCGTAGCCCACCGCTCCCGGCATGATCATGATGTAGTGGTCCATCCAGTGTCCGGCCAAAACGAAGACCGCCGCAAGGCCGATGAAGCCGAAGATGCGCTTGGCGTCGCGCGACATGAGGACCAAAATCGGGAAGATGAAGTTCATCGCCACCATCATCACGAACAGGGGCTTGTATTCGCCCTTAAAGCGCGGCAGGTAGTACGTAACCTCTTCGGGAATGTTCGAGTACCAAATCAGCATGTACTGGCTGAACCACAGGTAGGTCCAGAAAACGCTAAAGGCGAACATGAATTTGCCCAAATCGTGCTGGTGGTTGGCGTTGATCCACGGAAGGTGGTTGTTCAAGCGCAGGTACATCACGAGCAAGTTGAGGACGGTCATGGCCGTCACAAACATGCCTGCAAACGTGTACCATCCAAAGAGGGTTGAGAACCAGTGCGTATCGATGGACATCACCCAGTCCCAAGCGCTGGTCGACGAGGTCACCGCGTACAGGACGATGAAAGTGGCGGCCAGCTTGCGCTGGGTAAAGAACAGGTTTTGACCCTTGGGCATCGCGTCTTCGCGCAGGCTGTTGCGGCGAAGTAGGTAGGCGGCACCGGCCCAAATCACGAGGTAGGCCAGCGTGCGGACCGTGAAAAAGGGCACGTTCAGGTAGGCTTCCTTACCCGCAATGATGGGGTCGTAGTTGGCGCTGGCGGGATCCATGATTCCTTCGGCCATCCAATGCCAAAGGTGGTGCATGTGCATTCCGCCGGTTACCGCCAAGAAGAGGATGCCCAAAAGCGGAATACCCACAAACATGGCTACGGCCTCAAACACGCGAATCAAGCCCGCGGACCAGCCCACTTGTGCGGCGTACTGGATGGCCAAGAAAAAGAGCGTTCCGATTCCAATGCCCAAGAAGAAGATGCTGTTGACCAAGAAGGCCGCCCAAGGACGGTTGGCGCTGAGGTCGTGCGTTGCTCCATGACCTTCGTGGGCGTCCGCTCCGTGCGCGTCAGCCTCATGACCTTCCACCACGTGGGCGTCAGCCTCATGACCTTCCGCCGCGGGGGCTTCCGTTTCGTGCGTCGCTGCAGCATGATCGGCAGCAGCATGGTCCTTCGACTCGTGCGCATCAGCTTCCTCGTCCACGGCCTCCACGACCACCGCTTCTTCTGCGTGGCCCTCTTCAGCGTGCGCTTCTTCAGGTACCGCTGCAGCAGCCTCTTCGACGTGCGCCGCTGCACCGTGGTCGTCGGCATGGGCCACGGCATCCCCGTGACCTTCAGCCGCGTGCGACGTGTAGTCCGTATTAAAGCCGATCAGCAAGAAAACCAATCCCACCAGGGTCAAGGACCCGGCGAGCAACTTCATTTTGGAGGTGAATACAAACATGTCTTCTAGGGCAGTTAGGTTAGGCGGCAGGTTGGGCAGCGGCCGTATCCGCGGCAGCGGGTGCAGCACCCGGAACTTGATCCATGCGGAGCTTCCACACGTACTTGATGATCTTCCAACGCTCGTCGTAGTTCAGCTGCGAAGCATGGCTGCCCATGTTGTTCTTGCCGTACATGATTACGTGGTAAATGCTTCCGGGCGTGATGTCCGGGAGCTTGTCTGCGCCGTACCCCGGAATACCCAGGATTTTCTCGCGCTGCATCAGGATTCCGTTGCCGTCGCCCTTCTCACCGTGGCAGTGCGAACAAAACTGGGTGTAGAGCTGCTTGCCCGACTCGGCGTCCAAGGTTTCGTACATCGCCGGAACCTCAGTGTTGGCCCGTGAAGCGGCGTAGCCCTCGTTCGTGTTGGGGATGGTGTAGGGAACGTACCCGCGCGGAACGCTTCCCTCAGCCGGCTCCTTGGCGGTGCCGGGCTCGTAGGTTTGGTGGGCCGGTGAGCGGTACATGTCGTCCATGTACGTGTAACCCGGCGTGGTCTTGTCCCAGTTGCAGGCAGACAGCGCAACGGCGCTTCCGGCAACCCATAGAATGGTTTTAATACGCATATCGCTTAGGCTTCAGCAATTTCTACAGCACCCGACTTCTTGAGCACGTCGACCAAACCGTCAGCCGCCGGAAGTTCGACCATGAAGTAGTCGTCGGTCGTGCGGGGATCGGGGTTTTGGGCGTCGGCGCCAGGGTACAATCCGTTGATTACGAGGTACGTCCAGACCATCAGGTGGGCTGCAAAGAACACGGTCAGCTCGAACAAGATGGGCACAAAAGCCGGCATGTTCATTCCCCAGTTGTAGTTGGGTTTTCCGCCGATGTTTTGCGGCCAGTCGCTGATCATCATGTACCACGTCAGGGTTACCGCCACGGTCAAGCCGAGCAGGCCGTACATGAACGCCGCCATGGCGATGCGCGTCTCCTTGAGGCCCATGGCCTTGTCGAGTCCGTGCACCGGGAAGGGCGTGTAGACTTCCGAGATTTGGTATCCGGCCGCGCGGATTTCCTTAACGGCCGAGATGAGCACGTCGTCGTCGTGGTACAACGCGCGAACTACCGGGGTAGGCTCAGTGGTGTGCGCCATGGTCGCTGTGGTGTTTTTTCTGGGCTTCGCCCGAAGTTTTCAAAATGGTCTTGAGTTCCGCCTGAGCGATTACCGGGAAGGTGCGGGCGTACAGCAAGAACAGGACAAAGAAGAATCCGATGGTGCCCACGAAGATGCCCACGTCGACAAACGACGGAGAGAACATCGACCAGCTCGAGGGCAAGTAGTCGCGGTGCAGCGAGGTCACGATGATGACAAAGCGCTCGAACCACATACCGATGTTCACGACGATCGAGATGACGAAGGTGAACACCAAGTTGGTGCGCAGCTTTTTGAACCACATGAACTGCGGGCTGAACACGTTGCAGGTCATCATCGACCAGTAGGCCCACCAGTAGGGACCGGTTGCGCGGTTCAAGAAGGCGTACTGTTCGTACTCAACGCCGCTGTACCACGCGATGAAGAGCTCGGTGATGTAGGCCACGCCCACGATCGAACCCGTCACCATGATGATGATGTTCATCATTTCGATGTGCTGCACCGTGATGTAGTCCTCCATCTTGAACACCTTGCGCACGATGAGCAGCAGGGTTTGCACCATGGCAAATCCCGAGAAAATGGCACCCGCAACGAAGTACGGAGGGAAGATGGTGGTGTGCCATCCCGGAATCACCGACGTAGCAAAGTCCATGGATACGATGGTGTGTACTGAAAGAACCAGCGGAGTCGCCAAACCGGCGAGCACCAGCGACACTTCCTCAAATCGCTGCCATGCCTTGGCTTTTCCGCCCCAGCCAAACGAAAGCACCTTGTAGATGTGCTTTTGTACGGGGTTCACAGCACGGTCGCGCACCATGGCGAAATCCGGAATAAGTCCGACGTACCAGAACACGACCGATACCGAGAGGTAGGTCGAGATGGCGAATACGTCCCACAGCAGCGGCGAGTTAAAGTTCACCCACAACGAGCCGAACTGGTTCGGAATCGGGAGAACCCAGTAGGCCATCCACACGCGGCCCATGTGGAACACCGGAAAGAGTCCCGCCTGAATGACCGAGAAGATCGTCATGGCTTCCGCCGAGCGGTTGATGGCCATGCGCCAGCGCTGGCGGAACAGCAGGAGTACCGCGGAGATCAGCGTTCCGGCGTGGCCAATTCCGACCCACCATACGAAGTTGGTGATGTCCCAGGCCCAGCCCACGGTCTTGTTCAAGCCCCAAACGCCGATGCCCGTTCCTACGGTGTAGGCAAGGCAGCCCACGCCCCAAAGGAACATGACCAGCGCAATGCTGAACACCATCCACCACGAGCGGGGGGCGGCGTTTTCAATCGGACGTACAACGTCTTCAGTGATCTGGTTGTAGCTCTTATCACCTAGGATAAGCGGCTGACGTACAGGTGATTCGTAGTGCATAACTGATTAGGCGTTGCGAACTTTAGTCAGGTAGAATACGGAAGGCTGCGTGCCCACTTCTTCGAGGAGGTGGTAGGCACGGGCGTCCGCTTTGGCGGCGCGCACGGCGCTCTTCGCGTTGTTGACGTCACCAAACGTGATGGCTCCGGTGTCGCAGGCCTCGGCACAGGCCACCGTGAAGCTGCCGTCGGCCAGCGGTTGGCCGGCCTTCTTCGCCTCGAGCTTGGCGTACTGCACGCGCTGGATGCACATCGTGCACTTTTCCATGACGCCGCGCGAACGCACGGTCACGTCGGGGTTCAGCACCATGCGACCGTAGTCGTCTTGCGACGGGTTGACGTCGGCAAACTGCTCGTTGGCCATGTAGTTGAACCAGTTGAAGCGGCGAACCTTGTAGGGGCAGTTGTTGGCGCAGTAGCGCGTTCCGATGCAGCGGTTGTAGGCCATGTGGTTCAGGCCTTCGCGCGAGTGCACCGTGGCGCCTACCGGGCAGACCGTTTCGCACGGAGCGTGGTTGCAGTGCTGGCACATTACGGGCTGGAACACGACCGAAGGCGACTCCGAAGGCTCCTCCATCTTGGCGTACATCTCGATGCCGCCCACGTTTTCTTGTTCCGCGCGCTCCTTGCTCATGTCGCTGCTGTAGTAGCGGTCGATGCGCAGCCAGTGCATGTCGCGGAGGTTGCGGATTTCTTGCTTGCCCACGACCGGAACGTTGTTCTCGATATGGCAGGCGACCACGCAAGCTCCACAGCCGGTGCAGCTGTTGAGGTCGATGCTCATGTTCCACATGTGCATCGTCTCGTGGTCGTGGTTCGCCCACAGGTTGGCCTCTTCAGAGGTCTTGTGGCCGTCAATGGTGTGGAAGGTCGGCTTTTCGTTCCAGTTGGTTCCCTTGGGGTCTGCAATGAAGTCCGCGAGGCTAACCTCGTTGACAATGCGGCGGCCCATCATGGTGTGTCCAAGCTGAACCGTCGCGAACTCGTGCATGCCCTCAGACTTGCTGATCTCCACCGAAGCGGTTCCGGTTGCCACGCCCAAAGCGTAGGCGTTCACGCCTAGTGCGTCAGCTACTTTGCCGGCTGAAGTGCGGCCGTAGCCGTAGGCGAGACCGACCGTTCCGGCGGTTTGGCCGGGCTGGATAAGGACCGGAACGTTCTCGAGTACGCGCTTGCCCACTTTGAGGGTGGCGTAGCTGCCGTCGAGCGAACCGTCGCTGTTGGTCTCGTTCTCAAATCCCATGGCCAGGGCGTCGGCCGCGGCAATCGTGAGGTAGTTGTCCCACGTCAAACGGGTAATGGGGTCCGGAAGCTCGTGGAGCCACGGGTTGTTGGCCTGGTAGCCGGCGCCCACCGCGTTTTCGTAGAGTGCGAGCTCCATTCCCTTGGCGGGCTTGGCGACTTTGGCCGTTGCCGCAAGGGCAAGGGCGGCTCCGGCAGCTGCACCTGAAACGGCCCCTGAGGTCACCGCGGCGCCGCCGTCGTGCACCGTTTGGTTCCAGTTCAGTCCCAACGAGCTCGCCACCGCGGCTACTTGGTCCTTGGCGCTGCGGGCGTCGCCCGACAGTCCGCCGAGTACCTCGAGCAGGGACTTGCTGTTGAATAAATTCTTGATGGTTGGCTGTGCGACCGTGTACTCGCCGGCGACGGGACGGAAGTCCGCCCAAGCCTCCAAGTAGTGCGGCAGCGGTGCAGCAGCTGAGCACATAACGGCCGTCTCGTCCATGCGGTCGGTCAGGCTCAAGCTAAACTTCGCACCCTTGATTGCCTTCGCAAAGTCGGGACGGAAGTACACGGGGTTCGTGCCCGCCACCACAAGGGCTCCGACGCGCTTGGCGTTCAGGTCGGAGATGAGGTTCGCAACGCGCGCCTCGTTGCCGCGGCGCAGGTAGACCGGCTTGTCGGTGCGCAGGGTAGTTCCGAAGGCACCAACCAGAGCGTTAAGGGCTGCAGCGAGCTTGGCCACTTGGGCGTCGTCGCCGCCGACCAAGACCACCGCTTTGCCGTTGGCGGCCTTGAGTTCGCCGGCCACCGACTTCAGTGCCTTGGTAAGGTCGTCGCGAAGGGCCACTTTAGCGGCCGAGCCTCCGAGCTCGTTGACGAGGTAGGCCAGCGCACCCGAAACTTCAGACGGCTTGATTTTCACGCGCTTGTCGGCGTTGGAACCCGTCAGCGACAGGTTGCTCTCCAGTTCAACGTGGCGAAGCATTCCGCTGCCCGGCTTGCGGCGCGCCGCGTAGTCGCTCGAGAGCTGCTGGGCCGTAGCGCCCGACAGGAAGTCGCTGGCAAACGACACGACCAATTGGGCGGCGTTCAGGTCCACCGACGGAAGGGCGCGTACGCCCGTCAGGGCTTCCCAGACGTCGAGGGTGTTGGACTGCGAAACGGCGTCGAATTCGACGTGCTGGAAGTTGGCGTAGCCTTGGCGCAGGCGCTCGATGGCGGCTTGCAGCGAAGGGCTGAACACGCTCGAGGTAAGCAGCACAAACTGGCTTCCTTGGGCGAGTGCGGCGTCTGCAGCCTTCTTGAGCGATGCCTCAACGCTCGACCAGTCGCTTTCCTTGCCGTTCAAAAGGGGTCCGCGGAGGCGGGCCGAATCGTACAGAGAAAGCACGCTGGCTTGGGCACGGGCGTTGGTTCCGCGGTTGAAGCGGCCGGCGTCGCCGGGCTCCACCTTGATGGGGCGTCCTTCGCGCGTCTTCACGAGTACGGCGGCGTAGTCCTGACCGTCGGTGTAGGCCGTGGCGTAGAACGACGGCACGCCCGGAGTTAAGCTGTCGGGCTTCACGACGTAGGGCACGCTCTCGATAATAGGCTGTTCGCAGGCGGCCAAGGTTGCGGCGGCGGTGCTGAAGCCCAAAAACTTGAGGAAGTCACGGCGGCTCGTTTGGGCCTCCATGCTGCGCTCGTCGGCTAAAAAGACATCGGCGGGGATGTCCTGCGCGAATTCGTTTTCGGCCAAACGCTGCGACACCTCGGTGTTCGCGAGCTGGTCGAAGCTCTTCCAGTACACTTTATTGCTTGCCATAGAATTGTTCGCTTAGTAGTGGCACTTGCCGCATTCGAGGCCGCCGATTGAAGCAGCCGTAATTTTTTCATTGTGGAAGCGCTCGACGAGTCGGTCGCTGATCGAGGCGGAGCCGTCGATGGAACCGGCGTAGTAGCCGTTGTCGCCCTTGATTTCGGTCTCGCGGTGGCAGTTGATGCACCATCCCATCGTGAGCTCGCTGAATTGGTAGACTTCTTCCATCTCCTGTACCGGACCGTGGCAGGTCTGGCACTCCACTTGACCGGCCGTCACGTGCTGTGCGTGGTTGAAGTAGGCCAAGTCAGGAAGGTTGTGGATGCGCACCCACTGAATCGGCTTTTGCTCGTAGCCCTCGATGTAGGTCCGCGCCTCAGGATCCCAGCCAATGGCGGCGTAGATCTTTTGGATTTCGGGCGAACGCTCGCCGCCGTACTTCGGATTGCCTGCCGCGTCCACGATTTCGGATCCGTCGATGTACATGTGGCAGTTCATGCACACATTGGCCGAAGGAATGCCGGAATGCTTGCTGTGGCGTGCGCTGCTGTGGCAGTAGTTACAGTCAACTCCATTGTCGCCCGCGTGAATTTTGTGGCTGAACGCGATGGGCTGCACCGGTTGGTAGTTCTGCTCTACCCCCACGCTCATCAGGTAGGCGTAGGTCGCATAGAGGAAGCCCAGCGCGAGGACCACCGTCAGGAAGGTCATGAAGCGCTTGTTCGCGACCAGGATTTTAGTTACAACGTCGAGGTCCTCGAGGAGGCTCGTGGGATTTTCGCCGTTGAGCTGCTTGAGGGTGTTCCGCACGCGGAGGAGCAGCACCAAATTGATCAGCAAGAAGCCGCCCAGCACGTACATCAACCAGGGTGAGCTCGCGGACTCAGCCGGGGCCGCCGCAGGAGCCGCCGCCGCATCGCCGGCCGCAGGAGCCGCCTTCTTGTCGCCCTCGGCCGTGTAGGCCAAAATGCTCTTGATGTCGTCGTCGGTGAGGGCCGGGAAGGCCTGCATCACCGAACCGCCGTATTCCTCAAAAATGGCGTTGGCGTCCTTGTCGCCGGAAGCGCGGAATTCCGCGTTGTTGCGAATCCACTTGAGCAGCCACTCTTCGGAACGGCGCTGGGTCACGTCGCCAAGCGCCGGTCCAACGAGTTTTTTATCGAGTTTGTGGCAGCTCGCACAATTCGCTTTAAAGAGCTTTTTGCCGGCTTCGGCGCTGACCTCTGCAGAGGCCGAGAGGCTTAAAACGCTGACAGACAGGAACGTTAAAAACGTGCGTCGGAACAGCGAGGCATAGGGTGACAAACGCATACGCATACTGAGAGGTGAACTAGTGCTTTTCAAGGCCTCGCAAAAGTACAACAGAACGGCCTCGGGCATATTTCAAACCGACCAAGGCATTTTTAATTTAAAACCATTCTAAAGAAGCAAAAAGGGTCCGGTGGCTTTGGCCCCAAAAATGCACCTACCTTTGCGCTATGCTCGCTCTACTCCTCGCCCTAAACCTCAGTGCGCCGGTCGATACCGTGGTGCTGGGAGCTGGTGCTTCGATCGACGAAGCGGTCCGCGCCACGCTCGCTTCAAGCGCCCACCAGCCCAAGCAAAGCGTGGACCCCGGGGCCGAGCGCTACACCGTTCAGGTGTACGCCGGTCGGCGCCAAGATGCGAACGCGGTATTCGTGCATTTGTCAGACTCCATTGGCAGCAGCATGCCTGTGGCAATTCACTTTGACGAGCCGCAGTTCAAGGTGTTTGTAGGTGTTTACGGCAGCCGGCTCGAGGCCGAGTTTGCCCTGCGCAAGTGGCGCGGACGCTACCCTACCGCCTTCGCGGTGCTGGCGCCGAATCAGCGATTCAAAAAGGGCTCCAGCGTGCGCTGAAGCGCCGCGGCGGGCAGGACGCCCGACTGGCGCCACAAAATTTCTCCGTTTCGAAAGAGGGCCAGCGTGGGCACCCCCTGAACGCGGTAGTTCTGGGCGAGGGTCGGGTTGCGGTCCACATCAATTTTTACGATGCGAAGGCGCCCCTCCAAAAGCCGGTGCAGTTCGACCAAAATGGGCGCCATGCTTTTGCAGGGCCCGCACCATTCGGCAAAAAAATCCACGAGCACGGGCTCGTCTCCGCCTACGAGTTCGTTGAACTTCGCATTCATTTCTTGACTATGGGCTTGCGGGCAGCGGTCCAGGCTAGGATTCCGCCCTGGAGGTGGTAAACCTTGGTGAATCCAGCCGCCTTGAGCTTGGCAATGGCTTGGCCGCTGCGGCCGCCCGAGCGGCAGTACAGGTAGATGGGCTTGTCCTTGCCGAGCGCCGACATCTTGGTCATGAAGGCCGCGTCGTATAAGTCGACGTGCTTGGCTCCGGCAATCATGCCCTCGGCCACCTCGCCCGGTGTGCGGATGTCCACGAGGATGCCCTTCTTGGACTCGCGCTCAAACGACGCGACCTCAAGGTTTTGAGCTGACAGAATTCCGCTCGAGGCGAAGACGAGAAGTCCGACGATCCATGCGCGAAGGCGCGTCCACGGTCCGCCGTTGAGTACGTGGGTAAATCCTTTTTGTTTCATCATCGATTGGGCCATTCCCGAGCGGTTGCCCGAGGCACAGCAAAGTACAAATTCTTGGTTGGGGTCCTTGAATTTTTTCGAAACCTGTGTCGCGAACTGATCCAACGGGATATTCACTGCGCCCGGTGCGTGGCCTGAGGCAAATTCCCCCGGGCTCCGCACGTCAATGATTTTGGCGCCACGGGCTACCCAAGTTTTGGGGTCCTCGGCCGGAGCGAATAGTTTTTTTAGCAATCCAAACATGGCCCCCATTACATTTTGTGAATTTGAACCTGAGCCCAGCCGCCGCCATTGTACAGATCTTCGAGGCCCTGGGCCTGGAGGAACATCAGGGCTTGGCCGCTGCGGTTTCCCGAAGCGCAGCACAGAACGATGGGCCGCGGCATGGCTTTAATGGCTTCGACTTCGTCCGGAACCGTTTGAAGGGGAATGTTAACCGACCCCGCTACGTGGCCTCCGGCGAATTCGCCTTCGCTTCGGACGTCGATGAGGGTGGCGTTGGGGTGGTTGATCGCTTCGTTGAGGGTCATGTCTTGATTTTTTAGTGGGGCAAAATTCCGCCACCTCCCAAAATCGGCACGTGACCGCAGTCACCAAGCCGCACTCAACCAGCCATCGTGTGGTAGACCGCCTGCACGTCTTCGTCTTCTTCGATCTTCTCGAGGAGCTTCTCGACGTCGGCCTGCTGCTCGGGCGTCACCGTCTTGGTGTCCATCGGGATGCGCTCGAAGCCCGAGGTGAGGATTTCGATTCCGCGCTCTTCAAGAGCCTTGGTGATGGCGCCGTACTCGCTGAATGGAGCGTACATGAAGATGGTGTCGACGTTCTTTTCTTCGTCGTGCTCAATGAAGAGCTCCTCGACGCCGAAGTCGATCATTTCGAACTCAAATTCTTCGAGGTCAATGGTGCCTTTGGGGATTTTGAAGTTGCACTTGCGCTCAAACATGAACTCGACCGAACCGCTGGTGCCCAGGCTGCCGTTGTATTTGTTGAAGTAGGAGCGCACGTTGCCCACGGTGCGGGTAGCGTTGTCGGTGGCGGTTTCGACGAGGATGGCGATTCCGTGCGGACCGTAGCCCTCGTACACCATCTCCTTGTAGTCGGCCTGGTCCTTGCTCGTGGCGCGCTTGATGGCGCGTTCCACGTTGTCTTTGGGCATGTTGGCGTCGCGGGCGTTCTGCATCAAGGCCTTGAGTCGCGAATTGGCCTCGGGGTTCGGACCGCTCTCCTTCACGGCCATAATGATGTCCTTACTGATGCGGGTGAAGACTTTGGCCATCGAGGACCAACGCTTCATTTTGCGAGCCTTGCGGTATTCAAATGCGCGTCCCATGCGGAATTTTTGTTCGTTCGTGGTATTTGGACTGCAAACCTACGGCAGCAGGTGCCTATTCTACCGTCCACGTGCGGCCGGAGTGCAGCACTTCCTGCAGCGGACGGGTTCCCGCCTGGTGCCCTGCGGCGAAGACGGGGCGCTCGGCCGCGTAGAGCACGCCAAAGGGGCGGAGCTCGCCCTCAAGTTCCGCCAGGGCAAAGGCCTTGAGGCGGTCGCTCGAGTCGTGAATCCAGGCATCGGCAAGGCCAAAATCCGGGCCCAGCAGGCGAATTTCGGGGCGCCCGGCGTTCCAGGCGAGGGCGTGGGTGGGCTCGGTTCCGCCCCAGGCAATGGGCTTGCCCTCTTCCAGGAAGACCGCGTGCCGCGCCTGAGTTGATTTGTCGGTCCAGGCCTCAAAGGCTCCGTCGTGAAACACGTTGCAGTTTTGGTAGATTTCGAGCAGAGCGGACCCTTGGTGGGCTTGGCTCAGGGCGAGCAGGTCGCGAAGGTGGGCCGTACTGCGGTCCATGCTGCGGGCCACCCAGGTGGCGCCGGCCCCGAGGGCCAGCGTGAGCGGATTCAGCGGACGGTCCACGCTTCCGCGCGGGGTGGATTTGGTGACTTGACCCTCGCGGCTGGTCGGCGAAAACTGGCCCTTCGTCAGCCCGTATATTTCGTTGTTGAACAGCAAAATAGGCACGTTCAGGTTGCGGCGCAGGGCGTGGATGAGGTGGTTGCCTCCGATGCTCAGGGCGTCGCCGTCGCCGGTGATGATCCAGACGTCGAGATCGGGATTGGCCAGCTTGATGCCAGTGGCCACGGCCGGCGCCCGGCCGTGCAGCGAGTGAATGCCGTAGGTGTCGACGTAGTACGGCAGGCGGCTGCTGCACCCGATTCCGCTCACCACCACGGTGCGGTCGGGATCAGCTCCCGTGCTCGCGAGCACTTCGGTGAATTGCTTCAGGATGCTGTAGTCGCCGCAGCCCGGGCACCAGCGAACCTCTTCAGGGCTTTGGAAGTTCTTGGCGGTCAGTTCCATAGCGTAGCAAGTTCTTCTGAGGTGAAGGGCTGGCCGGTGGTTTTGCACACCGACTCCACCGGGCGCGCCCAAAGCCCCTGAAGGTGGTGCGCCAGCTGGCCCTCGTTCATCTCAATGACGACCACGCGCCGGTAGCGGTCGACCGCGGGCTTGAGCTCCGCGTGCAGGGGGTGCAGGTGGCGCAGGTGGATGTAGTCCAGCATTTGGCCCTCGGCGGCGCGGCGTTCGACGTCGCTGCGCACCGCTCCGTAGGTGGAGCCCCAGGCCAAGACGAGGGTTTCGGCGCCGGGGCAGCGCTGTACCCATTCCAAGGGCCCGTAGAGGCGGTTGGCGGCCGCCACTTTGGCGGCGCGGGCGCGGACCATGGCCTGGTGGTTGGCCGGCTCGTAGCTGATGCGGCCGCTCCCCTCTTCGCCCTCAAGTCCGCCAATTCGGTGGGCGCCTCCCGGGGTGCCGGGCGCAACCCAAGGGCGCACGCCGTGGGCGTCGCGTGCGTAGGGCGCCCCACCCGCCGTACCGCGGGGAGGCGTTATGCGGGGCAGTTCGCTGAGGTCGGGTATGCGCCACGGCTGGGCGCTCCCCGCGAGGTAGGCGTCGGAGAGCAAAATGACCGGCGTCATGCATTCCACGGCAATTTTGGCCGCCAAGAGGGCCGCGTCAAAGGCGTCGGCCGCCGTCCGGGCGGCAAGTACCGGAACGGGCGCTTCGCCGTGCCGGCCGTGGAGCGCGAGGCTCAGGTCGCTTTGCTCGGTTTTGGTGGGCAGTCCCGTTGAGGGTCCGCCCCGCTGCACGTCGATGAGCACCAGGGGCAGTTCGGTCATAACTGCGAGTCCGAGGCCCTCGGCCTTGAGGCTCAAGCCGGGTCCCGAGGAGGCCGTAACCCCCAGTCCGCCCGCAAACGAGGCCCCGAGCGCCGAGGTGACCGCGGCGATTTCGTCTTCGGCCTGAAGTACGGTTACGTGCTCGGGCTGCATTTTGGCCAATTCGTGCAAAATGTCTGAAGCGGGCGTAATCGGATAGCTCGAGTAGAGCACCGGCCGAGCCAGTTGGTGGGCCGCCGCAGCCAGGCCTAGCGCCACCGCCTGCGACCCGTTAATCGTGCGAAAGGTTCCGCGCTCGGCGCCGTGCTGCTCCAGCGTCACGCGGTAGTCCTGGACTTCGAGCGTCTCGGCGAAGTGAAGCCCCGCCTTGAAGGCCATGAGGTTGGTCTCGTCGCCGCGAAAAACCGCCCGAAGCTCCGCCTCGACCGCCGCAGCCGGCATGCTGTACATCCACGTCAACACGCCCAAAACCAGCATATTGCGGGAGCGCATTTTGTCGCGCTGCCCCAGCGAAACCTCGGCAAGCGCTCGGGCCGTGAGGTCTTTCAAAGGCAGCTCGAGCACCCGAAAGCGCGTGCGGGCCGCAGCCAAAAGGTCGGCGTCGGCGGGGAGCTTGGCGAGGGCCAGGCTGCGCGCGTCAAACCCCTCGGCGGCCGCGATCAAAAGGCCTCCGGGCTTGAGCTGGTGCGCGTACTTGGCGTAGGCCGCGGCATTGAAGGCCAAAAAGCAGTCGGCTAGCGCTCCGGGGTCGTGGATGGCGTGGCCCGCGATGCGAAACTGAAATCCCGAAACCCCGCTCACGGTGCCCTGCGGCGCCCGAATCTCGGCCGGAAAGTCCGAGAGGGTGCGCACGTCCCGTCCCGACTGGGCCGCGGCGCGAACCATTTGGCCGCCGAGCAGCTGAATTCCGTCGCCGGAATCCCCCGCGAGCAGCACGACTACGCTAGGCTCCATGGTCTAATGCAACGACCTCCTCGATTTCGGGCGCATGGCTGCGCACGCTGTTCTCGACGCCGAGCTTGAGGGTCGTTTGGTTGACGCTGCAGCCGTGGCAGGCGCCCAGCAGCCGCACAAACACGCGCGGAACCTCAATTTTCACGAGCTCGATGCCTCCCCCGTCGCTTTCGAGGAAGGGCCGCACTTCGGCGAGGGCCTTTTCTACGCGGGATTCCAGGGTCATACGTCGCGCTTGGTGGTTTTGCAGCCAGCCATCGTGGTGATGCGCACGGCCTCCGTGGGTGGAAGGTTGGTTACGCGGTCCGCCAAGGCGGAAACCACGTTGCGGGCCAGTTCCACAAAGGCCTCGCGAACCGCCCCGTCCTGCTGCAGCGCCGCAGGTCGGCCCACGTCGCCGGCCTCGCGAATGCTCTGCACCAACGGAAGTTCGCCCAAGAAGGGCACGTCGAGTTGTTCCGCGAGGTTGCGGGCTCCGTGGCGGCCGAAAATGTGGTACTGCTCGTCGGGGTGCGCCGGCGGCGTAAAGTAGGCCATGTTCTCGGCGATTCCGAGCACCGGAATCTGAATGGCGTCCATGCGGAACATGCCGACGCCCTTGCGCGCGTCCGCCAGGGCGACCGCCTGCGGCGTACTGACCACGACGGCGCCGGTCACCGGAAGGGCCTGCACCAAGCTCAAGTGGATGTCGCCCGTGCCCGGAGGAAGGTCCACCAGCAAAAAGTCGAGCTCGCCCCAGTGGGTCTCTTGGAGCATTTGGTTGAGGGCCTTGGTGGCCATCGGTCCGCGCCACACCACCGCCTGGTCGGTGCCGGCAAAAAATCCGATCGACATGATTTTCACGCCGTAGGCCTCGACCGGATCCATCTTGCGGACGCCGTTGACCTCGATTCCGCCTGGATTGGCGCGCTGGACGTCAAACATGATGGGCATGCTGGGGCCGTAAATGTCGGCGTCGACCACGCCCACGCTGAAGCCCATTTCGGCCAGCGAAACGGCGAGGTTGGCGGTGACCGTCGACTTACCTACCCCACCCTTGCCCGACGCCACGGCAATCACGTGCTCGACGCCGGGAATGGGCTTGCCGCGCAGCACATTGGCGTTCTCGGCCGGGGCCGGCATGCGCACCTCCAGGTTGACTTTGACCGCCACTTTGGGGTCGATCGTGTGCACGGCCTTGAGCAGGTCGACCTCCAGGCGCTTCTTTTGGGCGAGCGCCGCGCTGTCGCTTACGACGTCGAGCTCAACTTCGCTTCCGAAAATCTGAACGTTTTTTACGTGGCCGGATTCCACAAGCATTCCGTTGCCGCTGGCGTTGGCAACCTGCTTGAGCGCATCCATTACGGCGGATTTGGTCATAGCGGCAAAGGTAGCATCTACAGCTCCGCGCCGCAGATGACGTTAGTCAATAGTCGTAAGTTCGGCCGGGAGCTTTTTGTTCGCCAACTGTCCGCAGGCCGCGTCAATGTCTTTGCCCCGCGAGTGGCGGACTTTGGCCACGACTCCAATGCGCGCGAGTCCGTCGACGTAGGCCTGAAGGGCCTCGGGCGACGCCTGGCGAAAGCGCTCGTCGCCGATGGCGTTGTACTCAATGAGGTTGACTTTGCACGGAACCCGTTTGGCCAGCTCCACCAAGGCCCGCACGTCCTCGGGCTGGTCGTTGACGTCGCGCCAGACGACGTACTCAAACGTCACCTTGCGCTTGGTGGCGGAATACCAGTACTCGAGGCTGGACCGAAGCTCCGCAATCGGAGCCACGTCGTTGACCGGCATGATTTGGGCCCGCACTTCGTCGCGCGCCGAATGCAGCGAAACCGCGAGGTTGAACTTGACCCCGTCGTCGGCGAGTTTGCGAATCATTTTGGGCAGGCCCACGGTACTCAGCGTGATGCGCTTGGGCGACAGCCCCAGCCCCTTGGGCGAGGTGATTCGGTCGATGGCCTCGAGCGTGTTTTTGTAGTTCATCAGCGGTTCACCCATGCCCATAAACACGATGTTGGTGAGCGGACGCCCAAACTCCGCCTTTCCCTGCTCGTGAATGGCCCGCACCTGGTCGTAGATTTCGTCGGGCTCGAGGTTGCGCATGCGCTTGAGCCGGGCCGTGGCGCAGAACGCACAGCCCATGGCGCAGCCCACTTGGCTGGAAACGCAGGCCGTGATGCGCTTTTCGGTCGGAATCAGCACGCTCTCGACCACCAGGCCGTCGTGCAGGCGCACGGCGTTCTTGAGGGTGCCGTCGCTGGACCGCTGCACCGATTCGATGCGCTGGGGGCGGAACTCAAATTCCTCAGCCAACTTGGCCCGCAAGGCCTTGGGCAGGTTGGACATGTCGTCGAAGCTCTGGGCTCCCTTGGCCCACAGCCAGTCGTAAACCTGGTCCGCCCGGTAGGCCGGCTCGCCCCAGGAGGCAAAATGCGCGCGCACCTCGTCGCGGCGAAGGCTTCGAAAATCGGGCTTGTCTGGCATCAGTTGCGCTCCGGGCGAAGGCTCATGAACACCCACTTGCGGCGCTTGATTCCGGGAATAACCGCTTCGCCCGGCAGACCCAGGTAGCTCCGTCCCCGCTGGGGAATGAGCACGGCGCGCTCCTTGCGGTTGTCAATCAGGGGTACGTAGTCCAGGCTGCCGTCGGGCTTCAAGGTGACCTGTGCCAAGATGGCGTTGGTCGGTTTGTTCATGATGCGCGGGGCTTGGTGATCTGCCCAGCGCTTGTCGTTGCCCTTGGCGTCGTTGAACAAGAAGTTGAAGTTCTCGCCGTCGCGCGCCACTAAAAATCCAGAGCGGTATCCGCCGTCGTTCACCGAATACTGCTTTTTGGGGATCACCGATACGCGCTCGATGGCACCCTCGCCGTCGACCATCATCGCCCAAATGTTGTCGTAGTAATAGTAGTAGGTCGTAGTGGTTCCGTTGCGGGTCTGGGTGGTAACCACGACCATGTCGTAGTCCTCCATAAGTACCAAGCTGCCGCCTCCTTCGCGGGGCAAAATTCCGCGGAACACATAGGTTTCGTTGGCCAGACCTTTGCGGCGCGCGCGGGCCGTACCGTCGCGGCGGCCGTCGTTCAGGTAGTCAAACTCCTTGAGGTTTTTAAAATCCGAAGAGCTGCGCTCCAAGGTCTTTTGGTCGAGGGTCAGGTAGAACATTCCGCTCGTGGACCCGTAGCGCTTGTCGGAATACATGCCGCTGATCGCGACTTTGCCCGCGACTTGGTCGGTCTCGACCCCAATGCCGCCCACCACGTACTTGTCCTTCATGCCGAGGTCCACTTCCTGAAACACCTCGTCGTTGGGGTCGGCATGCAGAATGAAGAACTCGCGGTTCGGGGCAAAGAGCTTCGTTTTTTCATTCTTCTCGCGGTCGGGAAGACGCGAAGCCAGCACGTACACGTCGCCGTTGAGCGCGTAGTCCACGTCCGCCAATGCGACGCGGTTTTTTGCGTGGTCCACCTGAACTGAGGCACCGCCTACGGGATTTCCCTCGCGGTCAAAGCGCTTGACCTCGACGCGCAAGTCTTCTTTGCGGTCCTCTCCCGGAAAGCTCACAATCGCAAAACTCGTTGCGTCGCGGTTCCAGCTGATGCGAAAGTCACCCATGGTCCAACGTTTGGCCGAAATCCGCACCAGTTCGTTGAATTCAGACAGGTTGCCTTCGGGATCGATCGTGCGCATCAGCACGTAGCGCAGGTCATCTGCCTTGGAATAGGCTTGGTAAAACACGTAGGTGGTTGGCCCAAAAGTAACCATGCTGTGAAACGTCGCTGGGGCGTCGCGGTACCGGTCGATGGACTCCTCAATTTGCCAAACCTGAGTCATGGTTTCGCGGTCGTAGCGCGCGTAGTAATTCTTGGGTTTGCGAAGCAGCTTATAGTAGCTGCCGTAGGTCATGAAGTAGCTGGAATCCAGACTGGTGACGTAGTCCAGCTGAATCTCGCGGTCCTTGTAGCCGCGGCTCCAGCGCACTTCTAACGTATGGGGCACTTGGGCCAGCAGTGCAGCGCCGCTCAGCACTGACAAGATGAAAAAAGAAGTCAATCGATTCATAGCATCAAAAGTACAGCAATTCAGATGGCAAGAAATTTGCCGAAATCCGGCAAAGTATCTTTACCCCATGAACGCACGCCTTCTTTTGGCCGCTTTGGCCGTGACCTTAGCTACTTCGGCCACCGCCCAAGTCACCGTGAAACGCTACAGCGTCGACGGCACCACCAGCACCACATCCGGCGGGGGGCGAAATGCCGAACGCAACCGCCAGCGCCAACTCGACCGCTACCCTACCGCCGTGAAGTTCAATGTGGCCCCCTTCTTTGCCGGGCACTACCCGGTCTCGGTGGAGTACCGCCTCAGCCCCTACGTCACAGTTGAGGGCGGACTGGGCCTCACGACGCACAACAGCCTCGACGCATTCATCAACGAGGCGGTGGTATGGGACAACAACGCCTTTTACACCGCAGATAGCCGCGTGCGTCCCGGCTCCAGCCAATCGGCCAACATCAAAGTATTTCCGGGCGGAGACTCCTACGACGACGGCTTTTACCTCGGGTTCTTCATTCAAAACCGACGCTACAACAAGCTGTTCACCGGGGCGGACGAGAATTTTACCAGCTTCAAGCAGAACTTCGACCAGGGCCTGATGATCGGCACGCAGCTGCGCTCCAGCGAACGCATCATGGTGGATTTGAGCATGGGGCTTTCCAACCGCTACGTCAATTTTCCGCTCGTGCTCGAAGACTACACGATCGACCCCGTCACGGGCCAGGAGCGCTACGTAGCGCGTCTAGACGAAACCCAAAACGCGCGCAGCCAAAACCTCGGCTTTTTTGTAGGCATCAAACTAGGCTACCTGCTGGCGGCCGCACGCTAGAGCCGAGCGCCACCAAAGAAAAAGGCCGGCCCGCGAGGGTCGGCCTTTGTTTTTAGTCCGAAATCCGCCCTACACAAACAGCAGCGCGTCGCCGTAGCTCAAGAAGCGGTACCCCTCTTTGACGGCCGTGCGGTAGACGTCCATGGTGAGTTCGTATCCGGCAAAAGCCGCGGTCAGCATGAGCATCGTCGACTGGGGCGCATGAAAATTCGTAATCATGCTGTTGGCCACCGTGAACTCGTGCGGCGGAAAAATGAACTTCGACGTCCACCCGTTGCCCGCCTTGATGCGGTGGTCGGTGATGGTCGAGGACTCCAACGAGCGAATCACGCTCGTGCCCACGGCGCAAACGCGGCGCTTTTCGGCCTTGGCCTGGTTCACGCGCTCGGCCGTTTCGGGGTAAAGCCAAAACTGCTCGGACTCCATTTTGTGCTTGCTGAGGTCTTCGACTTCCACCTGGCGGAACGTGCCCAAGCCCACGTGCATCGTCATTTCGACCGTGTCGATGCCCTTGATTTCCAGCTTTTTCATCAAGTTTTTGCTGAAGTGCAGCGAGGCCACGGGGGCCGCCACGGCGCCTTCGACTTTGGCAAAAATGCTCTGGTAGCGCTCCTCGTCAGCGGCCTCCAGGGGGCGCGTGATGTACTTGGGGAGCGGCGTTTCGCCCATCTCCTTGAGCTTTAGGCGGAACTCTTCGTAGCTGCCGTCAAACAAGAAGCGCAGGGTGCGTCCGCGCGACGTCGTGTTGTCGATGACCTCGGCCACGAGGCTGTCGTCGTCTCCGAAGTAGAGCTTGTTGCCGATGCGGATTTTGCGGGCGGGATCCACCAAAACGTCCCAAAGGCGGCTTTCGGCGTTGAGCTCGCGAAGCAAAAAGACCTCGATCAAGGCGCCGGTCTTCTCCTTGTTTCCCCACATGCGGGCCGGGAAAACCTTGGTGTTGTTGATCACCAGCAGATCGCGCGGCTCAAAAAAGTTGGCCAGGTCGCGAAAGTAGTGGTGCTCCATGCTTCCCGTTTCGCGGTTGACCACCATCAGGCGAGCGTCGTCACGGAAGTCAACAGGATGCTGCGCGATCTGCGCCTCGGGCAAATCGTAGCTAAAGTGGGAAAGCTTCATTTTCATAGGGGGCAAAGGTACCCTTTTGAACTAGGCCTTGTCAAGTGTGAACCCAAATTGCTCCTTTGGGGTTACCTTAAGACTATGGGAACGGACTTAGAACGCGTACTGCTCGAACGAAGCGCCCAAGACGGCGCGGCGTGGGAGGCTTGGCTGGCCGAAGACACGGCGCAGCGCTCCAAACTTGAATCGCCCTTTCAGCGCCAAGGGGCCCTTCCGCTCTCGGCAATGAACCGGGACCGCATCCTCCACGAGCGGCACCTGCAGTCCCTGTGCGTCGACTACCGGCTGCGCTTTTTGGACGCCAACCACTTTGCGGGCCGCATCCCCTACGAAGCCGTTTCGGCCATGGAGCGCCTTGACGCCGCCGCAGGCGAGCGCTTGAACGGATACAAAATCGTGGCGCCGGCGTCGATGTTCCGCCTGAGCTACCAAGACAAAGACCCCCTGCTCATGCTGGACTTGGGCAACGGCTACTACTACCTCGTGCACAAGTGGGGCGGCGAAGTCAACCCCCTGCGCCGGATGCTGATGTACCCCCTGCGGTCGTTTCCCAGCATGCTGCGCAGCGTCGTGGGATTTTGCGCCCTCGTGGCGGCCCTAGTTCCCGAATCCTGGCTCGGCGAGCATCCCGGATTCGTGCGCATCATTTTCTTTTTCTACCTGCTCTTTGCGACGTCGGCGATGACGGCGCTCTACGGATTTTCTCGGGCCAAAAACTTCAGCGAGAACCTCTGGACGTCGCGCTACGACGACTGAATCGCCGCGAGCACCTCTTCGATGGAGTGCATGGAGGTAAACGGCGCCACGCTCGTGCGCCGCAGCGCCGTCAGGTAGGCTCCGCAGCCCAAGTGCTCGCCCAGGTCGTGCGCCAGCGAGCGGATGTACGTTCCCTTGCCGCAGTGCACGGTCAGCTCGCAGTGCCGTTCGTCCAGCGGGCGGAACGCCAGGGCGTCTATGCGCACGCTTCGGGGCTGCAGCTCAGCCACTCGGCCGGTTCGGGCAAGGTCGTAGGCCCGCGCGCCGTCGATTTTCACCGCGCTGTATTGGGGCGGAACCTGCATCACCTCCCCGGTGAAGGCCGCCGTGAGCTCAGCGACCGTCGCGTCTCCCAGAGAGGGCAGCGGTTTGCCCGTGGGCACTTCGGGGGTCTCGGCGTCGAAACTGGCCGTGACCGCGCCCCACTTGACCACGGCCACATAGGCCTTGGCGCCGGCCATCACCGATTCGATTTCTTTGGTCTTGCGGCCGACGGCGAGCACGAGCATGCCGGTGGCCAAGGGGTCTAAGGTTCCGGCGTGGCCGATCTTGATGCGGGTTCCGTAACGTCGTTTGAGGGCGTTGCGCACCTTGGCGACCACATCGAAGGAAGTCCAGCCCAGGGGCTTGTCGACGGCGAGCCAAAAACCAGTCCGCGCCTCGTCGAGGGTGTCGGGTACCCTTACGCCAGCGCCGTCCACAAACTCGCGAGGCCGCCTACGGCAAAGCAGTAGTAGGCGAAGTACTTAAGTTTGGCGCGCTTGACCATCTGAATCATGGTGCGGCAGGCCCAGAGTCCGGTAATGAAGGCAGCGACAAAACCGAGCATCAGCGGGAGCAGCAGGGTATCTGAGGCCGATTCGGGATTCGCCGCCATGTCGACCACGTCGAGCAGCATTTTGCCCAAAATCACGGGAACGACCATGAGGAACGAAAAGCGCGCGGCTTTTTCGCGGTCGATGCCCAGAAGGACGCTCGCCGAAATGGTTGCTCCGCTGCGCGAAATGCCCGGCAAAATGGCGATGGCCTGAGCGATGCCCACGGCAAAGGCGTCTCCGAGCGAAACTTTTTTGTGGGTCTTCTTGGCTTGGTCGGCCATGAGCAGGAGCAAGCCGGTGACCAATAGCATGAGGCCCACCAGCAAGGTGGAACCCTCAAACAGGCCTTCAATTTGGTCTTCGAAGAGCAGGCCAATGACGCCCGCCGGAATCATGGACACCAGAATGGCGCCAGCGAACTTGCGGTCTTCTTCGTGGCCCTTGACGATTCCGCCCAAAATCGACACGATGTCTTTGTAAAACACCACGACGGTCGAAAGCGCCGTGCCCGCGTGCACCGTGATGGTGAACAGCAGCCCGGTCTCTCCCGACATTTCAATTCCCAGCAGCGAGCGACCCAGTTCGAGGTGGCCCGACGAGCTGACCGGCAGGAACTCGGCCAATCCTTGAATGATGCCTAGGATGAGTGCACTCAGCCAATCCATCGCTTAGGCCTTGGGTTTGCGCATGATGGCCCACACTTCGAGGGCAAATCCCATCACGATGAACAGCGGCGCCACCACGATGCGGCGGGCGCTGAACAGCTCGGGGTTGTACACGTTGGGGTCCTCGGAACCGCCACCCGACATGAGCAAAAATCCAAGGACAATCAGGGCCAAACCGGCGAGCATGAGCACGTAGTTGCCGCGTTCAAAGAGGAAGGTCGTTTTCATTTATTCGTAGAGTTGGTGGGTTTTAAGCGCAAGGTAGCGGTGCACCGACAGGGCGGTGGATGCCGTCGTCAACAAAATTCCGACCGCCAGCTGGCCCAGGGCCAGGGCAGCCCAGAGCGACCAGGTAAGGCTCACAGCCAGTCGGGGCCATTCGTTAATCAGCACCGCATACGTCGAGGCGAGCAAGAGGGCGGCCAGCAGTCCGCCCAGGGCGCCCAGAATCAGTCCTTCCTTCAAAAAAGGCTTGTGAATGAAGGACTTGGTGGCACCCACCAGCTGCATTGTCTTGAGCGTGAAGCGGCGCGCGTAGATCGCCAGACGCAGCGCATTGTTGATGAGCATCAGGCTCACCAGCAGCAAAACCGCCACCGCTCCCAGCATCGCCGAGTTGATTTTGCCCACATTTTGGTGGATGACCGACACCAAGTCGCGGTCGTAGGCCATGTTTTCGATGATCGACGACTTGGCAAAGCGCTCCTGAAGCTTGGCCAGCTGTTCGGGGCTCACGTAGTCGGCTTTGAGCTTCACGTCGATGGCGTCGCTCAGCGGATTAAAGCCCAAGAAATCCACGAAGTCCTCGCCCAAATCCTTTTGGAACTGCACCGCGGCTTCGTCTTTTCCCACAAAGCGGAGGCTGCGAATCTCGGCCTCGTCGGACCATTGCTTGATGAAGGCGTCGGCCTGATCCTGGCTCGTTTCGGGCTTCAGAAACAGCGTAAACGTAAAGTTTTCTTTGAGGTCGTCGGTTAGCACCTGCGACTGGTAGGCCAAGGTGGCCATGATTCCGGTTAAAAAGAGCACGAGGCCGATGCTGAGCACCACCCCGGCGTAGGAAAAGCGCACGCGGCGCTTGTTAAAGGCTTCTTCTCCTTGTGCTTTGGCCATGGGACAAATCTACGCGAAATCCGAGGCACGGGGCTACTTTTGCCGGCATGGAATACCGACCGACCGAATGGGATGCCCGCGCGCAGCAGTTATGGCGCGAATTAAACGTGTACCGCGCGGATTTTCCGTCGGATCGGAAGCCCTTTTATGTACTCGACATGTTCCCCTACCCCTCGGGTGCGGGGCTCCACGTGGGGCACCCGCTGGGCTACATCGCCAGCGACATTGTCAGCCGATTTAAGCGCCACCAGGGCGTTAACGTGCTGCACCCAATGGGTTTTGACGCCTTTGGGCTTCCGGCGGAGCAGTACGCGATCCAGACCGGCCAGCACCCCGCCGTCACGACCGAGACCAACATCGAACGCTACCGCGAGCAGCTCAACCGGCTCGGACTGGGTTTTGACTGGAGCCGCGAGGTGCAAACCTGCGACCCCGACTACTACCGCTGGACCCAGTGGGTATTCCTTCAGTTGTTTGGCGCCTGGTACAACCAGCAAAGCGAGCGCGCGGAGCCGATCGAAACGCTCGTGGCCCACTTGAGCGCGCGGGGCACCGAAGGTCTGAACTCCGCCCACCACGGGGAACCCCAATGCACCGCGGCCGAATGGGCCTCCATGGACGCGGCGCAGCGCGAAGCGCTGCTGCAGCACTTCCGCCTGGCCTACCGCAGCGAGTCGCTGGTCAACTGGTGTCCGGCCCTCGGAACCGTGCTCGCCAACGACGAAGTCGTGAACGGTCTGAGCGAGCGCGGCGGCCATCCCGTCGTGCAAAAGCCCATGCTTCAGTGGTCCATGCGCATCAGTGCCTTTGCCCAGCGCCTGCTCGACGGCCTCGAGGAGCTGAACTGGAGCGACAGCATCAAGGAATCGCAGCGCCACTGGATCGGCCGCAGCCAAGGCGCCCGGATTCGGTTTAAAGTGCTCGCCGGCGGAGCCGGCGAAGCCGGCGAGGCTACTAGCAACCAGCTGCTAGCTGCCCGCGGAGCCGAAGTGCTTGAAGTGTTTTCGACCCGGCCCGATACGATTTTTGGCGCCACGTTCATGGTGGTCGCTCCCGAGCATCCCATGCTCGGGGCGTGGACGACCGAGGCCCAGCGGGCCGAAGTGGAGGCCTACTGCGAGCGGGCGGCACGCCGGAGCGAGCGCGACCGCCAAGCCGACACCAAGACGGTGAGCGGCGTGTTTACGGGGACCTACGTGGAGCATCCGTTCACGGGGGCGCCGATCCCGGTGTGGACCAGCGACTACGTGCTGATGGGCTACGGAACGGGGGCCGTGATGGCGGTTCCGGGGCACGACAGCCGCGACCACGCGCTGGCCAAGGCCATGGGCTTGCCCATTGTGCAGGTGGTGGCGTCGAGCGAGCCCGTGGACGTGCAGGCCGAGGCCTTTGAGTCCAAGTCGGGGCGCGCCATGGCGTCGGATTTTTTGGACGGATTGGCTACGGTTGAGGCGATTGATCGCGCCATTTCTGAGTTGGAGGCGCGCGGATTGGGCGAGCGCACCGTGCAGTACCGCTTGAGGGATGCCGTGTTTGGCCGCCAGCGCTATTGGGGCGAGCCCATTCCGATTGCCTACCGCGACGGGGTTCCGGAGGCGCTGCCGCTCGAGGAGCTTCCGTTGATGCTGCCCGCCGTGGACAAGTACTTGCCCACCGAAGACGGGGAACCGCCGCTGGCGCGCGCGGAGCGCTGGGTTTCGGCCGAAGGCCTTCCGCTCGAGACCACGACCATGCCCGGATGGGCCGGTAGCTCCTGGTACTTTTTGCGGTACATGGATCCGCACAATGAGTCCGCCATGGTGGACCGCGCGGCCGCCGACTACTGGGGCCAAGTCGACCTGTATGTGGGCGGAAGCGAGCACGCCACCGGGCACTTGCTCTACAGCCGTTTTTGGACGCACGCGCTCCATGATTTGGGCCATATTGGCTTCCGCGAACCGTTCAAACGCCTCGTGAACCAAGGCATGATTCAGGGAATCAGCGCGTTCGTGCACCGCATCGAAGGCACCCAGACCGTGGTGAGCGCCGAGCTCGCCGCGTCCTACACCACCCAAAAGCTGCACGTGGACGTGAGTTTAGTGAACGAACGCCACGAGGTGGACCGCGACGCCCTGCGCGCCTGGATGCCCAGCTGGGCGGGCACCGAATTCCTGCCGGCCGAGGGCCCAATCAAGGTCGAGCGCGAGGTGGAGAAAATGTCGAAGTCCAAGTACAACGTCGTCAACCCTGACGCGCTGGCCGACCAGCACGGAGCCGACGCGGTGCGCCTCTTTGAAATGTTCCTCGGACCCATCGAGCAGAGCAAGCCCTGGGATACCCAAGGCATGTCGGGCGTGGTGGGCTTCTTGAAAAAGTCGGTACGACTGGTGGAGAAAGGGCACGACGGCGAAGCCTCCGCCGAAGAGCTGACCGCCCTTCACACGCTGATTGACAAGCTGCAGCGCGACGTCGAAACCCTGTCGTTCAACACCTCAGTGAGCGCCATGATGATTGCGGTGAATGCTTGGGGCGGACTTCCCCAGCTCGCCCGGACCACGCTGCGCGACTTTGCGGTGCTGCTGGAGCCCTTTGCGCCACACACCGCCGAAGCCCTTTGGGCGGAACTGGGCGGCACGGGAAGTGTGGTACTGGCCCCCTATCCGGTGCTGAACCCTGCCTACCTCGTCAGGGACCGCGTGCAGTACCCGGTGCAGTTCAACGGGAAAACGCGCTTTCAGCTCGAGATGCCGGCGTCTGCGTCGGCGGCCGAAGTCGAAACGGCCGTGATGGCCCACGAAAAGACGGCGCACTTCCTCGAGGGCCGAAGCCCCAAAAAAGTTATTGTGGTGCCGGGCCGGATTGTGAACGTGGTGGGCTAGCCGAACCGCGGCTGCCCCCCAGGCGGTAGTAACCGTTGGTAATCCAAAGCATGACCAAGCCGAAGCCGACTCCGCCCACGATGAGAAGCTGAGCCACCCCCGATTCCGCCGAAAAACTCATTTTCAGCAGAATGGTGGACACGACAAAGCTCGAGTTTCGAATGATGGTCGGAAAGTCGTCGCTGTACAGCAGCGAGAGCAGTAAAATGAACACGTCGCTGACAATCAGCACCGTGTAAAACTGGTCAAAGAACACCGCGTTGAGGTCGGTTACGGGGTGTTCCAGGGCCGATCCGCGCTGAATCCAGTCCGCCAGGCTGGTGGCCGCCAGGCCGGCGAGCACGAGGAACAACCCAAAGGCCAAGAGGTTTTTGGCGCGCACAAACCGACGTAGGTTTCGGGCCTCGGGCTGGTCGGGGAATTCCTGTTCGGCTACGTAGCCCGAAATGCGGTAAAACCACAGCACGCTGGCGTATACCACCAAAACGCAGAGTAAGTCCCACACGAGTTCGGCCATGCCTGGGCCCCAAAAGCCCGTTTGGCCCAGCTCGAGGTGCGTCAGGTCCTTGAACACGCCGCGAATCAAGATGAGGACCATGATTTCGTACTGCTTGGCGACGTAAATGGTTGTGGACCGGCGCAGGTAGTAGACCAAGAGGTAGGTCTCAAAGAGGAGCAGCACCGAAAACGGCGTGTAGATGGCATTGATGGGGTGGGCAAACAACGGCCCCCCGATGAAGTCCGAAAACCAGGGCTTCACCGCATAGCCCAGCAGGTGAACCAGGAAGCTCAGAATTGCGGCAATCAGCGTGTACCGACCCAGCCGGGCCCGGAATTCCGGCGTAAAGGGCCATTCCGCCCAGCTAAGATTGTAATTCATTTCACTGATTTTCAGTGAAATGTACAACAAAGTTCGGGACAACGGCCCTAGGCCTTGGCCAGCGAATCAAGCACGGCCTTGCGCGGCTTCATTCCCGATTCGAAGTCGGCCCAAAGCGAGCGCGGCAGCGGGTCGGCGCGCTGGATCGGCTCTTTGAGCGGGTCCACTTGCCGGCCGTTCTTCCAAAAACGGTAGCACACGTGCGGACCGGTGGCAAGTCCCGTCGACCCCACGTAGCCAATCACTTGACCCTGCTCGACCCGGGCCCCGTTGCGAACGCCCTTGCCGATGCGGCTCATGTGCAGGTACTGGGTAGTATACGTTCCGTTGTGCTTGATTTTCACGTAGTTGCCGTTGGCTGAATTATAGGCGGCCGCGACGACGGTGCCGTTGGCGGTAGCCAAAATGGGCGTACCTGAGGGAGCCGCGTAGTCCGTCCCCAAATGGGCCTTCCAGCGCTTCTGCACCGGGTGAAAGCGGTTCATGGTGTAGCGGGAGGTGATGCGCGCAAATTCCAATGGCGCCTTCAGGAACATGCGCTTCATGCCTTCGCCTTCGTGGTCGTAGTAGCCCTCCACGCTCCCGTCGGCGTTTTGGTAGCGAAACGCATAAAACGACTTGCCGTTGTGGAAAAACCGCGCCGCCAGAATTTTGCCCGTTCCCACGAATACGGTGTCGTCGACGTAGGACTCCTCATAGATGACCTCAAAACGGTCTCCGGCCTGAATGCGGAAGAAGTCGATGGTCCAAGCGTACACTTCAGACAACTTTACCGCCACCGCCGGCGAAACCCCTTGCTTCTCGAGGGTCGCATAGAGCGAACCGTTGATTTCGCCGCCCACAGCCCGTTCCTTGGTCACTTTGGGCCGTTCCACCTTGCGCACAAAGAGGCTGTCGCGGAGGCCAAACACCACGTATTCCGCCACCGAGGGCTCGTAAATGAAGTAGGTCACTTGGCGCGTGCTGTCCTTGCTGCGCAGCAACCAGTAGGCGTCGCCGGCGCGCCACTTGCGCGGATTAAAGTCCTCGGACCCCTTTTGCAGCAGCTCGTCGACCTTCACGGCGTCGATGCCCCAGGTGTCCATGAGTCCGCCAAAGGTTTCGCCCTCGGCGACCTCGTAGCGCTTGGCGTCGAATTCCCGCAGCGAATAACCAAACAAAAAGCCCGGATCGACCTCCTCGCCCTCGGCCTCTGCCCTGCCCGCCGCCGACGGAAGCACCTTGGCCAGCAGCCACAAGCTGAGGATCAAGCCCAGACCGATGCTCACGGCGAGCCAGATCGGTAAGTTGCGCTTTTTTGCAGATTTTTTGGTCATCGAGGGCTCTAAAATACGGCCAAACGACGGGGGAAAACCCTGTTGATAAGTACAAATTGCCTAAAATGGGGGTAACGCAGGGGTTACGCTAAAGTCAGGTATTTGCAACTCAATGAGTTCCCGCCGCCCCCTTCCTGTCGTTGTGCTCAGCGACCTTCACCTCGGAACCTTCGGGTGCCACGCCCGAGAGCTGCTCGCCTACCTCAAAGGCATCCAGCCCGAGGTCTTGATTCTCAACGGAGACATCATCGACATCTGGAATTTTAAAAAATCCTACTTCCCCAAAAGCCATTTTAAAGTGGTCAAGCGTCTGATTTCTATGGCGCAAAAGGGCACGGAGATTTACTACCTCACGGGCAACCACGACGAGCTGCTCCGCCGATTTGCCGACGCCGACTTGGGCCGCATTCACCTGCGGAATTCGCTCGTGATGACGGTGGGCGGCGTGCGAACCTGGTTTTTTCACGGCGACATCTTTGACGCGAGCATCCAAAACGCCCGCTGGCTGGCCAAGTTGGGCGGATGGTCCTACGACCTACTCATCTGGGTGAACCGCGGCCTCAACATGGTGCTGGAACGCATGGGGCGCGAGAAGTACTCGCTGAGCAAGACCATCAAGGATTCCGTTAAAAAAGCCGTCACCTACGTGGGCGATTTTGAACGCGCCGCCGCCGAGATGGCCGTGCGCCAAGGCTACGGCCGAGTGGTCTGCGGCCACATACACCAGCCCCAAATGCGCCAAATCGCCGTTGGCGATCGGCGGATTGAGTACTTGAACTCCGGCGACTGGATCGAAAACCTAACGGCCCTTGAGTGGGACGGAACCCAATGGACGTTGTACCAGCACCCCGACGTGCGGGAGCCCGAAGAGGAAGACCAAAAAGTAGATGCTTCGGCGCGCGAACTGCTGACGTGGGTGCTGGCCGAAACCGAAGTTCCGCAATGAAACTTCTCTATGCCGTTCAGGGCACAGGCAACGGGCATGTGGCTCGGGCCCGGCACCTGATTCCCGTGCTCTCGGCCTATGCCGACGTCACCGTGTGGATTTCGGGAACGGAGAGCCAAGTGGACCTTCCGGTGGCCCCGGCGCGGCGTTTTGCGGGAATTTCGTTGAAGTACAACCGCCGGGGAGGCCTGAGCTACCTCAAGTGCCTGACGGACAACGACTGGCTGCGGTTTGTGCGCGACGTGCTCCGCGCCCCCATTCATGATTTTGACCTCATTATCAACGACTTCGAGCCGGTGAGTGCCTGGGCGGTCCTGCTTCGGGGCGGAACGCTGCTCGAGCTCAGCCACCAAGCGGGCGTGCGGCACCCGGGTGCCCCCAAGCCCAAGCGCCCGCATGCGCTCGGTGCCTTTATTTTGGCGAACTACGCTCCGTCCAAGCAGGCGATTGGGTTCCACGTGCAGGCAATTGAGCCCTTCGTACGCCCTCCGCTGATCCGCCACGAGGTGCGGTTTGCCGAGCAGCGCCCGCAGCCCCAACTGCTCGTGTACCTGCCCGCCTACGGAACCGCCGAGCTGGTCGCGGCCCTGAGCGACTGCCCTGTGCCGGTGCGCGCCTTTTCGCCCCGGGTTGCGGAGCCCGAAGTACACGGTGCGCTGCGCCTCGAGCCGGTGGACGCCCTGCGCTTCCTCGAGGCGTTTTGCACGTCGGATTCGGTGCTGTGCAGCGCCGGTTTTGAGCTGCCTACCGAGGCGCTTTTTCACGGCAAACGGCTGGCCGTAATCCCGATTGCCGGACAGTACGAACAGGCCTGCAACGCTCTAGCGCTGCGCCAAGCCGGAGCCTGGCACGCCCAGAGCTTGGCGCGCTTCAAGCTGCTGAAGTGGCTGAAGAGTCCGCCCCCGCCGAAGGCGAATTGGCCCGACTACAGTGAAGAATTGGCGCGCGAACTGCTGCGCTTTGCCCCGCACAAGCTCGCGCCGAGCGGTTAGTTGGCGACGGTGCCCCAGGCTTCGCGCTCGGCGTCGGTCCACAAAAACGGAAACGCAATGCGGAGCTGGAACTTCGGCGGAAGGTACTTGGGCCAATTGGTGCCGCCGGTAGCGCGGGCGTCGGTGGGCTGCTTCGCGAGGTAGCGACCGGCCGTCTTCAAATGCTGCATCGGCCAGCGCACGTTCACCTGCTGGTCCAGCTCGCGCAGGGCCTCGCGAAGCGAATCGCTCAACTCGCCGCGGGCCTCCAGGGCCCGGGCTCGGTCCGACAGCGTGCGTCCGTGCACCCGCTGGGCCCGCTCGGCGAACGCCTTCGCGTACTTTTCCTCAAACTGCTTGAGCGTCAGCGTCTTCTCGCCGGTGGCGGCGATCGTGGCGCCTCCGCGCCAGTAAATCTTATCGAGCAGCACCAGCGGATCGGTCTCGCTGGCAAAATCCGCGCGCACGTCGAGGTGCACCAGCTCGTTCAGCCGCGCCAGCGCCATCTCGATCATGCGGTACTGCCCCGACTGAAACCCGCTCGCCGGAATCAGCGCCATGCGAAAGCGCAGAAACTGCGCGCGGTCCATGCCGTCGGTCATCACGGCAAACGACTGCTCGAGCGCCCCAAAGTAGCGGGTGCAGCGCCGCACGTGCTCCGCCAGCGCCTCGGCGTGCGCCGGAGTCCAGTCGGCCGTCCCGGGCATCGGGGCGTCGAGGGCCGCGTCGAGCTCGTGAAGCACCAGCTTGAAGTACAGCTCGGTGATCTGGTGGTACATGATGAAAATCGGCTCGTCGTGGTGCGGCGTGCGAGGCTGCTGCAGGCTCAGCAGGCTGTCGAGGCGGATGTAGTCCCAGTACGTGAGGTAGTCGGCCTCGAGGAGTCCGTCGAGAAAATCGACCAGTTCCTGGCCCGAGGCCGCATACTTGCTGCGCAGGGCTTCGAGGCGTTCCAAAAGCGAAGAATCAAGGGTAGTCATGCCGCAAAGCTATTAGCTAACGGGCAATGCCGGGTCCTTAAGCCTTGGAAATCGTAAACGAAAACGTGGTGCCTTCGCCCGCCGTCGAATTCACCTTGACCGCGTGGCCGTGCGCCTCGACGATGTGCTTGACGATGGCCAGTCCGAGGCCCGTTCCGCCGATTTTTTTGGTGCGCGTGCGGCTGCGGTCTCCGCGAAAAAAGCGCTCAAACACGCGGCCGAGCTCCTCCTTGGCAATGCCGATGCCGTTGTCTTGCACGAGCACGTTGTAGGACTTTTCGCCGGCGTCTTCGATGGCGACGCGCAGAAATCCGCCCGGCTCGTCGCGCGAGTACTTGATCGCGTTCGAAATCAGGTTGAGCACCACCTGGTCCATCCGCTCGGGGTCGGCGAAGACCGCGCAGTCCTCGTCGGGGTCGTAGTCGCGCACCACCGTCAAGCCTTGCTGGGCGATGCGGTCCGACATCTGCTCCAGGGCGTCCTCGATTTGCTCGGTGAGGCTATAGCGCTCTTTTTGCAGCACGAGCTGGTCGCCTTCGAGCCGGGCGAGCACGTCCATGTCCTGCACCAAGCGAATCATGCGTTCCACGTTGCGCGAGGCTTTTTTGAGGTATTCCTTGCGGACCTTTTGGTCCTTAATTCCGTCCAAAAGCGTCAGCACGTAGCCCTGAATGTTGAAAATCGGCGTGCGCAGTTCGTGCGACAGGTTGGCGATGAACTCGCGCCGCACGTCGTCGCGAACCTGAAGGTTGCTGAGCTCGGTGGTTTTCTTCTGCGCCCAAGAGGCCACTTCCATCTCCACCTTTCCGATTTCTTCGGCGTCGGCCATGAGCGACGTTTGGTAGCGGTCGGGGTTCGAAATGACCTTGTAAATTTTCAACAGCCTCGAATACAAAAACTTGCGGATTAGGTATTCCGCCAAAAATGCCGTGGCGCTGGCGATGAACGTGCTGAGCAGCGTGATTTCGAGGTAGGGCACCTCTTGGACGGGAAGCGGCAGGGCGCCGTCGTCGGTGTGCACGAGCTCGAACATGGCAAACATGACGAACCACACCACCGGCCCCAGCAGGATTCCGATGAAAAAAGCAATGCGTTCCGGACGGTCTAGCACGCCCCGAAGTTACTCTTCGAATTTGTAGCCGACGCCCTTGATGGTCTTGATGGTGTCGTCGCCGATTTTTTCGCGGATTTTGCGAATGTGCACGTCGATGGTTCGGCCGCCGACGATGACTTCAGAACCCCACACGCGGTCCATGATGGAATCGCGCGAAAACACCTTGCCGGGCTTGCTCGCCAGCAGGTGCAGCAGCTCGAATTCCTTGCGGGGCATTTCGATCAGGTTGCCCTTGAGGTACACCTGGTACTTCTCGAGGTTGATCGACAAGTCGCCGCGCTCGAGGCTGCCGACGGGTTCGGCATCTTTTCCGTTGCGGCGCAGCAGGGCCTTGACCCGGCTGGCCAGCACCTTGGGGCGGATCGGCTTGGTGATGTAGTCGTCGGCTCCGGCGTCAAAACCGGCCACTTGGCTGTAGTCTTCTCCGCGCGCACTCAAAAAGGCGATCAGGGTGGTGGCGATGTCGGGGTTGGAGCGGATCGCCTCGCAGGCCTCGATGCCGTCCATGCCGGGCATCATGACGTCGAGCAGAATGAGGTCCGGGCGGTGTTTTTTGGCAGCTTCGACGCCCTCGGCGCCGTCTTTGGCGGTCACCACCGCGTAGCCTTCTTTTTCGAGGTTGAAGGTCACAAATTCCCGAATGTCCGGGTCGTCGTCCACGAGGAGAACGGTTGGTTTTTTAGCCATGGTGCGCGTGATTGGTCCAAAAGTACACGCTTTCCGGTCGCGCGCTCTACCGTTTACCATTTTTTATCGCGGATTTAACCATTTGACAACACGGCGCAGAGCGCCCAACGCGAACTAACTTTGACGGAATGAAACCCTGGTCCGCACTTTTTATTGGTCTACTGATTAGCAGCACGTTAGCCGCGCAGAGTCCCGAAAGCCTGCGCATCATGACCTACAACCTCACCTACTTCAGGGCGTACACGTCCTTCTGCACTTCGAGCAACAACCCACCGGGCGCCAAGGAGGGATGGCTGCAGACGGTGGTCGCCCACGCCCAGCCCGACCTGCTGGTCTGCAACGAGGTCGACGGGAGCAATTCAACCGCCCACAGCCGAATCCTCAGCCAGTGCCTCAACACCAACGGCGAAACCCGATGGGCCGCCGCCGACCTCTACACCAACGGTAGCTCGCTGATCAACGCGGTGTACTACGACCAAAACAAGCTGGGCATAAAGTCCCAGGGAATTATTAGCAACGACCTGCAAAACAGCAGTTTAGTTCGTGGAATTGACGTAATTCGCTTCTACTACAAGGACTCGCTTTTGGCGTGGAATCCCGACACGGTGTTTTTCACCCTGTTTGCGGGGCATTTCAAGGCCGGCAATACCGCCACGGACCTCACCGACCGCCAAAAAACGGCCGAGGCCATCATGAACTACTTGGTAACCAAGCCGCGCGACCCGCACTACGTACTTTGCGGCGACCTGAACATGCCCAAGAGCCAGGAGGCCGGTTTTCAGCAGCTGCTGAACTACAGCAACGCGACGGTTCGGTTCTTCGACCCTGAAAATCAACTCGGAAACTGGAGCTCCAACGGGAGTTTCGCGGCGATGCACACCCAGTCGACGCGGGACGCGCAGACCAACAGCGGCTGCTTTTCGGGCGGGGGCCTCGACGACCGCTACGACCACATTTTGACCAACCAGGCGATGCTGAGTTCGTCGGCCCGCATGCGCTACCTCCCGGCAACACTGCGGCCGTTGGGGAACGACGGCCTCCACTTCAACGTGGCACTGAACTCGGGCACCAACAATTCGGTGCCGTCGAATGTGCTCACGGCCCTGTACGAACTCTCGGACCACCTGCCCGTGGTCGCCGACTTTGAGGTGGCGCGCTTGGGCATCGGGCTGCCGGAACGCCGCGAATCCGCCGTGCTGCACCGCACGACGACGGGGGAATGGACCCTCAGGCGCATCGACCTCGGAGGCGACTGGGCTGTCGAAGTTTTTGACGCCACGGGCCGCCTGCTCGAGCGCTCAATTTGGCCGGCCGGCCAGGCAGAATGGACCCTCGGGGGCGCGGCACGGGGATTTGCGTTCGTCCATGTGCTCGCCGGGTCGGCAAGCAGTAAATTTGCGGTCCCTCGATGAACCGTATCCTTATTTTTATCCTGATTTTCAGCGCACTGCACTTTAAGGGCGCGGCGCAGAGCTTTCAGGAACGCAGCACCTCGGCCAGCCTAGTTCGGTTGAGCGTCACCAATGTGGGCACCTTTGGCAACGCGTTTCGAGGCTACCGCGACGGCACCGGCACGCCCTCCTGCGAGTTCCCCGCGGGCTCGGGTACCGAACACCTCTTTGAATCGGGGATTTGGGTCGGCGGAATCGACGCCGGCGGCGGAATCCGCGTCAGCACGTCGGCCTACGACGCCCCGCAGGGCTACGCTCCAGGACGGGGCGGGTTTGAGTTTACTCCGGCCAGCGGACTGACTGAGACTTCGTCCCTCAAGGACCACCCCAACTACCGCACCAACGCCGTGTCGCACCAGGACTTCAGCGCGACCTGCGTCGACACCAACATCCTCGTTCCGGGAACGACGATCCCCATCAGCAACCACCTGACGCCCATGGGGATTTCGATGCAAATGGCGACCTACAACTGGAACTACCGGTTTAGCGACTTCTTTGTGGTCGTGGACGTTACGCTCAAGAATGTCGGAATCGAAACCTACAACGACGTCTACGCGGCCCTCTGGGCCAACAAGGTCGTACGGAACATCAACCGCACCCCGGCTGGAGCCGGCGGCGCCGTGTTTTACCAGCAAGGCGGAAACGGCTACGACGACAGCCTTCAGCTGGCGTACCGCTTTGACGCCACGGGCGATCCGGGGTGGACCGACTCCTACATCGGCCAGAAATTCCTGGGCGCCGAAGACAAAAACGGATTCCATCATCCGCTCGTCAACGGATTGGACGACCACTACCACGCATGGATTTTCAACAACTCGGGCCAGGCCCTGTACTTTTTTCCGACGACCGACGACCAACGCTACGTCAAGATGACCCAGGGCCTCAACCAAGACCCCTGCTGGAGCAATCCAAACGGGGCGCCCTGCGCGGCCGGCACCGGCGCCAACATCCAGGCCCAGCTGAACGCCGCCGGCAACCGGAGCGACCTTCTGAGCGTGGGGCCGTTCCAAAACTTTGCGCCCGGAGACGAGATCAAGCTCGCCTTTGCCTTTGTGCTGGCCAAAAAGGTGGACGACGGCCAGCCCAACACGGTGAACAACAAGGTCCAGCGCAGCCGACTCCGCGCCAACGCCCAATGGGCCCAAACCTGCTACAACGGCGAAGACCAGAACTTTAACGGAATCCTCGACGCCGGCGAAGACCGCGACGGCAACGGCGAGATCACGCGCTACATTTTGCCCAGTCCGCCCGACGCCCCCCAAGTGCGCGCCGTGCCGGGCGACGGCTTCATCGACCTCTTCTGGACCGACCGCAGCGAGCGCAGCGTGGACCCCATTAGCCAGCGCGAAGACTTTGCGGGCTACCGGGCCTACGTGAGCCAGCTCGGTTTTGACGTCGACGCGAGCCAACGCACCGCCGAAACGTTTCGCCTCTACGGCGAATGGGACCAGCGCGGCGACGGAGTGTTTTACGAAACCGGCCTCGAACCCATTCAACTCGTGGAGCCCGTGCAGTTCCAGGGCGACAGCCTGACCTACCGCTACCACGTGCGCCTCGAGAATGTGCCCAACGGATGGCAGCGCGCCGTGGCCGTCACGGCCTTTGACCAAGGAGACCCCGACACCCAGCTGGAATCGCTGGAATCGAGCTTTGCGCAGAGTTCCGCCCGAGTGTTTCCCGGCACGCCCGCCCGCGAAACGATGGCCGAAAATCCGCCCTACGTCTACCCCAACCCTTACTACGCCGGGGCCGCCTGGGAAGGCCAAAGCGCCTTTCAGGACGAGAGCCGCCGCCTGATGTTTGCCAACCTTCCGGCCCAGGCAGAGATCCGCATTCATTCGCCCGCCGGCGACCTGCTCGACGTGCTGCACCACAACGCCCAGGGAAGCGACCAGTTGAGCCAGCGCTGGTTCCGCACGTTTGCCAACCCCGAAGAGCAGCGCGTGGTCCTTTCGGGCGGCGAGTACGCCTGGGACATCCTCTCCAAGGACCGCCAAATGATTTCGCACGGCCTGTACCGCTACACCGTGCTCAACCTCGAAACCGGAGAATCCTATTCCGGCCATTTTACGCTGATTAAATAACCATGAAGCACTTTTTTACCCTTCTCGCGACGGCGCTCGGTTTTGCGGCTGCAGCCCAGACCTACTACCCGATTTCCACCCTTCAGTACGTGTCGCCCTCGCAGCTCGCGGCCTGCAAGGACTCCTCGGGTTTTGAAGGCCAGATTGTCAAAACCGTCGGCATCGTCGTGACGCCGGGCAACGTTTCTGAGGTTCCCTCGGGCTCGGTACAGGGCGGACACCGTCCGTTCTTCTTCATCGTCGACACCGCGGCCCAGGGCGCGGCCGGTCCGTTTCGCGGCATGGAAGTCATGGGCGTCTACACCAACGCGCAGAACCAGCTCGTGACCCTTCCGAACGTGGAGTACTTGATGCCGGGCGACCTCATTCAGTTCATTGGCAAGGTGTCGACCTTCAACAACGGAACCCAGCTCGAGGCCACCAGCGCCAGCAGCATGACCATCTTGGGCACGCGCCCCGTTCCGACTCCGGCCGTGGTACCTGTGGGCGCCCTGAACGACCCCCAGCGCATCAACATTCCGACGACGGGCGAGCCGTGGGAAAACGCCTTCGTCGACCTGCAAAACGTGACGGTCACCGAGGTGATTTTGTTTGGTGGAAACCGCGTCAGCTTCAACGTAGTCGACGGCAACGGCAACAAAATCAACGTCTCGGACCGCTTTTTGGCCCAAAAGCTCCCCAGCTACCAGACGGTAAACCCGGCTTCGCCCCAGACCACGGGGCAGTTTGTTCCGCCCGTGCCCGGAACGTTTTACAGCAGCCTCAAGGGCATGATTCGCCACGACGGCAACGGCTGCTTTACCGCCGGCGGAACCCGTGGCTACGAGCTCAACCCCTTCTCGGCCGCGCACTACCAAATTGCCTATGCCCCGCCATACATCAGCAACTTCGAGCGCGATCCGATGATCCCGACGCCCAACCAAAGCCCAGATTTGACCTGCAACATCACCGACTTTGACGGCACCGTGGATTCCGTGCACGTGTTTTACTCGACCAACGCGAGCCTCCAGCCCACGCAATTCACCAAGGCCGTGATGCCGCTCGTGGCCGGTTCGACCGACGAATACGAATTCAGCCTTCCGAGCGCGCCCAACGGAACCCTGATGCGCTACTACCTGCGCGCCAAGGACGACGACGGCAACGTGTCGTACTACCCCACCACGCCCGTGGGCCAAGCCCAGCCCAACGTCGACTACTACACGGTGCGGACCGGCGGCATGAAGGTCTACGACGTGCAGTACACCCAGGCCTCCAACGGCAATTCGCCCTACCTCGGCAAGACGGTGACCCTCAAGGGCTTTGTGACGGCCTCGACCAAGCCCTACGACCTCGGGTACCTGTACCTTCAAGACGCCGACGGCGGACCCTGGAGCGGCATCTGGTGCGTCGGTTCGGGCATCACGCAGTTCTTCCGCGAGGAGGAAGTTCAGGTGACCGGCCTGGTCGAAGAATACTACGGCATGACCCGTTTAAACGTTTCGAGCGTTTCGCGCACCGGCCAGCGCCGTGCGCTGTCCGCCTCAGTGCTGAACCCGAGCGACAGCGCCAGCAAGTGGAACTGGGGGTGGGAAGCCTACGAGGGCTGCTATGTGCGCCTGGCGGACCCCAACCAAGCCAAGCTGCGCGTGACCAACCCGAACCTCGGCTTTGGAGACTTCGCGGTTTCGCAGTCCCCGGGCGCGGGCTACTGGCGCCGCACGTTGGTCATGGCCGGCCGCCAATCGGCCACGGCCTTTGGCTCGCTCTACGTGCAGCTGGTGAGCGACCTGCAGTACGACACGATCGACGGCGAGATGATGGTGGACCCCATTCTGGTCGCCGACACCATGACCATGGACGCCGTAGAGGGCATCCTGTTCTACGGATTCAGCAACTTCCGCGTGCTTCCGCGCAACAACGACGACTTCATCGGAATTAATGTCGCCCTCGACTCGACGGCGCTGCCCAAGTCGACGATTGGCCTTCACGAAGGTTCGGCCGCTGGGCTTCGCAGCTTCCCCAACCCCACGGCCGACGTGATCGTGGTCGAGGGACCCGCGGGCACTTGGGTGCTCAGCGACCTCACCGGCCGAGCGGTTCTGCGCGGACGCCGAAGCGCGGCACCCACCGAGGTGGACCTGAGCGGACTTTCGGCCGGAACCTACGTGCTTACCCTCGATTCTGAAGGCCGCCGCCTCACCTACCGCGTCGTCAAGCAGTAATTCCCCAACCGCCGTGCGCCGCCTCCCTGTGTTCCCCCGTCCCCGCCCTGCCGTGCGCCTCGCGGCGCTCAGCCTGTCCCTCGGGCTGGCGCTGGCATGTGAGCCGGGGGTTCCGGTGGAAAACCAGCTGCCCGAGACGCGCATGTCGGTTGACCGCATCGACCTGAGCGGGCCCAACCGCCTGAATTCGGTGGTCAAGCTGGCGTGGTTCGGCAGCGACGCCGACGGCTACGTCGTGGCCTACGAACTTCGGGTGGGCGAGGGCCCATGGGTGCGCACGACGCAGACCGACAGCACGCTGGTGCTGGGCATTCCGGCGGGCCAGGACACGGCCGACCTCGCGGTGGAAGTCCGCGCCATTGACCACGAAGGCGGAATCGACCCCAGCCCCGCCCGGCTGGTGGTGCCCATCAAAAACACGCCCCCGTCGGCGGAATTCACGACCTCGAGCTTTCCCGACGTGCCGGTGTGGAACGCGGTCACGTTTCAGTGGTTTGCCGAAGACCCTGACGGCGCCGGCAGCATTACCGACGTCGAGCTTCGGGTGAACGGCGGAGCCTGGCGCCCGATTGATCCCAACCAAAAATTGGTGAGCCTGGTGCTCCACGCGAGCGGAGCGACCACGCTGTACTACGGCAACCAAGAGGCTTCGGCGGCCAACTGGGGCTACGCTCTCGATACCGCCGGACCTAGCCTGCTCGAAATTCGCGCCCGCGACCTCGCCGGAGCCTGGTCCGCGCCCGACACCGCCCCGCCGGTCACCGTGAAGATGCCGCAGTCCAAGCTGCTGGTGGTGGCCAGCCACAGTGCCGCCGCCGACGCCGCCTGGTCCAGCGACCTCGCGGCCTTGGGCGTGGACTACGACCTGCTCGACTTGCTCAGCAACAGCGGGGCCGCGCGCCCTCGGTCCTGGAACCCCGGGTTCCGCCACACCCTTCGGGGCTACGACGCCGTGGTCGTCTACACCGCCTCGTCGGTCATGCTCGACCCCCAGACGGGGCTGACGAAGCTCCCGCTGGCCCACATGGGCCCTGCCATTCAGCGCTTTGGCGAAGCCGGCGGACGGGTGCTGGTGAGCGCGTCGTTCAGCGCGACTTCAGACCTTACCGACCTCGTCGGCACCTTCCCGATCGACGGACTCGTGACCAGCACCGGCCAAGTTCGGTTGGTGACCGATTCCGCGCTCGTGGCCCAGCAAAGCGGATACCCCAACCTCAAGTCGACCAACGTGCTCATCGGCCTCACCCCGATGGTAGCGAGCGCCGACGCCGAGGTGCTGTACCGCGGGCAGCTCAGCAAGCTGTCGGGCTGGCAGGGCGACAACCTGATGGGGGTTCTGCGCCGCAAGCAGGGCGCCGTGCAGAGCGTGTTTTTGTCGTTTGACCTGCACCGCCTCGACGGCCAAAACGGCCAAATGCGCCGCGACGCGCTTCAAAAAATACTGATCGATGAATTTGGTCTCTAAAATCGCGGTTGTGCTGGCGCTGCTGGCGAGCTTTGGGGCTTCGGCCCAGAAGCTCGGCGTGCTGCGCGGAACCGTGCGCGACGCCGAAACCGGCGAGGAGCTTCCGGGAGCCGGCGTGAGCCTGGTGGGCACCTACCTCAACGCGGTCACCGACGTCAACGGCAACTTTGTGCTGCCCAAGGTTCCGGTCGGCGAATTCAGCGTCAAGGTGCAGATGATGGGGTACGGAACCAAGCAGATCAACGGCGTCCGCGTGACCCTTGGCCAAACGACCGTGCTGAACGTCAAGCTTTCGAGCGACATCAACGAGCTGCAAACGGTCACCGTGGTCGGCAAAAAAACCGCGGTCGACCTCGAGCGGGCGGGAAGCGAACGCCTCATTGGCACCGACGAGCTGCGCCAAATGAACGTGCGCAACGTCGAAGACGCCGTGGCCACCCAGGCGGGCGTGGTCAAAACCACCGACGGACTTCAGATTCGCGGGGCGCGGGTGTACGAAACCGAATACCTCGTCGACGGAATCAGCGCCCAAGACCCGCTGGCGGGCACCGGATTTGGCGTCAGCGTGCAGTCGTCGGCCATTCAAAGCATTCAGGTGACTACGAGCGGCGCGAGCGCCGAGTTCGGCGGCGGTTCCAGCGGCGTCGTGAGCACCCAAATTCGCGAGGGCGGAGACCGACTTGAGGTTTCGGGCCGCATGCAGCGCGACTACCTCGCCCGACCCACCGCGGCCAGCAGCTTCTTCAACGACCGCGGGGAGGCCACGCTGGCGACGCCCGTTCCGTTTACCAACAAACGCTTAACGCTGTTTACCAGCGCGTCGTTTGACCTCAGCGACACCTACTTCCCCACGGTGGCCAAGCAGCTGCACTCGTCGCTGTTCAAGGCCAACGACTCGCTGTGGGCTCCGCGCCAGGACAACCAGTGGTCGCACTCGCTGAAGCTGGGCCTGAAGGTGTGGAAGGGCGGAAAATTCACGCTCAGCAACCAGCACTCGCTGAACATCAACCAAAACACGCGGAGCCTTCAAATCGTGGGCCTCGACGCGCTGCTGACCCCGGGCTACCAGTACATCCGCAGCAAGGACCTGGACCGCGCCACTACCTACACCCACCACTCCAACCTGACGGCGCTCGGATTTCAGCAGGTTTTTGGTCCGAAATGGGGCCTCAGCGTGAACGCCGGCCGGCTGTTTACCAACCTTCGGGCCGACGCCAACGGCCGCCCCTTCCGCCAAGAGACGGTCGACGAAATCCTCGACGAGGCCAACATCATTTCGTACCCCGTGAGCGTGTTTAACCCGGGCGACCCGTCGGGAACCGTGTACATTCGCCCCGGCGACGGCCTGTACAACAACGGCGGAATCGCGCCCACCTGGCACGACCACTACGTCGAAGAGTACACCTTGCGCCTCAAGGCCAACTACTACCCGGCGGGCGGCGTGCACAAAGTGGCCTTCGGAACCGAAAACCAGTGGAACGAGTACCAGTGGGTCGACGTGACCGCCCCCTGGGTGGGAGCGCCGATCAAGCTGAACGACAGCACGTTCACCGAGTCGATTTCGATCGGTTCGTCGAACGACATTTGGAAGGCCCGTCCGCGCGAGCTGGGCGCCTTTGTCGAGGACCGCATCACCTACAAAGGCCTGCAGGCCACCCTGGGGCTGCGCCTGAACATGTGGGCGCCGGGAAGCTTCGCCGACGAGGCCATCGCCAACCCCAATTCGCCCGTAGTCGACGCCGTGCGCGCGGACTACCTCGACAAGACCCTCGGCCTCGCCGGACTGCGCTGGAAGGCCCGCCTGCTGCCGCGGCTCGACGTGACGTTCCCGGTCACGCCCAACCACGTGCTCTACTTCAACTACGGCCACAGCATGCGTTTGCCGCACCCGCGCTTCGTGTACGCTGGCCTGGATCCGGTCTACCAGGACCGCAGCTTCTTGAGCTTCTTGGGCAACCCCAACCTCGACCCCGAGGTCAACGTGGCCTACGAGGTGGGCTACAAGGCCGCCTTCAGCCGCAGCTTTGGGGTGACGCTGAGCGCCTACAACTCCAACCGCTTCGACTACATCGTCTCGCGCCGCGTGTTCGTGCTCGACGCCACCGGACGGCCCGTCACCAAAACCATGTACATCAACCAGGACTACGCCCGCATCCAGGGCGTCGAACTGGGCCTGGAATGGCAGCTCTCCAAATGGCTGCGCTGGGTGGCCAACACTTCGCTGCAGTCGGCGCGCGGAAAATCCAACAGCGCCCGCGAATCCTCGCTGCAGATCGAGCAAAACGGCGAAGTTCCGCTCAGCCGCGAGCAGTTTTTGGCCTGGGACCGCCCCTGGAACCTCAATTCGAGCTGGTTTTTTCAGGCCGACACCTCCCTGCGCGTTTGGGGCATTCCCCTGCGCGGACTGGGCGGATTCCTGCAGTACCGCGGCTCGGCCGGCTACCGCTACACGCCGCAAACCCTGGTGGGCGTCAACGACTTAGGCCGTCCGCAGTACGCCATTCAGGTCAACGAATTTTTGGCCAAACTGGGCACGCCCTGGCATACCTGGGACGCCCGACTGACCTACGACCTCGCCACCGCGAAGGGCCGCGGCGTGCAGTTCTCCATTGACGTGCTCAACGTACTGAACCGCCGCAACGCCCAGCTCATCAACCCGGTGACCGGGCGCGCCTACGAATACGGCGACGACGTGCCCAACACCTGGCGCGACCCGCGGCCGGAATACAACGGCCCGCAGGAACGCGGACTCGACCCGCGCGACCCCTCGCGCTACAGCCCGCCCCGTCAAATCCTCTTTGGCCTTCAGTTCAAGATATGAAGACGACCTTGACCCTCCTCGCGGTGGCCCTTGGCCTCCCGGTGCTCGGACAGTGGCTGCCCAGCTACGGCGGGGAACGCGCGGGCCAGGCGTCCTACAGCTTTTTGAAGTCGGACTACCACATCGCCTCGGCCGGAATGGGCTCGGTGGGCAGCATTTTGGGCGGAGACGCCCGCAGCCTGGGCTACAACCCCGCCGGACTGGCGCGCACCCCGGGACTGAGCGCCGCCTTTGCGAGCGTGGGCAACGGCAGCGGCCTCGAGCAGGGTTCGGCCTTTGTCGCCTCCAAAATTCGCGGGCGCAGCGCCGCTTGGGGTCTGGGAATCCTGCGGCTCCAAACGGGCGCCTACGAAGAGCGCACCGAGTTCCGCCCCCAGGGCACCGGCCGCTTGCTCTACGACGCCCAAACCGCCGTGCTCCTCACCTATTCGCAGCAGCTCACCGAGCAGTTCCAAATGGGCATAACCCTCAAGGCCCTCAACGAGACCTACAGCTCGGGCTACGCCGGCTGGGGCGCCGCGGCCGACGTGGGCTTTCAGTACCACTTGCGCGAAGAGGGCCTGCGCTTTGCGGTCGTGCTGCGCAACTTCGGCGCGCCGGTGGGCCTTCGGGGCAATGCCTGGGCGGTGCCCTACAACCGCGACTCCCTGTCGTCGCTGGAGTCCGCCAACCTTCCGACGGAATTCGCCATCGGAATCCACTACCGGGCCCTCGAACGCGGAAAGCACCACCTCGACGTGGCGGCGCAGCTCGTGCACCCCAGCGACAACGCCGAGAACTACCGGGCTGGCCTCGAATACCGCTACGCCGACCAGCTTTTTGTGCGCAGCGGAATCATGCTCAACCAAGCCGGACAGCCCTACCCGACCCTGGGCCTCGGGGTGGCCCAGCAGCTCGGCGCGACGAAGGCCCTGCTCGACCTGGCCGTGCAGCCCACCGCCGGAATGGGCACTTGGTCGTCGATAGGGCTCACGCTGATTCCGCACTCAAAATCCACGAAATGAAGAAGTTGCTGGCCATAACCGCCGTGGGCCTGAGCCTGATTGGCTGCGAAGACTACTTGGGTTCCAAGACCGACCTCGACTTCATTGAGGTCCCCAACTACGGCATCCGCGAGATCGCCTACGTGCCCATTCAGCCCGCATTCGACGGATTTGTGCACCCGACCGACCTCTGCATCGGCTTTGACGAGCTCATCTACGTCGTCGACGCGGGTACCGAAGAAATCGTGTGCCTCGACGAGTCGGGCGCCGAGCAGGGCCGGTTTAGCGTTCCGGGCGTCAAGACGGTCCGCCAAGACCGCCGGCTCGACCTTCTGGCCATTGGGACCCACGACACCAGCATCAACGGCGTGGCGTACACGCTTCCCGCCATTTACCGCATCAACCAAACGGCGCCGAGCGGCTACGGTCTCGACTACGCGCGGATCGTCCACAAAACGGTGCACCCGTTTTACTTCAAATCCACATTTTCCACGGGCGACGCCAACGCGGAATTCGGCCAAATCGCCATTTTGGCGAGCGCTGACCCCGCCCTAAACAACCGCTACTACGTGACCCGGCGCGGCACCATTTCCAACAACGCCAACCAGGGTCCCGACCAGGCCGTCGTGCTGTTTGACGCCCAAGACCAGTACGTTTCGCCGCTGAGCGTCACCACCTCCGCCGGCTTGTTTGCGAACTACTTCAAGGCGCCGCAGGGCATCGTGAGCTTTGCGCAGCCGCCCCAACTGACCGCGCGGGCCGGAGACGACTTCTGGTACACCTCACTCGATGCCAACCAAGAAATCCGCGTGCAGCAAATCAACCTGGTCGAAACGCCCTACGGCGCCGACTACAAGCCCGGCGTGGCCCTGCCCAATCCCGACCGCACCGACCGATGGATCGGGCAGCCCGGCCTGTTTGAGCGCCCCGTGGGCATGGCGATGGCCGGCGACCAAACGCGCTACCTCTTCGTGGTCGACGAGGCCAAGGACTCCGTCTTCCAGTTTACCGCCAACGGCCTCGAGGGCATTCCTCCGCCCCCCGCGAGCGGCGAAACGCGCTACGCCAAAGTTTCGTTTGGCGGACGCGGAACCGGCCCCATGCAGTTCAACGGCCCCGTCGCCGTGGGCTACTGGCGCAGCATCCTCTATGTGGTCGACGCCGGCAACGGCCGCGTCAGCCGATTTAAGAACACCTTAGACTTTGACTAACGTTTAGCTAACCCTTCGCCCGCGCTTTGGGGGTACCTTTGCCAAAGCAACTTTTTGATCTGAACATGAAGCACGTTTACGCCCTTTTTGCCGCCCTGCTTGCGCTCGCGGCCTCGGCCACCCACTACCAAGTCCAAGTGGGGTCGAACTACTTTGCCCCCGCCTACCTCAGCATTCAGGTGGGCGACACCGTTACCTGGACCCAGGTCAGCGGCAACCACAACGTCAACGGCAGCTTGTCGACGTTCCCGAGCAACCCCGCGGGCTTCAGCAGCGGTGCGGTAGCCGGCGGAACCTGGACCTACACCTTCACCTTCACGACGGCCGGTACCTACGCCTACCAGTGTGACCCGCACGCCGCGATGGGCATGGTCGGCACCGTCAAGGTCACGACCCCCTGTACCGAGCTCTACTTCTCGGAATACCTCGAGGGCAGCAGCAACAACAAAGCGCTGGAAATCTACAATCCGACCAACGCGCCCATCAACCTTTCGGCGTACAGCGTCAAGGCCTACAACAACGGCGGAACCGCCATCTCCAACAGCCTCCAGCTGCCCAACAAGAACCTGGCGCCCTACGACGTCTACGTGATCGCCAACCCCACGGCCGTTGCCGCCATCTTGGGCGTTGCCGACACCACCTCCACCGTGACCTTCTTCAACGGCGACGACGCCATTGTGCTCTTCAAGAACAACGACACCCTCGACATCATTGGCGACGTGGGCGTGGACCCCGGCACCAACTGGGTGGTCGGAACCGGCGCAACCTCTGAATTTACGCTGGTCCGCAAGCCCAACGTGCGCAACGGCCAACTCGTGTGGACGCTTGGCGCCAACGAGTGGCTGGTCAGCCCCCAGAACACCACGACCTTCCTGAACGCCCACACCTCCAACTGCGGTAGCGGCGGCGGTGGCGGCGGAACGACCACCGGGCCGGCCGTTCGCGCCATTGGCACGATTCGCGGCGTGAACAACGACGGCGTGGCCGACTCCAATAACGTGGTGGTGCGCCTCCGCGGAGTGGTGACAACCAACGACTTCCGTGCCTCGGGCTACACCTTCCACCTTCAGGACGCCACGGGCGGCATCGTGGTCTTCCGCAGCGCCGACTTGACCAACTACGCCACACCCTTGCGCGGCGACTCCCTCGAGGTCTACGGAACCCTCAACCAGTTCAACGGCCTGCTGCAGATCATTCCCGACACGATCCACGTTCGCGCCCAAAACCGTCCGCTGCCGGCCCCGGTGGTGGTGACTACCCTGGGCGAGTCCAACGAGGGCAAGCTCGTGCGCATGAACAGCCTGAGCGTGACGACCTGGCCGGCCACGTGGACCGGTTCGGGCCAGAACATCACCTTGTCTGACGGAACCAACAGCTACACCATGCGCGTCGTTCCCCTTTCGGGCGTTTGGAACCGTCCGCAGCCCGTGGGCATGATTGACGTGATCGGCGGACTTCAGCAGTTCGACAACTCGCTGCCCTACACGAGCGGATACCAAATCTTCCCCCGCGACACCAACGACATCATCCCCGTGGTCGCCACCACCCCGACGATTCGCTTCGTCGGCGGCAGCGCCACCAAGCTCGAGGGCAACGTCAGTCAGACGATCAAGCTTCACGTGCAGCCGCACCTGATGACGGCCGGCAGCGTCACCCTCACCGCCACTCCGGGCGCTGGATTTGTGCTGGGCTCTGACGCCACCACGACGCCGGCCTTGAGCGGAACCACCTTGACCCTGCCCGTGCCGAGCATGGCCGACACCGTGAGCTTTGCCGTGAACGTGATCGACGACAGCAACATCGAGGGCAACGAAAACCTGCTCTTCACGATGACATCCGCCAGCACCGGCCTCACGGTGGGCGCGCCCTCGACCTTCACCTTCACGATCGCCGACAACGACGTCTACATTCCGACCCGCACCCTCCCGCAGGTCAAAGGCATCAACGCGCAGGGCATTCCCGACTCCAACAACAAAATGTGCAAGCTCGTCGGAACCGTCCTCGGCGTGAACACCCAGACCTTTGCCACCACCGGCAACGTGGGCTTCACCATCCACGACGGCAGCGTGGGCTTTGGCGTCTTCGGGGCCGGAACCAAGAACCTCGGCTACACCGTCAATGAAGGCGACGTCGTGCGCGTCATCGGCGTCATCGGCCACTTCAACGGCCTGGCCCAAATCAACGCGGACTCCATCGTCGTGGTGAGCACCAACGCGACCCTCCCGAACCCCGTCGTCATCACCGAACTCGGCGAAGTGACCGAAAGCCAGCTGATCCGCATGAACGACGTGTACGTCATCAACCCCACGCAGTGGACCAACGCCGGATCGGGCTTCTCCGTCAACGTCACCGACGGCACCGACACGATCCAGCTGCGCATCGACGCCGACGTGTCGGACGTGTACAGCGCCCCCTGCCCGGTGGGCACCTTTGACGTGGTCGGCCTCGGCGGACAGTTCGACAACAGCGCCCCCCACACCAGCGGCTACCAGTTCCTGCCGCGCTACCTGGCCGACTTCATCTACCCCATCCCCGTGACCTACGACCTGGCCATTACCGAGGTAATGCCGAGCTCCAACGATGCCAACAGCGCCATCAACGAGGACTGGTTTGAAATCACCAACTACGGCACGACCGCCGTCGACCTCGCCGGATTCAGCTGGGACGACAACTCGTGGAACCCCGGCACGGTGGTATTCCCGAGCGTAACCCTCAATCCGGGCGAAGCCCTCGTGGTGGCCCAGATTGACTCGGCCAACGAAGCCGCCTTCCGCGCCGCGTGGAACCTCGGACCCTGGGTTCAGGTGCTCGTCAACCAAGACTTCGCCACCGCCCAGCCCAGCTTCAGCGCCAGCGGCGACGGGGTGGCGCTCTTCGACACCTCAGCTACCGCCATTGAAGTCTGCCGCGCCGAGTACGCCTTGGCCCTCGCCGGCTACAGCGTCGAGTTTGACACCGCCTGCACCTACCTCGGCAACGCGGCCGTGGGCGTGCGCGGAGCCTACGCCTCTACCGGCAACGACGTCGGCTCGCCCGGCAACCAAAGCGTCGGACTGGGCGAAGGCCAGCTTCTGATTGGGCTGCGCCCCAACCCCACCACGGGCACGGTGCACCTCCAGCTTCCGGGCACCGCGAAATACCGCATCCACGTGCGAAACCTCAACGGACAAATTCTTGCCAGCCAGCAGGTTACTGCCGACCGCGCCGAAATTAACCTGAGTGCGCTCGCTCGTGGCATGTACCTTGTAGAGGTAGTAAGCGAAGCCGGCCGTACCACCCAACGCGTGGTTCTGCAGTAAGGCGGACTTCGAAATCCCAATTGCACCGAGCCGCTCCCACCCCGGGGGCGGCTCTTTTTTTGGGCCCCACACTATTGCAAGATGTTTTTGCGGTCGTATATTTGCACTCCCCAACGCGAAAGTAGCTCAGTTGGTAGAGCACGACCTTGCCAAGGTCGGGGTCGCGGGTTCGAATCCCGTCTTTCGCTCCAGAACAAAACCCGCCCCAACCGGCGGGTTTTTTCATTCCCCAACCATTCGCTTCTAGTAGCTAGTTACTAGTTGCCTGGGGTGCGCGATTTACGAATTTGATACGACTCAAAGTCCGCGGTAGCGGCGGCAAGCCTCCCAGAGCACCGCCCCGCCGCACACGCTCACATTCAGCGAGTGCTTGAGGCCAAATTGCGGCACCTCCAGGGCCCCGTCGCAGAGCGCCAGGGTTTCGGGCTCCACGCCGCTCACCTCGTTGCCAAACACCAGCAGGATCCCCGCAGGCGGCGTCGGCATCTGCGCCAGCGAAACCGACGCGTCGGTCTGCTCCACCGCGAACACGGCCATGCCCGCGGCCCGCGCGGCGGCTACCGCCTCGGCGGCGTCGGCAAATCCGCGCCAGGGCACCGTCTCGGTCGCGCCCAGCGCCACCTTGTCGAGCTGCACGTGGGGCGGACGGCAGGTGTAGCCGCTCAGCCAGAGTTCCGAGAGCCCAAAGGCGTCGGCCGTGCGAAAAAACGAACCCACGTTGTGGGCGCTGCGCAGGTTTTCCAAAAGGGCCACCGCCGGAATGCGTTCCGACGGCGACGCGAAGCGTTCCGCACGAATTTCCTCGGTCAGCCGTTTGCGCATGGTTATCTTCGCCATTCCGCCGCAAAGGTAGGTCGCGCTATGGCTAAGAAACCCGCAGAAACTCCGCTGATGACGCAGTACAACGCCCTCAAGGCGGAGTACCCGGAGGCCCTGCTGCTGTTCCGCGTCGGCGACTTTTACGAGACCTTTGGCGACGACGCCGTGGCCACCGCCAAGGCCCTCGAAATCGTACTCACCAAGCGCTCCAACGGGGCCGCCGCCGACATGCCGCTGGCGGGCTTTCCGCACCACGCCCTCGACGCCTACATGCCCCGCCTGGTCAAGGCCGGATTCAAGGTTGCCATCTGCGAGCAGCTCGAAGACCCCAAGGCGGTCAAGGGCATCGTCAAGCGCGGGGTCACCGAGGTCGTCACCCCCGGAATCGCCCACCACGAAACCCTGCTGAGCGCGCGGACCAACAATTTTCTGGCCGCCCTCCACGTCGACGGACCGCTGCTCGGCCTCGCCTTGGTCGACGTGTCCACGGGCGAGTTTTTTGCCGCCGAAGGCCCTCTGGGCGAAATCGACCCGTGGATGCAGTCGTTTAAGCCCAGCGAGGTGGTGTTCAACCGCCGAGCGGGCGTGGACCGCGCCCTCTTTGGCGCCGCGGTGCCCAGCGGCCTCGAAGACTGGGTGTTTGCTCCGGCGTTTGCCACCCGCACGCTGGGCGACCACTTCGGAACCGCCTCCCTCAAAGGTTTTGGCCTGGACGACGCGCCCCTCGCCACCATTGCCTGCGGCGCCCTGCTGCACTACCTGCGCCAGGCCCAGTACGCCAACTGGACGCACATCGAGCGGGTGCAGCGCCTGCGCCCGGCCACCCACCTGTGGATGGACCGCTTCACCGTGCGGAACCTCGAACTCTTCGGTCCCACCCATCCGGGCGGAGTCGGCCTGATCGACGTGCTCGACGCGACCGCCAACCCGATGGGCGCGCGGCTCCTCCGTCGCTGGCTAGCCATGCCGCTCCTCGACCCCCAGGCCCTGGGCCGCCGGCACGACGCCGTCGCCTGGGCCCTCGACCACCCTGAACCCGCCGCCCGCTCCGCGGCCGTCCTTGGCGAACTCCCCGACCTCGAGCGCATGGCCACCCGGCTCGCCACGGGCCGCATGGGCCCTCGCGACCTGCGCGCCCTCGCCCACTCCGTAGCCCGAATCAACGAACTGGCCTCGGAACTCAACGGGTCCGAACCCCTCGAGCACCTGCTAGCCGCCCTCGACCCCCTCGAAGCCTGGTGCGCCGACATCTTTGGCACCCTGGCGCCCGAGCCCCCCGTGCTGCTGGCCAAGGGCGGCGCCGTCGCCCCCGGAGTCAGCCCCGAGCTCGACCGCTACCGCGCCCTCAAGCGCGACGCCCGCTCCGTCCTCGAAGGCATCCTGCAGGCCGAGTCCGACCGCAGCGGAATCCCCTCGCTCAAGCTCGACTTCAACAACGTCTTTGGCTACTACCTCGAGGTGCGCAACACCCACAAGGACCGCGTGCCCGCCGACTGGATCCGCAAGCAGACCCTGGTCAACGCCGAGCGCTACATCACCCCGGAGCTCAAAGAGCAAGAGGAGGGCATCCTCCAGGCCGACGAGCGCATCGCCGGCCTCGAGGCCCAGCTTTTCGCCGACCTGGTCGCGCGCGCGCAGCGCGCGCTCCCCGCCCTCCTGCGCAACGCCCGCGCCCTGGCCGAACTCGACGTCCTGCTGAACTTCGCCGCGCTGGCGCGGCGCCACCGCTGGGTCCGCCCCCTGTTCGCGGAGCCGCGGGCTACGCCCGCCGGCGAGCGACTAGTTACTAGTAACTCGCAGGGCGCCGAAGGCGCCGCAACTAGCAACCAGCAACTAGCAACCAGCACCTGGAACGTCACGGCCGGCCGCCACCCCGTCATCGAGCAGCGCCTGCCCGAGGACCAGCCCTACATTCCCAACGACGTGCACCTGGACTCCGCGGGCGAGCACCTCTGGCTGATTACCGGTCCCAACATGTCGGGTAAGTCCGCGCTGCTCCGCCAGACTGCGCTGCACGCCGTCATGGCCCAAATCGGAAGCTTCGTGGCCGCCGAACGCGCCGAACTTCCGCTGCTCGACCGCGTCTTTGTGCGCGTGGGCGCCAGCGACAACCTCAGCGCCGGCGAGTCGACCTTCATGGTCGAGATGGCCGAAACCGCCTCCATCCTCAACGGCCTCACCGACCGCAGTCTGGTGCTGCTCGACGAAATCGGGCGCGGAACCGCCACGTACGACGGCCTCAGCATTGCCCAGGCCATCGCCGAGTACCTTCACGACCACCCCTTCAAGCCGCTGGTCCTGTTCGCGACCCACTACCACGAGCTCAACGAGCTGGCCAACCGCCTTCCGGGCATTGGCAACCGCCACGTGCGCATTCAGGAACTCGACGGCCGCATCATTTTCTTGCGCACCCTTGCCGAGGGCGGATCCTCTCACTCCTTCGGAATCGAAGTCGCCCGCATGGCCGGCATGCCGCCGAGCGTGGTGCTGCGTGCCCGTTCCGTTTTGCGCGAGCTGGAAAAAAATTCAAATCCGGAAAAATCCGAACGAAACCCTGAGGCGCCCGCCGCCCAACTTTCCTTCATCCAGTGGGAGGACCCCGCCGCCCAGGCCTGGCGCGCCGAGCTCGAGGGCCTGGACCCCAACGCCGTCACCCCCATGGACGCCCTGATGCTGCTCCATCGCTGGAAAAAAGAATTCTTACACAAGTAGCTAGAAACAAGGAGCAGGTAACAAAAAAAAGCCCGACCTAACGGCCGGGCCCCTCGCCCTCGAGCTGCGCTCGGTTACTTAATCACCACAAACTCCACGCGGCGGTTGTGCTGGTTCTTCTTCGAAATCGGATCGTTTTCGCCCTTGCTCACCACGTCGAAGCGCGACTCCGGAAGGCTGAACGTCGTCGTCAGCACGCGAAGCACGGCCTTGGCGCGGCGCTCGCCCACCTTGAGGTTGGTCTTCTCTGAACCCGTCTTGTCGGCGTGGCCGATGATCTGCAGGCGCAGGCTCGGATTCGCCTTCAGCATCTTCGCAACCACGGCCAACTTGGCCTCCTCGTCGGCCGAAACCGTAACGCTGTTGGTCGCAAAAATGATCTCGGGAATGAACGCGCTGGCCACTGAGGCGCTCAGGCCGTTGGCCTCGATGCGCTTGCCTTGGAAGTTCACCAGTGAACCTGCGGGCGTGTTGGGCTCCTTGTCTTTGCTGTCGGGCACGCCGTCGCCGTCGCTGTCGAGCTCGGCACCGCTGGCGTCCACGCGCACTCCGCGCTGGCTGAACGGATCCGCATCCAACTCGTGGCGTACGCCGTCGCCGTCAAGATCTAGCGCGCGGCCTGAACCGTCCACGAGCGAACCCTTCGGGGTATTGGGTTCGAGGTCGAACGCATCCGACACGCCGTCGCCGTCGCCGTCCTTTTGAACTTTAGCCAATTCGCCTTTGAGCGAGGCCACTTCGGTTTCGAGGTCTTTCACACCGCACGAAGCCAGCATCAGGGCGCTGGCGGCAAGAGCTACGTACTTCATACAATCGTTGAATTAGAATTTGAGCAAATATACAGCATTATCGTCGGAACACTGCCCCAAAAGATCGTCCACGAGGGCTCCCGAATTCGCAGCAACCCAGTCGCCCCAGTGCTCCGCAAGGGGCTGAAGCACAAAGCGTCGCAAATGAAGGCGCGGGTGCGGAAGCTCCAGTTCCGGACCCGAAATGCTCCGAAACGGCGACGTCAGCAGCAGGTCGATATCGATGCGCCGGCTGGCATACCTCGGACCGGCCGCGTCGCGCTGCCTGCCCAGGTTCCGCTCGACCTCAAGGCATTGCGAAAGCAGCGCTTCAGGTTCGCCAAGCCACTCAACCTCAAGCACTTGATTGACAAAGTCCGGTCCGTCAAAGCCCCAGGCCGCGGTGCGCCACAGGCTTCCGCGGCGCTTGACTTTGGCCCGCTCCGCCAAGGCTCCGCGGGCCTCCGCCAAAACCTTCACGGCGTCTTCGCTGTTGCTTCCGAGCAGGAGCAGGACGTTTAGTACCTTGGCATTCATAAACATTAGGGGCGTTTGCCCGCGGCAAAGAAACACATGAAGCAGTTTTTTGGTGCCCTCCTGGGCTCGGTAGTTGGGTTTTTTCTCTTAATCGCCCTCCTGGTCGGATTCGCCCTCGGGGCGGCGTCGGAATCGGGCGAGGTCGCCGTGGGCGTCCCCGAAGGCGCGGTGCTCCACCTTCAGATCGAGGGCGGAATCGCCGAACGGCCCAACGAAGTCGACCAGCTTTGGGCCGAACTCCTCGACGAGCCCGCTCCGCTGTCGCTGTACGAACTGACCGAGGCCGTGCGCGGCGCCCGCCTCAGCGACGGCCAAGTCACGGCCATCTGGCTGGACCTCGGCTCGATCGACGCGAGCTGGGCGGCCCTGACCGAGCTTCGGGCGGAACTCGCCAAGGCCAAAAAGGCGGGCGTCACCGTAGTCGCCACCAGCAAAGCCTACGACCCCAAAGCCTACTTCTTGGCCAGCGCGGCGGGCAAAATCTACCTTGCCCCCGCCGGAATGCTCGTGCTCAACGGGCTCAGCGCCAGCCCGATGTACTACAAAGGAGCCCTCGACAAACTCGGCGTGAAGGCCCACCTGGTCCGCGGCAGCGGCAACGCCTTCAAGAGCGCCGGAGAGCCCTTCATCGCCGACGAAATGTCTGAGGCCAACCGCCTCCAGTACACCGAGTTGCTGGGCGGACTCTGGTCCGAATTCGAAACCCTGGTGCGCCGCAGCCGCTCCGCGGTCGCCGACAGCGCCTGGAACCACGTGCTCCAGCGCGAGCCCCTGCTCACCGCCTCGCGCGCCCTCGAGCTCGGCCTGGTCGACGCCCTGGCCTACCCCGACGAGCTGCAGCTCAGCGACTGGGGCGGCAGCGACGACGGACTGATTTCGGCTTCTGACTACCTGGCGACGCTCAACGACGACGCCGACGCGCCCGTGCTGGCCGTGGTCTTTGCCGAGGGCGACGTGGTCGACGGCTCCGACCCCAACGCCATCGCCGATTTCGACTTCAACGAGACCGTCGACGACCTGCTCGAGCGCGACGACATCGAGGGCGTGGTGCTGCGCATCAACAGTCCGGGCGGATCGGCCTTGGCTTCGGACGAAATCCACCGCGGCGTCACGCGCCTCGCCGAGGTCATGCCCGTCGTGGTTTCGATGGGCGGAGCCGCCGCCAGCGGCGGCTACTACATGGCCGCGCCGGCCCGCGAAATCTGGGCGCAGCCCTCCACCATCACCGGCTCCATCGGCGTCTTTGGCCTGCTCTTCAGCGGCGAGGAGCTCCTGAACCAAAAGCTGGGCATCAAGAGCCAGCCCGTGGCGACGCACCCCTTCGCCAACTTTCCGTCGATCGACCGCACCCCCACCGAGGCCGAGCTGGCTGTCGTGCAGCGCTCCGTCGACCAAACCTACGCGCGCTTCAAGGAGGTCGTGGTCCAGGGGCGCAAGCTCGAGGCCAGCGTGGTCGACTCGATTGCCCGCGGGCGCGTCTACACCGGCCGCCGCGCCCAGGAACTCGGCCTGGTCGACCGACTCGGCGGACTCCGCGACGCCTTGGCCTCCTGCGCCAATTTAGCCAAAATCACCACCTACCGCGTCGAGCTGCTTCCCCAGAGCGAGGAGCCGTGGCGGCAGGCGCTGCGCGAAGTTGGCGTGAGCCTGCGCAGCGCCAACCTCGAGGCCCAGCTCCGCGGCCTTCAAACCCAAATCCAGCGCATGGGCGGAATCCAGGCGCGCGAAACCCTCGTCTTCTAACCCATGTCAGACGACCTCGAACTCCACCAAGGCCCGCTCGAGGGCCGCAACCTGGCCACCTACATGGCCCTTGGCGCCCTTTTCATCGCCGCGCTGGTGGTGTGCAACCTGGTTTCCAACAAATTCGTCGAAATCGACCTCGGCTTCAAAACCTTCGTCATCTCGGTCGGCATCCTTCCCTACCCCCTCACCTTTCTCGTCACGGACCTCCTCAGCGAATTCTACGGAAAGCGCCGCACCGACTACGTCGTCTACAGCGGATTCGCGGCGCTCCTCCTCGTCTTGCTCGTCATTTGGCTGGGCGGAATCTGGCCCGCCCTCCCCTTCTCCAAAGTCAACGACGAGGCCTACGGAATGGTCTTCGGCAACTCCGTCCGCGTAATTGTCGCCTCCATGGCAGCCTACCTCGTTGCCCAGCTCGTCGACGTGCGCCTCTTTCACTTCTGGAAGCGCGTAACCCGCGGCAAGCACCTGTGGGTCCGCAACAACTTCTCCACCATGCTCTCCCAGGGCGTCGACAGCATCCTGGTCATCCTCATTCTCTTTCTCGGAGTGCTTCCGACCCCCACCCTCATCGAGTACATCGGCGACGCCTGGCTCTTCAAAATCCTGATGGCCGCCCTGGACACGCCCTTCATGTACGCCGGCGTCTGGCTCTACCGACGCTTTGTAAATAAGTAAATCCGGATATATCCGAATAGCCACGGCTCCGTCGGGGCGCCTTGCGTCAATTTTGGACCTCAATCATTCGGATTTTTCCGGATTTACTTTTTTTCATCATGCCCCGAACTTTTCAGCATTCTGGTATTCAATTAGTTGATGAATTAGCCACCCAGCTCGGCGGACCGCCGCGCACGCCGCCGCGCGGCTGGATTTTTCATGCGCGGAACGGGCGAAAATTGAGCAACGCGGATTTTGCCCGTCGGATGGGCGTGGCCCCCAGTTCGGCGCACGAGCTGGAGCAGCGCGAACAGACCGGACAAATCACCCTGAGGAAGCTGCATCAGGCCGCTGACGTACTGGGACTGGACCTCGTGTATGGATTTGTACCGCGGCTCAAGCCGTACTTCGATCATCCCGACCGCGAACCCCAAACGCTCGAAGAACTCTACTACGCCAGCTTGGACCGGCCCGCCTACCGGGAGCTATTTATGCAGCGCGTACTCGCCCTGAATGCGGAGGAAGAGGCCCTCGTGGGAACGGACGTTGAGCACGCGTCCGTCGGCGAAGGCCAAGTACTGGCCCCGCTGGCCGGCGAGGACGCCCTCGAGCACCTCCCCGGGCTTGCTTAGCTTGACCGACTTGGCCCCAAACCCCGGAGCCAGCGACCAGTGCGCACGGTGCTCCGCCCCGTCAGCGACCGCAAAACGTTGAAGGTCCGCGGGAATCGCCTCGAGGGCGCGCCCCACCGCGGCTTCGAATTCCGACCCAAATTCTAGGCCCGCCAGCATCTTGCGCCAGTCGGTTTTGTCGCTAAAGTGCTGCTTCAGCGCCACCTCGATCAGGCCGGCCTCGTAGCGGTTCTCGGTCACCGCGATCGCGCGGGCGCGCGACGCCCCCTGGTCGAGCCAGCGCGTAACCTGCTGCCGCGTGCGGGTGACGCCGACCTTGACTCCGCCCGAATCGGCCAGGTACACGGTGTGCGGCTGCAGCTGGTAGGCGCGCTCAAACTCCAAATCGCGGTCCGCCTTGCCCAGGTGGGCGGTCGAAAGCTCCGGCCGAACAATGCTCGCCCCGGCCAGCGGACTGTTAAAAAAGCACGTGCGGCAAAACCCCTGCGCGTGAAGCTCCGAAAACACCCCGCCGCAGGACTGGCACTCGGCCATTCCGGGCCACTCCAGGCGCAGCGACTTGCCAATCAGGGCGTTGACGTCGACCAGGTGGCGTCCGAGCGGAATCCACGCGCGCACCGCCGGTTCCGAAACCGACAAAATCATTTTGCGCACGGGCGCCTCGGACCAAGTGAACGACATCTGAACTACCTTTTACCCTCCAAAGGTACCTTGCCGCATGGCCTTTTCGCCCATCACCGACCTCGTCAACTGGCGCTTGAGCAGCCGGATTCCGCGCCTTGAATTCATGCGCGAACAGCCCGTGGCGGCCCAGGAGCAGGTCTTTCGCGAACTCATGGCCGCAGCCGCCCTCACCGACTACGGCAAGGCCCACGGACTCACCCCGGCCACCACCTACGCCGAATTCGCGGCGGCCGTGCCGATTGTCAACTACGACAAGCTCTACCCCTGGATCGAGCGGAGCATGCGCGGAGAATCCCACGTCCTCTGGCCGGGCGTCACGAAGTGGTTCGCCAAGAGTTCCGGCACGACCGCGGCCAAGTCCAAATTCATCCCCGTCTCGCGCGAATCCCTCGAAGACAACCACTTCAAAGTCGGCCGCGACCTCCTCGCCTTCTACGCGGAACAGGTTCCCGACTCCCAACTCTACGACGGCCTCAGCCTTCGCCTGGGCGGCTCCTCCAAAATCAACGAGCTCAACGAGCACTCGTACTACGGCGACCTGAGCGCCATCATGATCGACAACCTCCCGATGTGGGCGAGCTGGCGGTCCACCCCCTCCCACGACGTCGCCCTCATGGACGAGTGGGAAGCCAAAATCGAAAAAATCGCCCAGCAGGTCGCGCGCCAAAACGTCACGTCCCTCTTCGGCGTGCCCAGCTGGATGCTCGTGCTGCTGCGCCGCGTCCTCGAAATCCGGGGCGAAACCACCCTCGAGGCCGTCTGGCCCAACCTCGAGCTCTTCGTGCACGGCGGCGTCGCCTACACCCCCTACGAAGCCTCGTTCGCCGCCATCCTTCCCGCCGCCACGCGCCGCCTTGAAACCTACAACGCCTCCGAAGGCTTCTTCGCCGTGCAGGACCGCCTCGACGCCGACGGCATGCTCCTGATGCTCGAGCACGGAATCTTCTACGAATTCATCCCCGTTTCCGCCTTCAACGGATCGGACTCCCACGCCATTCCGCTCGCCGAGGTGCAGCCCGGCATCAACTACGCCGTGGTCCTCAACACCAACGGCGGACTCTGGCGGACCATCGTCGGCGACACCGTCGAATTCACCTCGGTCGCCCCCTACCGCATTCGCATCACCGGCCGTACCCGCCTGTTCATCAACGCCTTCGGCGAAGAACTCATGATCGACAACGCCGAGCGCGCCGTCGCCGAAGCCTGCCGAAAAACCGGAGCCCTCGTGGACGAGTACACCGCCGCCCCGTGGTGGGCGCCGGCCGGCGAAGCCGGCGGCGGCCACGACTGGCTCCTTGAATTCCAGACTCCGCCCTATTCCCTCGAAGCCTTTGGCGCCGCCCTCGACAACGCCCTGAAGGCCGCCAACTCCGACTACGAAGCCAAGCGGTACAAAAACCTGGTCCTCCGGCCGCCGCGCATCCACGCCGCCCCCGCCGGAACATTTCACAACTGGCTCAAATCCAGGGGCAAACTCGGCGGACAAAACAAAGTTCCGCGCCTGATGAACGACCGCAGCCTGATGGACGAGCTGCTGGCTGCTCGCAGCTAGCTTCTCGTGCCCGCGAGGAAGGCCTCCGGCGAGAGTGCGGTGATGCTCGCAAACTCCTTGAAATCCTTAGCGTTCCGCGTCCACAGCATACGTACGGCAGCGTGCTGCATCGACAGCGCGAGCACCGCATCCTCGTAGTCCGTGTAGTCCACCGCCCGCTCCAAAGCAGCCTTCGGAACTCCAATAAGCTCCACCGAATCCAGCACGTCAAGCCAGCGCTCGAGGCTCCAGTACTCCGCATAATGCCGCTGCCCCACAACGTAAGCGTTTTGCAGGACGCAGGCCGTCGTCACCAGCTCCACCCCTTGGCTTTGGGCCGCGTGCACGGCGCGCAGCGCCGGTTCTACATGCCCCGCCCGAAGCACCAGCAGGTCGAGCAGCACGTCCGTGTCTAGCGCTATTCTCATGGGTACTTCGAGCTTAAGTAATCCAATCGAACCGACTTCTGGTCCACGTGGTGCGGAGCCTGCGGCAGCCCTTGCGCCAGCTCGCTGCGAATTCGCCGAACAAGCGCCGACGTCCCCTCCCCGTCCGGCAGCGGGGAAGTGGCCCTCAACTGCGCCAGGTAGGTTTCGAGGAGTTCCGAAAGACTGGTTCCGCGCTCCGCCGCATAGGTTTTACCGTACGCAATCAGGTCGGGCTCCAGCGCCAAAGTGAGTTTTTGCTTTGCCATACGTACGAATTTACACAAATTATACGTATTGGGCGGACGAGTGCTGTTCATGACCGCAATTTGGTGCGCTTCAGTGCGCTAGCCGTCCCTTAAGCGGACTTAGTCGTTTATTATGTTTTTGCGCCCGGGAATGCCTTATTTTTGGGCTTATGCACGTTGCAATCGCCGGAAACATCGGGTCAGGCAAAACGACCTTGACCACCCTACTCGCCAAGCACTACGCTTGGCAGCCCCACTTTGAAGAAGTGGACGAAAACCCCTACCTCAACGAGTTTTACGACGACATGATGCGGTGGTCCTTCAACCTCCAGATCTACTTCTTGCACAGCCGCTTCCGCCAGATCCACAGCTTTCGGAGCCAAAACAAAAACGTTATCCAGGACCGAACCATCTACGAAGACGCCCACATCTTCGCCCCCAACCTTCACGACATGGGCCTCATGTCGTCCCGGGACTTCAACACCTACCAGGAACTCTTCGGACTCATGGAGGAGTTCATCAAAGCGCCCGACCTGCTCATCTACCTGAACGCGAGCGTTCCGACCCTCGTGCGCCAAATCCAAAAACGCGGACGCCCTTACGAAAACAGCATCCGCCTGGACTACCTCCAAAACCTCAACGACCGCTACAACGAGTGGATCAAAGGCTACGACAAAGGCCGCCTGCTCGTCATCGACGTCGACCAACTTGAATTCGACAGCAAACCCGAGGACCTCGGCAAAGTGATTGAGAAAATCGACGCGGAACTGAACGGGCTTTTCTAAAAAAAATAAATCCGGAAAAATCCGAATGAACGGCACCGCCCGCGTTCGGAAAAATCCGGATTTTATTTTTTTAATCGGACCTTTGCTGCATGTTTTTAATCTCCGGACCCTGCGTCATTGAATCCCTTGACACGGCCCTGCGGGTGGCCGACCACCTGGCGGGGCTGCGCGAACGCCTTCCGCTGAGCGAAGTGATTTACAAATCCAGCTTCCAGAAAGACAACCGGAGCTCCGTAGACTACTACATGGGGCCGGGGCTGGACGAGGGCCTGGCTATTTTGGCCGAGGTGAAGCGCCAGTACGGATTCCGCCTTCTGACCGACATCCACTACCCCGACCAGGCGCAGCCGGTGGCTGAGGTGGTGGATATTTTGCAGATTCCGGCCTACCTCTGCATGCAGACCACCCTGGTGGTTGAGGCGGCGCGCACCGGGCGCACGATCAACCTCAAGCACGGGCAGATGGTGGCTCCGGGAACCATGGCCAAAGTCTGCGCCAAGGTCGAATCGACGGGCAACCGCGACATCATCTTGACCGAGCGCGGATACACCTTCGGCTACAACGACCTGGTGGTCGATCCGCGCGCCTTTTACGAGCTCAAGCAGACCGGCTACCCCGTGGTGTTTGACGCCACCCACTCCATTCGCAAGTACGGAATTCCCTCGGCCGACCCCAGCGGCGGCGCGCGCCAGTACCTCGAGACCCTCGCCCGCGCGGCCGTGGCCACCGGAATCGACGGCCTCTTCCTCGAAGCCCACCCCTGCCCCGCCGAGGCGCTGTGCGACGCGGCCAGCCAGCTTCCGCTCGAGGCGCTCGAGCCCATGGTGGAGCGCTTGCTCGCGATTGACCGGGTGGTGAAGGGACTTTAAGCTTAGTCCGTTTTAACTACCTGGAAACTGCGCGTTTCGCGGTCGGTCTGAATCTGAACGATCAGTAATCCAGAGGGCAGGTCCATCAAATCAACAGGCCCGGGTAACGTCCCTCGACGGACAACTTTGCCTTCGGTGGTTCGCACCTCATAAGTGCCGTCAACGGGCACAGTAGTGTGGAGAATGTCACGAGTAGGATTTGGAACTAACGCCCAACTCAACGTTGGGTCTTCCGTACCGAGCGTGCCTTGAACCACAAGTCCTTGCGCATTAGCGAGCGAACTCATGTTTCCGCAGGAATCAACTGAAACGACTCGAAACTCATTGGTATACAAGGATCTCGACGGGCTAAAGTAGGAAGTCACTGAACTGGGCACTGCAGTAACCGCTTGCCACACTAAAGTAGAATCACTCCGGAAGACTTGATACTGAGCCAGATCTGAGGCCAATCCAGGAGTCCATGAAAACCAAATGGAGTTGAAGGTCAAATAGCTACTGTCGATGTCATGAAGTTCCGTATTCAGCTTGTCTGCAAACCAAGCGCTTGCGCTCGTACTCGCGGAACCCCCTTGGGTCATAATTCGGTAGGTATAGTTCGAACCACAATCGTATACACTGTCTCGGTACGATAATCCAAGCGTAGAATCCACGTTGACCCAGACACTACCCGTACCTTTTCGTCGCCAAATCTGATAGTAGCCACTATAATTTGACACAGGGGAATTCCACGATAAGTTAACAGTGCTCGTATCCACAGCGCTGGGGCTTGAGGCCGTAAGCCAGATTGTTTTTAGGGTATCGACGGGCTCCGAAATCTGTCCACATTTGGACAGGGTCCTCAGAAGGTAGTAATTGATCCCTTGGACGGGCGAAGTATGAAGGTAGGACTGTGCGCTGTACGAGGTAAGCGTATCAAGGGCTACGAATGGCCCGCTCGCCGCGGGAGCGTGCATGACCACATACCCGTTAAAAGCAAGACCCGTATCTGCCGGACTCAACCAATTGAGCTGCACATTCCCGTTGGAAAGCACCGTAATTGAAGATGCGTCAACTACAGGCGGGTCAATTAACGGCACTTTTACTTTCACAATGACGTTGATCAGCCTAGTCGCGGGTATGGGACAATGGTTATCGCTCATTCGAAGCACGAACGAATAGGGCACCTCTTCTCTCGGGCAAGACGAATTCACCAAAAAATGGTCGCACAAGGTTTGCCAGTTGAATTGAACTTCATTCAGCACTACCGACGTCAGACCGGTTTGGGGCACCACTGGCGTTACCGTTGCGCAGGGCGGAAGTCCGCAGCCGACAGCAGAACCTATTGGGGAACCAAAATTGCCCCCTAAACCAGTAAACGTAATGGACTGTGGTTGAAAATTTGCCAAAATCTGCCCATCATTCCCGGTAAAATTGAACTTCACTTGTTCCCCCGCATTCACCGTAATAACGTACCTCAACGTATCGTTGCCCGCAATGACAGGGGTAATTGGCGGAAATCCCGGCAGCACGCCCACAGTGACCGACGGGGCCGCATTCGCAGTCCCAGTGGGCACATTGGGGCAATCGGAGCGCACCACAAGGGGAATATCCCTAAAAATCTGAGATATGAGTTGGCCGCAACGGTAGGATGAAACTTTAATGGCCGTAGCAAAGGCTCCACCGGCCTGAGGAGTACAAAAAATCGTACCGGTGTTCGGATCCAACGTCGCAGGGGTCGTACCATTTGGCAACTGATTGGTTACCGAATAGGGCGTAGTAAATGCAATGGGTACTGCATTAAAGGTGAGTAAATCGGTCCACTCGTAGTGCAGTGAATCGAAGTCTGAATCAAATGCCGATTGGCTGTAGGCAAATTTTGATCCCGTACAAGTTGCGGACTTTGGATATTCAAGGAACTCTGGTGAGGAATCGTAGCAAGATCCCGCATTTTGGGGAGCGCCATTTACCGAATACGGATACATCACCGCCTGAAGATGCAGGTTTGCGGACGCTGGATTTTGAATATTTGAAAGGCTTGCCGGACGGCAACATAACGAATAGCTAAAGGTCCAACCGGTGGGAGGAGGGCTTCCCGACAGCAAAATATAGCCTGATTCATAACGCGCCTCTTCTAACGCCCCCATTCCGGTCGCCACTTGGTTGCAGCGCACGGGCGAAGGAGAAAGATAGCAACTCGGTGAAACGTCTGAGTTGGTTCCAACTTTAAGCAACGAAATGGTTCCAGCAGACGAATTGCTCGAAATGGCGACCGAGTTGGGGAGCGTCGCGGTACCCGTTCCGCAATCGCGGTACAAGGTTAAATAAAATTTATATCTGCCAGCATAGGGGCCAGTTGGGAAGCACTTCCACGTTATCTGCCCACCATATGCGTGGCTGGCCGTAGCTGAATGGGTGCTGAAAACGAGAATGAGGGCTACAAGTGCGGTGCGAAATTTCATCGCAAGAAAGTTAACCCAAAATGATGAATTTCATGATTTTATTAATAAAAAAGCCCCCGTTTCCGGGGGCTTTCACTGGGTCAAGTGGGATTCAAATGACGCTTAGTACCTAACGTACACCGGCAAGGTCACTTGACCGTCCTTGCCGTAGATCACCGCGCGGTAGATGCCCGCCGCGTTGCCGCGCAGGTCGAGCTGAATCGAGCTGCTGCCCGCGCTCACCGCTTGTTTGGCGACCGCTTGGCCTACGCCGTTGTACAGCACCACCTCTTGGGCTGAAAGGTTGCTCCACTCCAGCGTGAATACCCCTGTGTTGGGGTTCGGGAAGGCCATAGCGCGTGCGCCCACTCCTTCGCCCGTACCCAAGCCGGAGATCACCAAGTTCAGGTACGCAGAGTCCTGGCACACCCCGTTGGAAACCACTACCCATACGGCGGCAGAGCTGTCGGCCGCGCCCCATACGACTTGGACCGTGTCTCCACCTTGTCCGCCCGTAATCTGGCCGCCCGCTACGCCCCAAGTCAGGGTGTAGCCACCCGTGTTCGCTACCGAGAAGTTCACCGTGTCGCCTGAGGCAAACCATCCGTAGAGGTCGCCCAAGATCTGCGGCAGCACCACATCAGGTACGACCGTGGTGGAAACCGTGTCCGTTACGCCCACACAGCCGTTTACCGTAGTTACTGTTACCGCGAAGTTGCCCGTTTGGTTAACCGTAATGCTCTGGGTCGTGTCGCCCGTGTTCCACAGGTAGCTCTGGCCTCCCGCTGCCGCGATGACCGAAGAGTCGCTCGCACAGAAGATCAGTTTTGACGCCGTGATCGCCGTATCCGCGCCCGGGAAAAGCGTCGTAACAAACGAGGCGGTCGTATCGCTACATCCGTTGGGCGTCGTCAACACCGCATACGTAGTGCCGCTTTGGTTCAACGTGACGTTTTGCGTCGTGTCGCCCGTGCTCCAGTAGTAGCTCAAGCCTGAAACCGCCGTTAACGTAACGGAGCTTCCGGGGCAGAACGACAGCGGTCCAGAGGGAATTACGCTCGTGTCGGGTGCTGCAAATCGTGTCGTCACAAATGAAGCCGTGGTATCCACGCATCCGTTGGCGGTGGTTACGACCGCATAGGCCGTTCCCGTCAAAGTAACGGTTGTGCTCTGCGTGGTGTCGCCCGTATTCCATTGGTAATCCAGACCCGAAGCGGCGGTTAAAGTTACCGATCCGCCCGGGCAGAACGCCAGCGGTCCAGTCACCACCACGGCCGTATCCGGGTCCGCAAAGCGCGTGACCGTGAGCGTGCGCGTCGTGTCGATACATCCCGCAGCCGTGCTCACAATGGCGAACGGTGTGGCGGACTGGCTCAGCGTGATGCTCTGGTTCAAACTTCCGTTATTCCAGAGGTACGTTTGGCCAGTAGCAGCCGAAACGGTTACTTGCCCACCGGAACAGAATGACAGGGGTCCCGTGATCACCAACGACGTGTCGGGCGCTGCATTCATAGTTACCGTGACCGTAGCTGTCGTATCCCAACAGCCGTTGGCCCGCTGCACCATGCTGTAGTGGGTTCCCGCTGAATTCACCGTCAACGACGAGGTTGTCGCTCCGGAATTCCACAAGTAGTTGGTTCCCGTAGAAATATTTGACAACGTCAAGCTATTTCCCGGGCACAGCGCCACCGTAGTCGGATTCGCCACGGGTAGGCTGATTCCGTATCGATTTACTACACCACCGAGTCCGATCGCGTTGGGCGAAACGTTTGTAACCACCGTAGTATCAAGCACCACCACCATATGTGGATATTTTGCGGTAAACCAATATGTGCCCGGCGTCGTGACCGTGATTGAATTGGTTGTGTCTCCGGTGTTCCAGACCACGTTGGTCAATTGCGGACCTGCCGACAGAACTTGACTCACCCCAATGCACTTGAAGGGTTGGCTCGCAGGCAACGGATCTACCGGTTTCGCCTGCGTGCAGCTACTTAAGTGAACTATTGGCAGCACCGTCGCTGAAGCTCCCACAATGAACTTGCGGTTGCCGTAGGGGCCTTCGCCACAGGTTGCCGGCAAGATGTCGTGCGAGGTTGCCCAGTCACTTCCGTTAATGAACTTGTACTGGATGGTGTCGCCCACAACCAATCCAAACGTGCGCTCATAAATGGTGCTCGTCCCCACTTGGGTCAGGGAGTCGGCATTGGCCACCCAGTTGTTCCATGAACCCGCGAGGTGCGGACCGCCCACAGCCGAAGGCTGGTTGCGCAAATCCAAGCGGAAGGTTACGTTAGCCACATCCACTTTTATCGAATCCACGTGGGTGCATCCGCTGGCGTCGGTCAACGTCGCCGTGTACCACCGGGTTTGGTTGGGGTACACGTTAATCGTAGCCCCCGTTTGTCCGGTACTCCATACCACCGAGGTAATGTTGCGTCCGCTCGCCTTGAGGGTGACCTGAGAAAGGGCCCGCACCGACTTGCTCAACGAAACCAAGGCCCGGTTCAGCGTGCAGGTCTCCGCGTTGCTCTCAAATGCCCCTAGGTCCACCTTGCCGTTGACGTCTGGGCGCTGCATGCCGTTGGCGTCGCGGTACAATCGCACCGTAGCATCCCCAATGTTATGGTGCTCGTCAAGGTTAGAAAGGCGGAAGTCGCCCGTCGCCGCATTAGCGAAGAACACGGGCAGCGTATCGCATCCTGTTACCGAAATCGAGGCCGATGAACTGAAGGTGTACGAGGCCGGAATCATCGGCAATCGCGACTTGCGAATTTCAATCGGACCGCCCCAACCGTTCCAAAGGTTGGTGGTATCGGGCGTCAAACGAATCGTTTTACCTGCCTTCTTCGTCACAATCGAATTCACCAGCTTGAATTCATGTCCTGTCCATGGTTGGGTATACAGGTTTCCTGATAGATTCAGGATCGTTGAATTGTAGATCCGATGGGTGTATCCCACCATAAATACACTTCCAAAGTCTTCTGCGTCCACCACGCTGTTGTACATCTCTAGCCACAAGCCATTATCGACAAAGAAGATTCCTCGGTTGGGCAAGGCTGCTGCGTTTTTGGTGTTTTTCAAAAACGAGCAGTTGATGAAGATGACCTTGCCGCCACCGCCGTAGTAGTCGCCGCCTTGAGAGGCAAATCCGTCTTTGAAGTCGCACGAGCGGACCGTGAGCGAATCGTATCCGCCAAACAGCAGTCCGCCGCGGTTCCAGTTGCGGGTTACCGGAGCGTTTCCGTTTCGAAGCGAAAGATGCTTGAGTACGACTCCGCGCGACTCCACTTCAACCGCACGCACCGTGTCGTAACCCGAAATGACCGGGCGGTTCAACGAATCCAAGCCAAACACGTTGAGGCGCTTGCCCTCAATGATGAACCGACTGTAGGTGCCCGGCGCCACGAGAATGGTGTCGCCTTCGTCGGCGGACTTGATGGCGGCTTGAATCGTCGCCTTGGGCTTGTTCTGACGTCCGTCTTGGGCATTTGAACCCGCAGGAGACACATAAATGCGCTTAAGGTCGATGACGTACATGGAGTCGGACAATGGCAGCCCCCCAATAGTGTAACTGAATTTGAGCTTACCCGAGAAATTGTAAAGCTTAACCGAATTTTGATTGCTAACCCCATTATTCCAGTTTCCCGAAATTCCAGATTTAGTGATTACACGAACCGTGTCACCCCCATAGTAAAGGGTATCGTTTAGTTCATTACTGTTAATACTTGTTAGGTTCTGCCCGTAGTTCACAAATCCCAAGGTCGCATTGTCGTACTTGTCGTAGATGCGGGTCAAATTCTTGGGATTCCCCCCCAGAGCAATGGCGGCCGTGGTCGTCGGCCCCCAGTAATTGAACTTCGCATTCTGCTGGGCCACCACC
>JACCDH010106921.1_pt1 | contig 128511 bp, 105 predicted proteins | sample 7442481 | NCBI WGS metagenome assembly JACCDH01 (sample SAMN15323433, study PRJNA562643) | freshwater metagenome | isolation source: river surface water | place: USA:Blue River Watershed | collected 2017-08-15
ACGGGGCATTAATATTACTTCTGCCATAGGTAAAAAGCTAATTTGTAATTGAGTCGTGAAATTACACTAAAAATGTATTTTTTCCCACCGAAAAAGGCAATTTTATAGCAAATAAGGGCAAATTAAGACCCTTGGAGACAAAAACCAATCAGCTTATTGTCCTTGGGCTAAACTATACGCTTTTTTGTCACCCCACATGTTCAAAAGTTCAAGTGAACTCACTTGGAAATCCTTGGACAAAGCTGTGTAAAGTTCGATAATAGCAGCTTGAGAGAGTGGCGTTGATGGATCGGTTTCAAATCTGATTCTAAACTGATTGACTAAGTTTGTATATACAGAGCCAGTTGGCCACACTTGTGTCCCTCTGTTAGAGATGGTGACCAATTTCAGCTTGTCGTTTTCATTTTTGCTTGCAATTTTTGCGATTGCATTGGGCTGCAAAGTACTCTCAACAAAAAAATCAGCCCCTAGTATTTTGTGTGCTTGTTGCTGCTTACCCAATAACATTGGATTCTCAACAATATTGCTATTCGTAGGGATAAATTCAAAGTCTTGCAGTGTTGGTTTTGGATTGTGTTTAGGTTGTTTCCCAAAATTGTCAATGATTGCTTGTGCAAAAGCTGTAGTATTCACAGAAGGGATGGACTTGTCTCCAAAATCACCAGTGTGGACTCCAGATTCTAATGTGTACAATAATGCATTTTCAATCATCACTGCTTTTTCCATTATTCCTAAGTGACGCAACATATTCAAGCCACTTAACAATAATGATGTTGGATTTGCTATATTTTTTCCAGCAATATCAGGGGCGGTACCATGAACAGCTTCAAAGATAGAAATGTGATCGCCAATATTTGAAGAAGGCGCAAAACCAAGCCCACCAACCAATCCAGCACATAAGTCACTTACAATATCTCCTTGTAAATTGGTCAATACGATGACATCAAATAAATCAGGACGACTTACTAACTTCATACACAGGTCATCAACAATTACATCGTCTGCTTTTAAATTCGGGTATTCTTTAGCAATCTCATTAAACACTTCTAAGAACAAGCCATCCGTCAATTTCATGATATTGGCTTTATGTCCACAAGTAATTCTTTTCGCGCCTTTTTTCTGCGCCATTTCAAACGCATAACGGATTACTTGTTCACTTCCTCCTCTAGTAATGAACCTTCTGGCAATTGCAACATCTTCTGTCAACATATGTTCGATACCGCCATATGTATCTTCAATATTTTCACGTACAATGGTTAAATCAATATTAATTCCTGCCTTACTAAACACCGTATCTACGCCACTTAAAGTTTGGAATTTTCTGTCGTTCGCATAGGTATTCCATGTCTTCCTCGCTGTCACATTCACGCTTTTAACCCCCTTCCCCTTTGGCGTCTCCATTGGACCTTTGAATAAGATACCTAATTGCTCAATTGTTTCTTTAGCTTCTGGTGTCATACCATTGCTAAAACCTTTGTCAAAAACCCACTTACCCATATCTACGTACTGATATTCCAATGGCAATTTAGCTGCATTAAAAATGCCAATTACCGCTTCCATAATCTCAGGACCAATTCCGTCACCTTTTGCTACAGCTATTTTCATAAGTCAGTTTTATGCGTAAAAAATGGGATTTAGACACGTTTTGCAAACGTTGCCGCGAAGTTAAGTCTGTTCTTGTTGTTGAAAAAAAAATAGGCCTACTTTTTGTTCAAGCGGACTAAAATATTTCCTAATTTTATTATGCAGTATCCTCTGCAAGTTATTTTTGATCCCTACGGGCATGATTTCTAAAATTTCAGAAGGAGTAGAAGTAAGTGTTGAAACCTTTTACCAAAAAGATTACAGCAACCCCATACAGCAAGATTTTATGTTTGCTTATCGAATCACCATTGAAAACCACAATGCTTTCCCAGTAAAACTACTTCGCAGATTTTGGGAAATTTTTGATAGCAATGGGGAGCATAGAGTGGTTGAAGGTGAAGGAGTGGTTGGTGTACAGCCTTTGATTATGCCCGGTAAGCAGTACCAGTATGTAAGTGGATGCAATTTAAAGTCTGAACTAGGTAAAATGCAAGGCTACTATAGCATGGAAAACGTTGAAAATAGGGACAATATACAAGTAAAAATTCCTGCTTTCAAAATGATCGCTCCAGTAAAATTAAATTAGAAGCGATACATCATTAGGATTAAAAATCAAGCTTAGCTTCGTTAAAAATGGTCATAGCTGGTGTTTTAAGCAAGGCTTTTAAATCCTGTTTTGATTGTCCTTTTTGTTGACCCATCCAAGTTTGTACGATATATAATCCTATATATTTTCCCACATTACCTGGTATTTGCTCACCAAAATAGTCATTGTAAGGCGCTTCTGCTAAAATGGACCTTATTAAATTCGGATCCGATGAGAACAATCTATTTTGACTTGAAATAAACGTCCAAATATCTTCTCTATTTTCTTCAATTGCTTCAAATTGCTTTTTTGTGTAACCCAATAAAAGCGTGTCTTGCGAAGTGGGTAAACATTGGGCAATGATGTATTGTCGTTTGCCTATCTCAATGATTTGTTCAATCAGCTTTTTACCATTCAAGGAAGCTGGCTCATAGTCATTCAAAATATTCTGCATTGAATGCACCACAATGTATTCAGGGGCAAATTGACGACTGATATATTCAGGATAAATTGTATTGATCTGTTCCGAAAAATACCAATCTGATCTAGCTCCTAAATACAGCTGTAACCCAATTGCAATACCGTCTTTCACAACCACATTCCCATAGGTTTCTAAAGGGCCTATAAAATAGATGAGTTGACGAGGAAATGGATATTCGGGAAAATAATAATGAAACCTCTTTAAGCCTTCTTCAATTTGTGGTCCTGCAATTTTTGATGCCTGCAATTTTTTCGCTGCTTTATAAATTGGGAGGTAGGCCTTAAAAAAAGCCAAGATTTGTTCCGACTCTTTTTGAGGCGACATCATTAAAATTCGATTAAAATAGTCGTCCGAAAACTGAGGATATTGTTTGATTAGTGCAGCCAAACCAGCTTTAAAATCAAGGGTATCGATTCTAAAAAAAGCATCTTCAAAATGAAGTGCAGAAATAGTTGGCTTAGGAGCAGTTTTTGCAGGATCATTAGTAGGTCCCTTACATGAAATCAAAGACATGCAACATAAAATGAGTATAGCACCTATTAAACGCATCCTCTAAAATACAAAAAAAGCGAGGTTTTTTCTTTTAAAAACCGACCTTTGGCTCATGAAAATTTGTATCGCCCAACAGAATTATCATATCGGCAATTTCGAAGCCAATACAAAGCAAATCATTGAAGCTATTGTAGCAGCTAAAAAAGAAGGTGCTGATTTAATTTTATTCAGTGAAATGAGTGTTTGTGGTTATCCTGCAAGAGACTTTGTAGAGTTCAATAATTTCATCGACCAGTGTTATGCAAGTGTTGATGCGATTAGAAAAGTAGCAGATACTATTGGTGTTTTGATAGGAGCTCCAGCACATAATACCAATGAAAAAGGGAAGCCATTGTACAATGCTGCATTTTTCTTATATGATCAAAAAATTCAAGCAGAGATTCACAAAACCTTATTACCAACGTATGATGTGTTTGACGAGAATAGGTATTTTGAACCTGCGAGTGAATGGAAAGTAATTCCATTCAAAGGAAAAAGATTAGCCATCACTATATGTGAAGACATTTGGAATTTAGGCGATAACCCATTGTATACAATCTGCCCAATGGATGAAATGATGCAACAATCGCCTGATATACTATTAAACTTAAGTGCATCTCCATTTGATTATACGCATGATGAAGACAGAAAAGCAACTATAAAATCAAATGTTGTAAAATATAAAAAGCCTTTATTCTATTGTAATGCAATTGGCAGTCAAACCGAAATTGTTTTTGATGGCGCTTCGCTTGTCTTTGATAAAGATGCTAATTTATGTGGCGCTTTACCCATGTTTGAATCTGCCGTACAAATATTCGAATGCAATGATGATGGTACAATTAATGCGCCAATCCTCGAACCAGCAGCAGCTGTTCCAAGCAAGGAACTCAATCCTTCGAGTCTTATTCCTGAATTAAACATTGACCAAGTTTACAAAGCATTGGTACTTGGTATTAAAGATTATTTTAACAAGATGGGGTTCAAGAAAGCTATACTTGGATCTTCTGGAGGTATTGATTCAGCAGTGACATTAGCAATTGCATGTGAAGCATTGGGAAAAGAAAATGTTTACGCTATATTAATGCCTTCTCCTTATTCAACACCGCATTCTATAGAGGATGCAGTGCAGTTAAGCAAGAATTTAGGCAACCCGCATGATATTATACCCATCAAAAATATCTATGAAAGTTTTTTACAAACATTAGACCCAATTTTCAAAGGCCTTCCTTTTTCTTTAGCAGAAGAAAATATCCAAAGTAGATCAAGAGGCAATATCTTGATGGCAATTGCTAATAAATTAGGTTATGTTTTATTGAATACTTCCAATAAAAGTGAGCTGGCTACTGGTTATGGTACTTTGTATGGGGATATGGCTGGTGGATTAGGTGTGCTGGGCGATTGCTATAAATTGCAAGTATACGCTTTGGCAAATTATATCAATAAAGCAAAAGAAATCATTCCTCAAAACATCATTGACAAAGCACCAAGTGCTGAACTAAGACCAGATCAAAAAGACAGTGATAGTTTACCTGACTATACAATATTAGATCAGATCTTATACCAGTATATAGAGAAACGCGCAGACCCAGCAACTATTAAAGCCATTGGCTTTGAAGCGACATTAGTAGATCGTACTTTAAAAATGGTCAATACCAATGAATATAAACGCAACCAATTTTGTCCTATCATTCGTATATCGCCAAAAGCATTCGGCGTAGGAAGAAGAATGCCCATTGTTGGAAAATATTTAATTTAATTTATGAAAAACAAAACGATTGCTTGCTTAGCTGCTGTTTTATTATTTTTAAGTTTTGAACTTACAGCACAAAAAAATGCTCCTATTTTACCTGGAGCTTATCAAACTAGCCAATACCTTCCTTTATTAAAAGGCAAAAGAGTGGGCTTATTTACCAACCATACTGCAACTGTTGGGAAAAAACATTTGATTGATACCTTACTTGCGAGTGGCATTCATATTCAAAAAGTATTTACCCCAGAACATGGATTGAGAGGCACTGCGGATGCAGGAGAAAAAACCAATGACGGCATAGACGAAGCAACTGGCGTTAAAATTGTTTCACTTTATGGTAAAAAAAATAGACCAAGTGAAGAAGATCTTTTAGATGTAGATGTTTTGGTATTTGATATTCAAGATGTAGGTACTCGATTCTACACTTATATTTCTTCCTTACAATATTATATGGAATCAGCTTGGGCGAATGATAAACCATTGATTATACTTGATCGTCCTAATCCAAACGGACATTATGTAGATGGGCCAGTTCTAGAAATGCCATTTAGTAGTTTTATTGGCAAAAAGGCAGTTCCAATTGTCTATGGATTAACAATAGGTGAATACGCAAAAATGCTAGTAGGTGAAAAATGGTTAACTGCCCCCGCAGATAGCAATATCAATAAAGGAGCAAAGCCTATACAACTTACTGTTATTGCATGTAAAAATTATGATCATAATTCCATGTATACTTTCAATATTGCACCCTCTCCAAATTTACCTGATATGAATGCCATCTACTGGTATCCAACAACATGTTTAATTGAAGGCTCTGTCATGAGTGAAGGACGTGGCACAGCACATGCATTTGCCTATATTGGACACCCAAGCATCAAAGGAAAATCATTTAGCTTCACGCCAGGGCCAAGAACAGGCGCGATGAGTTCGAAATTGTATGGTCAAAAATGTTATGGTTGGGATTTGAGCAATCAGCAAGCGCCAAAAAATAAAATTGACTTAGACTTAATCATTGAAATGTACCAAGCCTTTCCTGAAAAAGATAGCTTTTTTATTGAGCCTAAATCAAAACAAGCAACCGATTATTTTTTCAACAAATTAGCAGGCAATGCCAGTTTAATGGAGCAACTTAAATCGGGGCAATCCGCTGCTGCAATTAGAGCAAGCTGGCAACCTGGTTTAACCGCATTTAAAAAAATGCGTAAAAAATACTTATTGTATAAAGATTTTGAATAGTATCATACAAATCAAAACTAAATAATATTATTTTGCAACTATTATAAAAAAAAGGTCCCAAGATTTGGGACCTTTTTTTATGTCAATAATATTTCAACTTCAATTAACTACCAATAATTGGAATAGCTAATTGATGCACTGCATCATTCAATTGCTTGATACCAGTTTTCTTTAAAGTTTCTAGTTTATTGAATGCTGCATCTACTTGTACCTTCAATACCTCATATACTTCCTGTACTTGTTTTGTAGGTGCAATGTATCCTGATGCTGCAGATTCAAATACACCTGCAATTTTATCATCTAAACGTATTGGGAAGTTTAATACATCCTGGCCACTTTTCGCTTTGGTTTGATGCAAGGTTTCCTCAATTGCAGTCAAGCTGTTTAACACTTCTTTAGCTTGCTTATGGAAAACAGTATCTTTAGTTTTCTTTTGCAATGCATTAATTTGCGTTCTCAATTCTTTAATGCTTTTTAAGTTTTTCATGATCTCGCTAAATGTACCTGATACTTTTAATAAGAATTGTTCCTGTGCCTTTAAGTCAGCATCAGACACTTTGTAATTAGGATCCGCTACAATGGTAAATGGTTGTTCAGTAACTGTATTATCAATTGTGACTTTAGCAGTATAGTTACCTGGCGCTGCTAATACTGGACTAGTAGATCCATTCCATAAAATTAATCCCGGTTCTGGTTTTTCAGCTTCATTGTGGTACATATTCCAAACATAAGTTTGAAAGCCAGCTTCTGTACTTGGACCACCAACATCACTATGTTTTATTGTTTTGATGACTTTCTTTTGATCATCTAAAATGCTAATCATCACTCTAGTAGAATCATTTGAAGCACCTGCTTTCCAATATTTTATTACAACTCCCTTTGCAGGATTCATGCCTACATTCGCTGGCATATTCACACTTACACCACGACCCCTTCTGCCACCCATCTGAGGAGGTACTCGATAAGTATCGGCAATTGGAAACACTTGACTAACAGCTGGTGCTGGTTGAAAATTTTCAACAAAAGACAAATCATCCAAGATATAGATACTTCTTCCTTGTGTACCAACAATTAAATTTTGGTCTTTGATCAATAAATCCGTAATCGGAGTTACTGGCAGATTCAATTGGAAACGCTCCCATGAAGCACCATCATTCATTGAAATATATAAACCATATTCTGTACCAGCAAATAAAACACCTGCTTTTCTTGGGCTTGCAACGATTGCTCTTGTAAAATGCATTGGATCTATACCATTCGTAATTTTAGTCCAAGTAGCACCATAGTCTGTTGTTTTATAAATATATGGTGTGAAATCATCTAACTTATATCGAGTTCCTGCAAAATATGCAGTTCCTTTTCTGATTGGATCTACTTCCACTCTATTCCACATCATCCATTTGGGGGCATCTTTTGGAGTCACATTCGTCCAGTTTTTACCTCCATCTTTACTTACACTAATAATACCATCATCACTACCTGTCCATAATAAATCTTTCTCTAGCGGAGACTCTGCTGCCGTGAATATAGTACAGTAATATTCAACACTTGTATTGTCTTGTGTGATAGGACCACCTGAACTTTTTTGTTTTGCTTTATCATCTGTCGTCAAATCAGGTGAAAGCATTGTCCAACTTGCACCTTCATTTTCAGTTGAGAATAAATGATTACCTGCAGTATATAATTTTTTTGGATTGTGTGGAGAAAAGAAGATTGGATGGTTCCATTGGAATCTATATTTCATAGCTTCAGCACCCGCCCCCATTGGATTGTCAGGCCATACATTGATCACTCTATTTTCACCCGTTTTATGGTCAAATCTTGTGATTAAACCACCGTAAGATCCACCATAAACAATATCACTATTCAAAGGATCAGCTACAATATAACCGCTCTCACCACCTGCAGTGACATCAAAATCATTTTCGCCAATAAATGCACCATAAGTGCTTGACTTGATTCTGAAAGCAGAGTTATCTTGCTGCGCTCCTAAAATTCTGTATGGGAAGCTATTGTCTGTACTCAATCGATAAACTTGTACAGTAGGCTGGTTCATCATAGTACTCCAATTTTTGCCTGCATCCATACTCACTTGCGCACCACCATCATCCGCAACAATCATTCTCTTTCCATTCTTAGGGTCAATCCATAAATCATGGTGATCGCCATGTGGTGTTCTTAAAGAAGTAAAATTTTTGCCCCCATCAGAAGATACCATGAAGTTTACATTTGGACAGTATACTTTATTTTCATCAAAAGGATCAACAAACACTTTAGTATAATACCAAGCACGTTGACGTATATTATTATCACTACTTGCTAATTCCCAGGTAGCTCCTGCATCATTTGAAACATACAATCCACCATTTGCATTTTCAATCAATGCATATAATTTATCGGTATTTGATTTCGCAACTGCAACACCAACAATACCCCAAACACCTTTAGGTAGCCCTTTGTTATTTTTGATCGAAACCCAAGTATTACCGCCATCAGTGCTCTTGTACATGCCAGAGCCAGCACCACCACTTTCTAAACTATAGGGCGTTCGGATTAATTCCCATGTTCCAGCATATAAATTATCAGGATTACTTGGATCAATGATTAAATCACTAGCACCAGTTTGCGCATTCACATATAAAACTTTTTTCCATGTTGCACCTCCATCTATCGTTTTATACACCCCTCTATTTTCATTAGGACCGAATAAATGACCCATCACTGCAGCCCATACAATATCTGGATTTTTTGGGTGAACAATTAATCGCACAATATGTCGACCTTCTTTCAAGCCAATATTTTTCCATGTCTTACCATCATCAGTTGATTTCCACATTCCTTCTAAACCTTCACTTACATTTCCACGCATCGTATTCTCCCCTTCACCAACATAAACAATTGATTCATTTGATGGCGCAATTGCAATAGCACCAATGGTGCCACCAAAATATCCATCAGAAATATTTTTCCAATTGTTTCCTGCATCAGTTGTTTTCCAGACACCACCTCCTGTAGAGCCCATATAAAATGTATTCACATCTGTATAAGATCCTACAGCTGCTGCTGCTCGACCGCCTCTAAATGGTCCAACCAGTCTAAAGCTTTGGGCTTTAATAATTGGGTCTTGACTTAATTCAACTGCTTTAACTGGCTCAGTTGCTTTTTTCTTTTGCGCTTTGGCGGGCGTCGTTGCGATGAGTCCGGCAAATGCAGCCAATACAAAAAATAGTTTTTTCATACTTCTATTTTATAGTGAATAATACTTGTTGACAGTTTTAAAACAACATAGCCCTCCAATACGGAGGGCTATGTTGTTATTTAATCGTTTCTATGTCTTTGAACTTCTTAATAGGTGTTGCTTCAACTAGTTTTCTGAAGTCTGCCCAATCTTTTGCAAAAAATGCATTCACCTTGACAGCAACATCATCTGCCGCCACAGCCGCCTCATTAATAACACGTTGCTCTTGCATTCCTGGCATGGTATTTTTACCCATAATAAGCATTCCTGCAGAACGAATTATAGAAAGTGGTGTTATAGTTGGCACAGTACCATATCCTTGTTTTTCTTGCTTTTTACCCACCATCATTTCTTTTAAAAATTTCACTTTTTCTGCAATGATTTTATGGGCTTTATTCAAACTATCAACTCCTTTATCTTTTTTGTCTTTCCATTCCGCTTTCAATTGAGTTAAAATTAAATCTGCATCATCCAATAAATCCTGTGCTGCATTGTATTTGTCTGCCACCACTTGCAATTGATCTAACAATTTATCTTGCGCCAAAACAACCTCTTTTTTATTGGGCAGTCTTGCATCATCTAACACTTGTACCATTGAAGAGTCTTTCCAAGTGCCCACCGTTACCACCACTTTATACGTACCAGGCAATACATCTCTTCCTGTAAATTCTCTTTCTTCTACCGACCCAGCATCAGAACCTTCTTCGGCCATTCTTCGGCCAAATCCGCCACCACCAGTTTTGGGTGCACCAGCAGCTCTTTTTCCTTTTTGCTCAAAGCCCCAATAATTTCTGTTGAATCCAGAATCCAATTTGAAGCTAAGATTTCTGATCACATTATCTTGTGCATCTTTAATTTGCACTTTTGCTTTTTTAACAGAATCGATGGCGTAAATAGTAATTGGCATACCAGTTGGCTTATTTGGTGCATCCCACATACCCCATGTACTCCACTCGTAAGGTGAATTCTTAATGGATAAATTAATCGCAGTTGGAGGTACACTCAACATGTATTTCGCAGACTGCGCTTTTGCTAATTTTCTTAATGGTCTAATATCATCCAATACCCATAAACTTCTGCCAAATGTTGCAATTGCTAAATCAGCCTCCCTTTCTTGTATTGCAAAATCATAAGTAGACACTGCAGGATAGCCATTTTTCCACTGTTGGAAACTTAAACCATTGTCAAGACTTATGAATAACCCTTGCTCTGTTCCAACAAAAATTAAATTAGGTTCTGTTGGATCTTGTAAAACAGTTAATGCATAACCTGTCACTTTATTTTCATCAATCATCCTTGTCCATGTCTTACCAGCGTCGTAGGATCTAAAAATGTAGGGTGTAAAATCTCCTTGTCTATAATTATTCACCACTACAAATACCTCATTTGCATTGAATGCAGAAGTCCTAATTTGTGGAATCCAAGCGCCCTTAGGCATACCTGTAATATTTGCAGTCAAATCGGTCCAAGTAGCACCTCCATTGGTTGTCATTTGTACTTTGCCATCATCAGTTCCCACATAAATCAAACCTTTTTGAACTGCACTTGGTGCAATACAAATTATTGTACAGTGATTCTCAGCACCAGTGATATCAATACTCAATCCACCATTGTCTCTTTGGTCTATTTTTGCACTATCATTGGTAGTTAAATCACCAGAAATGATTTCCCATGCCGCGCCCTTATTGGTGCTCTTATGTAAAAACTGAGATCCAAAATAAATTGTTTGTTTATCAAATGGATCTTGTGCAATTGCAGCATTCCAGTTAAAACGCAATAATGTTTTAGCATCTGGCGCAGGTGGTTTAATATAAGAAGATTGTCCTGTTACCGTATTATACCTTCCAACATTACCACCTTGACTCATTGCATACACCCAATTGGCATCTTCTGGATCTGGCATTACATCAAAACCATCTCCACCCCACAGGTTATCCCAATCAAAATTTCGAATACCACCTTGTGTAGTAGTGTAAGCTGGTCCTCTCCAAGAACCATTGTCTTGCATTCCACCCATCACATGATAGGGGATTTCATTGTCTACATTGACATGATAAAATTGACCAACAGGGATTTTTTCATCAAACATCCAAGTCTTTCCACCATCTCGTGTAATGCCTATACCACCATCGTTTCCGTCAATAATGAATTTATTGTCAGTAGGATGAATCCAAAATGCGTGGTGATCTGGATGGATACCACTGTAAGGAATAATGGTTTCAAAACTTTTTCCACCATCAATACTTTTTTGAACAGTTTGGCTGATATACCACAATGTATTTTCATTCAAAGGATCACTAATGATGTCTTGAAAATAGAAAGGTCGGTTGTCTACAATAGATTTTTGACCATTCACTAATTTCCACGAATAGCCTCCATCATCGCTCTTGTACAATCCACTTTTTTTAGATTCTACCAAAGCATACACTACATTTGGATTAGATCTGCTAATCGTAATACCTACACGACCTAAATCTCCATCTGGAAGTCCATGCGCTTTACCTAATTTGATGAAGTTTTTTCCTCCATCTATTGTCATATATAACCCACTTCCTTTACCTCCACTTTCTAAATGGTAAGGATTTCGATAGTGATGCCACATTGCAACAAATAATTTATTAGGATTAGTTGGATCCATAATCATATCACCAGGACCAGAAGTGTCATTGGTAAATAAAATTTGATTCCATGTATCACCTCCATCAGTCGTTTTGTAAACACCTCTATGTTTGCTTTGTCCATAAGGATTACCAATGGCACCAGCATATACTGTGTTTGGGTTTGAAGGATCAATAAGCACTCTGTGGATATTTCTTGTTTGCTCTAAACCCATACGCTTCCATGTCCTACCCGCATCCATGGTTTTGTAAATTCCCTCTCCAATGCTAATTGAATTTCTTGGATTTCCTTCTCCTGTTCCAACCCAAACAATGTTTGGATTTGATTGCTGAATGGCTAAAGACCCAATATTTAAGATTGGTTGCTCATCAAAAACAGGCGTCCAACTAACACCAGCATTATTTGTTTTCCACACCCCACCAGATGCTGCTCCAATCCAAATATTGTTTGGATTCGCTATTTCTGCATCAATGGTGGTAACACGTCCACTCATACTAGCAGGACCAATATTCCTTGGCTTCCAATTTTTAAAAACTTTATTGATATCTACTTTTTCAGCATTTGCTACTGGAGTTGTAGCTGGTTTTTTTGATTTTTGTGCATAAGCTTGACCTAAGGTCAACACAGATGCAAGCATCAAAGTACCAAGAGATAGTACACGCATAGGAACTTGTTTTCTTATTAAATAATTGTTAATTAGAATGAAGTCCTAAGCTATTGCATTTTACGCTAAAATCAATAAAAAATGGATGAGTGTATTTTAGAGTTTTTCAATGATACCTGCGATACCCTGTCCACCTCCCACACAGGCTGTTACAATGCCATATTGCTTATTAAGTCGATCTAAGTCATTGATTATCTGTACAGTTAGTTTAGAGCCTGTACATCCCAGTGGATGCCCTAAAGCAATCGCACCTCCATTAATATTGACCTTATTTTCATCAAGTTCAAGCGTTCTAATGACAGCTAATGATTGTGAAGCAAAAGCTTCATTCAATTCAAAAAGGTCAATTTGATCCAAACGCATACCTGCTTGTTTCAATACCTTAGGGACAGCTTCTACTGGTCCAATCCCCATGATCCTCGGATGTACCCCCGCTACGGCACAATTCACCAATCTACCAATTGGCTTAAGTGCTAGTGATTGCATTAAACGCTCACTCATCACAACAACAAAACTTGCACCATCACTGGTTTGAGATGAATTTCCTGCAGTGACTGTTCCCTTTAAAGCAAAAGCTGGTTTTAATTTCGCCAATGCTTCAATGGTCGTATCTGCTCGAACACCTTCATCTGTATCCACTGTATAATTTCTAGTGGCTTTCTTATTGTTTTCGTTGATATAGGTCTCAGTGATTTCAATAGGCAAAATCCCTTTCTTAAAATATCCATTTTCAATGGCTTTTTTTGCTTTTTGATGTGAAGCCAATGCAAAAGCATCTTGATCTGCTCTACTTACATTGTATTCATTCGCTACCGCCTCTGCAGTTAAACCCATCGATAAATAGTAATCTGGTTCATCTTTCGCAATACTGAATGCTGGTACTGTTTTCCAACCTGCTGTTGGCACCATAGACATCGATTCTGTTCCTCCTGCGATGATACAATCTGCCATGCCCATTCTAATTTTTGCTGTCGCCATAGCTATACTCTCTAATCCACTCGCGCAATAGCGATTAATTGTAATGCCTGGCACTTCAATACCTAAAGCTTTAGCAGCTATGATTCTTCCAAATTGTAGTCCTTGTTCAGCTTCTGGCACAGCATTACCTACAATGACATCATCAACTAATTTATATTCTAAAGCGGGTAAAGATTTCATCAATCCCTGGATGAGTTCAATGGCTAATTCATCAGAACGCATAAAACGAAAGCCACCTTTTTTACTCTTGGTCACTGCTGTTCTAAAACCTGCTACGATATAAGCTTCTTGCATAAAATGGTCTTTATTTGACCCCATAAATGTAAGCTTTTTTATAAACAGTTGTTTATGCAACTAAATATTTCATAGTAAATTTGTGTCATGATCTACCCATTCATCAGAAATACCTTGTTTTTACTCCCACCAGAGTCCGCGCACGAACTGTCAATGAAAGGCTTAGACCTTCTTGCAAGCTTACCAATATCCAGCCAATGGATGCGCCAACAATTCAGTGTGTCCGATCCAGGTTTAAGCAAGAAAGTATTTGGATTAAATTTTACCAATCCTGTTGGGTTAGGCGCAGGCTTTGATAAAAACGCAGTGCATTTGGATGCATTGGCCATGCTAGGTTTTGGTTTTGTTGAAATTGGAACTGTTACTCCAAAGCCTCAAGCAGGCAATGCAAAGCCAAGATTATGCAGAATCCCCGATCAAAAAGCATTGATCAACCGAATGGGTTTCAATAATGACGGAGTTGAACTGATAGCAAAAAGATTGAAAGAAAGAAAAGCTGCAGCATCCTATAATTCGGATTTAATTATTGGTGGCAATATTGGTAAAAATAAAATCACAGAAAATCAAGATGCTTGGAAAGATTACTGCACCAATTTTATTGGATTAGAAGAGGTAGTGGATTATTTTGTAGTGAATGTAAGTTCGCCCAATACACCTGGATTGCGTGAACTACAAGAAAAGGAGGCATTAAGAAAAATATTTTCAGAGCTTCAGAATATCAATAAAAATAATAAGCCAATCTTACTTAAGATTGCGCCCGATTTAGAAACCAGTGCATTGGATGATATCATCGCCTTAACATCAGAAGTAAAAATAGATGGTTTGGTATCAAGTAATACGACACTAGATCGTAGTCTTCTAAATCCAATGAATACCGAACTTGCTAAACGCTTTGGACCTGGCGGATTGAGCGGACAACCCTTATTTTCAAAATCAAATAATGTATTAGCATACTTATACAAAGGTATAGGCGAACAACTTCCAATCATCGCAAGTGGAGGTATCTTTAAACCAGAAGATGCAAAAGCAAAGTTAGCTGCAGGAGCAAGCCTAGTACAAGTATGGACTGGCTTTATCTATGAAGGACCAGCCATTGTAAAAAATATTTTGAAAGCTCTGCAAAAATAAACTAAAGACTTACTCTAAAACTTCCAAAAATACCAAAGGGCGAAGCTGTAGCAGTCTGCAATTGAGGATTTGTCAATCTCCAAACAAAATCAATTCTAAAAAATTTGGCAATATTCTCTATTCCAGTTCCCACTTCTGCATAAGGCTTTGACTTGAAAGAATTGAAAGGATTGTTCCCAATAAAATTCATTTGATAATTTGCTTCAGACAATCCCCCCACTACCGCCTTCGCACTCCAAAACTGCCTCCATTTCGTTTTCTTTAGCAATGGTAAAAATTTCAACATTCCTTTCCCTATTTTATGTTCAAGATTTAAACCAATGAATTCATCACTAATAAATTCATAACGTTGCATCAAATTAAAAGCATATTTATTGTAATAACTCATTTCGTTGCCAGGCATAATATCTAAAAATGGATAACTTGTTTTACCCCATGTTTTACCTGCAAACACACTGTAATATAGATTGCCAAAAGGAGTGATAGGCAAATAATCATTCACGCTAAAATTTAATTTTTGATAATTATTCGGTGCTCCTAATAAACCTTCAAATGCTTTTGAATACTTTATTTCGACTACAGGATATAAGCTTCCAAAACCAAATCTTGTAAAGTTACTTTCCAAATAACGTTCTTGGTATGCGAACCTTAAGCTTATGTTTGCTTCCACAGCGTGCATCCAATTACCACCACCAATGTTTGTATTGTAAATCCTTGGCAAATTAAGCAAGGGATCATACTGTTTATCTGCCAATCCCCATGTGAACTGAAATCCTTTATTATTTTCTTGAAAGAATTCAATTTTCTTTTGTGTTAACTGCAAAAACTTAAATGGAATATTGGGCCTTCTTAATAGCGTACCAAATAAATTATCATTGTTAATTTGATCAAAGTATTCTTGTCCAAACTCTAAATCAGAATGGTATTCCACTTTGACATAACTCAATGGACTTTGATTAAATTGATACAAAACGCCCAACTCTCCTTTCGCTTTTTGATCTCTGAAACCATAAGCACCATAACCATAAAAATTCCAATGTTTACTAAATGCTTTATTAGTTGCAATGTCTGCTCTCAATCTCAATCCTTCCCATCTATCAGCACTTATCAAATTGAACCATGGACCCAATGTAAAATTGCCAACTTCTTTTATTCCCTTCACTAAAAATTCCGCAGATTGTTTATAAAATAAAAAAGTCTTATTCTTATTCAAAGTGTCAAGTAATGTGTATACTGCTTGTTCGGTCTTTGCAAGAGGCTCGTGACGTAAAGTTTGCCATATTGCTTCATTAGCATTGGTACTATTGGTTGATAGACGAATTTCGGGATTTTTCACTGTACGGTTTAAGACTACATCAATGGCGCTATCATTAATTTTAACTGATTTATAGGTGGTTGTTTTACGTCCCTTTATCCCCAATTTATCATCACCGCCGGGTGTAAAATCAGCCACAAATCTATCTTTAGTTAAAAACCAAACTGAATCATTGACAAGTTTGAACTCTTGTATTAAGGACAAAGATTTTAGAAAATTAATGTCTGCAAATGTCGATGGTCTTAATGTAATTTTTTGGATTGCAAAACTTGTATCGTTTACCCAACAATCACCCTCAAAAGTCAACTCATTCATTCTTTTGGGTTGAATCAACAAATGCACCAAGCGCTTCCCATTTAAATAAGCTGTATCGGCTAGTTTAAATTTATAATAAGTATCCGCATTGGTATTAAAAGGACTGATAAATTCCCTATTAAATACTGGAATCACATTTTTATATACATTGATATTCTGATAGGTTCCGCCCAGTTCTTTTATTAAAGTTTCATTTTCAATACCATTGGTTCTGGTAAATTTGATCTCTTCTAAAGTTTTAGTAGGATTAGACTGATAATAATAATCAGAGATTGTTTCTGTGATATAAACTGGCAAAAATGATTGATGAGACTCTGTTGTATCAATATAATCAAATACAAAATCAAGCGGCTTAATTAAACTATTTTTCGCAAGTTTATCCTTACGAACATTAATCAAGTCCACTTCCAATTTATTGTACAACTCGTAACTATAGTTTCTTTTAAGTGCTGGGTTATTTAAATCTTTTTTTGACATGATTTTTCTCCAAAACCACAAAGCTCGATTGTACTTTGATTTTACAACTGCTTCTTGTTTGGCAGCTTGGACAAACAAATGAATGACACCCAACGATTCCTGATTTAACTTATTTAAAGGGATTTTCAAACTTGTATATCCAACACTTTGTAATAGCAGTGTATCTTGGATTCCAAAAGGAGAATATGGTATACTAAAATTACCAGCAGAATCAGTAACCACACCTCTTTTTGCCATTGCATAAGAAATAGATGCAAATGGAATAGGCTCCTCACTTTGATGGTCTGCCAACTTACCTTTCAATTGTGTGATTGGCACATTTTGTGCATACAAATTTGAACTAAATTCAAATATAAAAAAGAACAGTATCAAACAAAAAAACATCGGACGCACTAATAGTTGCTTACTCATTTTGCAAAGGTAGCATCTATTTGTTTTTTTATTGTATTAAAAGTCACCAATCATCCAATTTGCTTGTAACTTTGTTTAAAGTCAACTACATGTTAACCATCCATTCTTTTTGTTTTAATGCATTTCAAGAGAACACTTATATCCTCTTTAATGAAGCTAAAGAAGCAATCATAGTAGATCCTGGATGTTATTTAAAAAACGAAGAGGCACAATTAAGCAATTTCATTACCGAAAATCAATTAAAACCAACCTTACTGCTTAATACACATTGTCATTTAGACCATGTTTTTGGCAATAATTTCATCAGTGAAAAATATGGACTGACTGCAATGTTTCATCAAAAAGAGCAGGCTGTCCTTGACCGACTACCTGAAGGTGGTGCAAGATGGGGTGTACCCACAGAAGCCTATAAAGGCAAAGTACAGTATATCAAACAAGATGAACTGATTCATTTAGGGAAGGACAGCTTTAAAGTACTTGAAACCCCAGGTCATTCACCAGGAAGCGTTTGCTTTTACCATGAAGCACAAGATTTCCTGATTGGAGGTGACTTAATTTTTAAAGATGGCGTAGGGAGAACTGATTTACCAGGAAGTAATCCATTGGATTTGATAAAAAGCATTCAAACACAAATCATTCCACTTCCAGATACCATGACGATATACTCGGGGCACGGACCAGCGACCACCTGGGGAAGGGAAAAGAAAGCCAACCCATATATTTTACATTTGCTAAAGGCTTAGTAATAAATTGATTTAGTTAACAATTTAATAATACGCCTCCAGTCCTTGGTTCTGCTATTTAAACGGTATTTTTGTATAAGCAATTATGGAATCCAATCCTATCAAAATATTAATAGCAGACGATGAGCCAGACATCATCGAAATTATTAGCTTTCACTTAGTCAAAGCAGGTTACGACGTTATTAGCGCTAAAGACGGGAGCGAAGCCATTGAAAAAGCAAAAGCATTTAATCCTGATTGTATCATTTTGGACATCATGATGCCCAAAAGAAATGGATTTGAAGTTTGTGAATATTTAAGAAGCAATAAACAATTTGACAAAACATTCATTGTATTGTTAACCGCATTGAATGATGAAGCATCTCATATCAAAGGATTAGAATTAGGTGGTGATGACTTTATCAATAAACCAATTAGCCCAAAAGTGCTCGTTAGTAGAATCAGTGCCTTATTCAGAAGAATACAACCTGCCACGAACGAATCCAAGACCATACAAATTAAAGATCTTGTAATTGATGCAGATCAGTACAAAACAATTTTAAATGGTGTTGTGCATGTTTTAGCTAAAAAAGAATTTGAACTGCTCTATTTATTAGCTGCTCAGCCTGGTCGTGTTTTCTTAAGAAATGAGATCTTATCACAAGTATGGGGCAATGATGTGATTGTAGGCGACAGGACAATTGATGTCCATGTTCGAAAAATTCGTGTTAAACTGGGGATAGATTGCATCACAACGGTAAAAGGCGTAGGCTACAAATTCGATTATTAGTCTGAATAGATCCCTGAAAGTATTATTTAAGTAGAATTAAATACCTTCGTAAGCAGTTCAATGCACCAAGCACCACCAAGCACAATATGTTTAAAGAAAAAAACCTATCTCCAAAACAGTTAGCAGTTTTAACTGCATTATTGTTGTCTAGCTTGATTGCACTAAGTGTCTTTGTACTGATTCCTAATTTGAAATTACTTTTTGCATATTTTATTGCATGCTTTATTGCAACCTATTTATTAGTTTATCAAATACTTGAGTTTTTTATTTACAGAAAAATAAAACTCATCTACAAGCTCATCTCTTATACTAAAGCGAGTAAAAAAGAGGAGGCATACCAAAAATATATTCTACCAAAAAAAGGGATTGATGATGTAAGAGTGGATGTAGAAAACTGGGCAACTCAAAAGGCCAATGAAATTCAGAAATTGCAGTCCAATGAACAATTTAGAAAGGAATTTCTTCAGAATCTATCTCATGAAATTAAGACCCCAATTTTTGCTATTCAGGGCTATCTAGAATTGCTATCTGACGGCGCGAATGAAGATCCTATTCTAAGTAAAAAATTCATTGGACAAGCCGAGGCCAATGTGCAGAGGTTAGTAAGTTTGTTAAATGATGTAGATATCATCACCAATCTTGAAATCAATAAAGAACCTATTCTAAAACAACATTTTATGATTCAAGATTTGATTCAAGAAGTAGTACAAAATCTGAGCGTAAAATGGTTAAAGAAAAATATTCAATTCCATTTTAAAAAAGGAAGCGAATTGCCTGTAGAAGTGTTTGCAGATAAAAATAAAATCTACCAAGTATTGGTAAATATCTTTTCTAATGCAGTCAAATATGGCAAAATCGATGGGCAAATTACTGCAAGTGTGTATCAGCTAGAGGATAAAAAAATACTTATTGAAATTAGTGACAACGGCATTGGCATTGACGAAGCGCATATACCAAGACTATTCGAACGTTTTTATAGAACAGATGATGCTAGAAGCAGGGAAGTTGGTGGAACAGGGTTGGGACTTGCTATCTGTAAGCATATATTAGAGGCACACGGAGAGACCATACATATTAGAAGCCAATTGAATGTAGGCACTACGGTCGGTTTTACATTGCCACAATAAGCACTCAATTTTATTTCCTAATAATTTCGTTTCTTTGTATTCTAAATTTTTTTAATGCAAACTATTCTAGTTACTGGGGGATGTGGGTTCATTGGAGCACACACAATCGTTGATTTAATTGAAAATGGATTTAATGTAATTTCTATTGATAATTTATCTAGAGCATCCGACCAATCTTTATTAGGCATTGAAAAAATCACCGGAAAAAAGATTGCCAACTATAAGGTGGACTTGACTGATAAGATGGCTACAGAAGCAGTATTTAAGGCCAACCCGGGCATCATAGGTATCATTCACTTTGCTGCATTTAAAGCAGTAGGTGAATCTGTTGAAAATCCTTTAGCTTATTATGAGAACAATATAAGCTCACTTGTACACTTATTACAATTGGCTGTGAAATACAATGCAACTCATTTTATATTTTCTTCCTCTTGTACTGTTTACGGCAATCCTGAAACCATTCCTGTAACAGAATCAACACCATTACAAGTTGCTGCATCTCCTTATGGAGCGACAAAACAAATGGGAGAGACGATTGTGAAAGATGCTGCTATTGCACACCCACTTTCTACAATTTTATTAAGGTATTTTAATCCAGTGGGGGCACATCCATCCACTGCAATTGGTGAATTGCCAATAGGACGTCCACAAAATTTAGTGCCTGCAATTACTCAAACTGCAATTGGTAAATTACCTAAAATGCAAGTGCATGGTGCCGATTATGATACACGTGATGGATCATGCATTAGAGACTATATCCATGTATGTGATATTGCTCATGCGCATACATTAGCCATTCAGTATTCCATTAAAAACAATCAACCCAATAGTTGTGAAGTATTTAATCTAGGCACTGGCAATGGTATTACTGTATTAGAAGCAATCAATGCATTTGAAAAAGTAAGTGGCGTAAAATTAAATTATGAGATAGGACCACGCAGAGCTGGTGACATTGTATCTATCTATGCGAACAATGACCATGCTGTAAAAAAACTAGGTTGGCAATGTAAATACAACTTAGAAGATATGATGCGTACAGCGTGGCAATGGGAGCAAAGTTTAATGCTGCACTAACATTTTTTCCGCATTTTCTGCCATTTGCAATGCTTCAATAAACTCATCAATATCTCCATTGATGACAGCATCTAAATTATAGGAAGTCACATTCACTCGGTGGTCTGTCACCCTTCCCTGTGGCCAGTTGTAAGTTCTAATCTTAGCACTTCTATCTCCGGTACTTACTAATGTTTTACGATGTTTTGAAATTTCATCTTCTTGTTTACGCACTTGTTCTTCAAACAATTTAGTACGCAACATGCCCATTGCTTTTTCACGGTTACCTAACTGTGAACGCTCTGTTTGACAAACAATCACCGTGCCTGTTGGAATATGCGTTAACATTACTTTTGTTTCTACTTTATTTACGTTCTGTCCACCCGCACCTCCGCTTCGTGCAGTTTCCATTTTCACATCAGCAGGATTCAATACAAAATCTACTTCTTCTGCCTCTGGCATGACTGCAACAGTTGCTGCAGATGTATGCACCCTCCCCTGTGTCTCTGTACTTGGAACTCTTTGAACACGGTGTACACCACTTTCAAATTTCATAGTGCCGTATACATCTTCCCCTGTAACTTCTAAAATAACTTCCTTGTATCCACCCACAGAACCTTCACTCTCACTTGCTATAGCCACTTTCCATCCTTTTTTCTGACAATACCTTGTGTACATGGTCAATAAATCGCCTACAAATAAACTTGCTTCATCTCCTCCGGTACCTGCTCTTAATTCAATGATTGCATTTTTATCGTCCTGAGGATCTTTAGGAATTAATAATTTAGTTAACTCTTTTTCTAAAGCTTCTTTCTCTTCTTCCAATGCTGGCAATTCCATTTTTGCCAACTCACGCATATCTTGATCGTCTCCGTTTAAGCTTTCTTTTGCAAATTTATACTCCGACAATACCTTTAAATAGCGCTCGTATGGAATTACGATTTTCTCTAAGGAACGGTATTCTTTTGAGAATTTACCAAACTCTGATTGGTTATTGATAATTTCTGGATTGGTCAAAGCCACCCCAACTTGGTCAAATCTTGCTTTTATGGCTTCTAATTTGTCTAACATAGTCGTTTTTCTGTGCGCAAAAATAGCTATTTTAGTTGTCAATTAAAAGGATCCCACCCATGAAATACTTATCCCTTGTTTTTTGCGCTATCAGCTTATCAGGCTTTGCTCAAAAAATTCACTATAAATCGGTTTTAGTGGATACCCATAATGATGCCCCCACAGCTTGTATCGAAAAGAAAGTAAGTTTTGACCAAGACTTATCAGGTATTAACCATTCCGATTTGAAAAGATTTAAAGAAGGCGGATTGGATTATCAGTTATTTTCTATTTGGTGTGACGGCGAAAAAGTAAATCCCTATGCTTGGGCAATGCGTGAAATGGATACGATGGATGCAGTGGCTGCAAGAAATCCAGAAAAAATGGTAGTGGCTAAAGATTGGAAAACAATTAAATCAGCTTTAAAAAATGGTAAGATTGTGGCACAATATGGTGTGGAAGGTGGACATATGATTGAGGATGATATCCATAAATTGGATACATTCTACAATCGTGGTGTTCGTTATATGACTTTAACTTGGAACAATTCACCTTCATGGGCAAGTTCACATGCTGATGAAAAATCAAACAAATTCAATCAAACAAAAGGACTAAACGATTTTGGAAAACAAGTTGTTCAAAGAATGAACCAATTGGGCATGATGGTAGATCTGTCACATGTTGGTGAAAAGACATTTTGGGATGCCATCAATGCAAGTACAAAACCTGTGATTGCATCTCATAGTAATGCATACAGTATCTGCCCTGTAACAAGAAACCTGAAAGACGATCAAATTAAAGCGATAGGGAAAAATGGTGGCGTGATTTTTTTAAATTTTTTCTCTGGCTTTGTGGACAGCAACTTTAGTAAAAAAGATATGGCTTTTCGAAAAGCGCATGCTGCAGAACTTGACTCCTTATTAGCAACTGGCATCCAAAGAGAATATGCATTTTCATTACTCTCTAATAAATATAAAACAGAAAGCGAAGCCATCAAGCCAACGATTGAACAATTGATGCTACATTTTGATCATATTGTAAAACTAATTGGTGTAGACCATGTTGGCATTGGTTCAGACTTTGACGGTATCAATTCGGCACCACAAGGATTGAGTACGGTGTTGGATTATCCTAATTTCACCAAAGCATTAATCGCTAGAGGTTACTCAAATAAGGATATTAAGAAAGTATTGGGTGGAAATTTTCTTAGAGTTTATCGAATGAACAACCCAAACTAAATCAACCTCAAGGCCCTCGTTTATGGGGGGCCTTGAAAAAATCATTGGCCATAAATAGAACAGCCCTTAAATTTTCTTAAGGGCTGTTCTATTTTAATAACTCAACAACTTTTCCATCATCTCGTCTAAACGATCGTTGGCCAAAAATTGTTGCTCCAATGTTTTATTGAACGGAATTGGCGTATCTAAAGATGCACATCGCATAATGGGTGCATCTAAATGTTCAAAGCAATGCTCTGCCACCCATGCACTAATTTCTCCACCAATACCGCCCGTTAAATTATCTTCGTGTAAGAGCATCAATTTGCCAGTGGCTTTCACTGCAGTTTCAATAGCTGCATAATCCAATGGAGATAACGTTCTAAGATCAAGGATATAAATGGATTGATTTAAATTTGCTTCTTGATATGCTTTAGCCCAATGTACACCCATGCCATAAGTAATGATGGTTGCATCTGTACCTGATTGTACAATTGATGCTTTCCCAATTTCAATTTGATACATTGCATCTGGAATTTCTTCTTCGATGCTTCTGTACAATGCCTTATGTTCAAAATATAAAATTGGGTTCGGGTCAGCTAATGCTGCAATTAATAAACCTTTAGCATCAGTTGGATTAGATGGATAGACCACTTTTAATCCGGCAACATGTGTAAACCAAGCTTCATTTGATTGTGAATGAAAAGGACCAGCACCCACACCTGCACCTGTTGGCATACGCACCACCACATCGGCATTTTGCCCCCATCGATAATGCATCTTTGCTAAATTATTTACAATTTGATTGAATGCAACAGTTACAAAATCTGCAAATTGCATTTCCACGACCGATTTTATACCTTCCAAACTTAATCCTAATGCTGCACCTATAATCGCACTCTCACAAATAGGCGTGTTTCGAATTCTTTGTTTTCCAAATTGTTCTACAAATCCTTCAGTTATTTTAAATGCACCTCCATACTCTGCAATGTCTTGCCCCATGATCATCATCTCAGGATATAGCTCCATTGACTGCCTTAATGCATCACTTATCGCTTCAATAAATCTTTTATTCGTCTTTTTTTCTGATGCTACAACTGATACATCAACAATTGTTGTTGTAGGAACTGGTGCAAATACATCTGCCAACTCCGCAGCAATTGTAGGTTCAAATATTTCAGGCTCCATGGCTTTTCTTAAATCCTCATCCATTTGCGCCTTAAAGCCGTTACGGATATCTGCCACTTGCATTTCAGTGAGCACATTTTCTTGAATTAAAAACTGCTCGTAATTTTTAATCGGGTCTTTTAAAGACCATGTTTCCATCAAATGTTTGGGCACATACTTTACACCACTTGCTTCTTCATGCCCACGCATTCTAAAAGTTTCACATTCGATTAAATAAGGCTTCTGCTGATTGATGCAATATTCACGTACACCCTTCACCGTTTCATAGACTTCTAAAATATTATTGCCATCTATTCTCACACCTTCCATTCCATAACCCTTGGCACGGTCCACTAAATGGTCACATTTATACTGTTCATTGGTTGGAGTACTTAATCCGTACCCATTGTTCTCGATGATAAAAATAACAGGTAGATTCCAAACTGCAGCAACATTCAAGGCTTCATGAAAATCGCCTTCACTTGTTCCCCCATCTCCAGTAAATGCCATGCTTGCTTTTAATTGCCCTCTTTGTTGATAAGCTAATGCAACTCCATCTGCAATGGCTAATTGAGGCCCTAAATGAGAAATCATGCCACACACATGGTGCGCTTTGCTACCAAAATGAAAACTTCTTTCTCTTGCTTTACTATAACTACTTCTATCGCCTTGCCACTGTTTAAATAAATCAATCAGGGGCATTTTGCGTGATGTAAAAACACCTAAGTTTCTATGCAATGGCATGATCCATTCTGTTGGATCCATTGCTAAAGTAGCACCTACAGCAATTGCTTCTTGTCCAATGCCACTAAACCACTTGCTAATTTTACCTTGCCTAAGCAACACCAACATCTTCTCTTCGATCATTCTGGGCCATAGAATGGACTGATACAAATGAATCAACGCTTCATTACTCAGGTTGCCTCGTTGGTATTTCATTAGTCTTTAGAATTCAACTTGCTTAATAATTTCAAAATCTCTAAATACAACCATACCAACGTTACTAATAAGCCAAATGCACCATACCATTCCATGTACTTTGGCGCACCCATTTCAGCTGCCTTTTCAATGGCGTCAAAATCTAATAATAAGTTCAATGCTGCAATTCCTACAATAAATAAGCTAATACCAATACTTAATGGAGAACTATCAAAAGCAAATCCCATTTCAAAACCAAACATACCAGCAATCCATACGATCAGATAAAATAAACCAATCCCCATGGTTGCAGACATAATAATTGATCTTAACTTATTAGTCACTGTGATGATTCTGAAATTGTATAATAAAAACATTGCCACAGCAACTCCCATCGTCAAGCCCACTGCATGTAGAATAATATTTGGGTAAGATTTTACAAACATTGCATTGAAAAATGCACTGATCCCACCAATAAATAACCCTTCAAATATACCATAGGCAGGTGTAATATAACCTGCCCATTGAGGTTTAAACATGACTACTAAAGCTAAGATCAATCCGCCAATTGCTCCTGCAATCATTAGAGTTGTTGCAGTTCGAGTATTCCCTTCTGCATATACATTCCATACATACATTGCAGAGGCCATTAACATCAATAATAAAAAACCAAATTTATTGATGGTACCACGAACACTCATCACACCAAATGCGTTGGCATTCTCGTGTAATGATTTGTCAAAAATTTTTTCTGTTAAGGTTGGATTACCTGTTCTGAATGTAGACATAATGATTCGGTTTTATCTACCATAAAAATACAAAATTGCAACGAAACTCATCCCTTAAAAAATGTTAATCCCTTATTTTTTCAAGCCCGGATATTGGTCCAATAAAGCAAATTGGTACTGTTTTTTGTTTTTTAGTAACTGAATAAACTGAACCAACTTAACAGAATCCTCTGACTTTCTAAACATATGGTCATGCATCAAGAGCACAAGATGTTGCTTAGACCTATTTTCATTGTATTTAAACATACTATCAACGAGAAATGCCATGCGCTCGGCAGATTGTATTGGTCTTCCTGTTTTTGTGAAGCGCCATTCCACATCCCATCCTACCACATTAAATCCAGCGCTATCTAATTTACGCACTAGTGGACGTACTAATTTACTACTAGCATGAATGGTGGCCGTGCTCCAGCCATTGTTACCGGGTAATCGTACAATGTTATTTTGCGTTTGCAATACTGTTGCGGCTTGTTTAAAATCAGCTAATGCAGCATCTGGTGCATGGTAAAATTTCAAATAATCCCCATAAGTATGAGAGAAACTGTGATTGGTCAATAAAAATAGGTCTGGCCTAGCTATGATTCTTTGATATAAACGCTTTCCCCATTGTGACCTGGATTGATGGAATCCAATTTGAAAAAAAGTTGCTTTTACATTTTCCTGTTCACAAATATCAATACAGTTTGAAGTACCAAATAATGGCCCGTCATCAAAACTCAAATACACAAATTTTGTAGTACTATCCACAGGTGAAAATTGATTCGCTTGAACCTGTCTATTTTGATCAATAGAAAGATTTGCTGATGGCCTCTCAATAGCAACGAAGGGTATGAAACATTGAGTAAAAAAGTAAAAAATAGGCCAAATGGGCATAAAACATTGAAATTGAAGGCGCAAAATTAAACAAGAAATTAGAATAATCTTATAAAAGATGCGGTTTTAGGGACACTACATTGTAACTTTGTGCTCCAATTGATGCAATATGCAAAAAGAAGTTGTTTTACAAGATGTAGTGATCAAATTTGCGGGTGACAGTGGCGATGGTATGCAGTTAACTGGCCAGCAATTTACCAATAATACCGCCCTATTGGGAATCGATTTAGCAACTTTCCCAGATTTTCCTGCGGAAATAAGAGCACCCATCGGAACCCTTCCAGGTGTAAGTGGGTTTCAAATTCATTTTAGTTCGAATCCAGTGTACACGCCCGGTGACACCTGTGATGTGTTGGTGGCAATGAATGCAGCTGCTTTAAAAGTAAATTTAAAAAGCTTAAAAAAAGGTGGCAAAATTATTGCAAATATCGAAGGATTTGACGCCAAAAATTTAAGACTTGCTGCATATCCTGAAGGTGTCAATCCTTTAGAAGATGGCAGCTTAGATGGTTATGAATTAACAAAAGTTGACATTACAAAACTTACAAGAGAAGCTTTAAAATCCAATACTGAATTAGGCACTAAGGAACGTGATCGAGCAAAAAACATGTTTGTATTAGGATTGATTTATTGGTTGTACAATAGAAATTTAGACAATACCATTGATTTCTTAGAAGAGAAATTTGGGAAAAAAGAAAATATATTAAAAAGCAATATTGATGTTTTAAAAGCTGGTTACTACTATGGTGAGACTGCTGAATTATTCAACGCAAGGTACAAGGTAGAAAAATCAAAAATGGAGCCAGGTACTTACAGAAGCATCATGGGCAACCAAGCATTGTCAATGGGGCTAATTGCAGCTGCGCAAAAAAGTGGATTGCCTTTATTTCTTGGATCTTACCCAATTACTCCAGCCTCAGATATCTTACATGAACTAAGTAAATACAAAAATTTTGGAATCAAAACTTTTCAAGCAGAAGATGAGATTGCAGGGATCACAGCAGCTATTGGTGCGAGTTATGGTGGATCAATTGGTCTAACAACTACATCTGGCCCTGGTATGGCTCTAAAAACAGAAGCCATTGGATTAGCAACTATGTTAGAAATCCCATTGGTGATTGTAAACATACAAAGAGGTGGACCTTCCACAGGTTTGCCAACTAAAACAGAACAAAGCGATTTAATGCAAGCTTACTATGGTCGTAATGGAGAAGCCCCAATTCCAGTATTAGCGGCATCAACTCCAAGCGATTGTTTCTTTATGGCTTTTGAAGCAGTAAAAATTGCATTACAACATATGACGCCAGTGGTACTTTTAAGTGATGGCTATATTGCAAATGGTGCTGAGCCATGGAAGTTTCCAGCAGCTGCTGATTTGCCAGCAATTGAAGTACAATTCAAGACAAGTTTAGCAGATGGTGAAGCTAAATTTTTACCTTACAAAAGAGATGAAAAATTAGCAAGACCTTGGGCTGTTCCTGGTACTGCTGGATTAGAACATAGAATTGGAGGCATCGAAAAACAACACGAAACCGGAAATGTAAGTTACGATCCAGAGAACCATGAATTCATGGTAAAAATGCGTCAAGCTAAAGTAGATAAAATTGCAGATTATATTCCACTTCAAACCATCGATAGTGGTGCAGCAACAGGAAAAGTATTGGTATTAGGATGGGGATCCACTTACGGTACTATTAAAAGTGCCGCATTACAATTACAAAGTCAAGGCAAATCAGTTAGCCATGCGCACATCAAATATATGCGTCCATTCCCCAAAAATTTAGGCGAAATTTTAGCTGGCTTTGAGACTATATTAATACCAGAAATCAATAATGGACAATTGATTAAAATTATAAGAGATCAATTCTTAGTTGATGCGAAAGGTTATAATAAAATCATGGGTGTTCCAATTACCAAACAAGAATTAATCACTGCGATTGAATCTTATTTATAATAAAATGAAACTCTAGTAGGCCATCTATAAAACTACTTGTACAATAAAAAAGCGCTTCAATTAAAATGAGGCGTTTTTTTTATGCGTTCAATCTTTCTTTTTTCTTAGTTTCTTTTTCGTAGTATCTACAAAAATCAGAGATGCCACATGATGTACATTTTGGACTTCGTGCCAAACAAGTATAGCGCCCATGTAAGATCAGCCAATGATGCGCTTTATGCACTAATGCAGCAGGTATATTTTTAATCAATACTTTTTCTACTGCCAATGGAGTGCGCGCTGTCATTGGTACTAATCCAATTCTTCTACTCACTCTAAACACGTGGGTATCTACTGCCATATTGGGTTGCTGGTCAATAACACTCGTAATTACATTTGCTGTTTTGCGCCCCACACCTGGGAGCTGAACTAATTCATCAATTGTCATTGGCACTTCACCATTAAATTTAGACATCAACAATTGACTTGTACCAATTAAATGTTTGGTTTTGTTATTGGGATAAGAAATACTTTTAACCAAAGGAAATAAATCCTCAAAGCGCGCCTTCGACATTGCTTTAGGATTTGGATATTTTTTAAAAATACCTGGGGTAGTTAAATTAACACGTTTATCTGTGCATTGTGCTGAAAGAATGACTGCAACCAATAATTGAAAGGGATTTTCATATGCAAGTTCAGTCTCTGCTACAGGTACATTTTCTAAAAAATAGTCAATCACGCCCTGATAACGTTCAAGTTTCTTCATAAAAGCGTTGCTTATTTTTGCTTTTGGACACTAGTAGAAAATGTATCTTCAAATAGATACACTTCTTCTCCATCTCTTCTTAAAAGATAGCGCTCCCTAGCATATTTTTCTACAGCACCAGGATTGCTTTGTAAATTATTCAGTTGCTCTTGTGTAGTAGAAATCTCTTTTTCGTAAAATGCTTTTGCTTGTTCTAATTTTTTTAGTTCAGCAGCACGATCTCTCTGTGTGAAAAAATCTCTTTGATCAAAAAATAACATCCAAACTATAAATGCCAATACAGCTAGAAAATAGCGATTCGCAACAAATGGAATAATTTTTTTGATGGCTTGCATATTAAAAGATTCCCCTAAAATTAGTACAGTTATTAGAATGCGCCAATAAATATTCAACAAAAAAGAGCCCCATAATGGAGCTCTTTAATTATTCAATTTCGATGCATCTATTTGTTGCCAAATTTTAATTTACCCTTTGTTGGGAAATAAGCAGTTTCACCTAGTTGCTCCTCAATGCGGATTAATTGATTGTATTTAGCCATACGATCAGATCGAGATGCAGAACCTGTTTTAATTTGACCACAGTTCAACGCTACCGCCAAATCTGCAATGGTATTATCTTCAGTTTCACCACTTCTGTGAGACATGATGGTGTTATAACCATTGTTTTGGGCCAAGCTTACTGCGTTAATGGTTTCGGTTAAAGTACCAATTTGATTTACCTTCACCAACAAACCATTCGCAATTTTCTTGTCGATTCCAGTTTGTAAACGATTTACATTCGTTACAAATAAATCATCCCCAACCAACTGACATTTACTACCAATGGTATCTGTTAAATTTTTCCAACCAGCCCAATCATCTTCAGCCATCCCATCTTCGATAGAAACAATCGGGTATTTTTTCACCCAGCTCTCCCAGTATTTCACCAATTGATCTGAACTCATTTCTTTACCTGAACTCTTGTGGAAAACATATTTCTTTTTCTTCGCATTCCATAATTCACTGTTTGCAGCATCCATCGCAATAGCAATTTGAGAACCTGTTTTGTAACCAGCAGACTGGATCGCTTCTAATACAGTTTCAATTGCTTCTTCATTGCTTTGAATATTCGGCGCAAAACCACCTTCATCTCCTACGTTGGTGCTGTATCCTTTTTTCTTCAATGTACTCTTTAATTGATGGAAAATCTCTACACCCCAACGAAGTCCTTCACTAAAACTAGGTGCACCCACTGGCATAATCATGAATTCTTGGAAGTCAATTTTATTGTCAGCATGAGCACCTCCATTCAAAATATTCATCATTGGCATTGGCAATGTCCTTGCATTGGTCCCACCAATATATCTATATAAAGGTAAATTAGCTTCTTCTGCAGCAGCTTTAGCAACCGCCATACTCACTGCTAAAATTGCATTGGCACCTAATTTTGTTTTGTTTGCAGTACCATCTAAATCAATCATTACTTGATCAATTGCAGCTTGTGAAGTGATGTCAAATCCAATCAATGCATCTGCAATCGTTGTATTTACATTCTTTACCGCCTTTAAAACACCTTTACCTAAATATTTCTTTTTGTCGTTGTCTCTTAATTCAGCAGCTTCGTGCATACCAGTACTTGCGCCACTAGGAACTGCAGCACGACCCAATGCGCCGTCGTCTGTTAAAACGTCCACTTCTACTGTCGGATTCCCTCTACTATCTAATATTTGTCTTGCATGTACTTCAATAATGTAACTCATAATTGGATGATTTATTTTCTAAAAAATTGGATGCTATTTGTCTGCGCAATTTACACCCATTTTTTTTAATGCGTAAGCAATTTGAAGATTTCTTCTAAACTTGCCTCCTGTGTCTGCAATCTTTCGATATGCAAGCCCTTCTCTAATGCAAAAGCCATCAAAAATTGTCTTACCTCATCTAATGTTTTGCTATCGGTTGTTTGAATGACTAACACATGTTTGTCCGCATGGTCTAAGAGCTTACATTTTAACCGGATAATCGGAAGATACTCCGTCATCTCTTCTTGAAATTGCACTACTAGTTGCAACTGACTTGACTGTGTTAAAACTTCAATGGTTTGATTTGCTACTAGTTGGCCTTGATGCATTATTAATACCCTGTCCGCTATCGCAGCAACTTCTTGTAAAATATGAGATGAAAATAAAATCATCGCATTTTTACTCAAAGAACAGATTAAGTTTCTTATTTCAATCAATTGATTAGGGTCTAAGCCAGATGTTGGTTCATCCAATAGGATCAACTCAGGTTGATGTAAAATTGCTGCAGCAATTCCTACTCTTTGTTTGTACCCTTTAGATAAAAAACCAATTTTTTTATGTTGCATAGATTGCAAACCAGTTTGATCAATCACTTCCTGAATTCTTTTTGCAACATCATGGATAGCGTGAACACCTGCCAAAAATTCCAAGTACTCAAGTACATATAAGTCTTCATACAAAGGGTTAGATTCCGGAAGGTAGCCTATCTTTTTTTTATATGCTATGGCATCTTTTTGTACATCAAGCCCAGCTAATTGAATAGATCCCGTATCTGGAGGCAGAAAACCTGCAATCATTTTTAAAGTAGTGCTCTTGCCAGCTCCATTCGGGCCAAGAAATCCAACAATTTCTCCAGGCGCAATGGTAAAACTTAAAGCATCAACTGCTTTGAATTGATCATATTTTTTGGATATAGAAGCTACATTGAATGACATGCTCAAAATTAAGGATTAATCCTTTGAAAGCAAGTCTGCAACTTGTTGTTTTAAAGTTCTTGTACTAAAAGGCTTTGTCACAAATAAATCAGCCCCCATATCATAACCTTTTTGAATATCCGTTGATTTAGTTTTTGCAGATAAAAAAACAACTTTGATTTTATTAAGCAAAGGGGTAGATTTTATATGTGCACAAATTGCATATCCATCTACATCTGGCATCATGATATCCAAGAGTACTAAATGAGGAGGGTCTATTGTTAAAGCATTCAGCGCTTCAGATCCATTTCTTGCAATAACAACTTGATATCCCGATTTCTTCATTAAAAATTCAAGAGACATAAGGATAAAAGGATCGTCATCCACAACTAATATTTTGGGAACAGAATTCATAAGTAAACACAAAGCTAAATTAATTTTTTAATGGAAGTTCAAAACAAAATAAAGCACCAGCGCCTGGAGTACTTTCAACCCAAATTTTACCCTGGTGCATTTCCACAATACGTCTTGAGATAGCTAAACCTAAACCTGTTCCTTCAGGCTTTTTTAAAGTTTGATGTTGGGCTTGAAAAAATTTATCAAAAATTAATTCATGCCACTCTTGTTCAATCCCTACTCCATCGTCTTTTACAGTAAATAACACATTCCCCTTATTAATTATTGCAGCTAGGATAATTTCTTTCTTTGCGAATTTAAGTGCATTAGTCACTAAATTATAAACTACTTGATGCATTAAATCTCTGTCCAAACGCATCATTGGTATAGATGGTATAGCATATTGAATAACCAGTCCTTTTTCTTTTTTCAAAGAATCAACAGTAGATAGTACTTCCATAATCAACTCGTTCATATCTACATTCGTTAATTTCAATGCTTGTCTACCACTTTCATAACGTTCTAAATTCAGCACTTGCGTTATTAGATGACTTAATCTTTCCGTCTCTTTGACAACCGCCTCTAAATATTGCTTTTTTTCATCTTCTGATAAATCTGGATGATCATGTAGAATTTCACTCAAAGCTCTAATCGACGTCAATGGTGTCCTAATTTCATGTGTTACAGTATACAAAAACTCATCCTTCATTTCATCAACTCTTTTTAACTGATCGTTCACCAATTTGAGTTCAGCAGATAATTTAGTTAAAGCATTAGACTCTTTAATCAGCATAGCATTAGATGCTTTCATGTCTTCAGATTCCCTAATCACCTTTAGCACTTCTTGTAATTCCAACTCTTTTTGTTGAATTACATTTTTAAGTACCATTTTGGCAGAAGCAGAGCCCATACTTCCAGATAACATCTTTTCTACTACATTGATTAGATGTGGAGGGGCATATTGTAGTTCTTCCAACTTGACATTGTATTTTTTTTCATAGGCATTTAGAATGATTAAAGAACGTTCTTTTCCTAAGAAATTATACATTAAAGCCCTTAGATCAACCATATTTGCAACTTGATCTAAGATCAAATTATTTTGACCTGCTTGTGTATTTAATTTATATACATCGACAAAAAGTGCAGCTTGGTAAATTTCTTGTGGCATTCTTTCCGTGATCAAAGAGACACCAAAAAATGTCATTGTATTCATTAAGATACTCCAAAAAAAACCGTGCGTTATAAAATCAAAATCACTTAATCCAAATAGTCTATTGGGTATTAATAATTGAATCCCAAAAGGGCCTTCATGCATCATCTGCTGATCAATAAATCCAGCACTAACCAATGAAGGTATAATAAGCGTATAAAACCAGATGCTAAACCCAACCATTAAACTTAACAACGCACCAGCTTTTGTTGCTCTTTTCCAATATACCCCACCAATCATTGCTGGAGCAAATTGAGCAACAGCAGCAAAAGAAATAAGACCAATAGAAACTAGAGAAAATTGCTCTGCCACAAATTGCTCAAATAAAAAAGCCAAAATCATGATGAACACAATACCAATTCTTCTGGTCAACTTTAACCATGCTTGTATGCCATAATTATTTTGTTCTTTAAAGCCACTTATACTAAAAAAAACAGGTGCAATAATATGATTACTCAACATAGTGGTTAATGCAATTGTTTCAATAATAATCATACTACTTGCTGCAGAAAAACCACCAATATAAACGAGCATCGTCAGCCAATCATTTTGCATTAACATTGGCAATGCTAGTATAAAAGTATCCGCATTCACTCCTGCCTCTTTAAAATATAAATTTCCAGCCAGTGCAATAGGTAATACAAAAATATTGATCAAAAATAAATACAAAGGGAAGAGCCATACTGCTTTCTTTAAATGATCCTCTTTTACATTCTCTACCACACCCACTTGAAACTGCCTTGGTAAAAAAAGAAAAGCACACAAGGATAAAATCATCAATAAAAACAAATGAAAATAGGTATGTGTGCCGCCAATTGTAGTCATCGCATCATATTTGGGAAGCGATTGTGCTTTTATCATGAGGTCCTCCCACCCATTGAAGAGGCCGAAAACTACAAAACAACCAATGATTAAAAATGAAAATAATTTAACAATCGATTCAAAAGCAATTGCCACCATCATTCCCTCATGCTTTTCAGAGGCATCTACTTTTCTTGTACCAAATAAAATGATGAAAATCGAAATTGCTATTACAATTAATAAAGTATTAGGATCAATTATCCACCCAGCTTTTTGATCCGAATTGCCTGAAATGATTTTAATACTATCACTAATTGCCTTTAATTGTATAGCGATATATGGAATGACGCCTATGATTGATAATACAGCAACGATTGCTCCCAAAGAAATATTTTTACCAAATCTTGTCGAAATAAAGTCTGCTATACTAGTGATATTTTGATGTTTCGCAATTCGAATCATCTTCCTTAACATGATAAATAACAAGGGTGCCGCCAAACTAGGCCCCAAATAAATATAGATAAATTCTACTCCAGTCGTTGTCACCCTTCCAATGCTCCCAAAAAAGGTCCAAGCTGTACAGTATACAGCCAATGAAAGCGCATAAACATATGGATTTTGAATGAGGTTGTGCCCTTTTTTAGCTAGCCTTTCTACCCAGGATGCAATTCCAAATAACAAAAGCAAATAACCGATGGAACAAGTCCAAATTATCCATTGATGCATACTTAAGATTTACGGTCAGCAATGAACCAAATAAAGAAGATATACACAGCCCATACAATAAACAAATAAACATACAATACGGGCAAATGAGCCCACTGACTTTTCAAGTTGGCCATAGAAAGGAATGGAAATGAAAAAAGCATTGCAAATACAATACTTATAAAAATTAATTTTTGTCCCTTACGATAAAACTGCATTGTAGTCCTATATGAGTATTGAATTTAATACATTCTCTGTAAAAAAACAAAACCAGCAAATACTTGCTGGTTTTGTTTTTAGAATTGCCATCAAACAATTACAAATCGTTTGAACTTTCGGGTAATTGGTCATATTCGCCTTTCATGCCATAAAAACCAAATATGAAGAAACCTATACAGATGGGTGTAAAAATGGTTAAAATAATCGCCCACTGCAAAGTAACATTTGATTTTGTCAACTCAGTCGCTGCACCTATTTTTTGAATTGCTTGCGAAGCAAGAAACCAAATGATGGCTGGGGCTAATCCCATCCAAACAATACCTAATATTTTTTTAATTGTATTCATGATTTGTGTTTTTTAATGATTTAATCCATTACTTCTTTGTCCACTTTATTCGATAGATAAACAATGCCTATGAATAAACAAATCGCAGCTACGCCAATAGGATACCATAATCCTGCCAATGGATCACCAGCTGGCTTATCTGCTGTTTTTGTAAATTCTACAATCAATGTTCCAAGGAAAGGCACCAAGCCACCAAAGACACCATTACCAATATGGTAAGGTAATGACATCGATGTATAACGAATTTTAGTTGGGAATAATTCTACAAGAAATGCAGCGATTGGACCGTACACCATGGTAACATATATAATTTGGATAAAAACCAACCAAATCAAATTCCAGTAGGTATCATGATCTAATGTCTTTTCGACTAATACATTTGGCTTTACAGACTTTGAAACAATCGTTACTGCTGCAATTTTTGATGCATCCAAGCTCACCCCTTTAGATGCTTTTAGCTTCAAAGTGATCGTATCCATTTTTAAACTATCTGTTGCGTTTGCTTGCGTGTACTGAATACTACCAGCATTTACATCCTCAATGGCAGCAGATAAATGTAAGGTATCTGTTTTGGTATAACTAAACTTCGCTCCATCTGTATAGGCAGTATCAATTTTTTGAACTACAAATAACTTTGTGTTATCCTTGGTATCAACACTTACTAATTTTTCTGAAGCAACGGTATTTGCTAAATCAATTTTTTCAACCCTATTTTTAGCATTGGTAACATCTAAGAAATGTTGGTAGATCGGTCTATAAGTTAAAATACCTGCTAACATACCCAACATCATGATCCATTTTCTACCAATACGATCACTCAAATAACCAAAAACTACAAAGAAAGGAGTAGCAAATAAAATGGCCCATAACATCAAGTTTCTTGATTGAACAAACTCCACTTTACAAACTGTTTCAATAAAACTTTGTGCATAAAATTGACCTGTATACCAAATCACCCCTTGGCCCATTACAGCTCCGAATAAAGCCAACAAGACCATTTTAAAATTGGCTTTGTGTCCAAAACTTTCCTTTAATGGATTGGTAGATGTTTTACCTTCTGATTTTAATTTGGAGAACATCGGCGATTCGCTCATTTTCATTCTAATTAAAATTGAAACAATCACCAGTACAATAGAGATCCAAAATGGATATCTCCAACCACCCCATTCTGCACTGAATGCTTCCACTCCCTGACTTGACCGAATCAAAATAATAACCCCCAATGCAAGGAATAATCCTAATGTTGCAGTTGTTTGAATCCAACTCGTCCAAAATCCTCTTCTATTTGCTGGAGCGTGCTCTGCTACATAAGTTGCAGCACCACCATATTCTCCTCCTAATGCCAAGCCTTGAATTAGTCTTAATATAAGTACTAAAATAGGTGCTGCCCAACCAATAGAACTAAAGCCTGGTACCAATCCGATAGCGAAAGTGGATCCACCCATTAAGACTAGGGTTAAAAGGAAGGTGTACTTACGCCCAATAATATCTCCAAGTCGACCAAAAACTAAGGCACCAAAAGGACGTACAATAAATCCTGCAGCAAAAATTGCCAGTGTACTTAAAAGCGCAGAAGTGCCCGCATCCGATGGGAAGAATTGTTTTGAGATAATGGTTGCAAGCATACCGAAAATGTAGAAATCGTACCACTCAATGAGGGTTCCTACAGAAGAAGCACCAATTACCAAACCGATACTTCTGTTTTGATTTGTATTACTCATACTTTTTTATTTGTTTTAAAATGATATGTAAGGTTTAGAATGAATAGATCGTTGAGAAAGTAAATCTTGTGTTTGTTATCGCATCTGTTGGACCAGTCACCAATCCACTATTGGATCTTGTACCATAATGAGCCGTTGTAAACTCTAGTTCTGTACCAAATTTTAATTTATTATGCAAGAACTCAATTCTTGGCGCTATTCTAGTTAAGTTTTTAATTCCTCTTCCACTAATTCCAATCGCTCTACCATAGGCTGCTGTTGCTCCAGCGCCAGCACCATCATTACTTGAAAAACCATAGAATAAAGCTGGTACCACTTTTTTACCCGTACCCGCTAAATCAAACCACACTGATTTAGTTTTTGCAGGTTGATAGGTTTCTAAACCATTCGCATTCTTATATCCATAATACCCTCCCATCATGACCCACTCATGCGTATTTTCTCCAAGAACACCTTGCGCTTTCAAGGTAAATTTAGAAGTCGTGATTTTGGTATACCCCATGAAAGTAAGCCCCTTCACTTTTTCATCATTGATACTATTCACTGAAGTACTCCCAGTGCTTGCATATTTTGTATAAGGATTTAAAACGCTGTAATCTAATTGTACTCCAGCAATCAGCTTTGCAGACTTGTATTGTAAGTGTGCATTCAATTGTGGCATACTCGCATTCATAGAGGGCGCATTCGTGTTTTCTAAGGGATTGACACTAGGTACCCCAAACTCTCTTGGTTTGTATCCAGTAAAAGAAAAAGATACATTTTTATCCAGCTGTGCTGTATACCTGATTTGACCAGCCCATCCAAAAGGTGCAATAGGTATACCCGTACTAAAATTCACCACACCCGGAAAAACTTCAGGTATAAACATGGGATACCATGTTTGACCAATCGTCAATGAAGATTTTGTCCAATCTAATTTTGCAAATCCATGTCTCAATCTAAGTAAACCTATATTAGCGTCCGCTTGTCCAAAAAAATCGCCCTCAATTTGACCTGTTAACTTCGCATTCAGTACATCAGGACCCACTAATTTTACCCCCACTCTTGTTAAAATTCCAAGCATGTTCAATTGCGATTTGTTATTGTAGTCTTTTCCACCTACCATATCCTTGTCTTTAGGATATAATAAAAGTTGGCCTTCTCGGACAAATGCAGATTGTCTTGAATCGTAATTGACATCGTGTCGCACAAATCCATACAGCGTCACTGATGGAGTGGTTGGTTTTGAAGTAGCAGACGAAGAGGTCGTACTCGCCGTTTGTGCAGTAGCAAAAAAATGGGTAATGATCAACCCAAATGCAAGCATTGTTTTTTTCATAAAAGCAGTTTTGTTAATTCAATCGTTGCACTAACCTAGAGAAGAATTCAACAAATTTTGCAATTTTTGTATATCAATGCTAATAGTATAGTTATATGGTACGTCCAGGATAGATTTCTTGTCTAAATCGCTCCCATTTAATCATCATGTATTTATCCCCTAGTTCTGTAATCATCATGCCTTGATTTTTTATATGATGTACATCGGACATGTATTCCATCAACTCTTGATGGGTTAAAACTTTATAGGTAGGATGGTATTCGTAATTTTCTGGTGCTTTGATTTTATATTTTTTAACCCAATTCAAAACACTCACGTGACTCACGCCTAATAGGCGTTCAATTTCTCTATAAGTCACCCCTTCGATATGCAATTGCAATGCTTTAATCACATAATAAGGGTCAATACTTTTACCTTCTTTTTCGACCGTAAAATAATAGTTACATTGCTTGCAATAGTAACGCTGACGGCCTTTTATGATGCCGCTTTTTAATAATTTTTCATTTTTACACTTAGGGCAGGCTGTGATTTTCATCCGTTTTTAGGTGTTATATATATCAAATTAGCATTTATATATCAATTTACCAATTTTAATTTTTAAAAATTTATCCTTCCAAATCAAATGAACTTACTTTAGGTTAGAAAGAAAAACCGAATGTTTATGGCATATCCTTATCAAATTAAAGACCTAGCTGGGTACCATGATGCGTACCAAAAAAGTATTCAAGACCCTAATACATTTTGGGGTGAAGTTGCAACACATTTTACTTGGCGTAAAAAATGGGACAAAGTAAGCGAATGGAATTTCAAAGATCCAAGCATCAAATGGTTTGTAGGAGGTAAATTAAATATCACCGAAAATTGTTTAGACCGTCATTTAGAAACCGCAGGAGATAAACCAGCAATTATATGGGAACCAAACGATCCTGAGGAACACCACCGCATTATCACTTACAAACAATTACATTTAAAAGTTTGCCAATTCGCACAGGTTTTATACAACAATGGTGTGAAAAAAGGAGATCGTGTATGTATATATATGGGCATGATTCCTGAACTAGCAATTGCCGTTTTAGCTTGCGCTAGAATTGGCGCAATACATAGTGTTATTTTTGGCGGCTTTTCTGCCCAGAGCATTGCTGACAGATTGGAGGACGCCAAGGCAAATTTTATCATCACCTGTGACGGTGCATATAGAGGGGCAAAAGACATTCCATTAAAATCAGTGATTGATGATGCTTTAATTGGCAATAAAAATATTCAACGTGTCATTGTTTGTACAAGAACAAGGACCGCAGTATCTATGTTGAAAGGACGAGATGTTTGGTGGGAAGATGAAATTAAAAAAGTAGAATCTCAAGGTACCCAATTTGTACCAGCAGAAGAAATGGATTCCGAAGACCCTTTATTTATATTATATACATCAGGTTCAACTGGTAAACCAAAAGGTGTTGTACATAGTGTAGCTGGATATATGGTCTACACTAACTACACATTTGTAAATACATTCAATTACAATCCAGATGACTTATTCTTCTGTACTGCAGATGTTGGATGGATTACAGGGCATAGTTATATTGTTTATGCGCCTTTGAGTGCAGGTGGCACATCCATGATGTTTGAAGGTATACCCACATTCCCAGACGCTGGAAGATTTTGGGATATCATTGATAAATTCAGAGTCAATATTTTATACACTGCGCCAACCGCAATTCGTTCCTTAATGGGCTTTGGATTAGGTCCAGTAAAAGAACATGACTTAAGTAGTTTAAAAATTTTGGGAACGGTTGGAGAGCCAATTAATGAAGAAGCTTGGAATTGGTACAATGAGCATATAGGAAAAAAGAAATGTCCAATTGTGGATACATGGTGGCAAACAGAAACAGGTGGTATCATGATTTCAAATATGGCTGGTATTACCCCTGGGAAAGCAGGTTGGGCGACGTATCCAATGCCAGGTATTGAACCCATTTTAGTGGATGATAAGGGTATTGAAATCACAGAAAAAGACGAAGAGGGCATGTACCGCGGCAATCTTTGTATCAAACAAGCATGGCCTTCTACCATCAGAACAACTTATGGCGATCATGAGCGTTGTAGAACCAATTATTTTGCCACTTACGACAATTTGTATTTTACTGGAGATGGTGCATTCAGAAACGATGCAGGTCAATATAGAATCACTGGTCGTGTAGATGATGTGTTGAATGTAAGTGGACATAGAATAGGCACAGCCGAAGTAGAAAATGCAATTAATATGCATGCCGGGGTGGTTGAAAGTGCAGTAGTCGGCTATCCACATGATATCAAAGGACAAGGTATTTATGCATATGTCATTTATACAGGATCACATGCACAGGATACACATGGCACAGCCGATATGGTGCGTAAAGATATTTTACAAACAGTCACAAGAATTATTGGACCCATTGCAAAGCCAGATAAAATTCAATTTGTTTCAGGGTTGCCTAAAACAAGGTCTGGAAAAATCATGCGCCGTATTCTTAGAAAAGTAGCAGAGGGTGAATTAAATAGTTTAGGAGACACTTCTACATTATTAGATCCTGGTGTGGTAGACGAAATTGTTAAAGGTGTATTGTAAATAAGCCATCTCCCCCAATAAAAAAGCCTCGAAATAATCGAGGCTTTTTTATTATCAGTTGACAGTAACCTTATTGCTCCATTAAATTTTTCAACTTACTTGACAAAACGAAGAGTATAATAGAAGCGATACCCGCCATGAAAACAAAGAACATAAAGAACTCGTTTAAATTAGAAATTTGATACCCCAACATGGAAGTCACTTTACCGCCTTCTGGATATAAAGCACTAAATACACCGGCAAGTTTATTCGCAAATGCATTCGCTGTAAACCAAACTGCCATTAACAATGATGCGAATTTAATGGGCGCCAACTTATTGAATAAGGATAAACCAATGGGCGACAAACAAAGTTCACCCAATGTATGCATCATGTACATCCCAATTAACCAAATCATACTCACTTTAACACCAGCTCCAACACCATTCACACCTGTCGCAATCCATAAATAACCCAATGCCAATAAAAATAATCCCATCGCCATTTTAAATGGTGAAGATGGCTCTAACTTAACCTTGCCAAGTTTAATCCAGATCCATGCCACCAATGGAGCGAGTGTCACAACAAAAATTGAATTCAAAGATTGGAAAAAACTAGCAGGCACTTCTGTCCAACCTAAATTTCTATCTGTATTTTCTGAAGCGAAAAAAGTAAGTGATGCACCTGCCTGTTCAAAAGCACTCCAAAAAAAGATCACAAAAAAAGATACAGTAAATAAAACAACAACTTTTTTCTTTTGAATAAGATCCAAAGATTTATCAGAAAAAATAATAAAAGCGATAAAAACAATACATGCAATCAATAACCAAAATAAATAACTTACTACTTTAATATCAATATACACTAAGGCTATTGTGGTTAAAGAAATTAGAAAAAGAAATCCTGCCATAACGGGTATTTTTTGAAAGAACGCAGGTGCATCTACTGGTGCTTTTCCAATTTCTTTGCCTTCAGCATCCACTAGGTATTTTTTCTGAAATACGTACTGTGTAATCACACTTACAATCATAGCAATACCACCAGCCAAGAATCCCCATTTATAGTCCCCCGCATTCCCACTTGACTCTGCAAAGAAACCACAAACTACAGGGCCCAATGCACCGCCGGTATTGATCCCCATATAAAAAATAGTATAGGCAGCGTCTATTTTAGCATCTCCTTTTTGATACAATTGTCCCACCATACTTGAAATATTGGGCTTAAAAAAACCATTGCCCGCAATCATGCATCCTAATCCAGTGTAAAACAAAGGGGTTGCTAAACTCGGTTGATCATAAAAATTACCACAAGCAAATAAAACAAACTCCCCCAATGCCATGACCAATCCACCCGCTATAATTGAACGGTTGTTGCCCCAATAACGATCTGCGATATAGCCTCCCAACAAAGGAGTAAGGTAGATCAAGCCTGTATAGCTTCCATATACTTGAGAAGCAAACACTTTATCAAATAGCAAAGCCTTGGTTAAAAACAAAACTAAAATAGCACGCATGCCATAGTAGTTAAATCGCTCCCACATTTCTGTTGCGAACAAAACATAGAGTCCTTTTGGATGACGTTGTGTCGTTGTAGACATAATAAAAGGTTTATTTAATTGGTACAAAATAATAAAATCCCTTCAATAATTTTTACTTTCGTGCTGCAATCACCTCAATTATGAATATTTTACTCATTGGTTCTGGCGGAAGAGAACATGCATTGGCTTGGAAAATAGCTCAAAGTTATCATTGTGATCAGTTATTTATTGCACCTGGCAATCCAGGTACAGCAGCAATTGGTACCAATTTATCCATTGAGGTTGATGATTTTGAAGGATTAAAAAAAGCTGCAATTTCGAACCAGATTGACATGATCATTGTGGGACCCGAAGAACCTTTGGTGAAAGGTATTTTTGATTTTTTTGCTCAAGACCCTGTTACCGCAGCAATCAATGTAATTGGTCCCTCTGCGACGGCTGCACAATTAGAAGGCAGTAAAGCATTCAGTAAACATTTTATGCAAAGACATGGCATTCCCACTGCAAGCTATGCTGAGTTTACCGTCGATAATTATGAAGAAGGTAAACAATATATTGCCGCACATAGCCTTCCAATTGTACTCAAAGCAGATGGTTTGGCTGCTGGGAAAGGTGTAATTATCGCCAACAGCCACCAAGAAGCATTGGCTAGTTTTGAATCTATGATCCAACATAAACAATTTGGAAAAGCAAGCTCAAAAGTGGTCATTGAGGCGTTTTTGAAAGGTATCGAGGTCAGTGTTTTTGCCCTAACAGATGGCAAAACCTATCAAATCATAGGGCATGCAAAAGATTATAAGCGTATTGGAGAAGGTGATACAGGACTAAATACAGGTGGTATGGGCTGTGTAAGTCCCGTACCTTTTATGGATGCAGCATTTATGGAAAAAGTAGAACAGAAAATTGTGCGTCCAACCATTGAAGGCTTAGCTAAAGAGGGGTTGGTGTACAAAGGATTTGTATTTTTTGGCTTAATGAACTGTGATGGTGAACCTTCTGTCATTGAGTACAACTGTCGTTTAGGAGATCCCGAAACAGAGGTGATACTTCCTCGTTTACAAACAGATTTAGTGAGCATTTTAGCTGCAACCGACAATGGCACACTAGAAGATGTGAACATTGAATACAATGAGGGGGCTTTTGCGACCGTGATGGCGGTAAGTGGAGGCTATCCAGGAGCTTATCAAAAAGGATTCCCTATCAATGGATTAGAACTAGTACAACAAAATCCAAAAACCACGCTATTTCAAGCTGGCACATGCTTTGAACAGGATCAAATAGTTACAAATGGGGGGCGAGTTTTAACTGTCACCGCAAAAGGAAATTCGATCACTGAAGCTGTCGAAACTGCAAAAAACACTTTGGCACAGATCCATTTTGAAGGCATGAATTTTAGAAAAGATATTGGATATGAGTTTGCTAGTTAACCCACTGAAAAAATAATCTGATTCATTTTTTTAAAAAGCTTTGTAGTTCAAGGATTTTAGATGATTTTTGCATCATTCCAATGAATGTAAAATATTGAACGAATATGGGCTTATTTAACTTTTTCACCCAAGAGATTGCAATGGACTTGGGAACTGCAAATACACTGATCATCCACAATGATGAAGTGGTTGTAAACGAACCATCCATTATTGCCTTGAACAGGAATAATATGAAAGAGGTTTTGGGTGTAGGTAAGAAGGCATTGTTGATGCATGAAAAAACACACGAAAGTATTAAAACTGTTCGTCCGTTAAAAGATGGTGTAATTGCAGACTTCAACGCTGCGGAATTAATGATCCGTGAGTTGATGAAAATGATCTATCCAAAAAAACCTTTGTTTCCTCCAAGTTGGAGGATGGTGATTTGCATCCCATCTTCAATTACTGAAGTAGAAAAAAGAGCGGTACGAGATAGTGCTGAACAAGCAGGTGCTAAAGAAGTCTATATGATTCATGAACCTATGGCTGCTGCTTTGGGGATTGGTATCGATGTAGAAGAACCAGTAGGAAATATGATTATTGATATTGGTGGTGGTACGACAGGTATTACTGTCATTGCTTTAGCGGGGATCGTTTGCGATCAAAGTATCCGTGTTGCAGGTGATGAGTTTACAGCAGATATCATGGAAGCACTAAGACGTTACCATAGTTTATTAATTGGTGAGCGCACTGCTGAACAAATTAAAATACATGTGGGTGCTGCTTTAAAAGATTTAGACAATCCGCCAGAAGATATGCCAGTAAATGGTAGAGACTTGGTAACTGGTATTCCAAAACAAATCATGGTTTCTTATCAGGAAGTAGCAGAAGCATTAGATAAAAGTATTTTCAAAATCGAAGAAGCGATCTTAAAAGCATTAGAAACAACTCCTCCAGAATTAGCTGCAGACATCTATCGTAGAGGTTTGTACATCACTGGCGGTGGTTCACTTTTAAGAGGTTTAGATAAAAGATTGAGTGCAAAAATCAAATTACCAGTGCATGTTGCAGACGACCCATTAAAGAGCGTGGTGCGCGGTACAGGCATTGCATTGAAAAACTACCAACGTTTTCCATTTATTATGAGATAATACCTAATGAAGAATATCATTGGCTTTATAAGACAGAACTTTACTTTTTTTAGCTTTCTGATACTTCAAATTGTATCGTTGGTGATGTTGTCTTCTTACAGTAAATCACACCAAACATTTTTTGGCAACTGGAACAATGCAGTTGCCGGTAGAGTAAATAGTTATTACAACGAATGGGCCTATTTTTTTGATTTAAAAGCCACCAATGCAAAACTGGTCGCAGAGAACGTAGCATTAAGAAATGCATTAGCTCAAAATTTTGTACCCTACGACACCAGTGTAAAATCAGGTACGCTTATTTTAAGAAAAGATAGTTTAGAAAGAATCAGAAAATTCTTTTACTACCCAGCGAAAGTGGTAGGCAACAGTTTTACATTGCAGAAAAACTATATAACGATTGAACGTGGTGCCTTACAAGGCATTAAAAAAGATATGGCTGCAATTAGTCCTGATGGATCCATTGTTGGTGTTGTGGTAGAAGTCAATGACTACTATAGCAAAATCATGAGCTTATTACACCGCAATAGTAAAGTCAGTGCAATGTTAAAAAGAGATCGAGTTGCAGGCAGCATAGAATGGGATGGAAAAAATCCAGAGATCTTATCTTTAAAAAATATTTCTAAAAGTGCGTTGCCAAAAATTGGAGATACCGTTTTAACAAGCCCTTATTCTTCCAATTTCCCTGCGCAATTAATGATTGGAAAAGTAACAAGTATTGTACAGGACCCGTCTAGTAATTTCTTAACTTTAAACATTAAGTCTGCTACCAACTTTTACAACTTAGAGTTTATTTATTTAGTAGAAAACAAAAGAATGGGCGCTCAAAACGAGATTGAGCAAAAGGGGGATAACAATGAATAGTATCCTAAAAAATAGTGTGAGGTTTATTTTATGGTTACTTATTCAGATCATCATTCTGAATGAAATACCGCCATTACATCAATTCATAACACCCTATTTATATTTCATATTTATTCTTTGGTTGCCATTTGGCACCAATAGACTAACCACTACGCTTTTAGGATTTGCTATTGGATATAGCTTAGACATGTTCACCAATACACCGGGACTTCATGCAGCTGCAGCTACATTGATTGGCTATCTTAGACCTACAATATTAAATATTCTGTTAGCACAAGAAGCCACAGAAGAATTAACCAAAGAACCTAGTATTGGATCTATGGGATGGGGGCCATTTGCATTTTACATTTTCATACTTACTTTTTTACATCATTTTTATTTAGTTTTATTAGAGTGGTTACAATTTGGTAATTTTAGCTATTTCATTGGTAAGGTTTTCTTTACAAGTTTAATGAGTGTCCTGCTGATTTTATTGGTAGAATTATTATTGAACAGAAGAAAACTAAAAAGATAAGGCATGTCAGTTTACAATCAGAATCGAGGCGGAATTATTCAAATTATAATTGGTACTATATTTATCCTGATTGTGGGGCAGTTAGTTGGACTTCAACTTGTATCCAATAAGTATAAGCTTGCTGCAGATAACAACGCCATCTATCGTAAGATCATTTATCCAGACCGTGGCATTATTTATGATCGAAAAAAGAGGGCACTTCTAGAAAACACAATTAGTTATGATTTGGTGGTGATTCCGAACGAAGCTAAAGGTGTTGACACGGCTGCTTTGTGCTCGATACTAAAAATAGATAAAGCTGAATATAGTAAAAGAATTGTTGAAGCTATTATTAAAAATACTAGGGTAAAGGCGGGCGTATTTGAACCTTTTTTAACTCCCGAACTTTATGCACAATTGAATGAAAACCTTTATAGATTTCCAGGTTTTTCTTTATCAGAACGTTCAATCAGAAATTACCCATATAATACTGCAGCCCATGTCTTAGGCTATGTAGCCGAAGTAGATGTCAATTTCTTAAAAAAGCATGAATCAGAAGGCTACGAGATGGGAGACTATGCGGGCATGACAGGATTAGAGAAAAATTACGAATCGGTACTGATGGGGCAAAGAGGTGTAAAGCGATTTCTAAGAGACAATAAAGGAAAGATACAAGGCCCTTACGAAAAAGGAGAATTTGATACAGTAGCGATCGCTGGCAAAAATTTATATACAAGCATCGACGTGCAAGTACAACAACTTGCCGAAAAATTATTACAAAATAAAATAGGAAGTGCGGTGGCCATCAATCCAAAAACAGGCGGTGTGATTGCGATGGCATCGAGCCCAGGTTATAATCCTAATTTATTAACTGGAAGTCAAAGAAGAAAAACAATTGGAAGATTGTTATTAGATACGGCAAGACCTATTTACAATCGCGCCATCAAAGGACAATACCCTCCAGGCTCCACCTTTAAACCATTGGGTGCATTGATTGCCTTAGATGAAGGATTGATCACACCAAACTTTGGATACAATTGTTTTGGATTTTATGGCGCATGCGGTGATCCAAGAAAATGTGAACACCATAATGCTGGGCATGCTGCGAATTTACAACTCGCTTTAGCCTATTCCTGTAATTCTTATTTTTTACAGGTTTTTAGAATGGCCATCGACAATCCAAAATATAAATCAGCCAAAGCTGGTTATCTAAAATGGAAAGAATACATGAACGCTTTTGGATTCGGACGAAAATTAGGCATTGATTTACCGAGTGAAAATAAAGCCAATATTCCTGACACTGCACAATACAATAGAGATTTTGGTAATCCAAGATATTGGAACAGTTGCTATATGCTTACACTTGGTATTGGACAAGATAGAATGACTGCAACACCATTGCAATTGGCCAATTCTATGGCATTTATAGCAAATGAAGGATATTATTATACCCCACATTTTGTAGATAGTATTGAAAATGAAACAGAAGAAGAAGCAGCACAATTAGCACCTTTTAGGACGAAGCAAAAAGTAACTAAGATTCCTAAAGCATATTTTGATGTGATTAAAGAGGGTATGCATGATGTGACCGTGTATGGAACAGCAGCATTTATTAAAGTACCAGGGCATGATTATTGTGCAAAAACAGGTACTGCACAAAATCCTCATGGCAAAAACCACTCTTTATTTGTTTGTTTTGCACCAAAAGACAATCCTAAAATTGCAGTTGCCGTGATTGTTGAAAATGCAGGGTATGGCTCCACCTGGGCTGGACCAATTGGTGGATTGTTAATGGAACAATATTTAAATGATACACTTACAACAGAAAGTAAGATCAAAGCGGAGAATTTATCTCAGGTTGATTTAATGCCACAGGCCATTAAAAATTGGTATGTCCAGCACAATAAAGCTTCTTACTTAACCCCTATCGAATACAATAATGATGAATTGTCCGACGTTTGGGATATGGAAATGTTAGCAGAGGGCGTCGTAAAAACAAAAGCAAAAGATACTACACCTGGCTTACCCAACCCACTGCCTAATACAGACATGACCAATAAAGACAGCTTAGTTCCCAATACATATAAAAAGAAAAGGCTTAAGCCATAGTGTATGTCATCCAACTATAATAATAATTTTTCGAAAGGTACCGACCTTGCAGTCATCCTATTGTATCTGTTGATGGTATGTATTGGTATTCTTTGCATTTTTATGGTAGAATACAACCCCAGCACAAATTGGGCAACAAGTTTTATTGGGGGGAAGACAGGCTATAGTAAACAATTCTTTTTTCTTATTTTCTGCTCGTTTATTGGCGTTTTCATTTTACTAATGGACAGCAAGGTATTCACTGCCTTGGCAAATATTCTTTTTGCCTTTGGTATTTTATTAATGCTTGCCACTTTTGTACTTGGAAAAGAAATCAATGGATCCAAAAGTTGGATTCCAATTGTAGCGGGATTCAATCTACAGCCAGCAGAACTCTGCAAAATATTTACCGCATTGGCTTTGGCTAAATTCATCTCAAGGCCTGAAACTGATTTTACAAAACTTAAATCACATTTAACTGCAGGTGCAATGATTGCTATCCCAGCAATCCTATCGATTATGCAGCATGAACTTGGACTAGCTATTGTATATAGTGCATTTATTTTTGCTATGTACCGTGAGGGATTACCCCCCATCATCTTAGTGGTCTTATTGTCTTTCGCAATACTTGTCATTGCAACACTATTATTAGACCCCACCCTTTTAGCAATCATACTAACCATAATAGCAGGATTGATACTCATCTACCTTGGAAAAAGTTTTAAACGCAATAAAAAGATGATTGTTATTGTTGCTAGTATTTGGATTTTCTGTGTAGGCACGGTCCGATTTGCTGTACCGTATATTTTTAATAATGTATTTGAGTGTTATCAGACTACACGTATATATAGCATGGTAGGTAAAGAATATGATTGTAGCTTAAATAAACGTTCTGCGCAAAAACCGGGAGTTAAAGCTGTCCGAAAACCAGATGACTACAATGTTAAACAAAGTAAGATTGCCATTGGATCTGGTGGATTTTGGGGTAGAGGTTTTTTAAAAGGCACCCAGACAAGAGGAAAATATGTACCTGAACAAAATACAGACTTTATTTTCACATCACTTGGTGAAGCATTTGGATTTGTTGGTACATTTACATTTTTAGGTTTGTACTTATTTTTTTTATTTAGATTGATACGAATCGCAGAAAGACAAAGAAGTACTTTCTCAAGGGTATATGCTTATAGTGTAGTAGGGATTTTCTTTTTCCATATTGCAGTGAACATCAGCATGACCATTGGCCTCTTCCCAGTAGTAGGTATCCCACTGCCATTGATTAGTTATGGCGGATCATCTTTACTGACTTTCACCGCATTGGTCTTTATTTTATTAAGATTAGATGCTGATAGGCAAATGGTACTACGATAATTGTATTTTTGCACTATGCGTATTTACCCATTATCAGAAGGCAGTTTTAGTATCGATCAAACAAAAGTATTTGTTCCATTTGACACACAAAGGGAGCAGATACAAGACCGTCCTAAAGGAAGCATTCTTGTAGAAATTCAGCCATTTGTAGTGATCACCGAAAATGATATCATTTTATTTGATACAGGATTAGGGTATATGAACAACCAAGGAGTTTTACAAATTCATGATAATTTAATGTCTATTGGTATTCACCCTAGTTCGGTTACTAAAGTATTCATGAGTCATTTACACAAAGACCATGCAGGAGGAATGAGTTATATCCATCCTGAATTTCAAGAACGCTTTGTAAGTTTTCCGTACGCAACGCACTACATTCAAAAAAGAGAATTTGACTTGGCTATGTCGTCCACTTCTCCTTCATACATTAAAGCACAATTTGAATTTTTGGAAGCTTTTTCAAAAGTGGTTTGGCTAACCGAAGACCAAGGGGTGATTGATGGAGGCATACATTATTTATTGACAGGTGGGCATTGCCCTTACCACCAGGCTGCATGGATTAAAGAAGATAATGAAATATTTTTCTTTGGAGCAGACGTAGCACCTCAATTACAACAACTTAAATCAAAGTTTATAGCCAAATACGATATGGACGGTAAACTTGCAATGGAATGGCGACAAAAATGGTGGGAGCAAGGTCAAAGAGAAGGCTGGCAATTTGCATTTTACCACGACATCAGCCATCCTTTGTACAATGCAATCAATATAAGTTAAACAAACATTCATTAGGCATCAATGTTCATAAGGGTTTCAGAGAAAGCATTATTTTTCTGTATCTTTAATTTGTCATGATGAATAACAGCACACAAAATTATTTACAACAGTTTAGAACCAATGTTTCTGACAAGTACATTATTTACAATAGTTTATTTGCTGCACTACCCTATTCTGGCATCGCAAATGTTGGCGTCTTACTACCCATCTTAATTCAACATTGCGATGAAGGATTTGCAAAAGGGAAATCACCAATCGAAATCATTGACACTTTCTTTAAACAGCATACAAGTGTTGAATTAGAAAAAGAACAGATCGACCATTTGTTTAAATATGTTCAATATGTCGAAAGGCAGGTTGTATTATTTGATGCAATCGAAGATGCTGCATTTACAAATATCAATGATATAGAAGGGCCTGGAAGTATTAAGTCGTTGATAAAGGAAGCAAATTTTACAGGGAAATCACAGGCTTTAAAAAATAAATTAAAAGATTTTAAAGTAAAAATTGTTTTAACAGCACATCCAACTCAATTTTATCCAGCAAGTGTATTAGGAATCATTCATGACATGGGAGATGCAATTGCAAAGAATGACTATGGCACCATCAATCAATACATTCAACAGTTAGGTCTCACTCCATTCTTTAATAAAAAACAACCTACCCCTACTGATGAAGCTTTGAATTTGATGTGGTATTTGGAACATGTTTTTTATCAATCAATCGGCAATATCTACAATACCATTGTAAAAGACGTGTTTGATGGTGAATATGAAGCCGAAAACCCATTTATTGAACTTGGATTTTGGCCAGGTGGTGACCGAGATGGCAATCCATTTGTGAATGCAGCCACCACCATCAAAGTGGCAGAGGCCTTAAGGAGCAGTATTATTGTTTGTTATTATAGAGATGTAAGAAAATTAAAGAGAAGATTGACTTTTTCAGGGGTTGCCAATCTTTTGACAGATTTAGAAGCAGCATTGTATGAAAATGTATTCAAACCTGAAGATAGCAAACCTATTTCAAAGGAAACAATTGTAAACTGTCTCAGTACCATTAAGGAAAAATTAATCAATGAACACCATTCATTGTACTTAAATAGACTTACACAACTATTAAATAGAGTAAAAATATTCGGCACCCATTTTGCCGCATTAGATATTCGTCAAGATTCAAGAATACATCATGCAGTTTTATTAGAGACAGGTGTATTACCTGCAAATTATACGGAACTTGACGAAAAAACACAATTAGATCTACTTGCTCATCTTGCTGGTAATATTGACCCTAAAACCATGAAGTCTGAGATAGGAAAAGATACATTAGAAAGTATTTATGCTATCAAAGCAATTCAATCATTCAATGGTGTAATGGGTTGTCAACGCTATATCATCAGTAATTGCCAGTCCGCTGTGCATGTAATGGAACTTTACGCATTATTTAGATTATGTGGATGGGATCAAGATTTAGTGACAGTAGATATTGTCCCACTCTTTGAAACGATTGATGACCTTGCTGCTTCTGAATCAATTATGTCTACATTATATGCCTCAGCAATATATGGAGCGCATGTAAAAGCAAGAAACAATGAACAAACAATCATGCTTGGTTTTAGCGATGGCACAAAAGATGGCGGCTATCTGCAAGCCAATTGGAGCATTTACAAGGCAAAGGAAACCCTTACTGCTGTATCAAGAAAAAATGATGTCATTGTCAAGTTTTTTGATGGAAGAGGTGGGCCGCCATCAAGAGGCGGTGGTAAAACACACCAGTTTTATGCTTCTATGGGAAATGGCATAGAGCACGAAGAAATTCAACTAACCGTTCAAGGCCAAACCATTACATCTAATTTTGGCACTATACATGCTGCACAATTTAACCTTGAGCAGTTATTAAGCGCCGGGGTAAGTCATAGTTTATTTTCCGAAACAAAGGTGCAACTTACACAACAAGACCGTAAAATATTAGAATTGCTTGGCAACATTAGTTTTGAAGCATATCAACAATTAAAGCAAAACCCATTATTCTTACCATATTTACAAAAATTTAGTCCACTTAATTATTATAGCAAAAGTAATATTGCAAGTAGGCCTGCTAAAAGAGGTACAGGTACAAGTTTACAATTTCAGGACCTACGAGCGATTCCGTTTGTTGGAAGTTGGAGTCAATTAAAGCAAAACGTTCCAGGTTACTATGGTGTTGGCACCGCATTACAAGTCTTAAAAGAAAAGGGATTATGGAAAGAAGTGCAGTCTTTATTTAACAATATAGGCTTCTTCAAAACATTGATTGATAATAGTATGATGAGTATGGTGAAATCAAATTTCGCAATCACGAAATACATTGAACAAGATCCAAATTTCAGCCCTATCTGGAAAAACATTAAAGATGAATTTCAACTTACAACACAGCTTTACCTTGAATTAAGCAATAGCAATAGTTTAATGGAACAAGATACCCTTGCGAAACACTCCATATTACTTAGAGACAGAATTGTACTGCCTTTGCTAACTATTCAACAATATGCTTTGTGTAAAATACAAGCAGAAGATACTACTGCAATAGAAAAAGCAAACTATGAAAAACTATTAACAAGGACGATGTTCGGGATCATCAATGCATCAAGGAATTCTGCTTAAACAGCCCCCTGATCTTTCCATTGCCACAAATGAAGACATGCATAACTTCTATAAGGCACCCACTTTTTTGAGAGATCAATCATCTTGGTATGTAATTCTTTTTTTGTCGCAAATTCAATTTTATATAACTGAATCATGGCTTGCTGGATCCCTAAATCATCCACTGCAAAAACATCTTCATGACCCAAACTAAATAACATCAACATTTCAACTGTCCATTTACCCACACCTTTAATCTGTGTCAACAAAGCAAGAATTGCGTCGGGCTCCATCTTGTAAAGTTGTTTGTCTGAAATTTTTTGATCTAAGAAAAACTGAGCGACATTTTTAATATAGTCTACTTTAGAATGACTTAAACCAATGGACCTCAAACGGTCGTTCGGGCAAGCTAATACTTGCACACAACTAGGCTCTTTACCATCAAATAATGCAATAAAACGGCTAAAAATAATTGCAGCCACTTTGGTACTTAATTGTTGACTAATGATACTAGCCATCAGGCGAACCGGAGTATTTTTTCTTTTCTTAATAACATGGTCTGCTGCTTCCAAAACTGAAGCCAATATTTTATCTTTTTTCAAATGTTGCTTATACTCCATGAATGCAAATTAAGCGGAAATACTTATTTTGTTTTAATTTTAATTGTTACCCATTAATAATATAGTCTATGTTAAAAAGTTTATGCTATTTGGTTTTAATGCTTTGTATGCAAAATGCAGTTGCCCAAACGAAGGATGCTCAAAAGATTTTAGAAATTTTAGAAAATCAAGAAAAAGCATGGAACAATGGAAATATCAATCAGTTCATGCATGGCTATTGGGAAAATGACAGCCTGGTTTTTGTGGGCAAAAATGGATTGACATATGGATTTAAGAATACATTAGCTAATTATAAAAAAAATTACCCAAATAAAGCCCAAATGGGTCAACTCAAGTTCACCATCCTATCTATGAAGGCACTGGGAAAAACGTTTTACAGTATTATTGGAAAATGGGAACTTACAAGAACTGTTGGTAATTTGAATGGTCATTATACCCTCCTGCTCAAAAAAATAAACGGCGAGTGGAAAATTATTTCAGATCATAGTAGTTAATACATAGATGCTTTCTTTGTATGCATTGGCATAAAATACCGCGTAAAAACAAGGTAACCGACACCAACACCAATGAATGAAAATAGAAGGTCAAAATAATCAAATGTCCTTTTAAAAATCGGAAACAATTGTACGAACTCATTCAAGGATAAGATGACTAATCCTATCAAACTAACATATAAGACAGTTTGTTTGTTAACAAGTTGAATCCACTTTTTTAAAAACAAATCTGCTACAAAAGGAATCAAAAATGCACTAATTAGATTGGGTGCCACATCTCGATACAAACATAAGCTAGGAGGTAAGGAAACATAGGGACGTATGATTAATTTAACCATTACAATTATAAAAAAACCTATAAAAAATATCCATTTTTTAGATTGTTGCATACCTATCTAAGGATTAAACCCAATGGGATTTTTCCATATTTTATGGAGTAAAAAAAGATACCCTATTGTACTTAAAATTAAAAACAGATAATACAAATAATTAAACCATTGCCAATCAGCTTCAACAAAAGCATAACCCAACATAATGCCTAATGTTGAATTTAATCCCATCCATAGTAAACTGAACCCAATGGTTCTAGAAATCCTATTTAAAAAGGCCATTATTTCTGGATCCATTAGTCTAAGCTTTGTTTGTTTGCAGCTGCCTCTTTCAATATACGATCAAATTGAGCAGGTGTCAAATCATTAAAGAAATAATATACAGGATCTACTTTTGCTCCACGTTTTATCACTTCATAATGCAAATGAGATCCCGTGCTCTTTCCAGTACTTCCAACATAACCAATCACTTCTCCCCTTTTTACAGATTGACCTAGTTTTGCTTTTACTCGAACCATATGCGCATACAAGGTTTGGAATCCAAACCCATGATTTATCACTACTTTATTACCATAACCATCTGTACTAAATCCAGCAGCCTGAACAACACCATCAGAAGTAGCATAAATAGGGGTGCCAGTCGGTGCAGAAAAATCAAGCCCCGCATGTAATCGAAAATCTTTATACAATGGATCAATCCTATATCCAAATCCAGATGCCACCCGTTTTAAATTCTTATTACTAACGGGTTGTATCGCAGGAATCGCTCTTAATAATTTTTCTTTATTCTTGACCATTGTAGTGACCTCAATAAATGATTTACTTTGAAAAGACATTCTTAAACTCAAATTATTCAACTGATTCCTCATATTTTCAATCAATTCAGTGTTAGACAATCGTTGAATAAGTCTTATTTCATTTTTAGCAAGCATTTCTTTCACCCTGGCACTATCTGGAATTGGGGTGGCTTCAAAAATAGATCGATACACTTCATTGTCCCTTTGCTCCAATTCTACCATTTGTAATTCCAACTGCTTCATACGCTCCTGTAAAACAGCATAACTTTCTTTATAGGCAATATTTTGTTGTCTTAACAAACGTTCTTTTGGAGAGTCAATATATTGAAATAAAATAGCCACGAAGAGCACACCTACCGCTATGGATGCAAGTATAAAACCAATGGTTTGCAGTAGACGTACCTTAAAAGGCACTTCGATTTTTTCAAACCTTAAAGTATGGGTGTTAAAGAAATATTTTATTTTCTTCATGCGCAATGATTATTTGTCCTCTAAAGTCTTTAAAAAAGGCTCAAATGCTTACCTTTGGAGACTTTTAGAAACGCTACAAAGATAGCTTTTAATTTAGCTCAAAGCTTAAAATATAGTCCCATGATGAAGAGTTCAGAAATTAGACAAAAGTTCTTAGATTTTTTTGCATCCAAAGGGCATGCCATTGTCCCATCGGCACCGATCGTGGTTAAAAACGATCCAACTTTATTGTTTACCAATTCAGGAATGAACCAGTTCAAGGATTATTTTTTAGGCAATCAGCAACCTAAATTTCCTAAAATTGCAGATACACAAAAATGTTTAAGAGTAAGTGGCAAGCACAATGACTTGGAAGAAGTAGGTGTAGATACCTATCATCACACCATGTTTGAAATGTTGGGTAACTGGAGTTTTGGAGATTATTTTAAAGCAGAAGCTATTGAGTGGAGCTGGGAGCTTTTAACCAAAGTTTACAAATTAGATCCTAACAGGTTATATGTTACTGTATTTGAAGGTGATGCTTCTGAAAATTTGCCTGCCTCAAGTGTTGCATTAGAAGAATGGAAAAAATGGGTACCCGCTAACAAAATCATCTACGGCAATAAAAAAGATAATTTCTGGGAAATGGGAGATACTGGTCCATGCGGTCCTTGCAGTGAAATTCATATTGACATGAGATCTGAAGCAGAAATTGCTGCAATACCAGGAAGAGAATTGGTTAACAAGGATCATCCTCAAGTAATCGAAATATGGAATAATGTATTCATTCAATATAACCGAAAAAAAGATGGCAGTCTTGAACCATTACCTAATAAGCACGTAGATACAGGCATGGGCTTTGAAAGATTGGTTCGTGCTATTCAAAACAAAAAAAGCAATTACGATACGGATGTATTTACAGGGACTATTGATGCAGTTGCTGAGATCACTGGAAAGACCTATGATTTTGGCGATGGAAAAGAGGCAATAGCATTTCGAGTGATTGCTGACCATATTCGCGCGATTGCTTTTGCAATTGCAGATGGCCAATTACCATCCAATACTGGAGCTGGATATGTTATTAGAAGAATTTTAAGAAGGGCTGTACGTTATTACTACTCATACTTAGATTATAAAAAACCTTTGTTGTTTCAATTGACGCCCTTACTAGCAAAACAATTTGAAAATGTGTTTCCAGAACTTAATCAACAATTAGATTTTGTAACCAAAGTGATTAAAGAAGAAGAGGAGGGCTTTTTACGCACGCTAGAAAAAGGTTTAAAAAGAATAGATGATATCATTCATGGGCAAGATAAAAAGAATTTAATTGAGGGGAAATTAGTTTTTGAGTTGTTTGACACCTATGGTTTTCCTGTAGACTTAACAAGGTTAATTGCAAGTGAAAACCAATTAACAATAGATGAAGCTGGATTCGAGCAAGAAATGCAGCAACAAAAAGATAGAAGTAGAGCTGCAACTGCCATTGATACAGGTGACTGGATACAAGTTAGTGAAGATGCAGAAACAAAATTCGTTGGATATACAACGACTGAAGCGACCACAAAAATTGTAAAGTATAGAAACGTGAAAGCAAAAGGCAAAGAAGCATACCAATGGGTTTTAGCTGAAACACCTTTTTATGCTGAAAGCGGTGGTCAAGTTGGAGACATAGGCCTATTAAAATTTGAAGACGGTACTGAACTTTCAGTTACAGATACAAAGAAAGAAAATAATTTATTCATTCATTTTACAGACAATATACCAACTACCATTGGCACCACTGTAAAAGCAGAAGTAAACAAAATTCAGAGAGCACATACAACACAACACCACTCTGCTACACACTTATTGCATGCAGCCTTAAGAACTGTATTAGGCAAACATGTGGCACAAAAAGGTAGCTTAGTCTATGCAGAACAATTGCGTTTTGACTTTTCTCATTTTGCAAAAATGACCAATGAAGAAATTGAAGCAGTATCCAAAATAGTAAATGATAAGATTAAAGAACAAGTGCCTGTAGTCATTAAAGAAATGTCTAAAGATGAAGCAGTCGCAATGGGTGCAATGGCTTTATTTGGAGAAAAATATGGTGATAGGGTTCGAGTTGTAGTGATGGATCCTAATTATTCAATTGAATTATGTGGAGGAACGCATGTTGGACACACAGGAGAAATTGGTCAATTTATAATCAAAGCAGAATCATCTGTCGCAGCTGGTGTAAGGAGAATTGAAGCTGTTGTTGGTCATGCAGCAGAGCAATATCAAGAGGAAGCAAAAGAAAAACTAAGAAAACAAGTTGCACAATTAGAAGAGATTAATACATCAATGGCTATTCATTTGAATAAAAAAGAATTGAACCAAGATTCAAGTGCCTACACGATTAATGAATTAAACGACTATATTATTGAATTACAAAATCAACAAAAAGAATTAAAGAAACAACTTGAGCGTCAAGAAGCAATTCGCATCAATGAACTAGTAGAAGCTCAAAAAGGTCAATTTGAAACAATTAATGGTGTTCAGTATTTAGGATTAAACGTAGCTTTAAGCAATGCAGATCAATTTAAAAAAGCTGCTCAATTGTTAACGCAAACACAAACCGGTCAAGTCTTAGTATTGTTAGTTGGTGCTCAAGGAGAAAAAGCATTTGCAGCTTTGTCCATGAGTGAATCTCTAATTGCAAGCAAAGATTGGGAAGCACCTCAAATGATCAAATCATATATTGCACCATTGATCAAAGGCGGCGGTGGAGGTCAAAAAACATTAGCTGCCGCAGGTGGACAGGATAGTAGTCAACTTGAAGCGGTTTTAAATAAAATTAAATCCCTTTTATAGCATTGATTTTCATTTAATTTCATAAAAAAGCCATCCAGTGACACTCTAGATGGCTTTTTTATGAAAACAATTTGGTAAAATTTAACATTTCCGAATAATTTCGTAGATAATTAATTCCTTATTTTTGATCTACTATAAATTTCGTAGTATGTCTACGATTTCTACCTACTTAAAACACAAGCGCATGAAAAAAGGACTATTATTTATTTGTTGGATTGGCTTATTACCACTCGTAAAAGCACAGGAGACAGGATCTAAAACAAAAGAAGTGATCATTGAAAAAAAAATTGCAAAGCCTGCAAAGGAAAATGTAGATTCAAGTATGCGTGTCACAGTGACCATCAATGGTGACACAACAGAAGAAATTTCGGTTGTAGTTGACGGAGACAAAATTACCATCAATGGTGAGACCGCAGATGCGAATGATCCAAGATTAAAGAAGCTAAAAAGAGGTAGGCTTCAGGGATTCAATATCCAACCTAAATCAAATAGACAAGAGGGTGTTAACAATACTTTTGTTTTTAAAAAACCAAATCAAACGAATTCAGCATTTTTAGGAGTTGTTACATCAATGGATCCAAATGGCGCTGTGATTGAAGAAATCAAAGTATCAAGTCCTGCAGCAAAAGCTAAATTAAAAATTGGCGATATTATTACGAGTGTGAATGATACCAAAATTAAGCACCCTGAAGATTTATATACAGCTATCGGAAAATATAAGCCAAACGATAAAATTAACCTTAGTTACATAAGAGATAATAAAACTGAAAAAGTAATGATCACCCTCGAAAAAAATACAAGTACGAATCAAGCTATGACATTGGATGCCCCTGAAATAGGATTCGAAGAACTTGATTTATTCAATAAAAATGGTAATCAGTATAAATTCTCGTTCCCCGAATTACCGAATATGGATCAGCTTATGACGAGGGCTGATAAAAAACCAAAAATAGGTATCAGTGTTGCAGACCTTGAAACTGGAAAGGGCGTTAGAGTCACCAATGTGGCAAAGGATAGTCCTGCTGATAAAGCTGGAATTCAAATTGAAGATATATTAATTCAATTAAATGGAACAGAAATAACAGATGTCAATTACATGAAATGGCAATACTATTATCCTGGTCAAACATTAAAAATAACCTTAGAGAGAAAAGGTGAAAAAAGAACAGTAGAACTGCGCATGCCCAAAAAAATGAATACAGCAGACTTATAAGTAGCCTCATAAAAGCATCCTCCCAAAAAGCCACCTCGAAATGGGTGGCTTTTTGATGCTATTGCTTGATTAATCTGTACTTTTGTACTATGCCAGACAAGTCGCGCTACCAAGCAGTTATAGGTTTAGAAATTCACGCACAGTTAGCTACAGACAGCAAACTATTCAGTGGTGACGCAACTAGTTTTGGTGCTGCACCCAATACACATGTGAGCCCAATTACCTTAGGCCATCCTGGCACTTTACCTAAAACAAATGCAAAAGCGGTTGAATATGCCATTAAAATGGGATTGGCTTGTGGATCTAAAATTGCAAAAGAAAATTATTTTGCACGAAAAAATTATTTCTACGCCGACCTTCCAAAAGGCTATCAGATTTCACAACATACAACCCCTATCTGTGAAGGTGGAGAGGTAACCATTCAATCAAATGATGGCGTAAAAAAAATTCAACTCAATAGAATTCACCTCGAGGAAGACGCTGGAAAAAGCATCCACGATTTATCACCTACTGAATCCTACATTGACTTAAACAGAGCTGGTACGCCATTGATTGAAATTGTGACCGAACCTTGTATTCATAGTGCAGAAGATGCATTTTTATACGTATCAGAAATTCGTAAGCTTGTAAGATGGTTAGGAATTTGTGATGGCAATATGGAAGAAGGTAGCTTAAGATGCGATGCCAATATTTCTGTTCGAATGAGCGGCGATGAAAAACTTGGTACCAGAGTAGAAGTAAAAAATTTAAATTCAATTCGAAATATAAAAAAAGCAATTGAATACGAAATAGATCGCTTAATTACGCTTGTAGAAAAAGGAGAGACCATCATTCAGCAAACTAGAAGTTTTGATGCAAACAATGATACAACATTCTCCATTAGAGATAAAGAAGACGCGAACGATTATAGGTATTTCCCAGATCCAGATTTAGCCCCATTGCATTTAACAGGTGTATACCTTGATTCAATCAAAGCAACACTCCCTGCCCTCCCCAATCAATTAAAAAAAGAATGGAGTAGTCAATTTGGATTAAATGCATACGATATAGATCAACTTTGCGAACACAAACAAGAAGCTGATTTTTATTTATTATGGACAAAGCAAACTAAATTATATAAAGCAGCTGCAAATTGGATGATTGGACCAATACGCGCATATCTAAATGAAAATAGTGCCAGTTATTCTGAGTTAATCCCATTGATCCCATACCTTTCAGAACTATTGGAAATGGTTGAACAACATCAACTAAGTTTCTCTGTTGCTACTGATAAAGTATTTAAGGCCATTATAGCAAAGCCACAATCCCCTATGGATTATGCCACAGCCAATCAGTTATTACAAAACAGTAATACTGACGAATTGACCATATGGATCAACTTAGTACTCAGTAATCATCCAGATAAAGTTGATGCCTATAAAAAAGGAAAAAAAGGATTAATTGGTTTATTTGTTGGAGAAGTAAAAAAAATAAGCAAGGGCAAAGCAGATCCACAAAAAACAACCGAGCTATTGGAAGCAATATTAACTAAATAGAAAACCATTTTATGTTAAAAAATATAAGCATTATAATTGTCAGTCTTTTACTTTTCTCAACAACAGGTTGTAAAGAAAAAAATCAAGATGCACGTTATACAATTTCAGGAACAATAAAAAATGCTGTCAATAAACCCTTATTACTTCAGGAAATACCATATGGAGGAAAACCAATTATAACTTTAGATTCTATAACGCTAGATGCAAATGGAAAGTTCAGTTTTGAATTTATTGCGAAACAAGAGGGTATTTATAGACTGAGTAGTGGGAATGAAATTGATATAAACTTTATTAATGATGAGGATCAAATCCAAATCAATGCTGATGCAAATAATGCTACCAACTATACTATAAAAGGGTCTCCAAACAGTGAAGCCTTGATACAATATTTGAAAGCATACAGAAGTAAAGATTCTGCATTATTTGCGACCCTTTATGCCTTAGATAATTTACAACAAACCAATGGTAAAGACAGTAGTATTTTATACTTACAACAAGAAAAGGAAAAGAAAATTAAGGCACTGAACGATCATGTTGAACAAACAATCAATACCGCTAATAGTCCAGCATTGATTTATTTTGCATTAGGCATGGCATTAAGATCTATGGAAATTAATAAAGTACTTGCTTTAGCAAAAGCTGTTGCAGAAAAAGTCAAAGCAGCACCTTTAATTGAATTTGCTAATATCCTGAGTGGCCAAGTGCAAGCGGCTAATCCACCAACCGCAATTGCAGTTGGTGCTATTGCGCCTGAAATTGCACTACAAGACCCAACTGGAAAGATAATCACATTAAGTAGCTTAAAAGGCAAATATGTCCTAGTAGATTTTTGGGCAAGCTGGTGTGGACCTTGTAGAAGAGAAAATCCAAATGTAGTAGCTGCATATGAACAATTCAAAAACAAAAATTTTACAATTTTAGGCGTTTCATTAGATGATAATAAAGAAGACTGGATAGCAGCAATTCAACAAGATAAATTGAACTGGTTGCATATTAGTGATCTAAAGAAATGGGAAAGTACAGTAGTCAATACTTACCAAATTCAAGGTATACCATTTAATGTACTTTTAGACCCGACAGGTAAAATCATTGCAACTGATTTAAGAGGTGGCGCTTTGCAAAATACATTAAAGCAATTATTTCCATAATTACTTTGACTTAATAAATGACTTTATCAATGCTGGTAGCAATACCAAGTTGGTAAATGTACTGACCACTAAGGTTATTGATGTAAGCCATCCAAGCGCTTTTGTACCTCCAAAGTCACTAAAACAAAAAATTACAAAGCCCGCTACCAACACTAAAGAGGTATAAATAATACTGATACCAGTATGTTTAATGGTTTGTACGAGGGTCGTATGCACTTGGAAGTTTAAATGCGGTAATTCTTGTTTATAGTTGACTAAGAATCGGATAGTTACATCGATAGCGATTCCTAATGCTACGCTGAATACCAATACAGTAGATGGCTTCAATGAAATGCCAGTCCAACCCATGATCCCGGCAGTAATAAATAATGGAACGATATTGGGGATCAATGAACAGATTAAAATTGGGAAAGACCTAAATAAGAAAATCATACAGATTGCGATCAGTAAAAAGGCCCAGAAAATAGATTCCCCTAAACCTTTTACGATAAAATTACTGCCTTCTAGGAATGTAACACTGGACCCTGTAATCACAACATTGTACTTGGCAGTATCAAAAATGGCATCCGATGCACTATCAATCTTATTTAATAAGAAGGGTAATTTAGCACTACCAATATCCTTCATGTTGACTGAAATTCTGGTTTGACTTTTTGCTGAATCAATCAATTTATTCAATAATAAACTTGGATTATTCCCAGTTGGCTTTACACTATCTTTAGGAGCAGCACTTGAAAAATAAGGTCCAATGAATGCCATTTCAGTACCAGTTGGCACTGCAAAAGACAGACTGTCTCCGTCGTAAAAAGCTTGCTTTGCAAATTTTACACCATCTAATAAGCCTAATGGTTTTCCTAATTCAGGTTGTTCCAATAAAAATGTATTGAATGCATCAATTTGTTCCAATGGCTTGATCGACCTAATTAATCCATTCGGTTTTTTTGTATCTACCAAAATTTCTAATGGCATCACCCCACCAGCATGTTGTTCGAACCATTTAAGATCAGTATATAATTTATCCTGTTTGGGTAAATCGTCTACAATAAAAGCTTCTTTTTTAATTTGTAATACACCAATTAAGGAAACAAGCACAGCGAGTATTGTAAAACCAAAAACCCATTTGGTATGTGAAAATGCCCAACGTTCAATTCGTACTAAGATTTTTTCTAAATATTGATTTTCTAAATAACGTACATGTTTAGCTTTAGGCGCAGGTAAATATGAAAGCACTGGTGGAATAAAAAATAGACTTATAAAAAATAGTACCATGATATTTACACCAGAGACCCAGCCAAATTCTTTTAATAAAGGACTTTTTGTTAGTGCAAATACGAAAAAACCAATAGCTGCAGTTATATTACAAAATAAAGTCACAACCCCCATTCTACCGACCATCTGTACAATCGCTTTTTCCTTATCTAAAGTATCCTTAAACGATGTATGGTATTTATTTAAAAAATAGATACAGTTTGGAATACCAATCACTACAATCAATGGAGGAATCAGTGCCGTCAATAATGTGATCTTCTGACCCAGCAAGACCATACTACCTAAACTCCATATCACACCCATCAAAACCACTGCTAAACTCATAATCATAGCAGAAATTGACCTAAAAAATAGCAATAATGTAATTGCAGACAAGACTAAGGATCCAATTAAAAACCAGAACATTTCTTTTTTGATTCTATCCGCCATAATGGTTCTAATAAATGGCAATCCACTCACATGCACTTCAGTTTTTATAGCTTGACTAAATTGATCTAAATCATTTTGAATACCTGCGATGATCTTGGTTCTAGACCCACTATTGATAGAATCAGCTTTAAAAGCAATAGCCATGATATAACTGTTACTGTCTGGATTGTAATACAGATTTTTATAAAAGGGGAGGTTTTCAAAAACCATTTGATCTGCAATCAATATGCTATCATTTGTATAAGGCGCATGGAATATCTTTCTGGCATTGAATTTGGTCTCTATGCTATCTTTTTCAATAGTATAAGCAGTCGATATACTCATCACTTCTGCCACTGCTGAATTTTGCTTTAACTTTTTGTGCAAGCGATCCACTTGATTAAAGATTGCCTTTGTATAAAATTGATTTGATTTAAAACCAATTACTACAGTCGTTCCATCTACACCATACTTTTTTACAAAATCATTGTATACAACAAACTTAGGGTTATCAGAAGGAATTGCTTTAGTGTATTCATAACTCAGTTTAATCTGAGCCGCAAAATATCCCATCACAACAGTTAAAATGAATACAAAAAATAAATATGTTTTTTTATAATTCAATATATTTTGCCCAAGTCGATACCACATAGAATTGTATTTTAAATTAAATCACCCATAAATAAGCAGCGAGTTGTGTGAACACGCCAATAAATAAACCTACTATTAATTCTTTTTTGCTATGATCACTTACGATAAGCCTTGCGCTTATCACCAATGCTGTTAACAAGATCGAAAATAATACCCAAATGGAACTATTCACTGGATAAAAAACACTTACCAATAAAATTGCGGTTGTGATGCCTGCAATACCCATTGCATGTAAACTCACTTTCATGAAATTATTAACTGTCAAACCAATGGCACTAGCCACAAAAATACCAAGGTAAAAGAATTTCAAAGCAACAGGTTGATCTGTAAAATTTCTACTTAAATAATACATCCACCAATAAAAAAACATCGTAACTACATAAGGTATAATTCTTTCTTTCTGTGTCCTTAAAAATATACTGTCACTTAATTTTAAACGCCACAAAAGGAATACAGCAAATGCAGGGAAAAAAGCAGTCAACCATGCAACACTAAATAAACGCATTTTCAATTGCCAGTCCGTGATGCCCACAAATTCAAATGGCAAAACTTGCATCAAGTAAAGGAAAAAATAAGTGGGAATAAATAGCGGATGGAATACATAGGACAATAAATGTGCCATGTATTTAACGATTTTAGGTTGGGTTTTTTCCATAGTTGAATTGGCTACCATTCTTTTCTGAGTCTTGCGACAGGTATATTTAAAAGTTCTCTATATTTCGCAACAGTCCTTCTAGCAATATTATAGCCCTTTTCTTGTAAACGTTCAGTTAATTCGTCGTCACTCAATGGTTTTAATTTATCTTCTCCTTCAATTAACTCTTGAAGGATCGCTTTTACTTCTTTGGTGCTTACCTCTTCTCCACTATCAGTCGTTAAAGACTCACTAAAAAAGTATTTCAATAAATAAGTTCCAAATTCTGTTTGTACATATTTACTATTTGCCACCCTACTCACAGTTGAAACGTCTAAATTTGTTTTTTCTGCTATATCTTTTAAAATCATTGGACGTAATGTCGTTGTGTCACCACTTAAAAAGAATGCAGACTGATAATCTAAAATAGCATTCATCGTCAACAATAAAGTCTGTTGTCTTTGCAAAATCATTTCGATAAACCATTTAGCTGCATCAATTTTTTGTTTGATAAAAAATACAGCTTCTTTTTGAGATTTATCTTGCTTCTTACTACCCTCATACTCCTTTAACATCAACTTATAATCTTCACTAATGACCAATGGTGGTGCGTTACGACTATTTAATGTCAACTCAAGTTTACCATTGTTGATCAATACGGTAAAATCAGGTATAATGTACATCTCCGCCTCGTTCGTATAACTTGTTTCTGCTCCAGGCTTAGGATTTAATGTTAAAATTTGATGCAATACTTCTTTCATTCCAGATTCATCTAAATGCAAGCTTCTTTGAATTCGATCGTAGTGCTTACGCGTAAATTCCTCAAAATATTTTTCTATAATGAGGATTGCGATTTTCCTAGCTTCATCTTCAGAATATAATTTCCCCCTGCTATCAGATAAATGGGCAGATTCGCCCTCTCCTTTTCTGCGCAATTGAATCAATAAGCATTCTTGTAAATTTCTGGCAGCAATTCCAACTGGATCGAAAGCTTGCACTTGCTTTAAAACAATTTCAATCTCTTTTTCCTCTACCCACATACTTTGTTTAAACGCTAAATCATCCGCAATGGATTGCAGTGCTCTTCTTAGGTATCCATCATCATCTAAACTACCAATAATTTGTTCTGCTATTTTATATCCTCTATCATCTAGCGCTAACATGCTTAACTGATCCATCAAAGTTTCATGTAAACTCATCTCCGCTTTTATCGGAATAACTTTTTCATTGTCTAGCTCTGGATAAAATTCATCTTTAGTTTTATAATCAGGCTGTTCATCATCATAACTATACTCACTTAGCTCCTCGTTACTCATCTCAAATTCATCTACAGGAACTGCTTCCTCATCATCATGCATATCCTGTAATAAATCGTCGTTCATTTCTTCAGGAGATGTAAAGTCCGATTCCAACAAAGCTGGATCCATCTCTAAAGCAGGATTTTCCTCCAGCTCTTCTTTAATTCTTTGCTCAATTTGTGCACTAGGAATCTGCAACAACTTCATCAATTGGATTTGCTGAGGTGACAATCTTTGTAATTGTCTTTGTTGCATGGATTGTCCTAATGCCATAACCTTAGCTTATGCAACTACTTTTTTTAAAACAGCTAAAAAAGCAGCTCCTTTCTCATGGACTTGTTCTTCCGTCCATGTTAAACTAATGGCAGTTGAAATACACCTACTCATTATGGCATCACTTTTTGAAAAATCAGTATGCTTTAATGCTAACAAAGCTTTTTGCTGTAAGTCAGACAATGGATATAAACTTGTGGCATTTTTTAAATGATCCCATTTTCTGATATAGTGCCAGTTATTAGCAAACCAGTAAAAGTTTCCAGCCAATATACCAGCCTCTTTAAATGCTGCAATTGCCTTTTCTGTTAATTCTTGGCTTGGCAAGAACCATGTTAAAAAACTAGCACTGTCTCCAGCTGGATCTGGCACTACTCTAAATTGTATTCCTGGAACTTGTTCTAAATAAGAACGTAAAATATGATTGTTCTTTTTTTGAATTGCAAGGAAATTATCTAATTTTCTAATTTGAGCTAGTCCTACCGCTGCATGCAACTCACTGATACGGAAATTATAACCTAAGGCTGGATGTAAGTCTGCTCCTCTATCTATTCCAAGGTGATCATGACCATGATCTGTAAAAGCATCTGATTTTGTATATACTGCTTTGTCATTGGTCATCACCACACCACCTTCACCACATGTAATTGTTTTTACAAAATCAAAAGAAAATGTACCGGCATGACCAATGGTACCTAAATGTTTGCCTTTATAGGTGCCTCCAATACTTTGACATGCATCTTCTAATAAGATTAAATTATGTGTTTTGCAAATAGCCACCAACGCATCCATATCTGCCATACTTCCACACATATGCACTGGCATTACACATTTAGTTTTTGGAGTGATTGCTGCTTCAACAGCCGAAGGTGATAAAGTCAAACTCTCGTCAATATCTACCAATACAGGGATTGCACCCATACTTAAAATCGCTTCAAAACTTGCAACAAAAGTAAATGCAGGCATAATCACTTCGTCTCCTGCACCAATACCTAAGGCTGCCATTGCAGTGGTTAATGCTGCTGTACCACTAGAAGTAAGTTGTGCATATTGAGTACCGAAGGTTGTACAAACAGCTGCTTCCAATTCTTTGGATTTCCAAATCCCTTTACGAGGACCATCAAATCCATAACGCATTAAAATTCCTGTTTCAAGGACATCATTAACTTCTTTTTTTTCTTCTTCTCCAAAGAATTCAAAACCGGGCATATGCTTGATTTTTATTGATAAACAAAGGTAGTTTAAAAAATGAAAATTGAGTGTTTTTCCGTATTTTGCACCCCTAAAAAGACTAGAACCCATGGAGTATAACAAATTGATTTCCGTTTCAGGCATGTCAGGTTTATTTGAATTATTAACCAGTAAAAGTGACGGTGCAATCGCGAGATCCTTAGAAACAAATGCCACACAATTTATTAGTTCTAGGACCTACCAGTTCTCCCATCTTGAGAGCATCGAAGTCTTCACCACCAAGGAAAACGTTTTCTTGGCAGAAGTTTTTATTGCTATGGGTAAATCTAAAGAGGCGCTCCCTAATGAAAAAGATGCAAAAGCAACACAAGCTTACTTTAAAAAAGTATTCCCCAATATGGATTTTGACCGTGTCTATCCAAGTGATATGAAGAAAATGGTAAAATGGTTTGGACAATTGCAACAACATAAAATAGAGCCAACCTTACCTGAATTGGAGGAGGGTGAAGAAGGCGAAGCATAGTAGGCATCGCCTGATGAAGAAGCGGGGCTAATTACACGACTAAATAGTTTAAAAAAATGATATAAAAGGTTTACCTATTTTCAGGTAAGCCTTTTTTTATCCTTAAATTGTGGAATATAAATTCGACATGAAAAACATACTACTTGCCAGCGTCTTATTTGCTGGATTAACAACATTAGGACATGCTCAAAAAATGTCTGAAAAAAAATGGGTTAGAAAACAATTTTCTGCATTGAATATGGATGAGAAAATTGGACAATTAATGGTTTTAAGAGCCCATAGTGAATGGAAGCAAGATAAAATTGATTCACTCAGTAATCTGATTCAAAAATACAATGTTGGCGGCCTGTGTTTTTTTCAAGGTGGACCAGTGCGTCAGGCATTGCAAACAAACCACTACCAAAGCATTGCAAAAACACCATTGTTTATTACAATTGATGCAGAATGGGGCGTAGGCATGCGTTTGGATAGTGTTGACGTTTTTCCGAGACAATTATCAATGGGTGCTTTTGCATCAAATAATTTGATTTACCAAATGGGTGCAGCAATCGCAGCACAATGCAAAAGATTAGGTATTCAAATTAATTACGCACCAGATATTGATATCAATAACAATCCATTGAACCCCGTTATCAATGACAGAAGTTTTGGACAAAGCAAAGAAAAAGTGATACAAAATGGAATCGCTTATATGAGAGGAATGCAAGACAATGGCGTAATGGCTACTGCTAAACATTTCCCAGGACATGGAGATGTTACAGTAGATTCTCATAAAGATTTGCCAGTCATCGCTAAATCAAAAGCTGCTTTAGATAGCCTTGAATTAGCGCCATTCAAAGCCTTAATCGACGCAGGTGTAGCATCCGTGATGGTTGCACATCTGTCTGTGCCAGCCATCGATGACCGACCCAAATATGCTACTTCTCTGTCTCCAAACGCAGTCAACGGTCTATTAAAAAAAGAACTAGGCTTTAAAGGTATAAGTGTAACAGATGCAATGGATATGAAGGCGATTGCAAATTATTTTCCACAAGGAGAAGCGAATGTACAAGCTATTTTAGCAGGGAATGATATGCTATGTTTACCGGGAGACATTGGACAATCTATCAAAAAAATAAGAAATGCTGTAAAAGAAAAAAGGATCAAGCGTGCAGACATTAATGCAAGGGTAAAAAAGATTTTAGCTGCAAAATATAAATATGGTTTATCTGCATTGAAATCTATAGATACCACCAACATAGTAGCAGATCTTAATCAATCTGTAAGTGCAATTAGTGAAGCGATGGCAGCTGAGTCGCTTACATTTTTAAGGTCCAATAATAGTCCGATTTTAAATAACAAGACTGCTTATATTGCAATCAATGCAAAAACTGGCAATCAATTGACTAAATCACTAATCAATGATTATGGTGTTAAAGTTTTTTATACCAATGGTAAAGATATAAATGAATTTGCCCAAATCAATGATAGCTTAAAAGCCTTTGAGCAAGTGATTATTGGCTTACATGGATACAATAGAAGACCTGCAAATCATTTTGAAATTCCTGCTGCAACATTGCAATTTCTAAACGGGATGGGGCATGAAGATTGGATCCATCTAATTTTTGGTAATCCATATGCTGTAGGAGATTTTAGTAACATCAATAATATCTTACTTGCATATGAAGACACAAAACACAGCCATGCAGCAGTACAAAAATGGCTAGAAGGAAAAGCCCAGGCGAGCGGCGTATTACCAGTAACAATTGGTTTAGGACTGAAATATGGAATGCCTTCTGAGGCTCCAACTAAAAAAAAAATACTAACCGAAGCATGTCTTCCAGCAATTATTGATCAAAATAAATTAGCAAAAATCGATTCAATTGTTGCAGATGCAATTGAACAACAAGCAATTCCTGGATGCCAGGTTTTAGTAGCAAAAGACAATCAAATTGTATTTAATAAAAGCTATGGAACCATCGCAGGTGCAGCTAGTCCTCAAGTTACAAACGCTACTTTATATGATTTGGCATCTGTAACCAAAACTAGTGCAACGACAGTTGCCATCATGAAGTTAGTAGAAGAAGGGAAAGTTGATATTCAAAAAACTATTGGTGACTATCTTCCATGGGTTGTTGGAAATCCAAAAGCGAAAATTCGTTTGAAAGACCTGCTTTTGCATGAAGCAGGTTTGTATCCATACATAAAGTTTTATGAATCCTTATTGAATGCGGATGGTAGTATCAATAGCAATTGGATAGTTCCAGTGCAAGACTTAAGCCATCAATTGATGGTAACACCAGGTAAATACTTATTGAATAATTGGATAGACAGCATTCGTGTTAAAATATTAAACAGTCCAGTGTCCACACCTGGTAAATATGTATACAGTGATAATGATTTTATTTTTTTAGGTAATATTGTTGAAGAAGTTACTGGGATGAATTTACAGGACTATTGTACAAAAACATTCTATGGCCCCATGCAAATGCGTAGTACTGGTTTTTTACCGCTTCAAAGAGCCGACAAATCAAACATTGCTGCAACAGAGCTAGACAATTACTTTAGAAAAGAGCTCATTCAAGGATCGGTGCATGACGAAGGCGCTTCTACGATGGGTGGAATAGCAGGACATGCAGGCTTATTTAGCAATGCAACAGATCTAGCAAAATTGTATATGATGTTATTAAATGGAGGCATATGGGATGGTGTACAATACCTAAAACCCTCTACAATTCAATTATTTACAAGCTATCAATCTGCAACAAGCAGAAGAGGACTTGGATTTGACAAAACGGCAAAAGACAATGTCAATGCCAAAGATCCATATCCAAGTTTAAGTGCACCAACGAGTGTTTTTGGGCACACAGGATTTACAGGAACTTGTGTATGGGCAGATCCAGACAACCAATTACTGTATATTTTTCTTTCAAACAGGGTATATCCTACAAGAGATAATAAAGCATTCAGCAATTTAAACCTAAGAGCGAAAATTCAAGAGCAAATATATCAAGCGATAAAAAAATAATATGAGAAAAGGTGCACTCATACTTTATAGCCTACTATGTTTCAACTATATATTGAAAGCACAGTTGCAATTAGGACCAATAGGCAGTTGGAGGGCACATTTTTCAAACACATCGATTCAGCAAGTCATTAAGGGAGACCAAATATATGCAGTAGCTACAAATCAAATTATACAAATTGATCAAAATCAAAAAGTAAATTATCTCAATACGACCAATGGGTTGCATTCTACAGGTATTCAAAAAATTGGTTGGCACTCAACAGAAAAAATGCTTGTCATAGCTTATAAAAATAGCAAAGTTGACATCATTCAAGGTGATCAAATTACCCTTATTGACGACATAGCATCTTCAAATTTATTTTATGATAAAACAATCAATGACATCAATATTGCGAATAACAATGCCTACTTAGCATGTAATTTTGGTATTGTTGTCATCGATTTATTAAAAAAAGAAATTAAAGCAACAATATTTCCTAATAATATTCGTCAATCAATTAAAGTACTTCAAACAATTGTATACCAAGGTAAATTATTTGCTTTAACTGAGCGTGGTATTTGGTCATCAATGCTAGACCAAAACAGCTGGATTGAAGAAAATACCAGTGGTGTGGATGGATTGCTAAATATGTTTGTTTTTAAAAATCAATTGTATTTTAATAACCAACAAAGTATTTATGCATACCAAAATTCTGCTGCGTTTTATCAAATTAATAATGGAAAAATTGAATCCATTACATCAGATGAGGAACAGCTATATGCAAGTGTCAGCTATGCAGATAAAGGAAGTCTAGTCCAATTAAATAGCAATAAAATAAATACAATCTTATTAGATTCAACAATACTAAAAAAACCTGTTAGTATCCTAAAAGATGGAAATACTTTTTGGGTTGCAGACAGCCAAAAAGGGCTCTATCAAAAAAATAATCAAGGAAAATGGATTGATCTTGGTGGTCCAATCCATCAATCCATTAATCAAATTGCAGTTGCAAATAGTCAACTACTGTTTAGTTATGGTGCAGCTGCACCTGGCATTTCAAGTTTTAACGAAAATGGATGGTCAAATTTCTTGCAAGTACAAAACTTGAACTTAAGCAATATCGATGGATTGTCAATTGATCCAGTTGATCAAAGTTGGTGGATGGGAATGGGAAATCAATTAATACATTATGATGCAATTAAAAATAATGTAGAACAATTTACACCCAATTCAAATGCTGGTGTGCTTAAAATGATTCGACAAACTAGTAATGGCAATATGGCCCTTCTCAAAGAAGGACTAGGGCTACTTCTGAAAGAAGGACAACAATGGAACAACTACCCTATTCCACAAGGATTTTCTGCCAATCAATTAAAACAGTTTATTGAAGGTGATGATGGTCTTTTCTGGGTGATAGGACCAAAACAGCAAGGTGTTTTATTATTTCAAAGACAAAATAATCAAGCTATTTGGAGACAATTAAATAATGCAAAAGGAGCAGGCAATCTACCTAGCATGGAAGTCACTGCCATTACAAAAGACAAGAACGGTTCAATATGGATTGGCACAGACAATGGAATCGCTGTTTTTCAATGTAGCAATATCAATGAACCATGTGATGCATACTTGCCAATTGTTGAAGGAAATGGCTTCAATGGCTACCTTTTTCAAAAAGAAACTGTTCATTGTATTGAGGTTGATGGAGCGAATCGTAAATGGATAGGCACTAATAATGGTGCTTGGCTGGTTAGTCATGATGGGACAGAAGTGCTGAAGCACTTTACAATCGAAAATAGTCCACTCCCTAATAATAAAGTTGTTTCGATTGGTATAGAGCCAATAGAAGGAGATGTTTTTTTGATTACTGCAGATGAAATGGTAAGTTACAAAGGACAAGCTACTGAAGGTAAAAATGTGCAAGAAAAAATCAAAGTTTATCCTAACCCAGTTGGTCCAACCTACCAAGGACCAATTATCATTCGAAATTTAGTCAACAATGCATTGGTTAAAATTACGGATCTTAATGGACAACTGATTGCACAGACAAGGGCGCTTGGAGGACAAGCCACCTGGAATGGAAGAGATCAATACCAGCATAAAGTAGCTTCAGGTATTTATTTAATTTTTATTCGCGATGATGCTGGCAATGAAAAAGTGGTAGGTAAAATATTAATTACCTCAGGAAACTAATTTACGTTCAAATCAAATTGTTTGAACATTTTAAATTTCCATGTATCTCTCTCCCCTTGCACTACTCTGTACATTAATTGTCTTACTTTATTAGTAGGCTCTTTAATAGTTGTATCTGTAGGATAAACAGGGAACTTTCTAAATAAAACACCTTCAACTAATTTGTATTCGTCTTTGCCCCGATAGCCTTTGCTCAATTCCATGTCATTCATAATATCAGGAAATAAAATTGGCGCTATTCTTTCATTGTCTTGAGAACAAATTGGGAAAATGCTTTTTTTTCCAGCAGCGTCTTCAATAAATATAATAATATCAGGGAAACCATCATTATTTAAATCGTCAATTTCAGCACTAGCAACCCTAGCTTTAAGTTCAATAGAAGCTTCTCTAGATTCAGATTTAAATCCAACTGGTCTAATATTTAAGACATTTTTATCAGGCGATCTATTTAAGCAAGAAATGCGGTAGCCTACTTTTCCAATTTTCATTGTACTATCGTATTTAGACCAAGTCTGTCCAAAAATTGAACTAAAAAAAATGATAAAAACGAAGGATAAAATAATACGCATACTATAAAATTGATCTTTCAAAGTTAATAGAATAGTTTTAATTTACCAGCTAAATAGCATTCATGGGATTTGACCTAACCATACAAGCAATAAAAAATCATAAGCAGATCCAACTTATTGATAACAAAAGTAATACCGTAGTAACAATACATAGCAAAGGTGCTTTAATGAATAGCTGGAAAGTGGTTCATAATCAGGAAGTATCTGAATTAATTTGGGGTAATCCTGATGATCCAGTTGACAATTCAAAAATTGAAAATGACATACGCTTTGAAATGAATGGATTTCGAAGTGGCAAAATGAGCCCTTTTTCATGTCGAATTCATCTAGGGCAATATGATTGGATGGATCAATCTTACAAATTCGGTAAATTTTACTTAGGAGAAAATGCACTACACGGACTGTTATATGATGCCGATTTTGAAATTCGTTCGACAACGATTGAAAAAAACGCTGTAACTGTTGAACTTGTATTTAATTATTTAGGCACCGATCCAGGATTCCCTTTCCCATATGAAATCATTGTACAATGGACTTTATGGCCAGCGCAATTGATTCAAGTTAAAACAACGATTTATAATAAATCAAACCATACCATTCCGATGATGGATGGATGGCACCCCTATTTTACACTTGGTGGTCAAGTGAATGATTACTCTCTAGCATTCAATGCCGCTGGAAAAATTGAGTTAGATGAAGCATTGATACCAACAGGTAGATTATTAGAAGTAAAAAAAATCGAAGAAAAAAAACAAATTGGCGCTGCGCATTTTGATGATTGTTTTTTACTAGATCCTAATAAAAATAAAGTCATATTAAGTTATCAAGGAAAATCTATCGAAATACAACCAATACACAACTACCCTTATTTGCAGTTATACACTCCAGATGATCGAAAAAGTATTGCAGTTGAGAATTTAAGTGGCGCACCTAATTGTTTTAATAATAAAATGGGGCTCCAAAATTTGGAACCCCAAGAACAAATTTATTTTGAAACAAATTATCAGTTTAAAGTATTAAATTACTAAGGTTGCATCACTGCGGTAACACTAATTTCTACATTGACATTTCTTGGTAAAGTTTTTACGGCAACTGTTTCACGGGCAGGATAATTTGCTGTAAAATAGCTACCATATACTTGATTCACCGCAGCAAACAAATCCATATTGCTTAAAAATATTGAGGTCTTCACTATATGATCAAAGTTAATATTAGCTTCTTCCAAAATGGCTTTAATATTCTCCATCACCTGTGTCGTTTCAGCTTCAATAGAGCTCAACACTAATTCACCAGTGGCAGGATCAAATGCAACTTGTCCACTTGCAAATAAAAATCCATTGGCAATGACTGCTTGACTATAAGGGCCAATTGGAGCAGGTACTTTAGTAGTTTGAATGATCTGTTTAGACATATATTTTATTTTAGAATTGCAATTTCTAATTTTTTGACCAAAACCAACCTATTTTTGCATTACAATTTTAACACTTGGCTAATTTTTTAATCATAGATACAGCACTAGAAGATGCAATAGTTGCATTGAGCAAGGAAGGAAAGGTCATAGCTGAGCTAAAAAACAAGGAAACTAGTAGCCATGCGAGTTTTATTCAAGTTGCCATTTCCAATTTATTAGAGGATCAAAAGATGTCAATCCAGGATATCACAGCTATTGCAGTCACATTAGGACCAGGGAGTTATACAGGATTAAGGGTTGGTCTAGCGAGTGCGAAGGGTATAGCATATAGCATACAAAAACCACTAATTGGACTATCTACCCTAGCTGCTTTAGCACATGCTGCAATTCAATCTGCTCCATCAGATTTTGGACAAGATTACCAAATTTTCGCAATGATTGATGCGAGAAGGATGGAAATCTTTGGCGCTATTTACAATAATGAATGCAATCCAATCATTACTGAACAAGCAATCGTGCTTGATACCAATACTTGGACTAAGCTAATTCATCAACCAACTATTTGCATCGGCAGTGGGGCAAACAAAACAAAGCAATTCGAATCTTCTCAGAAAGTATGCTACATGACAGAGGGGTACAATAGCCAAATATTACTAGAAATGGCTACAAAAAAATTAAATGCTGGTCAGTTTGAAGACTTAGCATATGTTGGACCTAATTACTTAAAAGAAGTTTACATCATTCCAAGTAAATAATACATATTATAAATTATTATGTAGTGATTTATTATTAACTTTGTATTAATTAACAATTCATAACCCCCCAATATGTAATTTGTCATGAACCAATCATTACCCTTGTTACAATTAGCCAATGGAACCACTCCATTAAAAGTGGATTTAATTCATAGTAAGAAAGCTGCTATGATATTGAGAGCACTAAACCATAAACTACGTCAACAAATTTTAAAACTAATTGACGAGCATCAAAAAATGACTGTAACAGAAATCTATGTAAAACTTAGATTAGAACAATCAGTGGCTTCTCAACATTTAGCTATTTTGCGAAGAGCTGGCATTGTCGTTACAATAAGAGAAGGTAAGTTTATTTTTTATATGGTAGATTATAACCGTCTAGAGCAAGTAAACCAGTTTGTAGAACAATTAGTCGGATAATATGGAGTTAAGCTTAGCTCAATTTTTAGCCTTTTCAACTGAAGATGCTGTACAAATTATAGATACTAGAAATAGTTCTGAATTTTTACAAGGTTTTATACCCGGCGCAATTCATATAGAAGTAGATGCAATAAAAACTTTAACCGCACTCAAAATAATTGAACAAGATTGTCCAATTATTTTGGTGTGTTCGGAAGGTACTGAAGCAAGTACCATTCAACGTTTTGAACTCTTAGGTTATACACAGATAAGAGGATATTTAAAAGGTGGCTTCAATACATGGTTAGAAGCAGACCAAAAAATAGATCTAATTATAGAAGTTGAGGTAGATGAGCTAGCAATGGATATTCCCTTTGATGAATACCTAATGGTACTTGACATTCGGACAGAAGCGGTGTTTGATAAAGCGCATATTAAAGATGCAGTCAATATCCCCTTAATTGAATTCAGTGATCCTGGAGCGATGTCTGAATTAGATGAGCATTTTAATATTTATATCATAGACGATACGGGTAAGGAACTTTTATTAGCTGCTTCTATTTTGAAAAAACAAGGCATCCATAATATTAGAATTGTTCAGGACGGATGGGATGCAGTTGAGTTTTTAAAAAATAAATTCAACATTATTGCTACTCCAAGTAAACCAACAAGCACAGAGAAATTCTAGTAACACGCTCCATCTAATAACGAGCAAAATGGTGTTACTTACACCACCTTTGCTTATCATTTCTATTGGTTAACCACTAAATGTCCATAAGTAGCTGCATCGTATGGATAGCGCCATCTTCGATGACTCCATAAATAATTTGCTGGTTGTTGCTTGATTTTCTCTTCTAACACTTTTACATACAGTGCTGTCAATTGCCCGTCTTTAAAATAATTAGGAGCTGTAGTCATTACTTCGTAATGTGCATGATAATAACCACGCTTGGTGCTATAAAAATGTATAAATACTTGTGCAGTATTATTTAATTTAGCTCCCTTCTCTGGCCCTTTTACAAAAGGAGTAAGTTGTCCAAAAAATGGCACCCAATATGCAGATTTTGGATTACCTGGATTTTGATCTGCCGCCAAAGCCATAGCATATGGACCATTGGCAGCATATTTATGAAACTGATTTTTGAAATTGGTAGCTGGGATCATAATACTGCCGTATCGTTTGCGCATATTTAAAATTAAACGATCAAAAAAAGCATTACTTAATGGCATATACACTGCAATAAATGGATACTTTCCATATTTAGCAGCACCCCAGTTTGCAAATTCCCAGTTGAAAAAATGACCAGCCATTAATTGTACATTTTGACCAGTAGCATACAATTCATTTAGCACTTCTACATTAGAAGTAAAACGCTTATTGAATGTATTTTCGGACATAGAGATCAACTTAATAGTCTCAAAAAATGAATCAGTAAATTTTTGATAAAATGCGCTAGCGATTTGTTGACGTTCTTGAATTGATTTATTTGGAAAAGCAATCGATAAGTTATGATTTACGACATCCACTCTGTACTTAATTACTTTTCTCAACAAAAAAGCTACGCCATCACTAAGTAGATAAATAATGGGCCATGGAATGAGTGATATTAAATAAAATAGTGCGTAAAAAATAGAATACATAAAATGATTATTAACTTGGATCAACCCAAGCATTATGTTCCTTAAGTAATAAAATTAATTCGTCCACAGCTACATTGCTGTCAATATTGCGCTTCATCACTTCTTTACCTTTATATAAAGTAATTTTTCCTACGCCACTCCCAACATAGCCAAAATCTGCATCTGCCATTTCTCCAGGACCATTCACAATACAGCCCATGATTGCAATTTTAAGGCCTTTTAAATGATTGGTTACAGCCCTAATTTTCGCTGTAGTTTCTTGTAATTCAAATAAAGTTCTTCCGCAACTAGGGCAAGAAATATATTCAGTTTTTGAAATCCTAGTTCTTGTTGCTTGCAATATACCAAAGGCTGTTGTATTTAAAAGCTGTTCAATACTGTCATTGTTAAAATAATTACGACCAGATACATTGGAGCTATGCGCATTCGTCTCATAGGAGGCTTTTGTCAAACTTAAACTAATTCCATCTCCAATACCTTCTAACAATAATGCTCCAGTCTCAATTGCAAAATGAATTAAATGCTCATCTGTCGTTTTCCATGAACTGTCTGTACATAAAATAATAGGCTGGTGCACATCAAGCTGCATCAATTTAATCGCCATCCTCCTGACTGCCTGCATTGCATTTTTAGACTTACTACTTAGGCAGAATACAACTGAAGGATTTTTTGCGATTTGTAATAATAACTCATCTGCAATTGGTTGATGATCACTATAACAATCTACGTGTACAAAATTCAATACTGAATGTTTTGCCTCGAATGCAACAAATGAAGCAGCTTCAATGATTGGATGGTACTTTGAATCATTGTTTGCAAGCTTACAAACAGCAGGTGAAGCAATCACACTTAAAGTACCAGGTAAATGAAAATTTAACGGGCTATCCCCTATCAATACATAATCAGCTGCGGCATCTGAGATGGTCCATTTATCTGTCGCTGAGTCATATGTATAGCCAATTGCTACTAAATCAGATGCTTTGATATTGGATAAATGACTGAGGTCAGCCACCACCACTGGTACTTGCTTTCCGCCAATATTTTTCACTGAAACAGTCGCATTTCTACGATACTCAAAAGGACTGTAGGGCAATTGAGTAATTGGTGGTACAATGCCCTCATTTTGCTCTAAAGATGTTGAATATCTTTTCACCAAATCTTTACATACAGGAATCTCTAGTTCTGGATCTTCTGTCAAGCTCACTCTGATGGTATCACCAATACCATCTTCAAGTAAAGTCCCAATACCAATTGCGCTTTTGATTCTTCCATCCTCTCCATCACCTGCTTCTGTCACCCCTAAATGCAATGGATATAATTCATTGAACTCATGATGCATTTGTTGAATCAATAAACGGTACGCTTGCACCATGACCTGTGGATTACTTGATTTCATACTCAAAATAATCTGATGGTAATCTAAGCTTCTAGCTATTCTCAAAAATTCCATTGCACTCTCAACCATACCAATAGCAGTATCACCATAGCGACTCATGATACGATCACTTAATGAACCGTGATTGGTTCCAATACGCATAGCAGTTCCATGCGCTTTACAAATAAGCACGAGCGGTGTAAATCGCTCCCTTATACGTTCTATTTCTTCTATGTATTCTGCATCTGTATAATCTATTTGCTCAAACTTCTTCTTATCGACATAATTACCTGGATTTACCCTTACTTTTTCTACAATCTTTGCTGCAATTTCTGCTGCATTGGGCGTAAAATGTATGTCTGCAACCAATGGCGTTGTATATCCTTTTGAATGAAGTATTGCTTTAATATTGGCTAAATTTTCTGCCTCTTTTTTACTTGGCGCAGTAACGCGAACCAATTCTGCACCTGCCTCGATACAACGAATCACCTGAGCAACTGTAGCATCGGTGTCCATTGTATCGGTGGTTGTCATTGTTTGTACACGGACAGGGTGACCAGCTCCAATCACCAAATTGCCCACTTTAACAGCTCTTGTTATTAAACGCTTATAAGATGTCAGTGATTCAGTATAGTATTGCATAAAGCTTTCTTATATATGAAGATTGAATTTAACGCACTCCCTTTAAAAAACCCTCATTTATTAAAATTGATTTTAATAAATTAATATTTCTATTTTTTAAGTCTTTAGCATCTGTAGCACTTGTATGAAGTACAAAGAAATAAGGATGTAAATTTTCTTCCACATAACCTACTACCCATGCTTGATTTCCTTGAATCGTGTCTGTTGCAACTAAATAACTTAATTTATAATTTGAATTGTCCTCTTTTAAAATCATTTTCATGAATAATTCTTGACTACGTTTTTGAAAAGGAAGTGATTTAAAATACAATCTTTTCATCAAACCCAGTTGTTCATCTGGCGTTATTACTAAAGATGCATCCCTCCAAAAACTGTCCATACTGGCACTTACAATTCCTTTCCCATAATGTATAGAATCTATTTCTTGTAATAAAGCTGTTCTACCAATTTTTTGCATCAACTGTTGATAAAAATAGGTTGAATCAAGTGACACCCAGGTATTGCTATCTGCATTCAATTTTCCTTGATCAAATCCAATTAAAATAGGCAATGCAAAAAAGGTATTCAATGGAGCATATCCACTATCCTTATATGCAGATAAGTTAAAAATGGTAAAAGCCTCGGTACTATTTTCCATTAACGCAAAACTTCCTTGCATTCCTGCACTATCCATTAGCTTACCAATTGCTGTATTAATTTTAACATTATTAGGCGTACAAGCAAATGCACCTATACCCAATAAAACAATGACTAAAAACTTTTGCATAATATAAAATTGAAAAGGCTATGAAACAAAATACACTCCACAAAAATTGTGAAGTGTATTGTATTATAATTTATGTGAACAATGACTATTGTACACCCAATAACTCCACTTCAAAAATCAAAGTAGAACCTGGTCCAATGACTGGACCTGCTGAACGTTCACCATAAGCTAATTCAGAAGGAATAAATAATTTCCATTTGCTTCCAACAGTCATTAACTGCAATGCTTCCTGCCATCCTTTGATCACTCCGTTTAAAGGGAAACTAATTGGCTCGCCTCTCTGAACAGAGCTGTCAAAAACAGTACCATCAATCAAAGTACCATGGTAATGACATCTTACTGTGTTTTTTAAAGTAGGCTTAGTGGTATCGGTACCAGCCACCAGAATTTCATATTGTAAACCATTGGTTAAACGAACCACACCTGGTCTTTTTGCATTTTCTGCTAAAAATGCCGCTCCTGCTGCGCGATTGACAGCGATTTTTTCTGTACTCATTTTATCTTGATAGTTTTTAATACATAAATCTAATAAGCTATCAGGAATTAATGCATTTGCATTCACCCCCGCAGCCATGCCTTTGTTAAATAATTCAATATTTACATTTTGTAAGCCCTGTGCTTTTAAACTCTGTGCAATTCTATATCCTAAAGCATAAGATGCACTGTCTTTTGTATTTTTAAATAGTGTTACAGCTATTTTTGGTTTAGCAGCCACTGCTTTTTTATATGGTGCAACTGATTTTACAGGTACAGTCGGTTTTGTCTGCGCCCATCCGGTTATAGTTGTTACAATTGCTAAAGCTAAAATTAGGGTGTACTTCGTCTTCACTAGATTAAAATTTAGAGTTCAAAAATACACCAGAATTGGGTTAAATTGACAATAAATCCTGAATTCTTTGAGCAACCCGCTCTGTGCCAAAACCCTTGATTATCAGCTCCATTTGAGCTGCTATTGCTGCATTGCATAAATTTCCAATACTTCCTTCATGTTGGTGCTTGATATCGGTTGTATAAGTAAACAAACCTGCCTCTATATCCATGCCAATTTTCTTGTACGCATCCCTAAATGGCATACCCTGATTGACTAATTTATTAACTTCTTCTACACTAAATAAGTATTGGTATTTTGGATCATTTAAAAGGTCTTTTTTTACTTCCATATGCTCAACCATCAAAGAAGCCATTTCAATACAGTGACGCAGCTCCGCAAACGCCGGGAACAAATGTTCTTTTAATAATTGTAAATCGCGATGATAGCCCGATGGAAGATTGGTTGTCATCATCATAATTTCATTTGGCAGCGCCTTGATTCGGTTACAATAAGAACGAATCAACTCAAACACATCCGGATTTTTTTTATGCGGCATAATACTAGACCCAGTGGTCAACGATGCTGGAAATTGTATAAAACTAAAATTTTGATTCAAGAATAAACAAGCATCCATACTCATTCTAGATAAAGTATCCGCTACATTGGCCATCGCCATAGCAGTTACTCGTTCCGCCTTCCCTCTTCCCATTTGCGCATACACGACATTAAAATTTAAGGTATCAAAACCTAATAATTCTGTTGTCCTAGTTCGATTAATCGGAAAAGAAGACCCATAGCCAGCAGCAGATCCTAAAGGATTTTTATTTACAATCTTATAGGCCGCCTGAAGCATAGTCATATCATCTACAAGACTTTCTGCATAAGCACCAAACCACAATCCAAAAGAAGATGGCATTGCTAGCTGAAGATGGGTATAGCCTGGTAAAAGATCCAATTGATGCAGTTCGCTCTTCGCTTGAAGTAAAGTGAAGAAATTTTGAATACTGGTTATTAGTCTTGTAATCTCCTCACGTAAAAATAATTTGATATCAACAAGCACTTGATCATTCCTACTTCTTGCACTATGAATTTTTTTACCTGTATCGCCCAGTTTTTTTGTTAAAAGCAATTCTACCTGAGAATGTATATCCTCTACATCGGCTTCTAATTTAAAATCACCAGCTTGAATAGTGGCATAAATATCAATCAATGCCTTTTTTATTTGGATTTGCTCCTCCTTAGTCAACAAGCCCACTTCTGATAACATAGTGGTGTGGGCTATGGAACCCATTACATCATAAGCAGCAAGATATTGATCCATTAATTGATCCTTACCGATTGTAAACTGCTCTACAGACGCAGCGGTTAGATTATTTTTTTGCCAAAGCTTACTCATAAGATAAAATGTTTTCAAGCAATTGAATGTAAGTGATGATTCCGTTTTCAATTTCTTCAATAAATATAAATTCATCTGCAGAATGGCTTCTTGCAGAATCTCCAGGACCCATTTTTAATGTTGGAAATGGCATCAATGCCTTATCAGATGTTGTCACTGAACCATATTGACCTTTACCTAATGCTGTTCCCGCCTTTATTAATACATGGTCTAGAGCAATACCAGATGAACGAAGTCTTAAACTACGTGGTGTTACTTTTGACACTACATGCTGGGATATAATATCTAAAATTTCTTCAAAGGTATACAGTTCATTCACACGTATATCTACCACCATTTTACAAGATGATGGCACAACATTATGTTGCTTATTATCGGTTTCAATAACAGTCACACTCATTTTAACTGCGCCCAATAAAGGAGAAACTTTATCAAATTTAAATGTGTTAAACCAATTCAAATCTGGTAAAATTTGATACAAAGCATTTAAGCCTTCTTCTCTTGCTGCATGACCTGCTTTACCAGTAGATTCTACATCCAACACCAAGAGCCCTCTTTCTGCAATTGCCATTTCTAATAAAGTAGGCTCGCCAACAATGCCAAAGTCAATTTTTGGAAGGGCTTTCAGTGCTAATTCTATACCTTCATGACCAGAAATTTCCTCCTCAGCAGATGCAACAAAAATAAAATTATAAGGCATTTCTTTTCTGTCGTAAAAATATAAAAAGCAAGCGGCTAAACTCACCAAAGCACCCCCAGCATCGTTACTTCCTAGTCCAAAAAGCTTACCCTCATTTTCAATTGCTTCAAATGGATCTAATGTATATCCCTTATTTGGCTTCACAGTATCATGATGTGAATTCAATAAAATAGTGGGTTTGTTTTGGTCAAAATGTAAATTAGTAGCCCAAATATTATTTTGGATTCGATTGGTTTTGATATGATGTTTTGTAAAAAATGCTTGTATAAGATCGGCAGTGGCTGTTTCTTCTTTACTGAATGAAGGTATTGCAATTAATTTTTTTAAAAGTTGCAAAGCTTCTGATTGAAGCACTTGTACGCTGTCTTTTTTAAAATGTAATTGTTTATGTTGTGACATTAGATTTTAATTGTGGTACCAGCGGTTCCGTTTATTAATTCGTTCATTTTTTCGGCTTTACCTATGATGACAGATTGCACACCACCTTCAAGGGCTTTAAAAGCATTGTCAATTTTAGGAATCATGCCTTCAAAAATGGTATGAGCTGCTTTTAGTTGTAGATAGTTGGTTGAATCAATTTTTGTAATGGTTGAATTAGGATCATTCATATCCGCTAAAACACCATCCTTTTCAAATCCATATATTAAATGCACCTCGTATTGAGCCGCCATCGCTACAGCAATAGATTGAGCAATTGTATCTGCATTGGTATTTAATAATTGCCCCTGCTTGTCATGCGTAATAGGTGCAATCACCAACCTCATTGGATGAGCAATTAAAGTCTGAATCAATTCACAATTAATTTTATCTACGTCCCCCACAAATCCATAATCAATGGTTGGATGGATTCTTTTATGCGCTTGAATTAAATTTCCATCAGCACCAGTTAAACCGATTGCATTCACGCCAAGTGTTTGTAATTGTGCAACTATATTTTTATTAATATAGCCTGCATATACCATGGTTACAATTTTAAGCGTCTCGGAATCAGTTACCCTTCTGCCTTCAATCATCGTTTGTTGTACACCCATATCTGTAGCCAAGCTAGTAGCTAACTTGCCACCTCCATGCACTAAAATAGCTTGCCCCCTCAAATTGGCAAAAGCTTGTAAGCATTTAGTTAACAATGATGGATTGTCAACAATATTGCCCCCAATTTTAATGACGTATAATGATTCCATATAGCTTAATATGCATTTTTTATTTCGATGTACCCATCATTTTTAAAATTTCAGCTAAAACAGCTTGTGCTGCCCAAACTCGATTAGATGCTTCTTTAGTAAGCAAACTGTTTGGTCCATCTAAAATTTCATCACTTAATTCAACATTACGTCTTACTGGTAAACAATGCATCACTTTAGCATTATTAGTTGTCGCTAATTTTTTATTGGTCAACATCCAATTCGAATCTGTGCACAATACTTTTCCATATTCATTGTATGTACTCCAATTTTTTACATAAATAAAGTCAGCATCTTTTATAGCAATCGTTTGGTCATGTGTGATAGTAGCACCTTCAGTAAATTGGGGAGCGAGTTCGTATCCTTGCGGATGTGCAATTACAAAATCTGTTTCACCCCATGCATTCATCCATTCACTAAAACTATTAGAAACACATTGTGGAATAGATTTAATGTGTGGCGCCCAGGTTAAAACTACTTTTGGCTTTTTATTTTTAAAAACTCCATTCGCAGCAATTGATTCTTGAATGGTAATGATATCAGTCAATGATTGCAGAGGATGCAATGTCGCAGATTCTAAACTGACCACTGGAATACCTGCGTATTGAATAAACTGATTGATTATTTTTTCGCTATAATCATCTGTCTGAGATACTAATCCAGGAAATGTCCTAATACATAAGATATCAAAATAATTTCCAAGTATAGGAGCTGCATCTTTGATGTGTTCAACAGTTGTTCCATTCATGATTGCCCCCTCTGTAAATTCTAAAGCCCAACCTTCTTTGTCTACATTAAAAACAATGGTTTCCATACCTAAATTTTGAGCAGCTACTTGAGTACTCAATCTCGTTCTTAAACTTGGATTTAAAAATAATAAGCCAACCCTCTTTCCAACACCTAGATGTTTATCAAGCAAGGGAGCTGCCTTATATGCCAATGCCTTTTGTACTAAAGCGTTGATATCTGTTACATCCTTTACACTAATAAATTGTTTCATGTAGCATATTTAATCGGTGTTTACATGCAATTGCGCAATGGCATTCTGCAGTCGCTTTAAAAATAAATCAATATCGTCTCTTGTAATTGCTAAAGAAGGTAGTAAACGAATTACATTCGGCTTCGCTTCTCCAGTAAATACTTTAAAATCATTTAGCAATATTTTTCGGATGTCTTGAAATGCATCTTCCATTTCAAAACCAATCATCAGGCCTCTTCCTCTTACTACTTTCACTCCTTTAATTTGCCTCAAGGCTTCTATTAAATAAGCGCCCTGTGTTTTTGCATTTTCGATCAATAGTTTCTGCTGCATCACTTCAATCACAGCCAATGCAGCAGCACATGCAAGAGGATTACCACCAAATGTAGTGCCCAACATACCAAATTTAGCTTGAATATGAGGTGCAATTAATATACCTCCAATTGGAAAGCCATTCCCCATACCTTTTGCCATCGAATAAATGTCCGCATTTACACCAGCATGATCATGCGCAAAAAAATGACCGGTTCTGCCATATCCACACTGTACGCTGTCTGCTACATAAACTGCACCAAAATCATCACATACTTTTCTGATAGCTTGTAAAAATGCATCAGTAGCTTCATGAATTCCAGCGACCCCTTGTATCCCTTCGATGATTACTGCTGCAATTTGATTACCCTGCTCCAAAAAACATGCTTGCAAAGCAGCCATATCATTCAATGGTAAAAAAATAATATTATCTGTTTCATTCACTGGTGCCACAATACTTGAATTATCTGTAGCAGCTACTGCTAATGAAGTACGGCCATGAAATGCCTTTTTAAATGCAACAATTTTTTTTCTACCTGTATGAAATGAAGCAAGTTTTAACGCATTTTCATTGGCTTCTGCTCCACTATTACATAAGAATAATTGAAAACCTTTTTTACCACTAATATTATTCAATGCCTCCGCTAACTGTGCTTGAATGGGCATGATAACAGAATTTGAATAAAAAGCAATCGCATGCAATTGATCCTCGATTCTTTTTACCCAATGTGGATGCGTGTGACCAATACTTATTACCGCATGTCCACCATACATATCTAAATATTCCTGCCCTTTGTCATCCCATACACGGCTGCCTGCAGCTTTTGTGATTGCAATTGGATTTAAAGGATAGACATTGAATAAAGACATACGTGTTATTTTAATCTTATTAATAAGAATTATTTTAAAAAAAGTTTGCTTTCATATTTAGCCCAATTGATTCATCTAGATGAAACAACAAATTCATATTTTGAACCGCCTGACCCACTGCCCCTTTCAATAAATTATCTATCACAGAATGAATTACAATCTTATTTCCCTGTTGCTCAATATGAATTAAGCACTTATTGGTATTCACCACTTGTTTTAAATCGATATTGTTTTTTGATACATGCGTAAATACATGTTCAGCATAATAAGCATCATACATAGCATACAATGCCTCTATTGACAATGTTGTACTTATTACAGAGCTAACAAATATACCTCTTGTAAAATCACCTCTCCATGGTACAAAATGAACTGCTGCATTGGTATGACCCTGTAAAAAGGAAAGACCTTGATGAATCTCATTGATATGTTGATGATTCAATGATTTATAAGCAGCTATATTATTGGCCCTCCAACTAAAATGACTTGTTGTAGCCAAACCCTGGCCGGCACCGGTAGATCCGGTGATGCCAGTTGTATATACGTCCTGCAACAAGCCATTCGAAGCCAAAGGCAGCAAACCTAATTGAATAGCAGTTGCAAAACATCCCGGATTGGCAATGGCAGTTGCTGATTTAATTTTATCTTTTTGTAATTCAGGTAAACCATAGATAAAATGCCTGCCATTAATTGATGCCGAATCAGCTAATCTGAAATCTTGAGAAAGGTCAATTATTTTAGTACTTGATTTTATATCATTTGTTGTCAAAAATTTTCTTGCATCTCCATGTCCAACACATAAAAATAACACATCAATCGATTGATCTATCGCACTAGCAAAAACCAAATCAGTATCACCGATTAAATCAGTATGGACTGTGCTCACCAATGCTCCAGCGTTACTTGTACTATGCACAAAATTAATATTCACATTAGGATGGCGTAATAATACACGCAGTAATTCACCACCTGTATAACCAGCCCCCCCTATAATTCCAATATTAATTTTTTGCATTTGAATTAGATTTAAAATTATTTTTTATTGGATTCTTTTACATGATGATAGATCCCTACTTGATTGCCAAATATTTTCGTAAACCCTCTGACATCTGCACCTGTCCAACCTGTATTCATCTCTCCATACTTTCCGAATTTGGCACTCATTAAATCATTTTCAGATTCAATACCAACAATTTGGAAGTAATAAGGATTTAATTGAATAAAAACATTCCCCGTTACTTGTTCTTGTGAACAGGTTAAATAAGCCTCTATATCCCGCATTACTGGATCTAAAATTTGTCCTTCATGTAACCAGTTACCATAAAATTGTGCTAATTGATCTTTCCAAGACAATTGCCATTTTGTTAATACATGTTTTTCTAAAGCATGGTGCGCTTTTAAAATCACCATTGGCGCAGCGGCTTCAAATCCAACCCTACCTTTAATTCCGATAATGGTATCACCTACATGAATATCCCTTCCAATACCATAAGCTCCAGCGATCGATTGAATGTATTGTATAGCGGCTGTTGGATGTGTATAGCTTTGGCCATTTACTTTTACAATTTCTCCTTTATTAAAACGAATCACCATCTCTTCTGTAGCACCTTCTTTGGTCATAGGTGTTGGCCATGCGCTTTCTGGCAAGATTCCTTTTGAATTTAATGTCTCTTTACCACCAACACTTGTTCCCCATAATCCTTTATTGATGGAATAGGCTGCTTTTTCAAAATTCATTTGGACGCCCTTCCCTTTTAAATACTCAATTTCCGCTTCTCTACTCAATTGTAAATCGCGAATTGGAGTTAAAATTTCTACTCCAGGAATTAAAATCTGAAAAATCATATCAAACCGCACTTGGTCATTACCAGCACCGGTACTTCCATGCGCTACGAATTTAGCGCCAATTTTTTTCACATGTGCTGCCACATGTAACGCTTGGCTCAATCTTTCTGCACTCACACTTAATGGATATGTATTGTTCTTTAATACATTTCCGTATATCAAGTATTTTATGATACTATCATAATAGCCTTCAACTGCTTGCACGGTTGTATGCGTTTTAACACCTAAAGCATAAGCATGTGCTTCAATTTTTTTTAGTTCAGCAGCATCAAATCCACCCGTGTTTACCACAACACTATGCACTTCCAAGCCCTTATCTTCAGATAAATATTTTACACAAAACGTCGTGTCTAAACCACCACTAAATCCTAAAACAACTTTTTCCATGCTTATTTATTTTTTTGGTTCGTACAACATCGCAGTACACATACAGTTCTTGCGATCTTTACTCATTAATATTTCATAATTCACACAACTTTTACAGCCAGCCCAAAACTCTTCATCATCAGTAAGCTCGCTATAAGTTACTGGTTCATACCCCAGTTCACTGTTAATTTTCATGACAGCAAGTCCAGTTGTAAGTCCAAATATTTTTGCATTTGGATAAGTGTCTCTAGAGAGTTGAAAGATGGCTTGTTTAATTTTTTTGGCAATACCGCTTTTTCTAAATGCAGGTGCTACAATCAATCCACTATTCGCAACAAACTGACCATGCTGCCAAGCTTCGATATAACAAAAGCCAACCCAAGTGCCATCTTCAGTATGTGCAATGACGGCTTTACCTTCTGTTATTTTTTGTGCTACATAAGCTGGGCTTCTTTTAGCAATACCAGTACCTCTAGCTTTTGCAGAAGCTTCCATTTCATCAGTAATCGCATTTGCATAAGACACATCGCCAACAAGGGCTACACGTACAATTATTTTCTGTTCCAATGATCAATAAAATTTAAAAGGAATGACAGTGATGGCGTTGAATTACTTTCGGGGATTTTTCCACTGATAGGGGCAATTGCCAACTGCTCGTCCTATCAGAATCCGCGTCGCAGAGATTGAGGTAGCCTAATGGGGCTATTTAAAACAAGGGTCACTACAAAATTTGTAGTATTCACTTTAATATGTTTGTTTCCTTGTTTCATGTTGGATACAAAATTATGTAATAAAATAGACAAAATGAGCCTTCAACAATGGCTAATTTGAATTTTTATTGCCTTCAACCCTTATATAGGGCTGTTTTATGAATACTTGTTAGTTTTTAGGGCACTTGTTTTGACATTCTATTTCAACGAAATCCTAACTTTGTTAAAATAATTGCATATGAAAAAGTATATACTGAATCGTTTAAGCCTGCTTGTAATTGGATCAATTGTTTTAACAGCTTGTGGCAATAATACGACTACCACTACTAACACAATGGATAGCGCCACTACGACTGCTGCGCAAGATTCAACAGTATCTTATGACATTAGCTTAGTAAATAACAAAAAAGATCCAACTTGTGGGATGCCTGTAACTGCTGGCATCAGTGATACAGCACACTATGATAATAAAGTATTAGGATTTTGCTCTGCAGGATGTAAAGAAGAATTTTTAAAAAATCCAAAAGCAAGTATTGCTGCTGCAGAAATACAATAATATAATTTCATTACCGAAACTAAAATGCCCCAGACTAATCATCTGGGGCATTTTGTTTTTGAGTAAGCATTTAGCTAAACAAGTAATTGATATCATCTTTAGTCAAAGATTTCACAAATCCTTCTTCATCAGAAATCAACTCCTTCGCCAAAGAACGTTTACGGTCTTGTAACTTTAAGATTTTGTCTTCCACAGTATCGTTGCAAATCATTCGATACGCAAAAATATTTTTTGTTTGACCAATACGATGGGTTCTATCAATTGCTTGTTGTTCCACAGCAGGGTTCCACCATGGATCTACGATATAAACATAATCAGCTGCAGTTAAATTCAGACCTACTCCTCCCGCTTTTAAAGAAATTAAGAAAACACGACAGTTAGGGTCGTTTTGAAAACGATCAATTGCTTTTTCTCTTTCTTGTATGGTACTACTTCCATCAAAATATTCATGATCAATTCCCAGTTTTGTCAAAGCATCTCGAATCAAACCCAGCATACCTAAAAATTGAGAGAATACCAAGGCTTTATGATCAACAATATTTTCTGCTATTTCGCGCGTCAACTCTTCTAGTTTCACCGACTCATTTGGATAAGATTCATCTTTAATAATTGCTGGACTATCGCAAATTTGACGAAGCTTCATTAAACCTTGTAAAATTGATAATTGTGCTTTTTGTACCCCCTTTTCCTCAACCAAGCCCATTAATTTATCGCGGTAATCATTTCTGTAAGCTTCATAAATTTTACGTTGTGCTGCACCCATTTCACAGTATAAAACCATTTCTTGCTTTTCTGGCAAATCCTTCGCTACCTGTTCTTTTGTTCTTCTTAAGATGAATGGAAAAACGAATTTACGTAAATGCTCTTTTTGTTCTTTTTCATCAAACTTATCAATTGGCATTGAAAAATTATGTTTGAAATATTCTACCGACCCCAGCATACCTGGATTCAAGAAATTCATTTGTGCGTAAATGTCAAAAGTATTATTCTGCAATGGGGTTCCACTCAAACATAATTTATTGTCTGCATCTAACAGACAAGCAGCTTTGGTCACTTTACTAGTTGGGTTTTTAATAGCTTGGCTCTCATCCAAAATCACATAATCAAACTTTACTTCTACAAAATTTTTGATATCACTTCTTAAAGTTCCGTATGTCGTTATGATGACTTCAACTGAATTGTCTGATAACTTTGCTTTATTCCGATTCCCACCATGGTGGATCATGAAACTCAAACTTGGTGTAAACTTTTTTAATTCATTCTGCCAATTGAACAAAAGTGTCGTTGGACAAACCACCAAGGCCAATAATTTTCCTTTTTTGGTTTTCAAGTGTTGCAAAAAAGATAAAGTTTGAATGGTTTTACCCAATCCCATATCATCGGCCAAGATGCCTCCCCAGCCAACATCGTGTAAGTAATTTAACCACTGAAATCCACTTGTTTGATAGGGCCTTAAAATTGGATCTAAATGTGCAGGAGGTTTTACATCAGCTATAGTATAGTGTTCTCTAATCTTTTCAAACTTACCTTCTAATTGGAAGATCAATTCCTCTTCATCACGCTGTTGATATAACTCATCCAATACAGAAAAGTGGTATTTGCTCAATTTTAAATTATCGGCCTTACCTTCTCCTACTTTAAACAATAAAGCATATTTATTTAGCCATTGTTCAGGCAAAACACCCAAGCTACCATCTTTTAATGGAACAAACTGCTGCTTGTTCATTAACATATTTTTGATATCCTGAATACTTACTTTTTGTTCACCAAATGATATTTCTACTTTAGCATCAAACCAATCCGTATTGCTGCTTATATATAATCTTGTTGTAGGTTTAGCCGTATTGAACTTAAATTGTTTCAATTGCTCGGTGCCAAACAATGGAATTTGTTTCTCTTTTAAAGTGTCTATGAATAAAAAGAACCAATTATTTTTTAACACTTCGGCACCTTTTAATGCCAATACATTGCCTTCATTAGGACGAATAAAACCAGAATGCAGTTGCTCTATCATTCCAACCAATTGTCGCTCTGCAGCTAAATCTCTTTCTAAGATCATGAGTTTATCACCTAATTGCTTTATCACAGAAGGTCCATCTTCTTTTTGAACCACTATGTCTTGATAGAGAAACAAAGGCTCAAAAAATAAATAGTCACCATTTTCCTTTAATAAAATTTGCAATTGTGGCTTCACACCTTTTACACGCTCCTGTGCGACATGATCTAATGCAACCACATAATTTTTAGATAAAGGCAAAACCGTGGACTGCAAATAATTAGGCCAATCTATTGCAGCAATTTTTTGATACCCCTTGGGTAAAAAATGTTCAACCCAGTTTAAGTCTGCTTTATTTTTCCAATAAAAAAACTGTTGGCCTTGTTGGAATAGAAAATAAGATTTTGCATGATTATCTACTAAATCAACAGGTCCCGAAGGCAATAATACTTGCGCATGTACAATATAATCTTCCGCTTTTTTCTCTACTTTAAAACTCGGCTGCACAGGATGAAATGCCAATTCAGACTTTACTAAATTAGCTGTCGTAAATGTTTTATTATGACCTAGAAAAAAAGTAAATGGATGCTCTGATAATTCACGCCAAACTTTTTCAATTTTAGGATGTAAGTATTCTTGCATCAATTCTTTTGTTTCATCGGGCAAGCTTGCTTCATCTGAATGCACAATGGTATCCCAGATGCCCTGAAAAGGAGAATTCTTATTCAAATATTTAGTCAACTCTACTGGATGGAGTTTTCTAACAGATTGCAATAAGGTCTTATCTTCCTCACGCATATCATAAGGAGTCACAAATTTTAAGATATCAATTTTTTCAACTTTACCTACATATGCAGTTTCCTGCTCATTGGCCTCTCCTCTCACTACATGAAAATTCAAATATGGATAATTATGTTCATCTTGCTGAATGACTAAACCATATCGCTGAACAGTTTTTTGCGCACCATTGATTGGACCATCATCTAAATCAGTTGTATTTGATTTCTTACTATGCGACTGGAACCTAATTACCTCAATAGGGGGTGCCTTAGTCACCGTTTCACCTATTTGCACCTTTTGAATACTAGGATCGAGTAATTTTAGGAAAGGCTTACCATCATGGTAAGTGAATTCAAATTTATCTTTTAAATCATCTGCAAGGCTATAACCATACAAAGCCAATAATTTATTTTTTTCTCTATCCCAATTACGGATAGTCTCAAAATAATCAGCCCCTTTTAATTGAAATAATTGTAAAAGTAGCATCGTCTTGTGGATACATAAAGGATATGCCGTTTCAGATAAGCAATCACAAGAGGTATCGAAAAAACGTTCTTCATTTTTTTGAATAATTAAATGATGGGTCTTTCCATCCATATCTAATTCCGCTACCACTTTTTCATTTTCACTTGAAACAATATGCGGACGGATGGTTTTTAAAGTTTGTTCAGCTAGGTCGAAAGTAGAAGTTGAACAGAGCATCTTGATAGATTTTAGATCGATGGCCTTTGTTCTTAAAAGTGTATGGGTTGTTTTATAAGAAGCTATATTATATTCCAGTTGGTTTTTATCCATTAAGTCTTGTATAAAAAACAACGCAGCTGCTTTATGCCTGCATACTTCAGATAAATTATAAGGACAACCACATCTTAGTGATAAAGTTGCAGGCGAAGTAAAATTTTCAATGGTAACTTTATAATAAGTACTATATCCGTCGTCTTTAACACGACAATGGATATTGCCTATCATAGGATCGAATTTAACCAATTCGATATTTTTTAATGCAAAAATTCGTTTGCCTCGGCGAATCACTTCTTCAGTGCCGTAACTATAAATATGTTTAACAAGATAGGGTAGTGCCATAATTAAAAATGCAAATTACCCTCTGTAAAAAGGGCAATTTGCAAATGTACAACTTTATAGGCTATTTTGAGTAAAAATTACCCCTGATTCACCAAAGCCCCACTTTTAAAAATGGGTAAAGATGGAGCAATATCTTTTGTGACACAGTATTGCATGTCTGCTTCTAAGCCATATGCAGCCAAGCGGTGCCAATGAGTAACTGTCTTAATATAGTCAGATAAATTATCTTTATGTTGATTGTATAGTTGATTGGCCATGAAACTACTATCACAATGGATAGTGAAATTGTCTTTGATTTCCTCAATTACTGCACCAGCAAAGAGTGCGTCTTCAATATTAAAGCGGTTCTTCCATCCAGAACAACCTAAGATAACTGGTGCATTTTGTGTTTTTAAAAATTCTACCACTTTTGTCAAATTTGGAAAAGAGCCTGTAATGATTTCTTTAGCACCTTGGTTCAATGCCATATGCAATAATTTAGTGCCATTGGTAGTAGTGATCACTAAAGTTTTATTTTCAATAAATGACCTTGGGTACTCCGATGGAGAATTACCGTAAGCTAAACCTGGAATGATTTTACCATCACGCTCACCGGCTGTAATCCCACCAGTTTGTTTTCCCATTTCAATACAATGCTCTGCTGAATCTACTGGAATAATTTTAGTAGCACCATTGTACAATGCTGTAGCCATGGTAGATGTAGCCCTAAACACATCGATAATTACTACAATACTATCTTTAATTTCATACAATTCTAATAAAGAAGGTGTAAGAATTGTATGTAAGGATGGTTTTAATGGATCATTTTTTTGCATAGGCGGCAAAGATACTAATTGTAAACTTTAATCTGTTTCTTTTATACTTTTTTGCCTATTTAAAATTAAGATTTCATTTAATACAACCTCAGTAACAGTTCTTTTTACATCCTGCTTATCAATGAAGGTATTATTGACCAGACGTCCTTCGATTGCAATTTCCTGCCCCTTCATCAAATACTTTTCGGCATAAGCTGCAAGCTTGGACCATGCTACTAAATTAAACCACTGCGTTTCATCTTGCCATGTACCTTCCGCATTTTTAAATCCATCATTGACTGCTAAACTTAGCTGCGCTAATTTTTTATTTTCATCAAAATTTTTAATCTCTGGATTGGCGCCTAAATATCCAATCAATTGAACTTTGTTTTTCATTGCTTTCATAACAGTATTTATTTGAATACCAAAAATGCAAATTAATAAAGCAGCTATTTCAAGTATTTACCGCATTAAAAAAGGGGACCAAAGTCCCCTTCCTATCCAAGTTTTATCTTGATTGATTATTTAAAAGGAAACTTTACCACTTTTGCTTTTACTAGTGTATTTCTGATATCAATAAAAATCTCAGATCCAACAGCCGCATGCGCTATAGCCACATAACCTAAGCCAATTGCCTTCCCCAAACTTGGTGCCTGTGTGCCAGATGTAACAGTTCCAATAGGATTTCCTGCTGCATCTTTAATCTGATAGTGATGACGTGGAATACCACGATCAATCATTTCAAATCCTACTAATTTTTTAGTCACACCAGCTGCTTTTTGTGCTGCGAGATTTTCTGAATTGGTAAATGATTTATTGAATTTTGTGATCCATCCTAATCCAGCCTCCAATGGGCTAGTGGTATCGTCGATATCATTACCATACAAACAAAAGCCCATTTCTAATCTCAATGTATCTCTAGCACCCAAACCTATTGGCTTTAAACCATAAGCTGCGCCTGCTTCAAATAAAGCATCCCAAACTTTATTGGCGTTATCATTCACATTTTCGAAATAGATTTCTACGCCACCAGCACCAGTATACCCTGTTGCACTTATTAAAACATTATCTATGCCCAACATTTCTCCTTTTACAAAACTGTAATAAGGCAAATTCAAAACATCCATCTTCGTCATAGTCTGCACAATCTTTGTTGCATTAGGCCCTTGTACTGCTAATAGTGCTGTCTTTGCACTGATATTGTGCATCTCTACTCCATTGGTATTAAAGCTGCTAATCCAATCCCAATCTTTTTGAATATTAGATGCATTCACCACCAACATGTATACTTTGTTTTTCTCAACACAATACACTAACAAGTCATCTACGATACCTCCAGTGGAGTTTGGCAAACAACTATACTGCGCTTTGCCATCTTCTAGCACAGAAGCATCATTACTAGTCACACGCTGAATTAAATCCAACGCATGTTCCCCTTTCAACACAAATTCACCCATATGACTTACATCAAATACACCAGCACTATTTCTTACTGCGGCGTGCTCGTCATTAATACCAGTATAGCTAATCGGCATATTGTATCCTGCAAAAGGTGCCATTTTTGCACCTAACGCAATATGCTTTGAGGTAAATGGGGTGTTTAGTATTTCACTCATCTTTATTTGAATTTGAGCAAAGTTAACTAATAAATACAAACGCCCTTCTAGAAAGAAGGGCGTTGAACTATTACAAAATCACAATTGAATCCATTTTAATAAGTAAAGCGTTGTAAAAGCAGATGTAAATCTTCAGCTTTTTGAGCAACTGCCGCCACTTTGCTTAAACCAGCAGGTGTTTCAACAGCAATTTGTTGTGTTTTTTTAATGTCTGCTTCTTTTTTAGCACCCTTCTTTTCTGCTTTCTTTTCCTCTAATGCGCGGTCTATTTTTTCTAATTCTTGAATTTTTTGAGCTCTGGTTTTTTCCAAGTCTTGTTCGATATTTTCACGATCTTCTTTTAACTTTTGTAATTTTTGCTCTAGTTCGTCAATATCTTGGTCCTCGTCATCACGATCTTCTACTTGATTATAATCTGACTTAATCTTCTCTAAGCCATCTGCAGTCATCTTATATTCCACCCCTCTGTCATATGCATAAGATTCATTGTCCCAGTTTTCATTCCATTCATCTACCCAAATATCGTCACCACCAAAATGATTCATCGTTTCGGATTGAATACCTCTACTATTCACTCTGATATTGGTTTGAGACCATCCTTTATTGGTGATTTTGAAACGCTTCCCAACAGGCACTGCAATGGTCATAATTACATGTTGGTTTCGGAATTTTTCATTTTTAGTAATTGCAATACCTCTATCTAAAAACAATGCGCTATCTTGTTGAACTACAGAGAAATTAATTTTTTGTGCAAGGCTATTTGCTTCCGTAATAGACTTACCATTACTCATTGTTACATACTTCACTTCAAAACTATCTGTCTTAGATTGTACAATTCTAATTTTCAAATTACGGACACGTACCGTATCATCATTGAATACTTGAAAGGGTTCAATTTGGAACCATCTCTGTTCATAATATTTCATTCTTGGTGTTGCAGTCACTTCTAAATAATCCACAGCAGGATTGGCTAAAACAATGGCTTGTTCATTCGGCTGATTATGTTTAGAAAAACTGTTACCTAAGCTACTGATAAAATAAAATAAACAAACCCAACCTAAGGTCCATAATGCAATAAAGCTAGATCTTACCCAGACATTCGCTTTCTTAAAACCTGCAATTTTACGAATAATGGAAGCTACAATAGCAATAACAGGCACCCAAATAAAGAATAAAATGGTACCGATAAATGACCAGGATTGCAAGCCATCTTCTAATATAAATTTCTTCAATGGTAATAAACCGGTCGTACCCACACCAATTCCAAATAAAGCAGCAAGCACTGATATGGTGATGATACCTAAAATAAAGTAAACGAATGCTTTCACCAAAATGGTCACTGTCCTTCCAAAATAATAGAAGCAACCTTTTCTTTTCTCTAAAATTGTTTCATTATTTGCATTGTTTGAATCTCCTGGGTTAGTCGTATTACTTGAACGTTTCTCAAATGGGCCACCCCATGCTTGTGCACGCTTACTAAAACCTTCCATATCAGTTTGGATGGTATTTTTGATACTATTGATATCCACCTTCTCACCTATCATCTCGAGCTTATCAGCACTTGTTCTAGCTTCGGGCAAAACCAACCACAAAACGATGTAAATAAATACGGCCCCTGGACCAAAAAAGGTCAAGCCAAAGAAATTAGGGAAATCATCAAAATCCCAAAATTGAAATAAATGAAAATGATTCCAATTAAAAGTGACTACGATAGATGGTATTAAAAATAGTAATCTCACAATAATTACTTTCACACCAAAATATTTAGACAATCCTGCACATACACCACCAATCACTTTATGATCAATGTCTCTAAACAACCTCTTTCTAATACCACCTACTTCTTTTTCAGAAGAACTTGGCACTGCAATCCATAATAACAAATAAGCAAAGAAAGAAATACCGAATAGCAAGATCCACAGCACACGCACAAGAATTGGATCCAAACTTAAATAGTTTGCGATACCACTACATACGCCACCCAAAACTTTATTTTGTTCGTCACGGTATAAACGTTTTTGATAAGTAGTTTGTGCTGCAGTAGATTCAGTTTGATTTCCACTAACACTCGCACTTGGTTCAAATCCTTCCTGTGCTTCAAAATCAGCTGGGCGACCAATACTGGTAATGATTAATTCAATGTCTGCTGCTGTGATACAAACAGCATCTTTTTTAAGAAGGTCTTCACATAATTCAGCTACACGACATTCAATGTCATTGATAATTTCGTCTTTACCTTCTTCATGATCAAAATAGGTTCTTAGACTTTCTATATATTGTTTCAAATTTTCATAAGCCATTTCTTCGATTGGAAGAATACGACCTTGGAAATTGATATTGATTACTTTTTTCATTGTCATGGTATTTATTGAGCAGAAGCTGCTTCGTTCACAATTGGGTTTGCTTTAGGCGCAATAATGGTTTCCACTGCTGTCGCCATTTCTTTCCAAGTTTTATGTAAGACTTGATAAGCTTGAAGACCTTCTTCAGTCATTACAAAGTATTTTCTTGGTGGCCCACTGATACTTTCTACCCAACGGTAGTTCAATAAGCCCGCATTTTTCAAACGTGTTAATAAGGGGTACAATGTCCCTTCAAGAATATGCAAATTGGCCGCTTTCATTTGTTCAACAATATCACTAGGATAAACCTCTCCTTGTTGAATGATGGACAATATGCAAAACTCCAAAACGCCCTTGCGCATCTGACTTTGTGTGTTTTGAATATCCATAACTTTAATTTATACCACAAAACTAGGGATATTTAAGGTACTATGCATCACATAGTACCAAGTTTTTTAAAGTAGTATATCAACAAAAATGCTAAGTAATTGAATTTCAGTACTTAGCATTTTAAATAAATTTATAAAAAGTATAAATTAGGGATATTTGGTTCAAAAGTAGGATGAAATTATCCATCTAATACACGACCAATTCATAAAAATCTTCCGGTTGTAAGTACTTATTGGCCAAAGCTTGAAGGTCAGCAGGCTGGATTGTACGTACCGTTTCAATGGTTTTATTGAAGTATTGGATATCTAAATCATTCAATACATAAGTCTTCCAGCGATTTATGATTTGGAATGGACCATCCAAATCACCCAATAAAGCTCCCAACATATAGTTTTTGACCAATTTTAATTCTGCTTCATCTACCAATTCATTTCTTAAAATGGCCATTTCTTTATATACTTCTTCTATAGTGGCACTACATACATCTTTGCCAGCATCGGTACTGATCATCCAAGCACATTCCTGCACATGGTTTTGTAAATAGCTATGAATACCATAAGTATACCCTTTGTCCTCTCTGATATTGCGCATTAATCTTGATCCAAAAAATCCACCGAATAAATTATTCAACACTTGTGTGGCTGGAAAATCCGGATGGTGTCGATTGGGGAATCTTCTCGCCATTCTTATTGAACCTTGTACAGAACTTTCGTCATTTATAATGGAATATTTTTTTGTTGCAGCAGAAATAATAGGATGCGCATAAGTTGGTAAACTTTGTTGGTTCAATGGTAAACTACCAATGTATTGATTCATCAAGCTTTGCATGTTTTTTGGAAACTTGCCGGCCATAAAAACAACTGCTTTACCATGTTTGTAAAAACGATCATAGTACTTCACCAGGTCTTCACGCGTTAAATTTTTAAAAGATGCTTCTGTAGAATACGTGCCATAAGGATGGTTGATACCAAATAAATATTCATCAATCAATCTATTTGCGATAAAATCACTTTTCTTCAAATTCAAAGTCAACCTTTGTATTTGGTTTTGTTGGTAAATTTTTAATTCCTCTTCAGGAAAATTAGCTTCTGTCAACAACTCGCTCACGACTGGCAAAAGTGCTTCAAAATGTTTTGATAAGGTATGCAAATTGATGGTAGCAGTTTCATTATAGCAAGTCCTATTTACATATGCACCATAAAACTCAAAATGTTCGTTCAATTGAAAGGCAGTTTTTTGATGTGTGCCATTCTTTAATAAAAAATTAGTCGCAGCAGCTACCCAGTTTTTTTCTTCATAGCAATTGCCTGCAAAAAAAACCAAGTCCATCATCATCACTTCTTCTGCTCCACCTTCATAGCTGTATACTTCAACCCCATTGTCTAATTTAAAATGCTGATAGGGTTTCAGTTGAATATCAAAATCAACGGCATCCTTGATCAACGGCGCTTTCATTCTATCTAATGCCATCTTTTAATTTTTACTGTAATAATATAATGTGTTTCGATTGTGTTCTTGAAAGATCAGATTCGCAGTTGCTTGAATCTTTTCTGGCGTCACTGCCTGGTATTTCTCCAATTCCTTATTCATCATGTCTGCATCCCCCAGTAATTCATAAAAAGCCAAGCTATGTGCTCGATTCATGATACTCATATCTTCGAAACAAATAATGCTCTCCGTTTTATTAATGACTTTCTGCACTTCTTTTTGAGGCAGTAGTTCTTCTTTAATCTTATTGACTTCGTCTAATACCGCTTGCTCTGCCACTGCCATGCTGACCCCTTTTACTAATTTACCTTCAATCACCAATAAGCCTGGATCAATGGTGCCAAAATGATAACAATCTATAGAAGAAAATAATTGTTTTACTTTAATCAATTGCTCATACAATCTTGCAGAAGCGCCACCACCCAATACTTCCGTAATTAAATCTGTTTCGTGGTAGCCCGCATCAAACCTGCCTCCCATATGCCAAGTCATCATCAACATATCCATCGGCACATCTGCACGCACTTCTAATGACTTGGATTTTGCTTGCACCGGTTCTTTGGGTAAATTTCTATGGTATGCCTCCCCCGCTGGAATTGGACCAAACCATTTCTCGGCCAATGCTTTTACTTGTTCTGTTGTCGTATTTCCTGTCACCACTAAGATGGCATTATTTGGTCTATAAAATTTAAAAAAGAAATCTTTTACATCTTGCATCTTCGCATTTTCTACATGCGATAATTCCGCGCCAATGGTCATCCATCGATAAGGATGTTTTGTATAAGCCAATGCACGCATTTTATGCCAAGCATCTCCATAAGGCTTATTGATATAATGCTCTTTAAATTCTTCACAAACCACTTTACGTTGCACTTCTAAACTCTTCTCGCTAAAAGCAAGCGATAACATTCTGTCACTCTCCAACCAAAAAGCAGTTTCCATATTTTCGGCCGGAATTTGACAGTAATAATTGGTTAAATCATTGGTGGTATATGCATTGTTTTCACCCCCTGCTCTTTGTAAGGGTTCATCATACACAGGAATGTTGACACTACCCCCAAACATTAAGTGTTCAAAAAGGTGGGCAAACCCAGTTTGAGCTGGATTTTCATCTTTAGCACCTACATTGTACAACACATTTACAACCACCATTGGGGTGCTGTTGTCTTGATGCACAAGCACCTTTAATCCGTTCTCTAATTGAAATCTGTCAAATTGTATCATAAGGAGCACAAAAATAAGCTTAAAAGACAGAACCATTTGACGATAAGCTTGTTTAATTAGTAACTTCGCACCATTAATTGAAAAATATGCAATTAGAGCAACTTTACCAGAAAGCACTGAATTTTGAATACTTAACAAAAGAGGAAGGCATGTTCCTATTCGAACACGCACCATTGGCTGAATTAAGCTATGTGGCCGATACTTTAAGAAAGAAGCAAGTACCCCATGGTAAAGTGACTTGGCAGATTGACCGTAATTTAAATACAACCAATGTTTGTATCGCCAATTGCAAATTTTGTAATTTTTACCGCATCCCTGGACATCCAGAATCCTATATCACCGATATGGATACTTATCGTGTGAAAATTAAGGAAACTATTGCTTGGGGTGGCGATCAATTATTATTACAAGGTGGACACCATCCCGAACTTGGATTGGATTTCTATGCCAATTTATTCAGACAAATTAAATCAGAATTCCCAACCATTAAGTTACATACACTAGGGCCCCCAGAGATTGCACATATTGCAAAATTGGGTGGGTATACGCATACCCATGTACTAAAAACTTTGCAAGAAGCAGGGATGGATTCCTTACCTGGCGCGGGTGCAGAGATATTAGTAGACAGAGTAAGAAGATTGGTATCCAATGGAAAATGTGGTGCAGACGAATGGTTAGAAGTAATGGCTGCAGCCCATCAACTGAATATTACCACTAGTGCCACCATGATGTTTGGACACGTGGAAACCCTAGAAGAGCGCTTCATCCACTTAATCAAAATCAGAGAAGTACAGGATAGAAAGCCTGAAGGTGCAAAAGGATTTTTGGCTTTCATTCCTTGGACCTTTCAAGACGTGGATACTTTATTGACAAAAATTAGAGGGGTACATAATTTAACGACGACCGAGGAGTATATCCGTATGATTGCGATAAGTCGTATTATGTTGCCGAATATTAAAAATATTCAAGCCAGCTGGTTGACAGTAGGCAAAGCGACAGCCCAGGTTTGTTTAGAAGCAGGTGCCAATGATTTTGGCAGCATCATGCTAGAGGAGAATGTAGTAAGTGCAGCAGGTGCACCACATCGATTTACCTATAAAAGCATACAAGAAGCTATTAGAGAAGCTGGATTTGAACCTCAATTAAGGAACCAGCAGTACGAATGGCGTGAATTACCACAGGACATTCAAGAGCAAACGATCAATTATTGATAAAATTGATCTAAAAATATTGCTTTCCTGTAACTTTTTTACTTGGCATACGTTTAACCTATTCAACAAGGATTAAACCAGACAAATGACGGATCAAGCGTACAATGATTGTGTAGATAATTTTGCCGATGGGGTGTATCGTTTTATTGTAAAAAATATTCAACACCAGGAAGATGCACAAGATATTGTTCAGTCTGCGTTTGAAAAGTTGTGGGTGAACAGAGCTCAAGTGCTTCAAGAAAAAGCAAAATCATACTTATTTACAGTGGCTTATCACCAGATGATTGACCACATTCGAAAATCCAACAAGATGGTTTTGGTAGACGAAACTGCAATCCCACAACAATCGATTCAACAAAAGGATGCAGAACTGAAGCAAATTTTAATGCGTGCTGTGAATGAACTGAATCCAACACAAAAAAGCCTTGTCCTATTGAAAGACTATGAAGGATATACTTACCAAGAAATTGGTGAGATCATGAACTTATCTGAGAGTCAAGTAAAAGTATACTTGCACAGAGCTAGACTAATTTTAAAAAATAAATTATCCGCATTTGCACCAACCGCATCTTAATGGAAATTAACGCATCCACATATGAAACCATTTTCTTGTTGTACATCGACAAGGAGCTGAGCCAAAAAGAAAGCTTGGAAGTAGATGCTTTTATTGCGGAAAATCCAAGCTATGCTTTATTGATGGAGGAATTAAAGGCAACAGTCATTGCACCAGAAAAACTAAATTATCCATTTAAGGCAAATTTGAAACAGCAAACTACTGAAACAGCTTTAGAAACTATAGCAATAGATGAGGATGAAGTGGAAGATTGGAATCCAACTTATTCGAATTATCTAATGCAGGATATTCAAGCGATTCCAGGATTGACTACGCAATTTAAAAATAGTTTAAAAAAAGAAGCCACTTCAAAAGGCATTTTGCTCAAGCCATTTAGGTTCAATCAAAATAAATTCGCTTACGCCGCAGTTGCAGCCTTGCTCATGGTCTTTTTAGGTTATCAGCAATTGACAAAAGCTCCAACCTACAATACGGCAACTTCGAATGTAATCACGATGAATACTCCTGTCAAAAAAGAGGATGTATTGTTACAAAAAAGCATCACTAAACAAACTGACAACAAGGCTACAAGGATGAATCATGACAATGTGTCCCTTGTTCAAAATAAAATCTCAAAAAACTTAGATGAAACAGTTGTACAAAAAAATAGCATTGTTTACAATACAAATCTAACCACAACTCAATTGATTGAATCCGATAAAACGATTACTGCAATTGAGCCAACAGCATTCAATACCATTACAACAAATAACAAAAGCATCCCAGAAAAAATAACCAATGCCATTACAAATACATCCGTCAGTTTTATTGAATCGGATTTAGAACAAGCAATGGATGCAACTGGCCCTGTCAGTTACGAAATCATTGATACAGATGATCCTAATAGAGCCATTTATATTGCCAATTTCGAAATTGATGGCAATCGATTAAGAGGCCTTAAAAGAAAAGTAAATAGCTTATTTAAAAATAATAAGTCAGAAAAAAATGAATAATAAAACAAGATGAATATGATAAAGAAAGCAATCCTTCCCATTTTTCTATTGGGTATAAGTTTAGTAGTTAATGCACAATCTGACACGCTTGTAATAGCTGCAAAAAAAGACACAGTTCAAATTGGCTCTATCTTAATTGTCAATAAAAAAGAAGCAGAAGATCCAAATTTCAAAACCGTTATTAAAATTGGTGATGCTAGTTTTGGTAAGCCAAAAGACGGAAATTTAGGTTGGGTAAAAGGTGATTTCAAAAAAACAAAAATTGAAATCGCAAAAGGGCGAAAGCAACTAAAAAACATTGAAACCAATTGGTGGACTTTAGACCTTGGATTCGCAAATTATCATGATAAAAGTCCAATGACTTATTGGTTAGCAGCAAATCAAAATATTTTACCATACGGACCTACTGTGGTAGACCCAAAAAGTTTTAGCTTGAATAATAAAAAATCATCGAATGTCAACATTTGGGTAGTTCAACAAAAGATGAATTTGTACCAACATAAAATCAATCTGAAATATGGTGTAGGATTAGAGATGTTTAATTTCAGATTTGAAAAATCAATCAGCTTTAGAGAGGACTTTCCTGGTATTGTAAAATACGACGATGTTGTTTTTTCAAAAAACAAACTATTAGTAAAATATTTAACCATCCCTGTACAAATTAGCTTCAAACCTAATCCAAGTTTAAGAAAAGGATTCTATGCAAGTGTAGGTATGAGTGCTGGTTATTTATTGAATGCGAAGAACAAACAAATCAGTGCAGAACGCGGTAAGGAAAAATTTGAAGGCAACTTTAATTTAAATGATTGGCGCATTGCAACCATCGGTGAACTAGGTATAGGTTCGATCCGTCTTTATGGATCTTATGGAATGACTAATTTATTTAATAAAAACCAAACGCAATTTGACTTGCAACCATTCGCATTGGGTTTGAGATTTAGCAAGTTTTAAAATTCTAACAAGCAATTATACATATACTAAAATGCCCCATTTAATTGGGGCATTTTAGTATATTAAAGCATTCATTACACCAATTCCTTCGCGCCAAAATAAGGCACGAGTACTTCTGGCAAATTGATCCCTGTTTCGGTTTGGTAATTCTCCACAATCGCTGCGTAGATTCTAGGCAAAGCCAATGAGCTACCATTTAAAGAATGTGCAAACTGTGTTTTACCATCTTGGTCTTTAAAGCGGCACTTCATTCTATACGTTTGGTAATTGTTAAAATTTGAAACACTACTTACTTCTAACCATTTTTCTTGTGCAGCGCTATACACTTCAAAATCATACGTAATAGCAGATGCAAAGCCCATGTCTCCGCCACATAATCTTAGGATACGGTATTGTAACCCTAAGCTGATTAATAAATTTTCGACGTGTGCTACCATTTCATTTAAAGTGGCATCACTTTTATCTGGATGTACAATTTGAATGATCTCTACTTTTTCAAATTGGTGTACTCTGTTCAAGCCCCTTACCTCTTTTCCAAAACTGCCTGCTTCTCTTCTGAAACAAGGAGAATAAGCAGTCATCTTAACAGGTAAGTCCGTGTCTTTTAAAATGGTATCTCTAAACACATTGGTCACTGGCACTTCAGCAGTAGGGATTAAATAAAAATCATCCTCTGTAGCGTGGTACATCTGCCCTTCTTTATCTGGCAACTGACCAGTCGCAAAAGCAGAAGCTGCATTCACCATATAAGGAGGGATGTATTCTGTATAGCCTGCAGCCGTATTAAAATCTAAAAAGTATTGTGTTAATGCACGTTGAAATTTAGCGCCTTTACCAATGTACAATGGAAACCCACTGCCTGTAATTTTAGCCCCCGTTTCAAAGTCTACTAAATTGTATTTCTTAATCAAGTCCCAATGCGCCAAGGCGCCAGCTGGTAATACAGGGGTTGATCCTGCTTGTTTCACTACTTCATTCTCTTCGGGTGTTTTCCCTTTGGGCACTAAATCATGTGGCAAGTTCGGTAATTGTACAATCAAATTTTGTAACTGTTGTTCCACTTCTGCCATTTCTTGTTTCAAAGGTTCTAATGCCGATTTCCAAGCACCAACATTTTGCTTGATTGCTTCTGCTTGATCTTTCTCGCCCTTTGCCATATGATTGCCAATCTCCTTCGAAGCTGCGTTCACCTTGGATTGTAAGTCGTCAAAATTTGCCTGTAAACGCTTTCTTTGATCATCTATAGCAATCACCTCATCTACTAATCCTAGATTTGAAAAATGCTTTATTGCGAGTTTATCCTTTGCTAATTGGGTATGTTGTCTTAAATAGTTTACCTGTAACATATCGAGAAATTTGGGCAAAGATAATCAAACCATCCTACTACGCACAGATATCCCCTACCTTTGCACGATAAATTGAATAATTCTATGGCTAATATTGCAGATGATTTTCAAACCAGATGGTGGGAATTAGAACGAAAACTAATGGAGCGTTTTGGCAAAAAGCCCGATTTGGAGTCTATCTTATTTTTAATAGGGTTACAGGAAACCGGATTTATCCAAGAAAAAATCTCTAAAGAACAAAAGCAAGATTTAATGCATGTGGCAATCTGTAGTATACTCATGTCCAGCGGCTTTTATCAATTAGAGGGTAAAGATGGAGATGGTTGGCCCCATTTTAAACAATTAAAAAACCTACCTGTCATGGACCTAATGGAACAAGAAGCTTTCTTAAAAGACCATGTTTTACTTTATTTTGACAACAATCAGTTCTAGCCCATTGGTTTTTTAGGGTTTTTTATGAATATTTGCAATAATTAAAAATGAAACTATGCAATTCCCAGCAGACTTACGTTACACAAAAGACCATGAGTGGATTAGATTAGAAGGCAATACTGCAACAATTGGTATTACCGATTTTGCTCAAAGCGAGTTGGGAGACATTGTATACGTCGACATCAATACAGTTGGTAGTACATTAGCTGCAGAAGCTGTATTTGGTACGGTTGAGGCAGTGAAGACTGTAAGTGATTTATTCTTACCTATCGCTGGCACTGTGCTTGAAGTGAACCCAGCATTGGCAGCTCAACCAGAATTAGTGAATACAGACGCTTATGGCGAAGGATGGATGATCAAAATGACCGTAAGCAACCCAGCAGATGTTGACGCCTTGCTTACCAGCGAAGCCTATGCAAAGTTGGTGCACTAATCCAACCCTATGAAATACCTTTTTTGGGTGATTGCCGAAATAGCACTTGTGTTCATTTTGTTAAGTCTGCCTAGTAGTCGTTTTGCAGACCAAAATGGATGGTTGCACCTATTACCAATTGATAAGATCGTGCATGTGCTACTTTTTGGATCATTGGCTTGGTCATTCTTTTATTTTTTTGATCAATCTGGCGTTCAAGCACTCCAATCAGTACGTGCCCAAGCATGGGCAATGATCTTCTGTATAGTGTACGGTATTGCCATGGAATATTATCAAAAATGGTATGTTCCAACTAGAGGTTTCGAAGTCAAAGACATGATTGCAGATGCGACAGGGGTCATCCTCGCCCTCCCTTTATATCAATTATGGAAAAAAAGACAATAATTTGTATTTTTAACGGAAACATAATACCAATTCAGCAATGGGGATAGAACAAGATATTCAACAATCTAATTTTAGAAATGAATTTCAGAAAATGGGCATCAATCTCCTATTTACTGCCAACTGGCTGAACGAACAAATTGGGAAATTGCTTGCAGAACAAGGACTAACTCAACAACAATATAATATTCTTCGCATTTTAAGAGGAAGTGCCACCCCATTAAGCACCCTAAAGATTAGAGAACGCATGTTGGATAAAATGAGCGATACCAGTAGGATTGTAGACAGATTGATTGCAAAAGAATTGGTTGTAAAGACTACCTGCGCAAAAGATAAAAGACTAGTTGATATCACACTTTCACCAAAAGGATTGAGTTTAATTGACCAATTAGACCAGTTCAATGACCGAATTGACGCATTATTAAAAGGTATTAATGAAGCAGAAGCACAAACATTAAACCAAATCCTGGATAAAATAAGGACAGTTCAAGTAGGTGCTTAATTAAAGTGCCAGTTTTCAAAATTCAATTACAGACTTAACAACAGCAATTTCAGCTATGAATAAATTTTTACTTGCCCTCTTTTTTGTTTTTTCATTCAAAGCATACGCACAACCCAGCCTTGCCGATAAAAATGTATTCGAATTTAGAGCAGTATGGGTAGCCACCGTTGTAAACATAGACTGGCCAAGTAAATCTGGATTAAGCAATCAAGCACAGAAAGCAGAATTTGAAGCACTGTTGGATATGCATCAAAAAAATGGGATGAATGCCATCATCATGCAAGTGAGACCTTCTGGAGATGCACTCTACCCTTCTAGTTTAGAACCATGGAGTGAATACCTTACAGGTAAACAAGGTCTAGCACCTACTCCATTTTACGATCCATTGACTTATATGATTGAAGCAACACATAAAAGAGGTATGGAATTTCATGCATGGATCAATCCATATAGAGCAGTATTTGATATCAATAAATCTAGTATCGCCAATACACATGTAAGTAAACTGCATCCTGAATGGTTTATAACTTATGGTGATAAAAAATATTTTAATCCAGGACTGCCAGCAGTTTGGGAACATACCAATAAAGTAGTGCGTGATTTAGTTACTCGATATGAAATTGATGCAGTCCATATGGACGATTATTTTTATCCCTATAAAATTCCTGGGAAAGAATTTCCAGATGAAGCAACTTATAAAAAATATGCAAGAGGCTTGAACAAAGAGGACTGGAGAAGAAGTAATTGTGACACCATTGTCAAGCAGTTGTCTACAACAATTCACCAAGTAAAACCAGGCGTACAATTTGGAATCAGTCCTTTTGGTGTATGGAAAAACCAATCTCAAGATCCTAGAGGGAGTAAAACAAAAGCAACGACCAATTATTACGACTTGTATGCAGATATCCTTTTATGGTTAGAAAAAGACTGGATTGATTATGTTGCACCTCAATTGTATTGGGAACAAGGACATCCGTTAGCAGACTACAATGAATTAATTGAATGGTGGAATAGAAATAGTTATGGGAAAAATTTATACATAGGTCATGGTATTTACAGAGCAGGCAGCAATTCATCATGGAAATCTTTTAATGAGCTGCCGAATCAAATTAAAAAAATGAGGACCTTAAAAAACACCCACGGTAGTGCTTATTTTAGCAGTGCGAGTTTTAAAACCAATGCCAATGGATGGAATGACAGTTTGCAAAACAACTATTATCATAAACCTGCATTGATTGCGCCAATCGAGTGGTTGGTACAATCAAAAATGAGCACGCCAAAACTTCAAAAGCAAACAGATAATACTTATCTACTTACAGATAGTAATCCATTATCTAGTTTAAAATATTTTGCCTTGATTCAAAAAAATAAATCAGGATATAGTGTCGAAGCAATTCTCCCCAAAGACACAAAATCTATTCAACTAGATAAGTTAGGGGTCCATAAAACTACAGCTGAACCATTATGGATCGTTGCAGTTGGAAAGCAAAATCAATTAAGTAAATACCAGTTGCTTGATTAACCTAATCGTAAATACGTTTTAAGGGTAGGTTCTCATTCGCTTTTATCAGCAAAGGCACATGTTCCACTACTGTCATATCATTGTCTAGCCCAAAAGCTTTTTGATCACTCTGAGCTAAATGTTTGATATTGAAATACAAGTCCATAATAAAGTCTTCTTTAAATGACAACTCGTTTTCAATAGAGAAGAAGCTTTCAATAATTACATAAGTAATATCTGCATGAAAATCTTTTTGTTTTAAAGATTCATACTTACTATAAATACCTAATTCTTGGCACTCATTCAATTCTTGCATAACTTTCTTAAATAAGATATTCACGCGAGGCTGAATTCGGAAACCTAATTTAAAGTCAACACGCATTACTTTATCATCGACCAACTCACGAATACTATAGGCCATGCCATAAGGAGAATCAGTACGATCAATATGGATGAACCAATATATATCTGCCCGTTTTGGTTTTCTGTTTAAAATTGAATCAATAATACGATGCTCAATTTCTCTGTAGTTATTGGCCTTTGTAAGGTAGACCAAATGTGTAGCATATTTAGGCACATCCTTGTCTGCACTTAAATTAGAAAGTTGCTCTAAATAGGTTTTAAGCTTCACGAAGTCCAAATAACGATTTGCGATTTTTCTTGCACGATGCCATACAAACATCACTAAAATCATACTTAATGAAAACACAAAAGTGATATAGCTTTCTTTGATTTTAACTACATTCGCCACAAAGAAAGAAACTTCAACTACACTGAATATAAAGATGATGAAAGCTACAATTGCATGCCCCCACCTTCTTACATTCAACAAATAAAAATTCATCAAGATGGTAGTCATGATCATTGTAATAATGATGGAGAATCCATAGGCAGCTTCCATATGTTCACTCTTTCTAAAGAAAAGACACATTGTGATACAGCCCACCCATAATAAGAAATTTAAACTTGGAATATAGATTTGACCTTTTTGATCAGTTGGAAATTTCACTGTCACTCGAGGCCAGAAGTTCAAACTAATGGCTTCATTGATGAGTGTGAAAGAGCCACTGATTAAGGCTTGGCTTGCAATAATCGCAGCAATAGTCGCTACACCAATTCCAATGATTAGGAACCAATGTGGCATAATTTCATAAAATGGATTCAAGCCCTCCATTGGCTGTCCAATATGTTGAATCAACCAAGCACCTTGACCCATATAATTCATAATCAAAGCTAGCTTCACAAACATCCAACTCACTTGTATGTTTTTACGACCACAATGTCCCAAATCGCTGTACAAAGCCTCCGCGCCAGTGGTACATAAGAATACTGCGCCCAATAGCCAGAACCCCTTTGGATAGTTGGTCAAAAGATCAATTGCATAATAAGGGTTAAAAGACTTGAGGATTTCTATATGTTCCAACACTTGGAACAAGCCTAAAATAAAAATCATAGTAAACCAGACCAACATAATAGGGCCAAATGCAAATCCTACAATCTTTGTACCAAATCTTTGGAAGAAAAAGATCAATGAAATAATTGCAATCACGATTCCAACAGTCAGATTATTCCCTGGAACAATAATTTTCTCCAGCCCTTTCACACCACCTAAACCTTCAATGGCAGAAGAAACTGAAATGGGTGGTGTAATCATACCATCGGCCAAAAGCATCGCTGCACCTATGATTGCTGGAATATAAATCCATTTTACATAACGACGGATCAAAGCAAATAAAGAGAAGATACCTCCTTCGCCACGATTGTCTGCCCTTAAAGTCAAAAACACATATTTGAAAGTTGTCTGCAAAGTCAAAGTCCAAAAAACACAAGAGATGGCACCGTAGACCAATTGCTCTGTGATCACCTTGTGGTTAATGATAGACTTAAACACGTAAAGTGGAGAAGTACCGATATCGCCGTATATAATACCTAGCGTTACGATTAAACCAGCTACAGAAAGTTTTTGCTGGTGCCCTGAATTTTGTACCATTGATGAATAATCTAGACAACAAAGTTTATACATTTTCTGAACTAAAATCGCATAATCAGAAAGTATTTTTAAAATTGTTGGTCAAAGCTTGTAATTTAAAAAGCTAAGGCTTGTAAGTTCCCCATTTGGCTTCTACTGCCTTGTAACGAAAATCAAAAATTGCTTGCAATTGTTTTTTGACAAAAAGTACCTGAGCGATATCCCCTAAAAAGCCCATTGGAATTTTATAATGGACAATATCATTCATTTTTACCCCTCCTGGAACAGCCTTAAAATGATGCTGATGATGCCACATTGTATAAGGTCCAAAACGTTGTTCGTCCACAAAATAAACCCCTTCCACTACATGGGTTATCTCTGTCATCCAATACAATGGGATATTTAAGATTGGGCGTACTGTGTATTCAATGATTTGGCCTGGGTACATTTTTTCTCCATGAAATTTGCTTATGATATTGAATCCCATTTTAGAAGGTGTAATTTTAGCCAAATTCGCGGGACTACTAAAAAAATCCCAAGCTTCTTCGAGCGTAATTGGTATAAACTGTTCAGTATGGAGGGTATAAACTTTTGACATACTCTAATAACAATGCTTTTACCATTTTGTTGTATGAAATCGCAACAAAGCCATTAATTTTAACCCATGATAAGTAAAGCAGATCAGCAAAGGGTATTTGAAGAAGTTTATAATGGGCTAAACGAAGCGCAAAAAAAAGCGGTAGATACCATTGAGGGACCAGTCATGGTGATTGCTGGGCCAGGCACAGGCAAAACACAGATTTTAGGCGCTAGAATTGGGAAAATATTACTAGAAACAGATACTGCACCAGAAAACATTTTATGCCTTACCTATACTGATGCAGGAGCCATTGCCATGCGTAAGAGATTGATGGATTTTATTGGAACAGCTGCTTACAAAGTTACGATTGCAACATTTCACTCTTTTTGCAACGACATCATTCAAGACAATTTATCCTTATTTGAGAAACCAAGTTTAGATCCTATATCTGAATTGGAAAAAATTGCCTTACTCAAGGAATTGATTGACCAATTTGATAAGTCCAATCCACTAAAAAGATTTAAAGGAGATGTCTACTATGAAATGAACAACTTAAGTAAGTTGTTTAGTACCATGAAAAAAGAAGGATGGGATGTCGCTTATTTAACGAACCAAATAGATCAATACATTCAAGCTATTCCTTTCAGAGATGAATTTGTGTATAAAAGAAAATACAAACAATTTGAAGCTGGTGCATTGAAGCAAGGACTGGTAGATGACGCCATGGAGAAGATGGGTAAATTAAAAGCTGCAGTAGCGGCTTTTGATCAATACCAATCGCTTATGAAAAAACATGGTCGTTATGATTTTGACGATATGATTAATTGGGTAATTACAGCATTTAAAGAAAATAAAAATTTATTAGCACAGTATCAGGAAAGATTTTTATACATATTGGTAGATGAGTTTCAAGACACAAGTGGCACACAGAATGAATTAGTGCAATTGCTTGCAAGTTATTGGGAACAGCCTAATTTATTTGTAGTAGGTGATGACGATCAAAGTATTTTTAGATTCCAAGGAGCCAATGTCGAAAACATGTTGCATTTTCAGATGCAATACAAGGATGACATCGTCAATATAGTTTTAGAAAATAATTACCGTTCCACGCAGCCCATTTTGGATGCATCAACGCAAGTAATCAATCAAAATCAAGAAAGATTGATTAACAAAATAAGTGGCTTGTCTAAAAATTTAATTGCAGCCCTTCCAGAAAATCAACAAATTAAATTTGCACCCTCCATCCTCCAATACAATGATCCTCAGGATGAGATGATTGATATCACAGAACAAATAGCTACATTGATTGATAATGGCACAGCGCCAAACGAGATTGCAGTATTGTATAAAGAACATAAATATGGAACGGAGATCGCACATTTTTTGCAACAAAAAAATATCCCAATCTATAGCCGTCGCACTGCAAACTTATTTGACCAGGTACTGATTCAGCAAATTTTAAAAATATTAGACTATCTAGCATGTGAATGGGATCAGCCCAATGAAGGTGCGAATCTGTTGTTTGAAATACTTCATTTTAAATGGTGGAAGATTTCGCCTATTACCATTGCCACATTAACAGTAGAGGCCAACCAGTTGAAATATGGCGCCCCAGAAAATAGTTTTAGAAAAGTACTCGTGGATAAAACCCAAGAAGTACAAACTGATTTGTTTTCAAAGGGAGGACTAGAACAGGTTGCAAGAGCAGTTAAAGTACTAGAAGACCTCATTGGACAGATCCCCAATGTAACATTGGTCAATTTAATAGAACAAATTTTACAAAAAACTGGGATTATTCAATCCATCTTAAATAGTGACGACAAGGCAGCTTCACTGGACATGGTGACTTCATTTTTTGATTTTATAAAAGAAGAAACCCATCGAAAACCAAGCCTGAACCTAAAAGAGCTTGTAGAAATTTTTAGACTGATGAAAAGAGAAGACATCCGATTACCATTACCAATTACGATAGGTTCGGATGCTGGCGTGAATTTGTTAACTACCCATAGTAGTAAAGGGCTTGAATTTACCCATGTATTTTTAGCGGGCACCAATGCAACCTATTGGGAAAAAAAGCGCTCTTCTGCAAGTGCAGGATATAGTTTACCCGACACTGTATTAAGTAGTTTAGAGAAAGCAGATGATAATGAAGAATTAAGAAGATTATTTTATGTAGCCATCACGAGAGCAAAAAAACATTTGAACATCTCTTACAGCAAGTATAAATCTGACGGCAAAGAAATTGAACCTAGTCAATTTTTAATTGAACTAGTGCAAGGGAATGATGGCCTCATACAAGAAAGACATTTAACAGAAGCAGTCAAGATACAATATAAATTACTGCGTCTGGAAAGCACATTAAAACCAGTTATCGAACAACTAGAAGCAGATTTCATAAATCCAAAATTGGAAAAATTCGCAATGAATGTGACTGCTTTAAATAATTATTTAAAATGCCCATTGCATTTTTACTACAATAGTTTGATACGCGTTCCGGCTGGAAAATCTGAAGCTACCACTTTTGGATCTGCTATCCACGACGCACTCAATAAGCTATTTACCAAAATGCAAAATGCTGGCAATGTATTTCCAGACAAGCGAACATTGGTTGAGGATTTTGAATTTTACATGAAAAGGCATCGTGAAGCGTTTACCCAACAGGAGTTTAAAGATCGACTAGAACTTGGCGGGACTGTTTTAATCAACTATTATGATTTTTATGTAACGCAATGGAATAAAATTGTAACAACTGAATATAGAATTAACAATGTCGTTGTTAATGATATACCATTGAAGGGTGCAATTGACAAAATTGAATTCAACGGCAAAGATGTAGTGGTCATTGATTATAAAACTGGTAATATCGAAAATGCCAGAGAAAAGCTAAAAGGCCCTAACGAGAAAAATCCAATTGGAGGAGATTATTGGAGACAGGCAGTCTTTTACAAGATTTTACTAAATCATCATCCCAAAAATTGGCAGGTAACCCGAGCTGAATTTGATTTTGTTGAACCCAATAAAAAGAAAGCCTTTGAAAAAATTGCAATTGACATAACGGATGCAGATATCACTACAGTCAATCAGCAGATTAAAATGGTATGGGGCAAAATTCAAGAAAAAGATTTTTACACTGGCTGCGGTAAAGAGGATTGTCATTGGTGCAATTTTGCAAAAAACAATGAACTCGCTGTGGCATTACACAGCCTGGAGGAAGAAATTTAACTAAGTTTGCAAAAGTATGATCCAATTAAAATTGATTTCAGGGTTTTTAATGCGCTGCCTTGCAGGAATTGTATTAATACAAATGGTTGGCTGTGCAAATATTGTTCCTCCATCAGGTGGACCAAGAGATAGTATTCCTCCTTATGCAGTATATGCAAAACCAAAAGATTCAAGTACAAACATCGCTCCAAAAGAAATTCTGATCAGCTTCAATGAATACATCACGACGAATGCGATGCAAGAGCAACTGATTGTTTCACCTACTATTAAGAACAATCCAATTGTGGACCAAAGATTGAACATGCTAAGAATCCGTTTATCTGATAGCTTAGAGGCCAACACAACTTACAATATACAATTTGGCAATGCAATTAGAGATGTAAATGAAGGAAATATTGCCAATCATTTCACTTATGTTTTTAGCACGGGGAATCATATTGACACAGGAAAAATTTACGGAAAAGTGTTGATTGCTGAAACAGGTTTGGTTGATAGCACATTAATTGCCGTTTTACACCCGACAGAAAATGATTCTGCAATTTTTAAAGACAAGCCAACTTATTATACTAGATTGAACGGACAAGGTAAATTTGAATTCAATTTTTTACCAGCAAAAGATTTTAATATTTATGTTGTACCAAATGATTATACCAAACGTTACGATGATACAACTAAATTATTTGCATTTTATAATAGCACCGTAAATGCTGCCCAAAACAGAGACAGTATTCAGCTGTATGCGTTTGAATCAGCGCCCAAAATAGTTAAAAAATCAACAAATAATTTGACTGCTAAGAATGCAAAAAGACAAGCTCCTATTTTAAAATACATAAGCAATTTAGAAGGAAAAGAGAAAGATATTTTAAGCCCTTTATTACTTAATTTCGAAACACCTATTCGACTCAACGATAGTTTTCCAATCTTAATCACAGACACTAACTTAGTGAAGCAAGAAGCCATTGGGATAGTTGTGAATGCATTACAAAAAAAACAAATTGAAATCAACTTTCCTTGGGAAGCTGGCACTGATTACCAACTTATATTGCCTCAAAAAGCAGTCAAAGACAGTCTAGATAATTATTTAGTTAAAGCTGATACCATCCGTTTTAAAACCAAGCCTGAATCAAGTTATGGAACAGCCCTTTTAAGAATCAATGGATACCAACAATATAACCATCCTGTATTATTGCTTGTGCAAGATCAAAAAATAAAATTTAGCTATCCAATCACGCAAAATATATTGCGCATCCCATTGTTACCACCTGGTGATTATCAATTAAAATTATTGATAGATAACAATCAGAATGGGAGTTGGGATACAGGTAGATTCAACCACATTAAGCTTCAACCTGAACTTGTCCGCAATCTAAATTTGAATTTAAATATCAGGTCAAATTGGGAGAATGAAATGAACCTCATTTTAAAACCCTAATTTTGTATTGAATAACGCCATGCAATTACCATCCTCCTTACTCGAAAACGCTGTTGCAGAATTTTCCAAACTTCCGGGTATTGGTAAAAAAACTGCCCTGCGCTTGGTATTGCATTTATTAAAGCAAGAAGCATCCACCACCACTCATTTTAGCGAGGTATTGGTAAAAATGCGCAAGGAGATTCAATTCTGCAAAAATTGTTTCAATATTAGTGATGGTCCTATCTGCTCGATTTGCTCAAATACTGCCAGATCAAAAGAAACAATTTGTGTTGTAGAGAATATTAGGGACGTCATTGCTATAGAAAACACAAGCCAGTACCACGGTACATATCATGTATTGGGTGGGATAATTTCACCACTAGATGGAATTGGACCCGAACAACTTACCATTGAATCTTTGATGGAACGCATTGAAAAAGATAAAGTAACTGAATTGATTTTCGCCTTAAATCCAACCATACAAGGAGATACCACGATTTATTATATCCAAAAAAAGATGTCAGGTAATGCTTGTAAAGTTACAACCATTGCAAGAGGGATTGCATTTGGAGGTGAATTGGAATATGCAGACGAAATGACCTTAGGTAAAAGCATCTCCAATCGCCAGCCCATTCAACAGTATATTAAATAAGCTGTTAAGATAAATAGCTAATTATCAATTCAATACAACAAAATATACCTCGAAAAGCTAAAAATTTGCTGAATTGAATTAAATATTTTAATTTTGATGTTTAAACATTGATTTATGAAAACAAGATTGATCGTATTGTTAGTAGGCATTTGTGCTTTAGTACAAGTGCAAGCGCAAAAAGTGTATAGTACAAAATCTGCCATGGTTCATTTTATAGCTGTAGATGACAAAGACATTGATGCTACCAACACCAAAGCTGTGAGTCGTCTAGAAACCAATGGTAAATTAAGTTTCATCATGCTCATGAAAGATTTTGAATTTGAATGGGAAACAATGAAAGCGCATTTTAATGAAGAATATGTAGAATCAAATAAATTTCCACGTGGATTTTTTAATGGTCAAATCACCAACATCAAATCAGTCAATTTCGCTAAAGACGGGAAGTACCCGGTTGTCGTAAAAGGCAATATGCAGGTCCATGGGGTCAATAAGTCGATCCAAACCAATGGGTTCATTGAAATTGTAAAAGGACAACCTAAAGCCACCGCTAAATTCACTGTAACCCTTAAAGATTTTGGTATTGGAGGCTTATTAATAAAGATGGTAGCCGACAAAATAGATGTAGAAGTGGTTGCAAACTACCAATAAAGTCAATAAGCTTTCTGTATAATTTTGGCAGACAGTGGATACTGCCTTACCTTTGCAACGCAACAGCAGGAGGATTTGTTTATTGTTCAACCTGCCATCCGAAAGGAGAAAAGAACTAATAAACGGTACACTTATCGCCCCCCTACTTCTTTTCCAATTGGATGCTGCATAAAATTTAATGTAGTATTATGTCAATTAAAGAAGCTTTAAAAGAACGTATTTTAGTAATAGATGGCGCAATGGGTACCATGATTCAGCGTCATAAATTAACAGAACAAGATTATCGAGGAGCAAGATTTGCAAGTTGGCATACGGATGTAAAAGGTAACAATGACCTTTTATGCATCACACAACCCGATATCATCACAGGTATTCACTTACAATATTTAGAAGCGGGCGCAGATATTATTGAAACCAATACATTCAGTAGTACTTCTATTGCGATGGCCGACTATGATATGCAAGACTTGGCTTACGAATTAAATGTTGCTGCAGCCAAATGTGTACAGGATGCTATTCAACAATACAAAAAGCAACATCCAGATTGCAAAGAAAAATATATTGCAGGATCGATTGGACCATTGAATAAAACACTGAGCCTATCCCCCGATGTCAATAATCCAGGTTACCGTGCAGTTACATTTGACGAAGTTGTAGCAGCATATACGGAGCAAGTTCGTGGTTTAGTTGATGGTGGAGTGGATGTATTATTGGTTGAAACCATCTTTGACACCCTGAATGCCAAAGCAGCAATTTTTGCTATCAAAGAATATTTTAGAAATATAGGGCAACCTGAATTGCCTATCATGATCAGCGGCACTATTACAGATGCTTCTGGCAGAACACTTAGTGGTCAAACTTTAGAAGCATTTTATACTTCTGTAGCGCATGCTAAACCTTTGAGTATTGGATTAAACTGTGCTTTAGGAGCGCAGGAAATGCGTGCACATATTGAGGAACTTGCTCAAATAGCCACATGCTATACTTCTGCCTACCCTAATGCTGGACTACCCAATGCAATGGGCGAATATGATGAAGCCCCACATCAAACTGCACACTTTATAGAAGAGTGGGCAAAGCAAAAATTTGTCAATATTGTTGGAGGATGTTGTGGCACGACACCTGACCATATCAAACATATGGCAGATCATGTACGCAACATTCAACCAAGAACTTTACCCATTGTAGACAAAACTATCTAAGATTATGAGCGATCAAACTATACATATCAAACCTTATTTAAGACTAGCAGGATTAGAACCTTTAGTGATTCGACCAGAAACCAACTTTGTGAATGTGGGTGAAAGAACCAATGTCACTGGATCTAAAAAATTTGCACGACTTATTAAAGAAAATAAATATGAAGAAGCTTTATCTGTAGCACGTCAACAAGTCGAAAATGGTGCACAGATTATTGATATCAATATGGATGACGCATTGCTCGAAGGTGTAAAAGCAATGACCACTTATTTGAATTTATTGCAGAGCGAACCTGATATTGCAAAAATTCCTATCATGATTGATAGTTCAAAATTTGAAATCATTGAAGCTGGATTAAAATGCGTGCAAGGAAAATGTATTGTGAACTCTATCTCAATGAAAGAAGGAGAAGCTAAATTCATTGAACAAGCACATATTTGTAAAGCTTTTGGAGCGGCAGTAATTGTAATGGCGTTTGATGAAATTGGACAAGCAGATACTAAGGCGAGAAAAGTTGAAATTTGTGAACGTGCCTATAAAATTTTAGTAGAACAAGTTGGATTTGACCCAGAAGACATCATTTTTGATCCAAATATTTTTGCAATAGCAACGGGCATTGAAGAGCATAATAACTATGCAGTTGACTTTATCGAAGCAACTAGGGTAATCAAAGCGAAGATGCCTTTGGTTAAAGTAAGTGGTGGTGTTTCCAATGTTTCATTTTCGTTTAGAGGGAACGATGCGGTTAGAGAAGCCATTCATGCCGTGTTTTTATACCATGCAGTGAATGCAGGAATGGATATGGGCATTGTGAATGCAGGTCAGTTAATTGTGTATGACGAAATTGAACCTGAATTAAAAAAACTATGTGAAGATGTCATCTTGAATCAAAATAATGATGAGAACCAAGCAACAGAAGCATTGATTCAATATGCAGACGCCTTGAAAGCAAAAGGTGAAGATGCTGGACAAGTTGCAGATGCCAATAGTAAAAAACTAGCCTGGCGTTCTGGAACTGTTGAAGAAAGACTAGCACATTCTTTGATCAATGGTATTACAGACTTTATAGAAGCCGACACAGAAGAGGCAAGATTAAAATACAGTGCTCCATTGGAAGTAATTGAAGGCCCTTTGATGGCAGGCATGAACCAAGTTGGGGACTTATTTGGCGCAGGTAAAATGTTTTTACCACAGGTGGTAAAAAGTGCCAGAGTCATGAAAAAAAGTGTAGCAGTATTAACACCTTATATTGAAGCAGAAAAAGAAAGATTAAAACTTAATGCTGCAGAACCAAATGGACAATCTAAAGGACCTGCTAAAATTTTATTGGCAACAGTAAAAGGAGATGTGCATGATATCGGAAAAAATATTGTTGGCGTAGTATTAGGTTGTAATGGCTATGAAATTATAGACATAGGAGTAATGGTACCTGCTGATAAAATACTTGCAGAAGCCGAAAAACATCAAGTAGATATCATTGGGCTAAGCGGTTTGATTACTCCTTCACTAGACGAGATGGTCTATATCGCTAAAGAAATGAAGCGTCGTGGTATGAAAATACCATTGATGATTGGTGGCGCCACGACCTCAAGAATGCATACAGCGGTAAAGATTGCACCTGAATACAACGAAGGTGTAATTCATGTCTTAGATGCATCAAGAAGTGTTACAGTTGCAGGATCCTTATTGAATAAAGACACCAAAGCTCCTTTCTTAAATGAATTAGAACAAGCTTATGCACAATTAAAGTCAGACTTTGATAATAAAAAAACAGTCAAACAAGCAATTCCGTATACCAGTGCTTTAGAAAATAAAGTAAAGATAGATTGGAGTAAATTTAAAACCACTACTCCAAGCTTTACAGGAAATCAAGCAATTGAAATTACTGACCTATCTGTATTAGTTGATTATATTGACTGGAAACCGTTTTTTATCGCATGGGAACTGCACGGCAATTTCCCTGCAATTTTAACCGACGAAAAAGTGGGCGAAGTCGCAAACAAATTGTACCAAGATGCACAGGGGATGTTAAAGAAAATCATCGAAGAAAAATGGTTGTCAGCTAAAGGTGCTATTGGCTTTTGGCCAGCAAAATCGGTAGATGATGATGTGGTTGTTAAAGATGGAACAAGTTCAGTGCACTTACATTTTCTTAGACAGCAAGCAAAAAAAGCAGCAGGGCAACCTAATTTTTCATTAGCAGATTTTATTTGTCCCGCAACTGAAAACAAAGAAGATTTTATTGGTGCATTTGCAGTCACCATTCATGGAATCGAAAAACACGTCAAATCATTTGAAGCAAATCTTGACGATTATAATAAAATTATTTTGCAAGCATTGGCAGATAGATTAGCTGAAGCATTTGCAGAATATCTACATGCCAAAACAAGAACAACTTACTGGGGCTATGCAAAAGATGAGCAATTAGATAACGAGGCTTTGATTCAAGAAAAATATATTGGTATTCGACCTGCTCCTGGTTACCCAGCCTGTCCAGATCATACAGAAAAATATACTTTATTTAAATTATTAAATGCAGAAGCACATACAGGCATAAGCTTAACAGAAAGTTTAGCGATGTACCCTGCATCGAGTGTCTGTGGCTGGTATTTTGCCAATCCTCAAAGTCAATATTTTGGACTTGGAAAAATTCAAGAAGATCAAGTAATCGATTATGCGAAAAGAAAAAATCAATCTTTGGAAGCTACCATCAAATGGTTGCACCCTGTAATTGATTAAACTTTTTCGAATAACCACCATAATCTTTTTCGAGGTTTAACAACATAATTTTTTCGCACATATTTACTGATATGTTCAATAGCTTCATCACAATCATCAGTAAATAAAATAAAGTTTTTGTCTTCTGGTGAGATGGTACCTGCTTCAATCATATGTTCCATCCAATGCATGAATGGCTCGTGGTATGCTTTCCCCATTACTACAATTGGAAAATCATTGATGACCTTGGTTTGAGCTAAGGTTAATGTTTCAAAAAACTCATCCTGTGTACCAAAACCACCAGGCATAATCACAAATGCATAAGAATATTTTACCAAGAGTACTTTTCTTATGAAAAAGAAACTGAACGTAATCGATTTTTGTACGTAAGGATTGGGGAATTGTTCAAACGGTAATTTAATATTACATCCAATTGATTTTCCTCCATTTTCAAAAGCCCCTCTATTGGCCGCTTCCATGATACCTGGACCACCACCAGTCATCGTTACAAAGCCCAATTCTGAAATTTTTTGACCCATTTTTCTGGCTTGTTCATAATATGGATGTCCCTCTTTAAAACGTGCAGAACCAAAGACGGTGATACAAGGTCCTATAAAATGCAATGCTCTAAAACCTTTTATAAATTCAATAAAGATTTGAATAGCAAACTTAAACTCATTGATCCTCGGTTTGGGTCCATCTAATTCAAAATTTTTTTGAGCTGGAATTATTCTACCCTTATGTGATGATTTACCTGTTTTTTGCATAAAATTCAATAGAGATTAATAGACATGAAGTTAGAATAAAATAGGTATTAAATAACTAAATCAACTAAATTTGACTACCTAATTTGATGCTAAAAAATGAAAAATATTCGCTCCTATTTTTACCTAATTCTACTTTTATGTGCAAGCTTTAAATCCATAGGACAGACGAATCAAGTTGTTTTAGAACAAGTGCAAATGTATTCGAGCATAGACCCAGAAGGAAAATATTGGCATCCTAATCCTACAACCATTCAAGCCTTTGCAAATGCATTAGACGCTAGTATTTTCGGGAACCTTCAACTACAAAGGGTGATTGACTACCCAACAAAAATAAAAATATTAACAAAGCAAAGTCAAATTGGCAAAATCATGATTGATTGGAGTAAAAGTCCATCGATACCATACCATGCCTACTTAGAAATATACGAGTTGCAGCCAGAACAAACATATAACAACGCTATGGTTAATATTGCTATTCCTAAAAAAGACAGTATACAATCTACTTGGTTTATTACATGTACTATTTTAGATGAAAATAAAACGCCACAATTTCAAAAGACTATTTTAATGGGCATGATTCCAATTGCCAACCAAGGAATAGGCTATCCAATCAATGTTCCAGTAACAACTCCGAAGAGCCTATTTAAAGCTTTACAATCAGGCATTGCATATTTCAATAAAACAAATGAAAACCTTGAATACATTGAAGCAAAAGTGCCCATGAATTATGCAACAGATAATTTTACGATGCCTTTATTACATGCAAAGCCAAGAATCATGGTTGACACAAGTAAGGGCTTTATTCGGTATACACAAAACACAACAGGATTTTTATTAAGAGTGCCTTCCGCAATCATGAATAAAATAGATACAAAGGACAAATCGAATAAAAATCCATATTTCTCAATATTACCAGAGATTAAAAAACGACCAAATACATTATTTAAAGAGTATTATCAAGCTATACAACCACTCAGGAATGTAGCAGAAAATAAAGATTATACATTGGAGACTTATATTGAATTCAATCCAATGATCGATCCAGCATTACGCGCCACACCTCCAATTAGATTTCTTCCAGACAGCCTCCATAAAATATACTTAGATACGAATTTAATAGGTAGGTTTAAAGTGGTTGAACGTCCCGCAAATAAAGGCTGGATGTACAATTCAAACGAAATCTTCAATGGATATGATTCAAGTTCTATACATAAATTAAATACCAATTTTCCCAAGGGCGTTATTTCATGCTCAAAATCTTTAGAGGGAAATATTGGAAATGATACTTTCAAAATTCTTTTCAACGAAGAAATTGATGTCAAAATTATTTACCTTAATGAAATCGCAATCATGGCAGCACTTGGGAAAAATAAACCCATTTATTTAATACCACTTCAGCAAATAAATCAAAACGCAAGTTCAGCACTTTTACTAATGATGGCTTTTAGTGAAATTTTTCAATCTCCAAACTAAACAAAAATGCGCATAGTAAGTTACAATGTCAATGGTATAAGAGCCGCCATTAAAAAAGGTTTAATTGATTGGCTAAAAACATATCCAGTCGATATACTTTGCGTGCAAGAAACAAAAGCTAGCAGTCATGATATAGATTTAGACCTTTTTACAACTCTAGGCTACCATGTAGCCTGGTATCCTGCAGAAAAAAAAGGTTACAGTGGGGTTGCCGTATTTAGTAAGCAAAAACCAAGTTTAGTGGTTCACGGCAATGGACATGGAATGAGTGATGCTGAGGGCCGTGTAATTAGAGTCGATTTTGGGGACTTAACCATCATCAATGCCTACTTTCCCTCTGGAACAAGTGGTGCAATTAGACAAGCCTATAAATACCAATGGCTAGATGAATTCTATCAATGGGTAGAAGCCTTAAGAAAAGAAAGACCAAATATTATTGTAGCAGGTGATTATAATATTGCACACAAAGAAATTGATATACACGATCCCAAAGGCAATAAAAAATCATCCGGTTTTTTACCTGAAGAAAGGGCATGGATGGATCAATTTTTGGCTGATCAATGGATTGATAGTTTCAGGTATATGCATGCAGATACTGTAGGAGCTTACTCTTGGTGGAGTCAAAGATTCCCTTCTGTTAGAGTTCAAAATAAAGGATGGAGAATTGATTATCTTTGTACAACAAAATCTTTGGCAACAAAAATCAAAGACGCATCGATTTTGCCAGATGTAAAACATAGTGACCATTGCCCTATTGTTATAGAGCTAAAAAAATAATTACATGTTTGTATCCAATATAAGTTTTCAAATAGACCCCTCCATTGAAACTGCATGGTTAAAATGGGTGAAGCAAGAATTTATTCCAAGCTGCCTTTCAACAGGCTGTTTTGAAAAGCATCAACTTTATCAATTAGATCTTACAGCAGATCAGCCACCAACTTATACTTTACAACTATTCAGCAACCTAGCAGCTCAGTTAGCCGAATTTCAAGAAAAACACGCAGAAATCCTGTTTTCCAGCATTCCGGCACAATGGGGCGAGCAATGTTTCCACTTTAATACAAGCATGAAAATTGTGAATTGATTGTGGATAGTCTAACCCTCCAAATCCAATACTGGCTTAGTTTTCATTATTTAAATCGCTGTAATTCAATCGCATAAAGGATTCTAAGAATGGATGTTTAATTTCACTTTAAAAATGAAAGCTTTCATTTGGGCGGAAAACCTTACTATTTAAGGGTTTTAGTGGAAAAATAAAAATTAAAAAAAACAGTAAAATATTTTTTCGTTTCATAAAACCCAATAAATTTGTTCTATCGTTTAAAACTATAAAAAACACATCTATGAACAAAGCAGAATTGATCGCACACATCGCTGACGCAGTTGATTGTCCAAAAACACAAGCTAA